>Ga0255046_10000135_pt1 | contig 16975 bp, 17 predicted proteins | sample BC1_12_27_MG_FD_183632 | JGI IMG/M metagenome (GOLD analysis project Ga0255046, IMG submission 183632) | Seawater microbial communities from Strait of Georgia, British Columbia, Canada - BC1_12_27 | ecosystem: Environmental > Aquatic > Marine > Strait | place: Canada: British Columbia...
AAGCCTTTTTTTTGCAGTTCCTGGTCAGGACCTTCTCCCGGTTCCGGTAGCACGAAGTTCTGCAGGAATTTGCGAGTCGGTGTGAACGATGCGCCAAGAACCAGGCCGCCGATACCCAGCGTCATGGTTGCTCCCTTCAGCCAGCCGGCAGTACCGTCGCCGGTGAGCACGGCTTCCTGGTAGCGAAAGTCCTTACCGTATGGGTAACCGGCGAGCGCATGGCCGCGTCGAACAACTTTCGTGTTGACGTTGGCCATCACGAAGGGTGCTGTCCAACCTTTCGCGTTTTCGTCATACACGACGGTCTGCTGGTCTCTTGCATCCGGGCCCGCGCGCTCTCCTTCCGGATTGAGCGAGTAAGGGTTCACCAAGATTCGCGCGGTCGCGCGATCTTCCTGACTCTCCTTGATAACGTTGACCATGCTCGCGATTGTGCCGCCGCTGGCCGAACCTTTGGTGGCTTTGACCAGCATTGTGATCGATTCGCAGTATGTGCCGTATCGCTTCTTCGCTTCTTCTTGCAAGAACCACACGCCAATATCCATGGGCACGGAGTCGAAGCCACAGCAGTGCACGATGCGGGCGCCGGTTTGTTGGGCACGCTCGTGGTGCTGGTCGATCATTTTGCGAATCCACTGTACCTCCCCGGCGAGATCGCAGTAATGCGTGCCTGCATCCACGCATGCTTCCACGAGCGCGGAGCCGTAAAGCGCGTATGGGCCTACGGTCGTCAGAACGACACGCGTGCGACGCGCAAGATTCCTCAAGGCGTCCTGGTCGAAACTGTCGGCAACAATGGTTTCGACGTTCGCCGCTTTTTCGCCGAGGGAGTCGCGGAGGGATTCAAGCTTCTCTTTGCTACGCCCGGCGATAGCCCATCGCAGGTCCGCATCAACGCCATATTGCCGCAGCAGGTATTCGGCGACCAGCGTGCCTGTAAACCCGGTGGCGCCCCACACGATAACGTCGAACTCTCTTGTCGCAGTCAGCTCACTCAAAGCTTCATCTCCAGTAGTGCGACTTCTTTCTTGCCGCCTTCGGTCTCTTGTGTGGCCACTTGCACGAAACCATGTTGTTCGTGATAACGCATCGACGACTCGTTGGCCGGGCGGATATTGACCTCACAGGTCATTACGCCAACAGCCTTATCGAGGGTTGCGGCGAAGTCCTGGTACAAACGTGTGGCAACGCCCAGGCGTCGCGCGGTCTCTGAGACAGCAACTCTGTCGATATACCCGAAGTCGCGATAGTTTTCGCTGAACCAGCCATAGTTGGGACTGCCGTACGGAAGGCCGGGTCTCAGGCCGATCAGGAAACCAGCCAGTTGTTCGTCGTGCATTGCGACGCGAAAATAGTGGGCGTTATTTGCGAACCACTGCATTTCTGTCAGGTCGACGCTGCTGACATGTGGCACCGAGCCTTCATTGAGGTGCCATACCTCCTCGAGGTCGTTGGCCGTTACGTCCGAGATCTTCATGATCGCAGTGTACCTCCCACCGCGTTCGAAGGCGCAATGACTTTGATCGTCGATGGATACAGGCGGACGTGTGTAAATGCTAGGCTATCGAGCACGGGTAATTAATCGGGCGGCCGTTGAGATCCTGGCTGACCAAAATGACGTCGGAGAAGGTATGAACAGAATCCTGCTGATCATCATCGGCAATTTGCTGGCACTGTCAGCGTGCGCCGGTGACATCGCAGTAGCGCCCGCATCGCCACTAAAAGTAGATCTCAACAATGTAGTCGAAACCGGAGTCGTGCGGCCGGTCGACGGAATCACTGCAGCGGGTCAGCCCGACGAGACGGCATTGGCGGTGTTTTCGAACAACGGTTACGTCGCGGTCCTCGATTTGCGAACGGCAGGCGAGGACCGTGGTCTGGACGAGAAGGCTGTCGTCGAAGGGTTGGGCATGGACTATGTGTCGTTTCCCATCGGCCGTGGCGGCATCAGTTTCGAAAACGCCGAGTCATTGGACAAGCTCATCAGAAGTTACGACGCGCCTGTGCTTGTGCATTGTGCGAGTTCGAATCGGGTCGGCGCATTGCTGGCATTGCGTGCAAGCCTTGGCGGTGCAGACGACGCGGCTGCAATGGAGGTCGGAAAGCAAGGTGGGCTGACACAGCTTGAACCTGAAGTTCGAGAGGTTCTGAGCGAGAACTGACGGACGGACTCTGACTGGCAAGCTGCCGCTCAATTCATAACATTTCGACAGGTAGATAAAGTCACGAAGGGGCCGCTCGGCACCGCAATGAGCGCCATAGCCGAGAGTCGACATAGGTTCCGTGAAGTGGTGGAGCCGAGGAGGATCGAACTCCCGACCTCCGCGTTGCGAACGCGGCGCTCTCCCAGCTGAGCTACGGCCCCGCACGAAGCAATTAGTCTACACCGGAGCAGAATGTACAACCACGCTGGCGCCGCTAGGTACATCCCAGAATTGACTTTGGATGGCTTCACCGCAAGATATGAAGCACGATGTCCGTCGGGAGAACGACATGGCTGAAACCAGAATCGGAACAGTGACCCACTATTACAATCATTTGCATGTAGCAGGCGTGACGGTCACCGACGGTGAGCTGCATAAGGGCGACACCATTCATGTCAAGGGCCACACCTCGGACTTCGAGCAAAAAGTCGAATCGATGGAAATTGATCATGAAGCGGTGGAAGTTGCAAAGCCGGGCGACCAGATCGGGCTTACAGTGATCGACCACGCCAGGGAACACGACGCTGTCTACATGGTGACCTAGGTTCGACGGTGGCGAGAATGGATTCGCTGTCTTCGACAGCTCACGCCTGCGGGGCGCACTGCGTGCGTCCAAAACGGGCTTGGCCGCGTTTTGTGAACCCGCTACGTGGCTTCTCTTCCTTACCACTGTCCACAAAACTAAAAAACCGCCCGAAAGCGGTTTTCTAATTTTGGTGGAGGTGGTGGGAATCGAACCCACGTCCGCAAGCCCTACGCTACGAGGTCTACATGCTTATACCGTCTTTAATCTTACTGTGGGCTACCCGACGGGCAGGGAAAACTCACAGCCAGCTCAGCAAGATTTAACGGTTTGAGCCCTGAGCACGCTCTCGCCGCGGTCCTGTGTAGGTGACTCCTGTGATCCGGACGCACAGGCACGATCCGGGCAGAAGGCATTAGGCTGGTTTTTAAGCAGCTAGTGCGTAGTTGTCGTCGTTGGCAACTATAAGTTTTACAGCTGGATTTACGAGGTTATCTGTTCCTCGGCATGCACTCGGAGTTTCGCGACCCACGTCGAAGCCATGTCACCCCCGTGTGGCGTCTAGTGTAGGGGCTGATCTGGGAAATACAATGCGACCACAACACAAAACCGGGGTCGAACCGAGGTTTCTGCCAGAAACCTCGGTTCGACCCCGGTTTTTTATAGTGATAAGTAGGATGAAGAAAAGCTAGTAAGTTATTGAAATAAAGCCTAATGCTTCAGTATTCGCTCTTTCTGTCGCTGCCAGTCGCGATCTTTGTCCGCCGCGCGCTTGTCATGCTGCTTCTTGCCTTTCGCGAGGCCGATATTGAGCTTGGCGCGACCTTTATGCCAGTGGAGATCCAACGGCACCAGGGCGTAACCTTTTCGCTCAACCGCCCCGGTCAGCCGGTCGAGTTCGTGACGGTGTAGCAGCAGTTTTCTTGAACGGGTCGGGTCGGCCTTGATGTGTGTCGCCGTCGTTTTCAACGGCGAGAAATGTGCGCCGATCAACCATGCCTCGCCGTTTCTTAACTGAACATAAGCCTCGGTGAGCTGGGCGCGGCCTTCGCGCATGCTTTTTGCCTCCCAGCCCACCAGTGACAGACCAGCCTCGAACGTATCCTCGATGAAATAGTCGTGACGTGCACGCCGATTGACGGCGATCGTGTTGCCTGAAGACGTTTTAGACTTTTTCTTACTCATGTATCTCTGGTCTGCGCTGCGGTGCGGCGAGCGGATTATACGGTCAAAGCGTTGTCACACTCCCGAATTTGTATGAGAATCGCGGCATTCAATGCCGATTTGAGAAGAATAATGCTAGGTAATCAGGCAGGAGATGCAAAACGAGCCTCTCTCCACGGCCACTGGTCTTCCCGCATGGCATTTATTCTTGCCGTTACGGGTTCCGCGGTCGGGCTGGGCAATATCTGGAAGTTTCCATACATCGCCGGGCAAAATGGCGGTGGCGCTTTTGTATTGGTTTATCTCGTGTGCGTCGTCGTCATTGGTATGCCGGTCATGATGTCCGAGATCCTGATCGGTCGGCGGGGGCGGCGTAATCCGGTGGCGACGATGGAACTATTGGGCAAGGAGGAGGGCAGCTCCGGCCGGTGGCGCCTGGTCGGCAGCATGGGCGTCTTTGCGGGAATTCTGATTCTTTCTTATTACAGCGTAATCGCGGGCTGGACGCTGGCTTACGTGGTCAAAAGCGCGTCAGGCGTGTTTGTTGGGGCCAGCGCCGAGGCGGTCAGCGCACAGTTCAGCAATTTTGTCGGCGACTGGAGGCTAATCGCACTGTGCCACACGGCTTTCATGGCGCTGGCGGTTTTCGTTGTGGCGCGGGGCGTCGAACGTGGCCTGGAGCAGGCGGTCCGGTTCATGGTGCCGGCGCTGCTGGTGCTGATGTTGGTGCTGCTGGGTTATTCCATCAATTCCGGCTACTTCGGCGAGGGTGTGGCTTTCATGTTTACGCCGGACTTCGACAAGCTGACATGGACCGGCGTGTTGGCGGCATTGGGACAGGCGTTCTTTACGCTGAGCATCGGTATGGGGGCGATTATGGCCTATGGCGCCTATCTTCCCGAAGAGACTTCGATCACCGGCGCGTCAGCCGCCGTGGTAACGGCCGACACGGCCATCGCGATACTGGCAGGACTGGCGATCTTCCCGCTCGTGTTTGCAAACAACCTGGATCCGGCCGACGGACCCGGACTGGTTTTCGATACGCTGCCGCTGGCTTTTGGCCAGATGGCGGGTGGCGTCTTTTTCTCCACCATCTTTTTCGTGCTGCTGGCATTCGCGGCGTGGACGTCGGCCATTGGTCTTATGGAGCCTGCTGTCGCATGGATCGTCGAGAAATACAGCAAGACACGCGCCCAGGCGACGGTAATAATAGGGTTAACGATTTGGTCTATAGGAATGGGCTCCGTCTTGTCGTTCAACGTACTCGCGGACGTGAAATTCCTGGCCGGCACCATATTCGACAACGTCGATTACCTGACCAGCAACATCATGTTGCCGTTGGGTGGACTGCTCATCGTTATCTTCGCCGGGTGGGTCATGTGCCGCAATTCCACGGCTGATGAGCTCGGCGGTTCCGGTACCTTGTACAAGGCCTGGCGATTGCTCGCGCGCTACATCGCACCGGTGGGCATTCTTTTCGTCTTGATCAACGCGGTATTGTAGGGCTTGCCTGGAAGCGCACCTCAGCCTTGCTAATGTACTGGCTCCATCCAAATGCGTAAGGTCAGTCGTAGCGCCCTCGTGCCTTACTCGGCTGCACAGATGTATGCGTTGGTCAAAGACGTCGAGGCGTACCCGTCATTCCTGCCGTGGTGCAACGACGCGGAAGTCCACGTGCGAGAGGCGGACTTCATCGAAGCGTCACTCGAACTGCATCGGCGCGGCATCAGTAAACGATTCAGAACGCGCAACGCGTTGCAGGAAAACGTTTCGCTCGGCATCGAGTTACTTGGCGGTCCGTTTCGCCACCTGTCCGGTGGGTGGCAGTTTCAGCAGCTCGGCGACGCCGGGAGTAAGGTGTCGCTCGATCTTGAGTTCGAGTTTGAGAGTCGAGCTACCGACCTGATCTTCGGCCGATTTTTCGAGAGCACCTGTAATTCATTGGTTGACTCGTTCACGGTTCGGGCTGCGCAAATGTACTTGGGTCGATAAACGCTATGGCGGACCAGGTTCGGGTGGAGGTTGTTTTCGCAACGGCGAAATCGCAGCAGTTGGTTTCTGTGGTACTTCCTGCGGGTGCAACCATCGCCGATGCCATAGCGGCGAGTTCACTTGCCGAGCGTTTTCCCGCGGCAACCTTCGACGAGCTGCAAGCGGGAATCTGGGGGAACCCTGTCGAGCGTGGTCACGTCCTGTCCGACGGCGATCGCGTGGAGATTTACCGACCGCTCGAACTGGATCCTCGCGAAGCGCGACGTCAACTCGCGCTCCTTGGCCAAACGATGGGAGGCGGTTCTACCGACTAGACGTCGAATCGTCTCCGGCCAATTACTGCTCGTCCGGATAGAGCGATACATAAACGCGGTTGTTGCCTGCGGCGATTTGATTCCAGACCGAAGCAGGGACTCCCGTGACCGTGGCAGGGTAGTCCAACAACGGGCTCGAATTTCCGAGCGAGACTATTTCGTATCGGATATTTCCGCCGTCGCGTTCGCCGGCCAGATTGATGAAATTAGCGAAGGCGACGGATTGTCGAAGCCCCAATTCGTACGCTTCACTCGATTCGAATCCGATCTTTTGGCATTGGGCTGCCGGAAGCTCTGCGGCCGCGAGCGAGAATCCGTCAGTAGCGCTCGTGGACATGCAAAAGTCTCCGACATGCGATTCAATACGGACCAAACCCCGGTACTCGAGTGCCGCGAGCTGGCTGGCCAGATCCGCAACAAGCGAAAGTCGAGCATCGCCCAGCGGCAGTTCATAGAAGTCGTATTGCGCCGTCTGATTCGCCGCCCATTCAAGACTGCTCAGCGCAACAGCGCGCGCGGAATCCAGCGCCTGTTGGTACTCAGTCAGTTCCCGCCGGATCTGCAGCGTATCCTTCGTCCCCACGGATTGCTGCTCGTCCAGCGCGCGCTGTAGCCCGATATTTTCCTGCAACAAGTCCTGGCCGCTTTGCTCTGCTTTCCAATAGAACCAGGCAAAACCAATGGCAAAAACGGTGACGACCGCGATCACAGAGTGTGAAAAAACGGGTCTACTGCGTTCCAGCCAGCTCTCCCACCTGCGGCTGGCTTCAGCGTCGGGAGACTTGATTTCATCGGCAACGCGCGCGGCGATCTGCGCCTGACTGTCGCGCAGGTCCCGGCGTAAAATGGCGCGCTGCTGGTCAAAAAGTTCCTGAATCAAAACGCCCAGGTCCTGATCGAACTTCTCGAGACTGGGGTATTCGCCAGTGACGAATTTTTCCTCGGCCTCGTCGTAATGCTCTCGCCGTTCCGCTTCCTCGCCGATCACGCGCAAAGACTCAAGCACTTTCGACAGCTCGACAGGTTCTACCTCTTTGGGCAATACGCCGACGGCACCGAGTGCGCGCGCCTGACCGACATAGAGTTCACCTTCTTGCGCGGTGTACATCATGATCGGGATGGTCGCGGTCGCCGGATTCTTCTTGATCGCCGAAACTGCCTCGAAGCCGTCCATGCCGGGCATCTCGTGATCCATGAAGATGATGTCGGGCCGGTTTTCGCTGAGATACGTCAGCGCGCTCTCGGCTGACTCCGCGTTATCGACCTCAAGGTCGTGCGTCTCGAGCATTTTTTGAAGCACGACTCGTGCTGTCTTGGAGTCGTCGACGATTAGCGCCGTCTTACGCAACGGTCATTCCTTGTGTGGCACAACTGGATTGTCAGTTAAGACAACGACCATAATACAACTATAGACCCGGATCGAGTTCCTGTTCCTTGCGAATTTCGCTGACCCGGTCTTCTGTGAAGATCACCGATACCCAACGCTTTGCTGCTGCGTCCTTGCGACCAATTTTGAGGTAATACACGTAGTCCCAGCGATCTTTGTGAAAAGGATCGTCGATCATTGGCGTGCCCAGCAGGAAGCGGATCTGGACGCGCGTCATGCCAACCTCAGCCTGATCAAGGTCCTCCTGTTTGATGAGGTTGCCTTGCGCAATATTGGCCCGGTAGACGCAGCCGGTGGCCACAGCGAATGTCATGCAGATGAGGAAGATAAGAAATGATTTACGGTTTGCCATAGAGCCCGACTGCCAACTGCGTCATAATAGGCGCGCATCATACCTTGAATGAGTTTATTCATGCAGCAACGACAGGAACTACGCAAGGCTGGCCTGAAGGTAACTCTGCCGCGCTTGAAGATCCTCGAGATTCTCGAGGGCGCCAAGCAGCGCCACCTCAGCGCCGAGGATCTTTACAAGGATCTGCTGCAGGCAGGTGAGGACATCGGTTTGGCGACGGTCTACCGGGTCTTGACCCAATTTGAGGCAGCCGGACTCGTGACCCGCCACAATTTCGAAGGCGGGCACTCTGTCTTCGAGCTTGACGATGGCGACCATCATGACCACATGGTCTGTGTTGAAACGGGTGAGGTCGTGGAGTTTGTCAACGAAGAGATTGAGCGTCTTCAGCACGCGATAGCGGAAGAATATGGCTTTGAATTGTTGGACCACAGCCTGGTCCTGTATGTGAAGCAAAAAAGCCCGGATACAGAATCCGAAGACAGCTGAGTCAGGCTCGTTTCTTGGGTGCATCCGCCAGCATTTCTGCCGCGTGCGCCAATGTCTTTCGTGTTATTTCCACACCACCCAGCATTCTGGCCAGTTCCTCAACGCGCTCGTCCTTGTTAAGGATGTGCAGTCGCGTTCGTGTGGATTTGCCGTCGGTGACTTTGCTCACGCGGAAGTGCTGATCCGCAAGGCTGGCCACCTGTGGCAGGTGAGTAACGCACAACACCTGGCGGCTGGCACCCAGTTCCTGCAAGCGCCGGCCGACCATCTCGGCGACGCCGCCGCCGACACCGCTATCAACCTCGTCAAAAACCATCGTTGGAATCGTGCTGCCATCACTGGCGATAACCTGGATTGCGAGGCTCATCCGCGACAATTCGCCGCCGGATGCGATTTTGGCGAGGGGCTGTGCCGCCTGCCCAGGGTTCGCGCTAATCAGAAAGTCGATCGCGTCAATTCCCCAGGGACGTGCCGAAGCTGCGTCGAGCGTCGACAGCGCTACCTCGAATACGCCACCCGGCATGCCGAGGCCTTTCATGGCCTCGGTGACGTCGGTGGCGAAGGCCTTGGCCGCCTTCCTGCGCGAGTTCGACAATGATTTGGCCAGTGTCAGAAACTCGGTCTCCGCGATATCGACCTGTTGTTCGAGTTCGCGGCAGCGTTCCTCGGCGTGACTCAGTTCATCATGTTCTCGTCGCAACTTCTCCAGCAGGACGGGCAGCTCACCGGCTCCAACCCGGTGTTTCCGCGATGCGGTTTGTATCGCATCAAGGCGTTCTTCGACCCAGTCGCGTCGCCTTGGATCCATGTCAATTGAATCAGAGTAGCGGCGCAACGATTCGACGGCCTCTGTGACCTGGATGCCGGCGCTGTTCAACATATCCAACACGGGTTCGAGGTTGGCGTCGTAATCGACCAGCGATTCCATGGAGCGAATCGCTTCCGCAACAAGACTGTTCGCGTTGCCGGATTCGTTCTCGAAAAGGACCCGCATGGCACTACTGGTGCCCTCGGCCAATCGGCCGCTGTTTTGCAGTTTTTGCCGCTCGGTCTGCAGGCCTTCGAATTCGCCGGGTGCGAGCGCGAGTCCATCGAGTTCCTGTATTTGAAAGTCCAGTAGATCAAGATGCGACGCTCGGTCAGACTCTGCTGCGCTCAGTTGCTGCAGATGATCGGCAAGGGCTTTCCAGGCAGCGTAGCCGGCTTCGGTCGCGGACCGCTGGTCCTGGAGTCCCGCATAGTGATCGAGAAGATCGCGTTGAATCGACCGGTGCCCCAGCGACTGGTGAAAATGCTGACCGTGGATGTCCAGCAATTGCTCACCGAGCGTTTTCAATTGCGCCAGGGGAACAGCGTTACCATTGATGAATGCCCGTGATCGACCCTCGGAACTGATAACGCGGCGAAGCACACACTCGTCGTCCTGATCGAGTGCCTGTTCTGCGAGCCAGGCGCGCGCGGCTGGCAAAGCCGCGAGTTCGAATTCGGCAGCAAACTCGGCACGCTTTGCGCCATCACGGACCAGCTGCGCTCCGCCACGCTCACCAAGAACAAGTCCTAGCGCATCAACCAGGATCGACTTGCCGGCGCCCGTCTCGCCGGTTAGCACTGTCATGCCAGAACCGAATTCGATATCGATTCGGTCGACGATGGCAAAGTCGCGTACCTGCAGATTCATCAACATGTCATGCGTTCCGGCGGTCAGTTCTGACGATTGCGGCTGTCACGTCCCCAGAACAGCTTGGACCGGAGTATTTCGTAGAAATCATAGCTGAGCGGGTGCACGAGAGTGATTCGTTGGTCGGCAGCCGAAATAACCAGCCGGTCGACGGGCTTGATTCGCCCCATAGGTCGCCCATCGATCGTGATCGACGCCGTGGTACCGTCGCGTTCCAGCAGCACAACTTCGATCGACTGGCTGGCAGGAACGACAACCGGACGGTCAGTCAACGTGTGCGGACAGACTGGCACGATCACTAGTGCATCCAGCTGCGGCGCAATTATCGGCCCACCGCAGCTCAGCGAATACGCGGTTGACCCCGTCGGCGTAGCCACGATCAATCCGTCGCCCGAGTGGGTGTTGGCGAAGGCGCCGTCGACACGCGTCGAAAAGTCGACCATTCGACCGGTTTCACGACGCTTCAGGACGACATCGTTAAGAGCATATGCCACGCTTTCCTCGCCGTTCTCTTGAATCAGGCGCGCCTTGAGCAGCATTCTTGTGTCGCGGGTGTAGTCGCCGTGCAGTACCTGCTCGACGGTCGCGACCATCTCGTCGGGAGTGACATCGGCGAGAAAGCCGAGCCGACCGCGATTGATGCCGAGGATGGGAGTGCCTGATTCGCGGGCAAGTCGACTGGCGTGAAGCATGGTCCCGTCACCGCCGATGGCGATCACCAGGTCCGCGCGCTCGCAGAGATCGGCCTCATCCATTCGCGTAACCGAGAGGTCCAGCTTCATTCGCGTGGACGCCAGTACCTTGATACCGGCTTTTGTCAGATGCTCGGTTACGGCCCGCATGGGTTCGGCGACCCGGGAATCCTCGTGGCGACCCAAAATTGCGATGGTAGGAAATTGCGTGTTCATGCAGCGATTGTTGCAAACCCTTGACCGGCCGCCAAGCCGTTGCTAGCGTGTTGTTACCTACATTAACACAGCCAAGTGAATTGAGATTTCCCTTGTTTCCAGTGTCCTGTCCGATCAATTCGCATAGTTTCAGCGCGCTGTACAAGGCGACACACCGGACAGGACACTAGCGAATGTCAGCAGAAGCAACTAAACCGGTACCGAGCGATCGCGGGCAAGAGCTGTTGCGCGCGCTTATTCAACGCTACATCCGCGACGGGCAGCCTGTCGGCTCGCGGACGCTGTCCAAGGACTCCGGCCTCGACTTGAGTCCCGCCACGATTCGCAACGTCATGTCGGACCTGGAACAGATGGGTCTCGTGTCTGCGCCACACACGTCGGCTGGCCGCATACCGACTCCGAGAGGGTATCGTTTGTTCGTGGACACGCTCGTGCGTTATCGGCAGCCGGTCGATAGCGAGATCAAGAGGATGCAGCGCAAGATCAAAGGTGACTTTGACGACCCGGGCGCCCTGATCACGGCGGTATCAGGTCTGTTGTCGGAATTTACCAGCATGGCCGGCGTTGTGTCGGTTCCGAGAGCAACACAGGTGAAGCTGCGCCAGATCGAGTTTTTGTCACTTTCGGAAAACAGAATTCTGGTCATCCTGGTGACCAATGACCGCGAAGTACAGAACCGCATTCTTCACACTGATCGGAATTACAGCGCGTCCGAGTTGCAGCAAGCCCAGAACTATATCAACGAGCATTATGCCGGCGAGGACCTGCAATCATTGCGCGGACACCTCCTGGAGGATCTGGATAACACTCGAAATTCGATGAACCAGGCCATGCACGACATTATTGCCGTCGCTCAATCGGCGATGGACAGCGCGGCGCATCCGGACGATAAATATGCGCTGGCTGGCGAGACCAACCTGATGGATTTCGCCGAATTGTCCGACGTCGACACGTTACGGCGATTATTCGATGCTTTTTCGCGCAAGCGCTTAATCCTGGATTTACTGGACCGCAGCATTAACGCGGATGGCGTTCAGATTTTCATCGGGGAGGAGTCCGGGTTTGGCATTTTCGAGGATTGCAGCGTCGTTACAGCGCCATACCATGTGGACGATGAAACGATCGGCGTGATCGGCGTGATCGGGCCGACGCGCATGGCCTATGACCGTGTGGTGCCAATTGTCGACGTCACCGCGAGACTGCTCGAGTCCGCCCTGAGCCACAACGGCTGAAGCGCGCCGAAAAAATATAGCGCCGCGCTCTTGATATTTTTCTCCCGGCCCCCAGACTGCGGGCGTTATTGTTGCGTTGGCTTCCCGGCTGGCCGCTTAACGCGTAGACATGGAGTATATGAATGAGTGCAGAACGCCCGGACGAGGCAATCGAAGAGGCAACCACCGAGGCGGAGCCTCAGCTTGAGATCGAAGAGGCAACCGCCGAGGCGGAGCCTCAGCTTGAGGAGGCCGAAGCGGCGAATCCTGCAAGCGAGTTGGCTGAGGCACAGGCAAAAGCGAACGAGAACTGGGAGCGCTACCTCAGGGCCGCCGCGGAAACCGATAACGTTCGCAAACGCGCCTCACGTGATGTCGAGAATGCGCACAAATTTGCGATTGAGCGTTTCGGCAAGGAATTGCTGGCCGTCACCGATGGTCTTGAGATGGCCCTGGCGGCGTCGGACAACGCAAGCATCGAGAGCCTCCTTGAGGGGAGTCGGGCAACGCTGAAATTGCTGGGTACGACGATGGAGCGCTTTGGTATCTCTGCCATCGATCCCGAAGGTGAGCCTTTCAACCCCGAATTGCATGAGGCGATCAGCATGCAGCCCTCGGAAACCGTTGAACCCGGCACGGTTGTCAACGTCGTTCAGAAGGGCTATGTCCTGAATGGCCGACTGCTGCGACCCGCCATGGTCGTCGTCGCCGAAGGGTGAGGCGTACTCGTCGAAAAAATGCGCAAAAGCGCTTGAAACATGGGGTAGCGGCCCCACCTATCAGCCAGTTTAGGCAATTTCTACCGAATTTGGAGCTATAGATTATGGGTAAAGTGATTGGTATCGACCTGGGTACCACTAACTCCTGCGTGGCAGTTATGGAGGGGAATAAACCCAAGGTCATCGAGAATAGCGAGGGCGATCGTACAACCCCGTCGATCATCGCGTTCACGAAAGACGAGCAGGTACTGGTTGGACAGTCCGCCAAACGACAGGCCGTGACGAATCCAGAGAATACCCTGTATGCGGTCAAGCGGCTGATCGGACGCCGTTTCGAAGACGAAGTGGTACAGCGCGACATCAAGATGGTGCCGTACACCATCATGAAAGCCGACAACGGTGACGCCTGGGTCGACGCCAATGGCAAGAAGATGGCGCCACCCGAAATTTCCGCACGCGTGCTGATGAAAATGAAAAAGACCGCCGAGGATTACCTCGGGGAAGAGGTGACCGAGGCGGTTATCACCGTACCCGCTTACTTCAACGATTCGCAGCGCCAGGCAACCAAGGACGCGGGCAAGATTGCCGGACTCGAAGTCAAGCGCATCATCAACGAGCCCACGGCCGCGGCGCTTGCCTATGGCATGGATAAGAAGCGCGGCGACAAGAAGATCGCCGTATTTGATCTGGGCGGCGGTACGTTCGACGTATCGATCATAGAGATTGCCGAGGTCGACGGTGAGCATCAGTTCGAAGTATTGGCCACCAATGGTGATACGTTCCTCGGCGGTGAAGACTTCGACATGCGCGTTATTGAATACCTTACGTCCGAATTCGAGCGCGAGACCGGCGTGGATATCAGCGGTGACGCACGCGCCATGCAACGCCTGAAGGAGGCTGCAGAGAAGGCCAAGATCGAGCTGAGCACCCAGCAGCAGACTGAAGTTAACCTGCCGTACATCACGGCAGATGCCAGTGGTCCCAAGCACCTGAGCATCAAACTGACGCGTGCCAAACTCGAGTCGCTGGTTGAAAAGCTGGTCGAGCGCACGATCGCTCCCTGCAAAATCGCGCTAGAGGACGCCGGGCTGAAGGTCAATGAGATTGACGACGTCATTCTTGTCGGCGGCCAGACACGCATGCCCAAGGTGGCTGAAGAGGTACAGAACTTCTTCGGCAAAGAGCCGCGTCGTGACGTAAATCCTGACGAAGCCGTCGCACTGGGTGCGGCTATTCAGGGCGGCGTTCTGGCTGGCGATGTCAAGGATGTGCTGCTTCTGGACGTTACGCCGCTGTCGCTTGGTATTGAGACCCTGGGTGGCGTTATGACCAAGCTCATCGACAAGAACACCACAATCCCCGCGAACGCGGAGCAGGTCTTCTCCACGGCTGATGACAACCAGACGGCAGTGACTATCCATGTGCTGCAGGGAGAGCGAGAGCGTGCTCTGGATAACAAGTCCCTGGGTCGTTTCGACCTGTCAGATATTCCACCCTCACCGCGCGGCTTGCCGCAGATTGAAGTGACGTTTGATATCGATGCCAACGGTATCCTGAACGTATCTGCGAAAGACAAAGCCACTGGAAAGAGCCAGAACATCGTTATCAAGGCATCCAGCGGACTGTCGGACGACGAAATCGAGAAGATGGTGACTGATGCCGAGAGCCATGCCGAAGAGGATCGCAAGTTCCGCGAGCTCGTCGACGTGCGCAACCAGGCAGACGGACTGATTCATGCGGCAGAGAAGACGCTCAGTGACCTGGGCGAGAAAGCCAGCGCGGAGGAGCGACAGGCCGTTGAAAATGCGGTGTCGGATCTGAAGACAGCGCTCGAAGGTGACGATAAAGATACTATCGTCACGAAGACGGCGGCGCTGGGTGAAGCATCGGGTGGGCTTGCGCAAAAGCTGTACGCGGAGCAGGCGGCGGAGGACGCTGCCGGTGACGACAGTGCGTCTGCGTCGGATGACGATGTTGTCGATGCGGAATTCGAGGAAGTGGACAAAGACGATACGTCGAAGTCTTAACGAGCTATCGCACTTGGGGAAATGTCCGGGCGCCCTGCGGGGCGCCCGAACTGTAGGTAAACATGGCAAAACGCGATTACTACGAAATTCTGGGGGTCTCCAAATCAGCATCGGCTGACGAGATCAAAAAGGCGTATCGCCGCCTCGCCATGAAGCATCATCCCGACCGCAACAAGGATGATGATGGCTCTGAAGCGCGGTTCAAAGAAGCCAAGGAAGCCTACGAGGTTTTGAAGGACGAGGAAAAGCGCTCTGCTTATGAGCGCTTCGGTCACGACGGCGTGCGCGGCGCGGCCGGCGGCGCAGGTGGTTTCGGCGCTGAGGGGTTTGGCGATATTTTCGGTGATGTCTTCGGCGATATTTTCGGCGGAGGCGGTCGTCGCGGCGGTGGGCCACAGGTCTTTCGTGGCGCCGACCTGGGCTACGAGCTGAAACTGGATCTCGAAAAAGCGGTCGCCGGCGACGACGTCAAAATCGACGTTCCGACGCAAGTTAGCTGCGAAACCTGCAATGGAAGCGGGGCGAAGAAAGGCAGCGAGCCCGTTCAGTGTACGACCTGCGGCGGCGTGGGGCAGGTTCGCATGCAGCAAGGTTTCTTCTCGATTCAGCAGACTTGTCCCGCGTGTAAGGGTGCCGGCACGACGATCGCCGATCCTTGCAACGATTGCCACGGTCGGGGACGTGTTCGCAAGACGCGAACACTGGCTGTCAAGGTACCCGCGGGCGTCGACGATGGCGATCGTATCCGGCTCTCCGGCGAAGGCGAGGCGGGGCGGAATGGCGGACCGGCCGGTGATCTGTACGTCGAAATCCGGGTGAAACCCCACAAGATCTTCGAGCGTGATGGCTCGAACCTGTCCTGTGAAGTGCCCGTCAGTATCGCGGTCGCAACGCTGGGCGGAGAGGTCGAACTGCCGACGCTCGATGGCAACGTCGCGCTCAAAGTCCCATCCGGTACGCAATCAGGCAAGGTATTCAGGCTGCGAGGCAAAGGCGTCAGGACGGTACGGGATGCGCGCGTGGGCGACCTTTTCGCGCAGGTCGCGGTCGAGACGCCGATTAGTCTCACCGCAGAACAGAAAGAGTTGCTGGAAAAATTTGACGCGTCGTTACAATCGGGCGGTGAGAAGCACAGCCCGCGTGCCGGCGGCTGGCTGGATACTGTGAAACGTTTCTTCGAGCGCATTGGCTAAGGGCCGAACCATCAGTCGACTAAATATAGGCATTACCGGTGCCGGCCGCATGGGTCAGGCCATCGCGGCATCCATAGAGCGACAAGCCGATCTTGGCCTGGCAGGGCTATGGAGACGCGACCGCGATCTTGATGCCGTGGTCGAGTTGGCTGACGTCGTCATTGACTTCAGTTTGCCCGCGGCCACCGTCGACGTACTGGGAGCGGTTGTGCGCCACCGGAAACCACTGGTCTGCGGCGTTAGTGGATTGAATCCTGACCAAATGGCGCGCCTCGATCAGGCCGCGACGCAGGTTCCGATCGTCTATGACCGCAACATGAGTCTCGGCATCGCGGTACTGGCGCGGTTGGTGCGCCAGGCGGCGGCAACGCTCGGCTCGGATTTTGCTCTCGAGATATCCGAAACCCATCATGTGCACAAGAAAGATGCGCCGTCAGGCACGGCGCTCAAACTCGGTGAGGCGATCGCTGAAGCGCGCGGAGAGAGCGGGACCGGGTCAGTGCATTTCGAAGTCGAGCGCCGTGGTGAAGTACCTGGTGATCACGAGATCGTGATGCATTCCGCGTCCGAGCGCCTGACCTTTGCTCACAGCGTGACGACACGGCAGGTGTTTGCCGACGGAGCCATCAGGGCGGCCCGTTGGGTTGTCAGCCAAGCGCCCGGTCGTTACCAAATGGCCGATGTGCTGTTCGGCAGCTGAAGAAGATCGTCAATTCGATCCAAAAAACTGGTGTTTGACTCTGGCGTGTGCAGGTCGCGTTCAGTAAACTACGCCGGATCGCTGTGCGGTCAGCGAAGTCGCAAGCGGGAGGCC
>Ga0255046_10000137_pt1 | contig 16858 bp, 12 predicted proteins | sample BC1_12_27_MG_FD_183632 | JGI IMG/M metagenome (GOLD analysis project Ga0255046, IMG submission 183632) | Seawater microbial communities from Strait of Georgia, British Columbia, Canada - BC1_12_27 | ecosystem: Environmental > Aquatic > Marine > Strait | place: Canada: British Columbia...
GTTCTCGAAAACGAATTCCTTCGGCGAATGGTTGACCAGGATCTCGACGTTCTCTTCCTCGGCATCGTCCAGCTCCCAGGCCGATGCCTTGAAGAACCCCCGGGGCTTACGTGCCATGACTTTCACATCTTCGGCGCCGAGTCGCAGCGACGTCCGGCAGCAGTCCATCGCTGTGTTGCCGACGCCGATAATCAGTACGCGCTCGCCTATCGATTCGATATGCTCAAAAGCAACTGATTCGAGCCATTCGATGCCGATATGAATGCGATCTGAATCGTAGCGGCCTGGAATCTCGAGATTCTTGCCACGAGGTGCGCCAGTGCCGACGAAGACGGCGTCAAAATTTTCGTCAAGCAGATTCCTGAGGCTTTCAATCGGGTGATTCAGCTTGAGGTCAACGCCCATATCAAGAATGTAATCGATTTCCTCATCGAGAACCTTCGGCGGCAGGCGGAAGCGCGGGATATTCGTACGCATCAATCCGCCGGTCGCATCGAGCGCCTCGAATATGGTGACGTCGTAGCCAAGAGGCCGAAGATCGTTCGCCACAGTCAGAGAGGCACAACCTGCGCCAATAAGCGCAACTCGCTTGCCATTACTCTGCAGCGGCGGCTTGGGCAGTCGATCCGTGATGTCGTCGCGATGATCGGCCGCCACGCGCTTGAGGCGACAGATCGCAACCGGTTTGTCCTCGACGCGGCCGCGACGGCACGCGGGCTCGCAGGGACGATCACAGACTCTTCCGAGGATGCCCGGAAATACGTTGGACTTGCGGTTTTCCATGTACGCGTCGCTGAACTGCCCCTGGGCAATCATGCGAATGTACGCCGGAACGTCGGTATGGGCGGGACAGCCCCACTGACAGTCTACGACCCTGTGGAAGTACTCGGGATTGGCAGTATCTGTTGGCTTCATTCCGATGACTAACCGGTACAGTTCCTCTTGCCCGGCACTTGGTAGAGTCCCTTAAGTGGCGCTAGCATAACGGGATCGGTAGGAAAGTAAACAGTTTGGGCGCGTCTTAACGTGCTCGTGTAAATTCGAGGCGTCGACCGGCAATATTTCCTGTAAGGCCTGCGTCTCGATATACGACTTCGCCGTTAACGATTGTCGTGTCAATCGATGCGGAAAATTCGTGCCCCTCGAATGGTGACCACCGACATTTGCTGAGCAAATTGTCGTTGCTCACTTTGTATGGCGTGGCGGGATCAACCATCACCAAGTCTGCGAACCAGCCTTCACGCACGTATCCACGTTCGGTCACACCGAACAAATCGGCGGGTGCGTGACTCACTCGATCAACCAGCAGCTCAATACTTATCTGACCTTCAGCGACGAGATCGAACAAAGTCAACATTGCATGTTGCACCAGTGGCAGGCCGGCGGGAGCCTTGAAGTAGCTCGCGGATTTTTCGCTGATCGTATGAGGCGCATGATCCGTCGCAATGATGTCAATACGCCCTTCGTTCAGCGCCGCTATCAACGCTGCTCTGTCATTCGCGCTCTTGATCGCCGGATTGCACTTGATCTTCATTCCCAGCTCTTCATAGCGAGATTCATCGAACCATAGATGATGTACGCATACCTCTGCGGTAATTCGCTTCTCTGAGCGGTGCGCCTTGGAAAACTGCGGCATTTCAATCGCGGTCGTCAAATGCAGGACATGCAGCAGGGCATCATGACGTCGTGCCAGATCGATGGCCAAGCTGGACGAGGCGAGGCAGGCTTCGGCCGAACGGATTTTTGGATGTTCGCCAAGCGGCACGTCCTCGCCGAACTTCGCGCGTGCTTTCGCCTCGTTATCCCAGATTGTCGGTGAATGTTCACAATGCGTCACCACCATGATCGGTGAATGCTCGAACATCTTTTCGAGGACAGCCGGATCATCGACAAGCATGTCGCCCGTTGACGCCCCCATGAATGCCTTTACACCGCAACCCTCTCCGACCTCGAGCGCCTTGATTTCGTCGATGTTTCCGTTTGTGGCGCCCAGGTAAAAACCATAGTTGGCGGTGCAACGACCTTCCGCAATCGCGTATTTGTCTGCCAGCGCTGCCCTGGTTGTTGTCTGCGGATTAACATTCGGCATATCCATGAAACTCGTTATGCCACCGGCCGCAGCGGCCGCCGATTCGGTCTGAAGATCGCCCTTGTGCGTCATCCCTGGTTCGCGAAAATGCACCTGGTCGTCGATCATCCCCGGCAACAAAAACTTGCCTGCCGCATCGATAAGCTCGGCCCCGACCGGCAACGATAGTCCAGAATCGATCCTGGCGATCCGGTCACCCTCTATCAGTACGTCCGCGTCACGAACCTGTCCTTCATTGACGAGGCGAGCATTCGAAACAAGCAGCCTTCTCAAGCGGGAATCCTCTAATCAGGAAAAAAGCACCGAATTTTCGGTAGCCGGCCTGCATTATGAAAGGGTCAGGCAATGATTACCATTGCACGTGCCTTTGCGGACGGCTGCCTGGTGTGCGATAACCGCAAGAGTACTCGCTGCCACTGGACGCAATGAACCCTACCGACTATCTGCATTTGATTCGTACAGCAAAGGTCTACGACGTTGCGCTCAGATCAGCGCTTGAGCCGGCCATCAATCTGTCGAAACGTCTCAATAACCGAATCCTGATGAAACGCGAGGACCTTCAGCCTGTGTTCTCGTTCAAGCTGCGCGGCGCTTACAACAGGATCGCAGCACTCGGGCCCGAGGAATTGAAGCGCGGTGTCATTTGCAGCTCGGCCGGCAATCATGCGCAGGGCGTTGCGCTGGCGGCGAAACGACGCGGCGTTCGCGCCGTAATCGTCATGCCGATGACCACCGCCAAGATCAAGACGGATGCCGTGCGCGCCCTGGGTGGCGAAGTGGTCCTCCATGGCGATGCCTATGACGATGCCTACGCAAGGGCGCTTGAACTGGCCGAGCAAGACGGGCTGGTCTTCATTCACCCCTTCGACGATCCCTATGTCATCGCGGGTCAGGGCACGATCGGCGTTGAGATCCTGGAGCAGGCCGAAAACGACATTGACGCCATTTTCGTGCCTATCGGCGGCGGCGGCCTGATCGCCGGTATCGCGACTTACGTGAAACAACAGCGGCCGGACATTCGCATCATCGGCGTGGAGCCCGATGACTCTGCCGCAATGAAATTGTCACTTGAAGCGGGTAAACCGGTCACACTTGATCATGTCGGCATATTCGCAGACGGCGTTGCGGTTCGGCGTGTTGGCGACGAGACCTTTCGCCTTTGCCAGGAATTCGTCGACGAAATAATTACGGTTGACACCGACCAGATTTGTGCGGGCATCCGTGACATTTTCGAAGACACACGTTCCATCGTTGAACCCGCGGGCGGGCTAAGCATTGCAGCTGCTAAAAAGTACGTTGCCGAACGAGGAGTTTCTGGCCGAACACTGGTAACCATAAACTGCGGCGCCAACGTTAACTTCGATCGTCTGCGACATATCGCGGAGCGTGCCGCCGTTGGTGAGCAAACCGAGATGCTTCTCGCGGCGGAAATTCCCGAAGAACCCGGTAGCTTCCGCCGTTTCTGCGAGACTCTTGGGCGGCGCGGTATTACGGAGTTTAACTACCGGTATGCGGATGATAAAAAGGCGCATATCTTCGTGGGCGTACAGCTCAGTAATGGCATGACGGAACGCGAGTCTCTAATCGACCGCCTGCGCAATGCCGGTTTCCCGGTGGAAGACCTGAGCGACAACGAAATGGCGAAGCTGCATATTCGGCATATGGTGGGCGGACGCTCGCCGGCGATCAGCAACGAACGCATGTTCCGCTTTGAGTTCCCGGAACGGCCCGGCGCGCTGCTGGACTTCCTGAACGCTATTGGCACGGAATGGAACATCAGCCTTTTTCATTACCGGAATCACGGCTCCGATTATGGCCGCATCCTGGCCGGCATCGACGTACCGCAGGAGGAGACCGCTGAACTCGAAGCCCATTTGGCCGAACTGGGCTATCCGCACTGGGAAGAAAGCGACAACCCCGCTTACAGGATCTTCCTGTCCTGAAAAGCCCGGGTCGCCTGGCGACCAGTCTGCAACCATTCCTGCCGTTCGCGCATCCAAATACTATGAATTGCCAAAAACCGGGCGAAAAACCAGGAAATTATTATGCGTTTCAAGACACTTACCCTCTTCTTCTGGGTTTTTCTGATTGCCAGCGCCGCCATTGCAGGTGAGCAACACCGCACTCGCATAGAGATCGCTGTTGAGGACGATGAGACAGGTGGCCAGTCATTCGTTTTCGACAGTAAGGACGCCGGATTCGACCTTCACAGCATGGTCGTTGGAGAAACTCGCACGCTGACCGACAGGTCCGGCAGTACGGCTGATATTCGTCGTACAGACGATGGCTTCGAAATTGACGTTAACGGCAAGACCATCGATCTGCATGATCTGCCGACGCCCGGTGACATGCATGGCGAACATTCGGTCGAAATGCTGGTTGACGAGGTTGACTCGGATGTCGTTGTGATTAAAGACGTCAAAGTAATCAGGTCAGATAACGCCGATGGCGTTACGGTGATATCAGGCAGTGAAATCGATCCCGCAACGCGTGAGCGCATCACGGATGCGCTTGAAGCATCCGGTCAGGACGGCGAGATACGGTATATCGATGGCAGCGAATTCGATGTTGATGCTGACAGTCAAGCGCATGGCAGGCGTGAGGTTCGCATCATTAGCAAAGAGGTTGACGTAACAAACTAGATACCCCATATACTGTTTGTTTCGTAGTGACTGGCGGTGGCGTTATGCCACCGCCTTTTTTGTCACCACATTTCTCGCATACGCGCACTCACGTCGATGCGCCTGTTCGAACCCGCGCCAAGTCGCACTGAATCAGACTCTGGCCCGCCTCGGAAATCTTTGTCCATGGTTGCCAGCAGTTGTTCCGACATGAATCGACTGCGCGCCCCATAAACGTGCTTGTCGCCGTCGCGTCGCTGCTGCGTGACATGATATCGCAGTGGTGCAATCAGCGACAACGACTGCTTCGCGCGGGTCATCGCCACGTAAAGAAGGCGTCGCTCTTCATCTATCATTGCAGGCTTGCCGGTCGCGAACTCCGATGGAAAATTTCCATCCGACACATTCAAAATGAAAACCGATTGCCACTCCTGACCTTTCGCCGAGTGCACGGTGGACAGGATCAGGTAGTCCTCGTCCAAAAGGGGATCCCCTGCCAGGTCACCGGCTGCGCTCGGTGGATCCAGCGTCAATTCGGTCAGAAAACGCTCTCGAGTCGGGTAGCGGCCAGAGACTTGTTCAAGCTGCTCAAGATCGGCTTCGCGAGTGTCCAGGCCGTCATACAGCCGTTCAAGGTGCGGCTGGTACCAGCGCCTCACCTGTGTGAGCTGCGTTTGCCAACCGTGGTCGTCGAATTCCGCGTTCGAGAGGCCTGCCATCATTGCGCAAAAGGCCGACCAGTCAGCCGCAGCCGCGGCGGGCGGCCGGCACTCATGCAGCGAGGAAAACAGGTAGTCTGCGACGGCCATGTGTTCGAAACAACGGGCAGCATTCGCCGGGCCCATTCCCGGTAGTAACTTCAATACGCGGAACGCGGCGACCTCGTTCTTCGGATTCTCAGCCCACTTCAGAACCGACAGCAAATCCTTGACGTGCGCCGCCTCCAGAAATTTCAATCCGCCGTATTTCACATACGGAATATTGCGGCGCACGAGTTCGAGCTCAAGACGATCGCTGTGATGTGATCCGCGAAACAGGACGGCCTGTTCTTTAAGCTCCACGCCGAGTTCACGGTTCCTGAGAATCTCGGTAACGACATATTCGGCCTCGGCATCGCCGTCTTCGACCGTAATGTAACTTGGCTTGTTGCCGTCCGTTCGATCCGCAAACAGGTTCTTCCGGTACTGCCTGTCACTTTCCGCGATAAGGCAGTTCGCGCTATCGAGTATGAATTGCGTCGAACGGTAGTTTTGTTCGAGCGTAATGACCTGTGCTGACGGTATATACTGATCCGGAAAGCCGAGGATGTTCTCCACTTCCGCGGCTCGAAAAGAGTAGATCGATTGTGCGTCATCCCCGACGACCGTAACGCCATCACCGTCAGGCTTGAGCGCGTTGATGATCTTTGCCTGTACGAGATTCGTATCCTGGTATTCGTCCACCAATATGTGGTCGAACCACGATCCGATTTCGTCCGCGAATTCCTTTTCAGCAACAAGATGGCTCCAGTAAAGCAACAGGTCGTCGTAATCGAGCGCCTGACTTTGCTGCTTGCGAAGAACGTAATGCCTGAATAATTCGCTTAGCTCATCGACCCAGTCGCTGCACCAGGGATAGGTCTCGTCCAGAGTATCCACTAAGGCCTTCTGTGTATTCACGCAACGCGAGTAAATCGCCAGGCAAGTGTCCTTTTTCGGAAATCGGCGGGCAGCACGCGTCAATTTTTGCTCGTGGCGCACAACGTCCATGATGTCAGCCGCGTCTCCCCGATCCAGCACGGAGAAGCCGGAATCCAGGCCCAGGTTGTGGGCATAGCGACGCAATAACCGGTTCGCGACGGAGTGAAACGTCCCCGACCATGGCAATCCGCCCGACGGCAAGGGCGCCGACTGAATGCCTGCAGCCGATGCACGCACGATCGATTCGACCCGTCGCGTCATCTCCTGCGCCGCCCGCCGTGTGAATGTAAGCAGCAAGACGCGCTCGGCACTCACCCCCGACATCAGCAGGTGCGCGACGCGGTGTGCCAAAGTCATCGTCTTGCCGGTACCGGCACCCGCGATCACGAGAAGCGGACCGGCCCGAACGCCGCGACCGGCGCTGGCCTCACCGTATTCCGCTGCGAGGCGCTGCGCGGAGTTGAGGATGCCCATGGGATCGTCTTGCTGCAAGGCTTGCTGCACGGTTGCCTCCGTAAAAGTCTGTATTTTTATACAGTACTGGATGTATTTACAAGGTCGGCAGCAGGAAATCCTCAATCGCTCTCGCCAGGGCACCGGGCGCTTCGAAGTGCAGCATGTGGCCCGCTCCCTCAATCACAACGCTCGGACAGCGCGGAAACGGGAGCGCAGTCGCATCATCGAATTCACGCCCAAAACGGCTGCGACTGCCTACAACCACCAGCATTTCAGCCGAAATGGCGCGCCAACAGGCCTCTGCCTCGGCGCGGCGGTAAAGGACCGGGTTCGGCAACTTGTGGCGCGGATCCGCGCGCAGCCGGGCGACACCATCGGTTCCTTGTACTGCCCATTCGCTGGCAACGAACGCAGCCTCGGCAGCCCCCAGCGTTGGATGGCGCTTCATAATGCGATCGGCCAGCGCTTCGAGGTTGGCGTATTCGGAGAAGAGTTGCGCCTCTTTCGCGCCTTCGATCCAGGCGCGATATCGCGCTGGTGCATCGGCCGGCTTCGAGTCCGCAAGGCCGAAACCTTCAATATTGACGAATGCCTGCACGCGCTCGGGCATCGTCCCCGCATACAAAGCGCCTGCGTTGGCCCCCATGCTGTGGCCAATCAGCCGAACCGGGTCTCCCGGCGAGATCCGTCCCAGCAAAGCGTGCAGGTCGGCAAGGTAGTCAGGAAACCAGTAACTGGTGCACTCGCAAGAGGAACGGCCAAATCCACGCCAGTCCGGCGCGAGCACGTGCCAGTCGGCGCCCAAGGCATCGACGACGAATTGAAAGGTCGACCCGGTATCGCCCCAGCCGTGCAGGTACACGAGCAGCGGCGCTTTCGAGCTTCCCCACTCATGGATGCAATAATCAACGCCTCGGATGGAAAAGCTGTGCTCCGCACGCGGCACCTTCGGCTGGTAAATTTCGTTTCCTGACATACGCCAATATTTGCACAACACCGGCACGTGATACACACACCAAGATCATCGAGGACGCGCGGACACTACGCTTTTGGGTGTCATGTCGTGTATAAACAACGTGACTATGCGCAACCCGTATCGCGACCCACCTGACGATTGATTTGATGACCTTCGAAATCGCACTGGTCCTTGGAATCCTGGCTATTTCGCTGGTCCTGTTCATTAGCGAAGTCATTCGCATGGACCTTGTCGCGCTGCTGGTTCTCGGCGCGCTCGCGGTAACCGGCCTGGTCGACTCTACACAGGCGTTCGCGGGCTTCAGCAATAGCGCCGTAATCACGGTCTGGGCGATGTTCATCCTGAGCGAGGGACTGACACGAACGGGTATCGCCGACATCATCGGCCGGCAGGTGATGAGGATCGGTGGCAAACGCGAGGTGCCCATGATCCTCGTGATCATGATCACTGGCGCCGTACTCTCTGCTTTCATGAACAACATCGGCGTTGCGGCCCTAATGCTGCCGGTCGTTGTTGGCGTTGCGCGACGAACGCGTATCCCGGCGTCGCGGCTGTTGATGCCGCTCGCCTACTCCACCCTTCTTGGCGGCCTCATGACGCTGATCGGCACGCCGCCCAACCTGCTGATCGCCGAATCCATGGCGCAAAACGGGATTGCGCCGTTCGAACTGTTCGATTTTACGCCGTTGGGCGGAGCCGTGATGCTCATCGGCGTGGTGTTCGTCGCGCTGGTTGGGCGATTCCTGTTACCTACGACCCGCGGCGAACGCGGCAAACATGTCAGCAAACGCAGCTTGCGGTCACGTTACAAACTGCAGGAGCGCACATTCATGTTGCGCGTCCCGAAGGGATCGATACTCGTTGGAAAATCCCTGGCAGAAAGCCGCATCGGCGCATCGACCGGTCTCATTATCCTGTCCCTGCTTCGAGACGGCCGCAGTGAGACCTTGCCCGGCCGACAAACCATCATTCGGGGCAACGACGGAATCCTCGTACAGGGCCGCCTTGATCAATTTCGAGAACTGAGGCGCTGGAGTGATCTTGTAATCGAGCGCGAAGCGCCTGTCCTCAAGTCTATGGTCGCTTCAAAAGTGGTGTACGCGTCGGTCACCCTGGCGGAAGGATCACCCGTCGTTTCGGAGCTGGTCCGGGACGCGGCATTTCGCACCCGATTCGATGTTGCGGTCGTTGGCCTTTTGCGCCGTGACGGCTATCGCCTGACCAATCTCACCTATGTCCCGCTAAAAACGAACGACAAAGTCCTCGTTCAGGGTGAGATTGAATCGATAGAGCAACTGGAGAAATTTCCGGACTTCAGCGCGGTGGAGGTCTTTACCCCGGAACAGCTGGCGGAACAGTACCATGCGGATGAACGCATGTTCGTTGTTCGACTGCCCAAGCACAGTGGTCTCGTCGACGAAACGCTGGGCAAGAGCCGCCTTGCCGATGTTTTCGATTTCCGCGTACTTGCCGTGTTCCGCGATGGCGAACTCAGGGTCATGCCGCGCGGCGACGAGGTCTTGCTGGGTGGCGATCTGCTGCTTATCGAAGGCCAGCCCGGGGACCTTGACGTATTACGCGGACTGCAGGAATTGGAAATCGACACCAAGGTGCCAGCGCATGCGTCCGCGTTCGAGTCAGAACGCCTGACATTGATGGATGCGACACTGGATCCTCGCAGTTCGCTCGCCGGGAGATCGGTCGGCGAACTCAATTTTCGCGAACGCTATGGCATCGAGCTCGCTGGTATATGGCGCGAGGGTGAAACCATCGGAACCGAACTCGCGGATGAGCGCCTGCAGGTCGGCGATGCATTGCTATTGCTCGGTCCACGCGACCGACTGCAACTCCTATCGTCAGACTCCGATTTTCTGGTCCTGACACCGCTCGGTCAGGAACCCCCGGACACGCGGCGAGCCCCACTGGCGGCGGCGATCATGTTTGGCGTCGTGGTTACCGTAATGCTCGGCTATGCGCCCATCTCGATATCGGCTGTCATCGGCGGAACCATAATGGTGCTGACGGGCTGTCTGAATATGGAGCAGGCGTATCGGGCGATCGACTGGAGAGCAATTTTCCTGATCGCCGGCATGCTACCCCTCGGCACGGCGATGCAGGATACAGGCGCCGCGACCTACCTGGCAGACCAGGTCATGGAACTGCTCGGTGATGCGGGCCCGTGGCCCGTGATTATGGGCCTCTATATCCTGACGGCGATGGCGACGATGATTATACCGACAGCCGCCCTGGTCGTCCTGATGTCTCCCATCGTACTATCCGCGATGTCGGATATGGGACTGGCTCCGGAGACCGCAATGATGGCCGTCGCCATGGCGGCCTCTGCCAGTTTCACGAGCCCGATCTCTCACCCAGCGAACATCCTGGTCATGGGTCCAGGAGGATACCGATTTGTTGATTACCTGAAAGTCGGTGTGCCCCTGACGATAGTGGTCTTCATAACGGTCATGGTCTTGTTACCCATACTGTGGCCGCTGGCGCCTGCGCTATAGGGTCCCGGTGCAATAGAAAAACAAAAACAGCAAGTCGAGGAGTATCGCAAGTGACCAAGACCGTTGTCATCGCAGGAGCCGGGCATGCCGCCGGTCAGGCTGTCGTCACATTGCGTCATGAGAAGTTTGCCGGGCAGATTATTTTGGTCGGAGAGGAGCCTTACCTGCCGTACCAGAGGCCGCCGCTGTCCAAGAAATTCCTCGCCGGCGAGATGCTTGCCGAGCGCCTTTACTTCAAGCCTGAGAGTTTTTATGACGACCCGCAGGTTGTGCTTCACCTGAATTCAAGAATCACCACAATCAATCCCGTCACAAAGACGCTGACAATCGAGAACGGTGACAATATCGATTACGACAAGCTCATACTGGCGTTGGGATCCCGCCCCCGAACGTTGCCTGTCGACGGGGCCGATCTAGAACACGTGCACACCTTGCGCAACATCGCCGATGTGGAGGCTATTCGCGCCGAACTCGATGTCGGGCGGCGCCTGGTCATCATCGGCGCGGGATATATCGGCCTGGAAGTCGCCGCCGTCGCACGCAAGCTGGGCCTGGACGTAACCGTCGTGGAGATGGCCGATCGAGTAATGAGCCGAGTGGTTTCGCCCGAGATATCCGATTTCTATCAAATCGAACATGCGAATCAGGGCGTTAAACTGAAGCTCTCCACCGGCGTCACGGCATTGCATGGCAAGAAGCGCGTCAGGCGGGTAGAGCTCGATGATGGTGAAGAAATTCCGGCGGACTTTGTTGTCGTCGGTGTTGGCATCATGCCCAATACTGAACTCGCGGAGCAGGCGGGTCTCGATGTCGCAGACGGCATTGTTGTCGACGACCGCTGCCAAACCAGCAACCCCGACATCTACGCGATCGGTGACTGTACATCTCATCCAAACAGTATCTACGAGCGACGGCTTCGCCTGGAGTCGGTTCACAATGCGCTCGAGCAGGCAAAGACAGCTGCAAACAACCTCTGCGGCAAACAGACGCATTACTCACAGGTGCCCTGGTTCTGGTCGGACCAGTACGACCTGAAACTGCAGATCGCAGGCTTGTCGGATGGATACGACGATATCGTGATACGCGGCAACCCGGCGATGAGGTCCTTCTCGTGCCTTTATCTTAAAGAAGGCCGTCTGATCGCTGTGGATGCGGTTAACTCGCCCAGAGACTTCATGCAGTCAAAGCCGCTGATCGCCGCTCGTGCCGTGTTGCCGGCTAACAAGCTGGCTGACCCGGACACAGCGTTGAAGGATTTGGCCACCGACTCCTGACCGAGCGACCGCGTTATTCGCCGGGTGCTGCGGTCTCGCCGTCCTCGGAGGCCGAGGGCAGTTCGATAAGCAGGCGCCCTTCCGCGGAGATAGGGCCGTTATCGGCCGAATAGGCACGAGCTGACAGAGACTCAACGCCCAGCATCTTCAAGCCTTTCAACGAACCCGCCCCGCCGGTCACCGCGGCAGTGCCTAACGCCTCCGGCCCGGCCGTCAGATCACCAATCCAGTTGCCCTTCCAGTTTTTCGCGCCGCTTCGATACGCCGGCAAGCCGACGTCGCGGAAAAAGGTCCAGTGATTTTCGAACTGCTCTATGAACAGGCTCCCTCGTTCCGGCAAATAGATGTACCAGACACTATCGACGAGTGCTTCACCTTGCAGCAGTCGGGTGCGCTCAGAAAGCGAGGAAAACTTAACACCCACGCCGGCAGTCTGACCGCGCGCGTCTCTCATCACGGTTGCCATCGCGCTGGATTGGCGTATGGGTGCCTCCCACAGTTGCAGGACTTTTTCGGGAAACGGTTTCTTTTGCGAGTCACCGTCATTCGTGAATACAATCGCGTCGGACGGGACATTCGAGAAACTCAGTGTAATAAGCTCCGAGTCCGTCACTGCCAGTGGCGAAATTCCACGGTCGGCAACAAACGGGTTGTAGATCATGGCGGCGGCAAATATCGCTGCGCCGGAGAGTAGCCCAAGAATTAGTGCAAACAGGTATTTCATCAGGTCGCTTCCAGGCTGCCGACGAATGTCGTAAGCAGCTCAATGCGACCTGCGGGAGCGTCCTCGTCACCGGATGTGTCCGGCACCCAGCGCTCCGTCATGACACCACCGAGCTGACCAAATTCGCGCGACCCTGCGCGAAGCTCGCCCTTGCGATAGCCGCCTTCAAGTGCCTCTGGCTGCATATTTACAAACACCGAGCCGCGGGCGGGCAAGTGCAGGACCCAGTCGATCACATCAGCCGAACCCTGTTTGGCCGCTGTTCTTGCTGCGACACCAACAACGGTATCCCGTGCGTTGCGAATCTTGAACAGCTCAACACGAACGTCGTGAAGTGCGCCATCCGTTGGCCAATTCATTCCGGCAGGCAGTGGATTGTCGTTGCCGTGCGCGCCAACGAGAATTCGATCCATTGGCACGTTCACATGAAATGACTCGATATTTCTGCCATTAGGCCCAACGGAGACGATGGATGCCTCACGATGCTGATCGACGACCGGGTACAGGTACAGCGCGGCGGCGGCCCCGACAATCCCAAGCAAGATTCCAATGATGAATGTCTTCAGCAAAACAGTTCCACCTGGCAACGAACGCCAGCCAATACCAGCAACAGGCGCCAAGTTTAGTTAAATTGAACCGTTGGTCACACTGAATCAACCGGTTTTTGTGACGGAACGCACAACAATGGGGCCAGGACGCACGGATATACGACACTGCGGGGACTCGTCCAGGCTTCCCTCTGCTCGCAGAGCGCCGGTACAATGCGCCGCCCGGGACCACTAACGGCAGGAGCTAGAAAGAATGACCACACCAATCTGCCTTTGGTCCGGCCCGCGCAATGTTTCCACCGCATTGATGTACAGCTTCGCGCAACGAGACGACATTCGCGTGGTCGATGAGCCTTTGTATGGCCACTATCTGCGCGCGAGCGGCGCTGACCATCCCGCGAGAGACCAAATCATGGCCTCCATGGATTCCGACGGTGATGCTGTCATGCGTGCGCTCATCGAGCGGCAGCAGCAGGATTCGACCCGCCGCCTCTTTCTCAAACATATGGCTCACCACCTCGTCGATCTCGACCTGGGATTTCTCCAGGAAACGAGCAACATCTTCCTTATCAGGGACCCGCGCGAAATGTTGCCCTCCCTGACGATCCAGCTTCCGCATGCAACGCTTCGGGACTCGGGCCTGAAGCGTCAATGGGAGCTCTTCGAGGATCTCCGCCGCGTGGGTCAGGTATCGGTGGTTCTGGATTCACGCGAATTGCTTATGGACCCGCCCGGCGTCCTGAGGAAGCTGTGCGAGCACCTCGGCCTCGAATTCAATCCATGCATGCTGGGCTGGGAGGCCGGCCCTCGGGCCGAAGACGGCATCTGGGCACCGCATTGGTACCATGTGGTTCATCGAAGCACGGGGTTCGCGCCTTATCGGCCCAAACACGCGTTTCCCGAGCGGCTTATCGGGCTGCTCAACGAGTGCCAACCGTGGTATGAGCGATTGTTCGAGAACGCCCTGACCAGCAGTACACCAGGAGACTTTGAGTGAAAATATCTGACCCACGTAATACCGATATTCTGGTTTGCGTTAATGGACAGCTGAAACCCCGTACGGAGGCCTCCGTATCGGTGTTTGACAGCGTGGTTCAGGGCGGTGACGCCGTTTGGGAGGGTCTGCGCGTCTATGACGGGCGCATCGCCGAGCTCGATGGGCACCTGCAACGCCTTCAGGACTCGGCCAGAGCACTTGCGTTCTCGGACGTACCGTCATCCGATGATGTGCGCGCTGCGATCTTCAATACGCTCCAGGCGAACGGCATGCGTGATAACGCGCATATTCGCCTCACTCTGACGCGGGGCGAGAAAGTCACCTCGGGAATGAACCCGCGATTCAATCAGTCGGGTTGCACACTGATCGTTCTTGCAGAATGGAAACCACCGGTCTATTCCGACGATGGTATTCGCGTTATTACTGCATCGACTCGGCGCAACACGCCCCAATGCCTCGATTCGAAAATTCACCACAACAATCTGCTCAACAATATCCTCGCTGCGATCGAAGCAAATGTTGCAGGGGCAGACAGTGCGATCATGTTGGACATTAACGGTTTTGTGTCGGAAACCAATGACACCAACCTGTTTATCGTCAGCGATAACCGTGTCCTGACCCCTCATGCTGACAGCTGCCTGCCGGGTCTTACACGGAAAATGATCCTCGATATTTGTGATACGCAGAACATCCAGGCGGCTGAGCGCAACCTGTCGCTCACCGAGGTCTATACCGCGGATGAAGTGTTTACAAGTGGCACAATGGGTGAACTAACGCCCGTGCTGGAGGCCGATGGTCGAGTAATCGGCGACGGCAAGGTCGGCCCGATGACAATCAGGCTGCAAAAATTACATCGCGACTTTGCTTATGAGAACGGGGCACCCCTGCCGTTCTGATTAACAGGCCGTGAAGTACTTCTGCAGGTACTGATCCAGACTGATGTCGTCGGACGCTTCTATTTCGTGTTGGCGCAACAGCGAATCGGCGACCTCTTTCTCAAAGATCGCCCTCCGAGTCTCATCCAGCGGTGTGATTGCTCCGAAATAATCGCTATGACGCTTTGCCAACGCGAGGGTGTATTCAAAGAAACTACTCTGCGTCTCCTCTAGATCCGCCAGCACACGCGCTGAAAGTGTCTCGTCAACGTCATCAACACTCTTCAGCATCAGGCGAACCGTGTCAGCATAGTTTTCATTGTCGTCATGCCTGTCTATCACCTCGGCGACGGCCAGGACGTCAGACAGAATCTCGGTAGCCCACGCGCGCAGAGACACGGGCATTCCATTTCTCAACAGGCGGAAATCCGGGTCGCGCCCGTGTTTCGCGGTGCCCGCATGGTTGCGAGTGAGTTCTTGCAACGCCTCATCATCCAGGCACGGGCTTTCCTCAAGGAGGCAATAGATCAGGAAAGCTTCTACAAAGCGCATCGTATTTTGATTGATACCTGCCGGGTCAAACGGGTTGATATCCAGAGAGCGAATCTCTACGTACTCAATTCCATCGCGACGGAGCGCTGCGGTTGGCTGCTCGCCGGACCTGGCAACCCGCTTTGGGCGCACCGGCGAGTAAAACTCGTTCTCGATTTGCAGCAGGTTTGCGTTCAGCTGCCTGTATTCTCCATCAACTTTGACGCCGAATTCCTCGTAGGCCGGCTCGCGTGTGCATATTGCCTTGCTTAGATCGCTGACATAGTCATCCAGGCTATTCAGGGAGATATTGATCTTCGACTGATTCTGGTTGCTATAGCCGAGATCACTCATGCGCAGCGAAGTGCCATAGGGTTCGAAATACGTATCGGCGTTAAGCGACTTCAAGCTCGACACGGCTCCACCGGCAAACGACTTGCACAAGGCCGGAGAAGCACCGAACAAGTAAAGCACGAGCCAGCCCATGCGGCGGAAATTGCGAATGAGGTTCAGATATTGATCTGATCGAAATTGCTCCAGTCCCTGGTCAACGCCAAGCACCTGTCTGTACACAGGCCAAAACTCCATCGGCAAGGAGTAATTGAAATGTACGCCGGCGATGACCTGCATTTGCCGACCGTAGCGGTGCCCCAATCCACGACGATAGATGGTTTTCATGCGCCCGACGTTTGACGGGCCGTACTGCGCCAGCGGAATGTCATCGTCTTTCGAAATCATGCACGGCATGCTTGCCGACCACAGCATCTCATCATCAAGCTGCGAATAGCTAAACTGATGGATATCACAGACGCACTGCAACGCCTCCCATGTCGTCGCATAGGCCGGCGTCACAAACTCAAGTAATGCCTCCGAGAAGTCCGTCGTGATGTAACGATTGGTTAGCGCGGATCCGAGCGCTGCCGGATGTGCTTTCGATGACAAGTAGCCGTCCGGAGCGATGCGTAGCGATTCCTTCTCAACGCCTTTCAGTCCGCCATACAGTGAATCCCTGTTCTCGGCAGCCATCGCCGCCAGGCATTTTTCGAATCGCTGCTTCAACTCTCGTCCTTATGGAAATTGCTCACAGTGCGGAGCCCGCGTGCTGTTTTACCATAAAGCAGCATTCGCGTCTGGCCACGCCCGGCTTCGGTCGCTACGAAGGTCTTCCACCATCGCCCATCGCATCCGGCACACCGAATTCTTCTTTAGGTTTGCTATTCTGCACCAACCCTGTGGAGAGTATAATCGGCGTTGACGTGAATACGACTCCAACGACCAAGACGATTCGAATCAGGCTGACAGGCGCGCTATTGCTGCTCGTCCTGATCGGCGCTACACCCGCACATGCATTCCGCTGCGGAAGCAAGATTGTGATCGAGAACATGCACGAACAACAGGTGCTGCATGTTTGCGGCGAACCCACATCGATCCGCCACCTCGGCTACACGGTTCGTAGCATCAACCTGCCCAGGCGGCACAGCCTTATCTCTGGTGGTATCTCTTCGCGTTATTCAGGCGTCGATTACTACGCCCAGGAAGTCGTCGTGACGGAGTACATCTACAATTTCGGCCCTCGCA
>Ga0255046_10000138_pt1 | contig 16845 bp, 12 predicted proteins | sample BC1_12_27_MG_FD_183632 | JGI IMG/M metagenome (GOLD analysis project Ga0255046, IMG submission 183632) | Seawater microbial communities from Strait of Georgia, British Columbia, Canada - BC1_12_27 | ecosystem: Environmental > Aquatic > Marine > Strait | place: Canada: British Columbia...
CACGGGCTAACGGCAAGGCTGCAAAGACATCGTCGAAGTACACCTCTGACTCGCCGAAGAACTCGTCAAATTTGAGCTTACCGTCGGGTAGCTTGAGTTTGCCGAGTTGCACATTTTCGGAGACGGCCTTGACCGAAATCTTGTCCTTGTAAAGGTAATAGCCCGGCGTAATCTGGAACGTCACTTCAACGGTGTTGCCGTCAAGAGGAATCAGAATGGGTTTAAAGGCCTCGTCGACGGGCACGAACTCGCTGCCGCCTATTCCGCCAGCACCACCGATTTCACCTAGAATGAACTTATCGGCGGCTCGGTCTTGTCGCTGCTCCACTGCAGGTTGTCGCAGCCGCACCTCTTCGGTCCAGGCCTGCGGCGGATAACAGAGCCCGCCATCCCAGCAACCCTGACTCTTGATAACGAGTTCCATCGTTGCGGGTCGGCCGCCATCGAATCGATAGGGCACACTTACATAAAAATGTTCACGATAGATCTGCTGTTTGCCGAAAAATTCGTCTTCGTGCGGCAGGCCTTCCGGAATCCGCGCGTCACCCAGAACAACACCTTTGGTATTGGACTCAAATCCGAGCTTGTTGCGATACAGGTAATAGCCCTCTTCAATCGCCCAGTCGATCTCAATGGAATCGCCGGTATCCGTGACGGCATAGCGGTAGACGTCTTCGGGAGGCCGCGGCTCCTCATCCTGTGCTTTGGCAAATCCTGCGACAGCCAGGCTCGTCAGGAGCAGCAATGATGGGATGATTTTGAAGATCTTTTTCATTAAGAACGCTGCCTGGCGAATTTCGGCGCTGGTGACAACCAGGACCGCATCCGGGCCCTGATTGTTACTGTTTTCTGCCCTTGGGCGGCGCAGGATACCGGGGGCAGGGGGCTATGTCATCGACCCGGACCGGGTTTTTGCCACATTTCTCGTCGCGCCACCCTTGATATTTGGATCGGCATGCCTATTATTAGCACTCCTTGTGGCCGAGTGCTAATTGTGCGGAGCCAGAAAGCCACTAAAAGTTAGTTAATAATCAATAGTTTATAGGAGAAATGCCCCATGAAGATTCGTCCGCTTCATGATCGAGTCATCGTAAAGCGCATGGAAGAAGAGCGCACATCCCCCGGCGGAATCGTCATTCCTGATGCTGCGGCTGAGAAGCCGATCAAGGGTGAAGTTATTGCTGCAGGCAACGGCAAGATCCTGGAATCAGGTGATGTTCGCGCCCTCGACGTCAAGGTCGGTGACAAAGTGCTGTTTGGCAAGTACGCCGGCACCGAAGTCAAAGTCGACGGCGACGAGCTGCTGGTGATGAAAGAAGACGACATCATGGCAGTGATCGAAGGCTAAGTGCCCGATCCCTGCTCGAAACAAACCAAATATAGGATAGTGGCAGGAGCCACTTCCCAGGATTAACAGAGGAAATAGAAATGGCTGCTAAAGAAGTACGTTTCGGTGACGACGCGCGCCAGAAGATGTTCACCGGTGTGAACCTCCTGGCAAACGCCGTAAAAGTGACCTTGGGACCGAAAGGTCGCAACGCCGTGCTCGACAAGAGCTTCGGCGCGCCGACCGTCACCAAAGACGGTGTGTCGGTCGCCAAGGAAATCGAACTCGAAGACAAGTTCGAAAATATGGGCGCACAGATGGTTAAGGAAGTTGCTTCCCATACATCTGATGTTGCAGGTGACGGCACGACCACGGCGACATTGCTTGCACAGGCGGTTCTGCGTGAAGGCCTGAAGTCAGTTGCTGCTGGCATGAACCCGATGGACCTCAAACGCGGTATCGACAAAGCGTCGATTGCGATCGTTGAGGAACTGAAGAAACTGTCGAAGCCATGTGAAGACGAGAAGGCTATCGCGCAGGTTGGCAGCATTTCAGCCAACTCGGATGCCGAAGTCGGTGAGATTATCTCTGAGGCCATGCAGAAGGTTGGCAAAGAGGGTGTTATCACGGTCGAAGAAGGTTCCGGCCTTGCAAACGAGCTCGACGTTGTCGAGGGCATGCAGTTCGATCGTGGCTACCTGTCGCCGTACTTTATCAATGACGCAGCGAGCCAGCAGATTGAGCACGACAATCCGCTGATCCTGTTATTCGACAAGAAGATCTCGAATATTCGTGATCTGTTGCCGATTCTCGAAAGTGTGGCTAAAGCGGGGCGGCCTTTAATTATCGTTGCAGAGGACGTTGAGGGCGAGGCATTGGCCACGTTGGTTGTGAACAACATCCGCGGTATCGTCAAAGTTGCTGCGGTCAAGGCACCGGGCTTCGGCGATCGTCGCAAAGCCATGTTGCAGGACGTCGCAATCCTGACAGGCGGCCAGGTTATTTCCGAGGAGGTCGGGCTGTCGCTTGAGAAGGCAACGATCGAAGATCTTGGCGAAGCCAAGAAAATTCAGATCACGAAGGAAAACACGACGATCATCGACGGCGCAGGTCGTAGTGAGGACATTCAGGGTCGTGTTGAGCAGATCAATAGTGAAATCGAAGAGTCTTCGTCGGACTACGACAAGGAGAAACTGCAGGAGCGCGTTGCCAAGCTCTCCGGTGGTGTTGCAGTCATCAAAGTTGGTGCGGCGACCGAAGTCGAGATGAAAGAGAAGAAAGCACGCGTTGAAGACGCACTACACGCAACCCGCGCCGCCGTCGAAGAGGGCGTCGTACCAGGTGGCGGTGTTGCGCTGATTCGTGCTGTTGCTGCTATCGGCAAACTCAAAGGTGATAACGACGATCAGAATGTCGGTATCGCCATCCTGAAGCGGGCCGCTGAAGAGCCTCTGCGGCAGATCGTACGCAATGCCGGTGCTGACGCGAGCGTGGTTCTGAACGCTGTTTCCGAGGCTAAGGGTAACTTCGGCTACAACGCTGCGACAGGCGAGTACGGTGACATGATTGAGGAAGGCATCCTTGATCCGACCAAAGTCACGCGCCATGCGCTGCAAAATGCCACTTCTGTCTCCGGTCTGCTGCTCACGACCGAAGTGATGGTCGCAGAAGCACCGCAGGAAGCTGCTGCCCCGGCAATGCCGGATATGGGTGGCATGGGCGGAATGGGCGGCATGATGTAAGAGCCAATCGTGAACGCGGCTGCGTCCGCGACATAAGGTCATCCTGACCGACGTCGCTCTCGCACATCCAAAAAGAGCCCGGCAATTGCCGGGCTTTTTTTTTGGTTTCGTATCGCGACAAGCAAGTCTGTACTTATACCAATTCAGCAGGAGTTAGCTTGTTGAGACCATTGCTCCAGAAAGGAGATTAACAACATGAAGCGGAGACTAAGCTATGCGAGCGGTGATGGTGGGCCACCATTACTAGGCCTCACGGTCAGTGAGGTACTTGACCAGGCGGCGGCTCGTTGGCCAGATAAAGACGCCCTGATCGTCGTCAATCAACAGGTTCGCTGGACCTGGAAGGAACTTCGTGAACGCGCTCGCGCTTTAGCCGCAGGCCTGCTCACAACAGGCCTGCAACCGGGGGATCGAATCGGTATGCTGGCGACCAATCGCGCCGAGTGGCTACTGGTGCAATTCGGCAGCGCCTATGCCGGCCTGATTCTCGTCAACATCAATCCTGCCTATCGAACAGCTGAACTCCAGTACGCACTCAACAAGGTGGAATGCCGTGCGCTGATTACCGAGACGCAATTCAAGAGCAGTAATTACATCGCGATGATGCAGTCCCTGGCTCCCGAATTGGCAACGTCCACGCCGTGTGACTTACACGCCGAACGCCTACCGGAACTTCGCACCGTGATTCAGCTTGGAACTGAGGAACTTCCCGGCATGTTGAGGCTGCAGAATGTTGTTGATCGCGCCGATTCGGAGTCCTTGCATGCGTTGGACAGAATCGCGACTCAAATGGATTTCGATGCGCCAATCAACATTCAATTCACGAGTGGCACCACCGGGGCACCGAAGGCAGCGACGCTGACGCATCACAACATGGTCAACAACGCGCTAATGTCGGCATCGATTCTCCATTTCTCTTCCGACGATCGGCTCTGTATTCCGGTACCGATGTATCACTGCTTCGGCATGGTGCTTGGAACATTGTTGTGTGCAACCAGCGGCGCTGCAATCGTCTTTCCATCAGCCAGCTTTGACGCCATTGCAACGTTACAAGCCATCGAGTCGGAGGCCTGCACGGCACTGCACGGTGTGCCGACAATGTTCATTGGCGTGCTCGATGACCCGGATTTCACTGATTACGATCTGAAGTCGCTGCGCACGGGTATCATGGCGGGTGCGCCGTGTCCCATCGAACTCATGCAGCGCGTAATTGCAGACCTGCACATGAGCGAAATCACGATCGGCTATGGCATGACGGAGACCGGACCGCTTTCAACGCAGACCCTGCCAGACGATCCGATCGACCTTCGGGTCGGAACGGTGGGCGTTACTTTGCCGCACACTGAGGTCAAGGTCGTTGATGACGATGGTCGCATCCTGGCTCCAGGGATGCCCGGCGAACTCTGCGTCCGCGGCTACAACGTCATGCGCGGCTATTGGGAAGATCCCGAGCGTACGGCCGAGGACATCGATGTGGGCCACTGGATGCATACCGGCGATACCGCGACGATGGACGAGAACGGTTACTTGCGCATCGTCGGTCGCAGCAAAGACATGCTGATTCGCGGCGGCGAAAATATCTATCCACGTGAGATCGAAGATTTCCTTTACACCAACCCGAAGGTCGACCAGGTGGAAGTGATTGGTGTACCAGACCCCAAATTTGGTGAAGAAATAGCCGCGTGCATACGTCTGCGCGAGGGCGAGCAGGCGACAGAGGAGGAAATTCGCAATTATTGTCGTGGCGAACTCGCGCACTTCAAAGTTCCGCGCTATGTGCGGTTCCTGGATGAATTTCCAATGACGGTCACGGGAAAAGTACAGAAATATGTCCTGCGCGGGCGACTTTCGGAGGAGCTCGGACAAGCCCTTAGACCATCACAAAGTGTGGGAGCAGCAGAATGACTGCTTCTGCATTTCGGGGCTGCAGTATCAGCGCGTCAATTCAAGGCGCAGGCTTCAGGAGTCGGGAGTCGACTTCGTAATGCGAGCCGCTGGATGATTCCAGATTGATCTCCCAGATCTCCTCGTCGGGGATCTGGGTTCGCTCATGGCCAGGGAGTTCGCGCTCGTCGTCGACTTGCAGTCCCCAGACGCGAACGTTGCGCACGCCGGCAACGGGAATACGTTCGCGGTCAAAGCGGCCACGAAATACCTCGTCGATGTCGTCGCTTGCCCATGTCGCAAAACCGCATTCGATGATTGCGGTGACTTCGGCGGGGGCATTTGGATCGCATTTTATGTTGTTCAAGTGATTCTCCCCAACACTCGCATTAATGCATTTCGCCCGGCCAGGGATCAATCAGGAGTTTCCCCAATGGTGATTCTGGCCGTTCAGGCATATATCGGTTTGGCTGGCGGAGGACTGCCAGTGTGACAGCGGGGGCGACTGCGAGAGCGACGTTGGCCAGCGGCGTTAGCGGCGATTCGGTCTGCGGCGGTATGCCCAAATACGATACCCCAACAACACTGAGACGATCACCGCATAGATCCACGCATCACTCGTATCCTTCTTTACCTGCCACCAGTAGTGCCAGACACCGAGAACGCCTACAGCATAAGCACTGTAGTGCAGCCTGTCCCAGCGCCTGCCCATGCGTCGCCGCATGCCGTTGCTAGACGTAACGGCCATCGCAGTGAGTAAAACCAGGGCCGTGAAGCCAATGGTAATGAACGGGCGTTCGGTCAGGTCCTCGAGAACCGCTGACAACAGCAAACCCTGATCAAGGATCAGCCAGGTTGCGAAGTGCATTAGAACATAGAAGAAAGTGAACAGGCCGAGCATGCGCCGGAACCGCACAAGCCAGTTCCAGCCCGTCATGCGGCGTAATGGCGTTACGGCCAGGGTGATCATGATGAAACGGATCCCCCAGTTGCCGAAGCGATCGAGAATATCTTCGATCGGATTGGCGCTGAGTTGTCCTGAAATTCCGAATGCGTCCCCAACGACCAGGGCGGCCGGTGTAAGACAGAGCAGAAAGACGATCGGTTTCCAAACAAACCGAACCTGTTGCAGGGTGTTCACGTTGTCAGATAAGGGCTAGTAGTTTCGGCGCAGATTGATCCCGTCGTAGAGATGCGCGACCTGTTCGGCATAGCCGTTGAACATTAGCGTTTCCTGTTTGTTCGCGAACAGTCCGGCGCCAATGCGACGTTCCCTGGCCTGACTCCAGCGAGGATGGTCGACCGCGGGATTGACGTTTGCATAAAAGCCATACTCATTCGCTGCCGCCATGTTCCAGCTGGTTTTCGGCATCTTCTCGACGAAGTTGATTCGTACGATACCCTTGATGCCCTTGAAACCATACTTCCAGGGCGTGACAAGGCGAATCGGAGCGCCGTTCTGATTCGGCAGCGTCTCGCCGTAAATGCCGACGGCAAGTATCGCAAGCGGATTGGTCGCTTCCGCGATCGTGAGGCCTTCGCGGTACGGCCAGTCGAGCACTCGACCCCGCTGTCCAGGCATGCGAACCCGGTCGTGCAGTGTTTCAAAAGCGACATATTTTGCCTTCGATGTCGGTTGAAAGTGCTTCACAACATCTGCCAGTGATATGCCGACCCAGGGGATGACCATCGACCAGGCCTCAACGCAGCGCATGCGATAAATGCGCTCCTCGAGGTCGAATGGTCTGACGAAATCGTCGAAGTGAAACGTCCCGGTCCTGTCGGCGTGGCCGTCAACCGTTATCGACCAGGGATGGGCCTCGAAGTCACCGGCATTTCGATATGGATCGTCTTTACCCGTGCCAAATTCGTAGTAATTGTTGTAGCTGCTTATGTCCTCAAAACTATTGGGCACCTCGTCGGTGCTGAGCTTGCTACCCGCCACATCAGCTAGTATCACCCGTTCCTCGTGGGGGACGATCGCGCCAAGCGCTGGCCCCGCCAGTGCCGCAGCACCCGCAATACTGCCGGCGCGAATGAAGGTGCGGCGATTCAGGTAATTTTTCTTGCTCGTGATTTCTGACGGACGGATATCGGCGAGTTTCCTAATCAGCATCGGTCTTTCCTGGTGTTGCGGCTGGCCATATAGACCCATTCCAAGGCTCAAATATTGCACAAATCAGCCTCAAGCGTAATCTTTGGCCCATGACACGCGAACGATTGTTGCAAATTCGAGATGAACTCATTGCCATCGCAGCGACCGGTGACGAATCCGCCGCTGTTGTCGAACTGGATCAGTCAAAGGTCGGCCGCTTGTCACGGATGGATGCCATGCAGGCGCAGGCGATTGCCAAAGCGACCGGGGAGCGCCGCGAGGCAATGCTGCGTGACATCGAAGCAGCTTTGAAGCGCATCGATGATGGCAGTTACGGCTTGTGCCGGGATTGTGACGGCGCGATTGACCCCAAACGACTCGAAATCGATCCAGCCACGTTGCGCTGCATCGATTGCGCCAGCAAGTCCGAACAATAGATCACTTAATAAATCACTTGTAATTCCGGTTACTTACAGCTAATTTTCCACGCAAGACGCTGAAGGGGACGAGTAGGCGGGCGAATCAGGCATTAGCGAGCGGGAGATGGTGAGAGCCCCGGGCCGGAATCCGCTGAATATCACCCCGGAGTCGCTGCCCGAACGGTGTCGTTCAGATACTCAGTAGATGCAGCCGCCTGGCCTCCGAAATGGGCGACGGGTTGCAAGACCTTTGAGGCGACAGCTGTGAAGCTGTTGCGAAACCGGGTGGTACCGCGAATTTCAAATTTCGCCCCGGACGCTTTGATGCGTCCGGGGCGTTGTTTGTCTGGAGAGTCATATTGGCATTTAAGAAAGCCGTGTTTAAAGAAGTTCAGGGCCGCTATGACGGACCGGCACTCGAGAACGAAGTGCTGGAGTTCTGGCGTGACAACGGTATTTTTGCGAAGACGCTCGAGATGAGCGAGAACCGGCCTCGATTCAGCTTCAACGAGGGACCGCCAACGGCTAACGGCAAACCCGGCATCCATCACGTTCTGGCGCGCAGCTTCAAGGATATTTTTCCGCGCTACAAAACGATGCGTGGATTTTATGCGCCGAGAAAACCTGGCTGGGATACTCACGGTCTGCCCGTAGAGCATGAGATAGAGAAAGAACTCGGCATTTTCGACAAGATGGAGATCGAAGAGAAAGTCGGCATCGCCGAGTTTACGAAACGCTGTCGCGAATCGGTCATGCGTTATATCGGTGACTGGGAGAAGATGACCGAGCGTATGGGCTTTTGGGTCAACCTGGATGAGGCCTATTACACGCTCGATAACACCTACATCGAATCGGTCTGGAACCTGCTGAAGAATATATGGGACAAGGACCTGATCTACCGGGGCTACAAAGTCGTGCCGTACGATCCACGCATCGGAGCCACACTGTCATCGCACGAGGTCGCGCAAGGCTATGAGGAGGTTGAAGACCCGTCAATCACCGTTCGATTCAAGATTGCCGGAGAACAGAACACGTCGTTTCTTGTCTGGACGACCACACCATGGACGCTGCCATCGAACCTGGCGCTCGCCGTCGGTAATGACATCGACTACAGCTACTGCGCGGTTGACGGTGAAATACTGATCGTCGCCGAAGCGCTGCGCGAGTCGGTCATGCGTGATCTCGAGCACTCGGTAGTAAAGACGGTCAAAGGCAGTGATCTGGTTGGAACGCATTTCGAACGTCTTTTCGACTATCTTGATGTCGATTCCGACAATGCGTTTCAGGTGTACGCAGCTGATTTCGTCACGACCGAAGACGGCACCGGCATTGTGCACATAGCGCCGGCCTATGGTGTGGACGACCTCGCATTCGGCCAGGCAAACGGCTTGCCGGTGGTACACGGTGTAGGGCTTGACGGCCACTTTTTCGATACCGTGGAGCCGGTAGCAGGGTTGTTTTTCAAAGATGCCGACAAACCACTCATTCGCATTCTCCAGGACCGCGGCATCATGTTCCGCTCCGAGCGCCACAAACATAACTACCCGTTTGGATGGCGGACCAAAGATCCGATCATCTATTACGCGAAGAACGCGTGGTACATCCGCACGTCGCAATTTCGCGAGCGCATGACAGAACTTAACAACACGATCAAATGGGTGCCTGACCACATTCGCGAGGGACGCTTCGGTAACTGGTTGGAGAACAACGTCGACTGGGCGCTGTCGCGCGAACGGTTTTGGGGAACTCCATTACCGGTCTGGACTGACGGACAAGGCAATTATCTATGCATTGGCTCAGTGGCCGAACTCGAAGAGCTAACCGGCCGATCGCTAACCGAACTCGACCTGCATCGGCCAGCCGTCGACGACGTAACATTCGAGAAAGACGGCAAAACCTGGCATCGGGTACCGGAAGTCATCGATTGCTGGTTCGATTCCGGAGCAATGTCGTATGCACAGTGGCATTACCCGTTCGACAATCAGCAGACATTTGAGGCGCATTTCCCGGCTGACTTTATCTGTGAGGCAATCGATCAGACACGTGGTTGGTTCTACTCCCTGCACGCGATCGCCACCCTCGTGTCCGATAGCGTGGCGTACAAGAACTGCATTTGCCTGAACCTGATCGTGGATAAAGACGGCAAGAAGATGTCCAAGTCGATCGGGAACATTGTCAATCCCTACGATGTCTTTGACACGGTCGGTGCCGACGCATTGCGCTGGCATTTCCTGGCACGGTTATCGCCGGACATGCCGAAGCGCATTTCGGTGGAGATCGTTGCCGATGTTGCCAGTTCATTTATCAATACGTTCTGGAACACCTATGGGTTCTTCGTGCTGTACGCGCGCCTCGACAATGTCGACTTCAGTCAGAACATTGCGGTCGAAGATCGACCTGAAATCGATCGCTGGGCATTAGCTCTGGCACATAAGACCATAGAGGCTTCGACTACCGCGCTTGATAACTACGATGCGAAGACGGCGGGTGAGGCGATCGAGTCATTCATCGATCAGCTCAGCAATTGGTATGTACGCCGAAATCGCCGCCGTTTCTGGAAGTCGACCGATCCGGAAGACAAGCGTGCCGCCTACCTGACTTTGTACGAATGTCTCAAAGTGGTGCACGAACTTATGGCGCCGTTCCTGCCATTTCTTGCAGAGAACGTGTATCAAAACCTGGTGCGCAGCGTGGATGAGAGTGCGCCCGAGAGCGTGCATATGGCGAGCTGGCCCGAGGCAGATCCGAACTGGAAGAATAAAGACCTGTTGTTCAATATCGATGTCGTGCAAAAAGTTGTCGGTCTGGGTCGGGCGGCCCGAGGTCAGTCTGGTGTGCGTACCCGCCAACCACTGTCGCGGCTGCTCGTGCGTGCACCGAGTGATCAGGCGAAAAATGCGCTGGAAACCCATCAGGACCAGATTCTCGAAGAGCTCAACGTCAAATCGATTGAGTTCATCGCGCGGGATGCCAGCCACGTCAGATATCGCATCAAGCCCAACCTGCCACGTATCGGCAAGCATTATGGTAAACAGATTCCGGCAATTCGGGTGGCGCTCGAGGAAGCCGACGGCGCCGCTATTGCCGGTAAAGCTGAGCGCAACGAGAGCATCACAATCAAAGTACCGAGCGGTGAATTGACATTCACAGGCGAGGATCTGCTAATCGAGACAAGTTCTGCCGAGGGTTTCGCCTGCGCCGAGGATTCGGGATTCCTTGCCGAGCTCGATACGACACTCAGCGAAGAGCTCATCGACGAGGGCGTGGCGCGCGAGATAATCCGGTCGGTGCAGGATGCCCGCAAACAGGCCGGACTTGAGGTGTCGGACCGAATTGTGCTCGGAATATCGGGTTCCGGGGGCGTGGAGAAGGCGCTTTCGGTTCATCGCGACTACGTCATGAACGAGACGCTGGCGACGGATTGGGCTGTCGGACAAGCCGATCCGCTGTTTTCGATCGAGCGGGATCTCGGTGACGAGCACTGGGCGGTCGAGTTCAGCAAGAAATAGGGGATTCACCTTACTTGCGCGCGTCTTCGAAAATCTGCTATAAAAACCAGACGCAGGTATTTGAAAGATCTAGAATGAGAATGGATTCGCCGGCTGAGAGGACCGGTACTACAGGACGTAGTTACCCAAAAGCGTGATGAAGCCGTTCCGATAAGGAAAAAACGGCCTAACAATAATTAAACGCTGGAGAGGACATGTCGTACCACGTGGAGCAGTTTTACGCCGCAGTGTCGGTGCTGACCGGCGATGGCCATATAAAACAGAGGCTTATCAAGGCCTACGAGGAAAATCTCGTAGAAATCAACGAAGACGAATTGCCCATAGCGGTGAAACAGCCGTTTTCAGACCTCAAGCACCAGATGAATCGTGTTACGCCACTAAATGGTGAGGGCGCCATATGTGCATCCGTCCGCAAGATGTCGGTTAACGAAGCGGCCGATTGTGCCGTTTCGGTGCTTGCGCTGTTCAGCGAGATCACGCGCCTGGGCGACAGTGGCCAGGCCATGCTGCCGCTGGCTGGCAAGGATCATAACGGCGTACCGCCGTTTCTCGTCAAATCGAACTAGGCGGCCCAAATCAGAAAAGCCCCGCTCGTGGTCTCTTACAGTCTTATCGGGTAGTAGACGTACGTCAGTAGCTCAGATTCTGGCACCCTGGTCGGGTCCGAAACGTACGACTCCCAAGCATCTCCGACCCGCTCGATCCCCAATACTGCCAGGTAGGCAGCAATTTTCCGATGGCTTGTTCCCAGGTTCCGGTAGGAGCCTATATGCCTCACCCGGATGACATTCCCTGCATAGGTTTGGCCAATCCTCACCGTCATGCCGTCGCGCGGTGTCGATTCACTGACTCCGCGAACAGGAATTGCGGCATCGAAAAGCAGTTCTGAACCACTGAATGACCGAGTGATCGACATGGGTGCACCAGCTTCGGACAGTCCCTGTTCGTCAATAAAATTCAGAATTTCGAAATACGCGTCGCCCATAGCCTTGGAAATCGCCGCGGGCTCGGGCACAGACCTGGTAGGCAAGTATGCGATTTCAGTCGCTTCAACGACGATCTGTTCGATCTCGATATCACTGAAATCTGCGCGAGGCATCGTCTCGGCGAGGTCTCTGAGGCTCGCCAGGCCGAGAATATAATCGCGGCGCACGACACCCGTCAGCACCAGTGCGAAATAACGCCCGACGACGTTGTATCCATAATCTGTTTCGAAGCTCCAGGTGACCTTACTGGTGCCGTCTTCGCCCACGATGTCGAACCAGGACCTTGCTTCACCCGGCTCTCCCGGATTGACAGTTATCGTGACATGCTCGAACGGGCGGCTCTCGGTGACGGTTTGCGTGCCCGTGCCAATAATTGCACCGTCCCAGGTCATTGTTGCGCCCACGCCGCGCACCGGGCCGGAGTACACAATGTGCGCATTCGGATCCGAATCGACCCACGGCGACCACAGGCTGAAGCGTTGAAAATCGTTGACGAGCGCAAATACCGTCGCCGGGTGCACGTCAATCCGGGTCTCGACATCCACCCGTGCATGGCGGGGCAATGCCAACCCGATGAGAACTAGCAAGACGATGAAACTGGCAATTCCGTACAGGGCTTTCTGCACGACATCTTCGTTGACGATAGAGGTGCTGGATTATTCCACAGTACAATGGCCGGATGAATGCTTCTGACACAAAAGGTTTGCCGATTGGCGTCTTTGATTCAGGCGTCGGCGGTCTGAACGTGCTCAAGGCAATTCGTGGCGAAATGCCGCGCGAGAATCTTGTGTACCTCGGTGACACGGCCCAGCTGCCGTGCGGAGCCCAATTAGTGCAATAATGGCCGACTTCGCCCAAGGCAAGGGAGCCCTCGTGAATCTTAGATATTTCGCGCGAATCACCTACGTTCTATTGACATCTTTATTCCTCGGATCCTGTGGAGTTGAACCGCCACCTGAGACTACCGTCGAGCCTGTCGGCACCGTCGAGCCGCGACCGGATATTTACGCTGAGTTCACGCTCACGGCCGACCTGAGCAATTTGACCGATAATCAACGCGAAATGATCGGCGTGCTCATCACAGCATCCGAGATAATGGACGATCTGTTCTGGCGGCAGGCGTACGGCGACGACTACGAGGAGTGGCTTGCTTCAGTCGGTGTTGGCGAGGCAGGTCGCTTTGCGGATTTGAACTACGGACCATGGGATCGCCTCGACGACGAGAAACCATTTATCGAAGGCGTCGCAGCGAAACCGCTCGGTGCGAATTTCTATCCTGAAGATATGACGCGGGACGAGTTCAATTCTGCGTACCTGCCGGGCAAGAACGGTCTTTATTCTTTGATACGACGTGATGCGGAGGGCAACCTCACCCTCGTTCCTTATCACGTGGCTTATGCCGACGAACTCTTGGCAACGGCGGAGTTGTTGCGCCAGGCTGCCGATCTGGCCGAGAGTCAGGATTTCGCGACTTATCTTAAACTGCGCGCCGCGGCATTGATCAGTGATGAATTTCAGATCAGCGATTTGTACTGGATGGATGTCAAGGACAACGAGATCGACGTCGTCATCGGTCCGATCGAGACTTATGAGGATCGCTTATTTGGTTACCGCACGGCCTATGAGTCGTACGTCCTGATCAAGGATCTGGACTGGAGTGCGCGCCTCGCGAGGTTTACGACGTTTCTTCCCGAATTGCAGAAAGGGCTGCCAGTCCCGGACGAGTACAAGATGGAATCGCCGGGCTCGGACTCGGATCTGAACGCCTACGACGTTGTTTACTATGCCGGTCACAGCAATGCCGGATCGAAGACGATCGCCATTAACCTGCCAAACGATGAAGACGTGCAACTGCAGAAGGGCACGCGCCGGCTGCAGCTGAAGAACGCGATGCAAGCGAAATTCGACAAGATCCTCGAGCCTATTGCCGACGTGCTGGTCGATGAATCGCAGCGGCATCACATTACATTTGACGCTTTTTTTGCGAATACGATGTTTCACGAAGTCGCGCATGGACTGGGTGTAAAATATCTGGTATCGGGCAACGGTACGGTTGCTCAGGCGCTCCTTGAACTCTCCTCGAGCATGGAAGAGGGCAAGGCCGACATCTTGGGGCTCTACATGATTACGGAGCTCTACAATGCTGCTGAGCTCGGCGATGTTGACCTGCGCGACTATTACGTCACGTTTATGGCCAGCGTTTTTCGCTCGATTCGTTTTGGCGCCAGTAGCGCGCACGGCAAGGCCAACATGGTGCGATTCAACTTCTTCGTCGAGCGCGGTGCATTTGTGCGAGATGCCGAGACCGGCCGGTATAGCGTCGATTTCGATCGCATGCAGCAAGCTATGTCGGCCCTGTCCAGACTCTTGCTCACGCTGCAGGGAGACGGGGACTACGAGGGCGCGCTGGAGCTGACCAACGCCAAAGGCACCATCGGCGATCAGCTACAGGCGGAGCTCGACAGGCTGACGCGTGCAAATATTCCGGTCGACATCACATTCAATCAAGGCATGTCCGAGCTCGGCCTCGAGTAGGCGCCCGGAAATCGTAGAAGAAGGAATACCAATGAGAAATACCGTACTAATCGCGATGCTTGCGAGCATTGCATTGTCGGCATGCAACGGTGGCAATGAAGAAGCAGCGGCGCCGATTGCCGAGGCAAAACAACCGTGGTCGGAATTCGTGGCGACGGTTGTCGATGACTACTATCGGCAAAACCCGGAATCGGCGTCCGATGCGGGCCTGCATCAGTACGACGGCCAGATGTCGGACATGAGTGCTGCCGGCATGGCGGATTACGGTGACTGGATCGATTCCGTACTCGCCGAGGCCGACAGCTACGCCAATCTTGAAGGCATGGAGGCGTTCGAACGCGACTACCTGACAACGAGCTTGAGCGGTCAGCTGTTCTGGTTGCGCGATTCGGAATTTCCGTCCAAGAATCCGATGGTTTATTCCGGCGCTATCGGTATCAGCGTCTTCATCGATCGGGAATACGCACCGCTTGATCAACGAATGCAGGCCTATACCCGGTACATCGAGCAGGTCCCCGGCATGCTCGACCAAATGAAAGAGAATCTGCAACCGCCGTTACCGGCACCGTATGTCGAGATGGGGCATCGGATTTTTTCGGGGCTCGTCGAATACCTGTCTACTACAGTTCCGGCTGTATTTGCGCCAGTTGCGGACGAACAACTGCAACGCCAGTTCACGGCGGCCAATGACGCGGCTGTCGAGGCGATCCAACAGTCTTTGAAATGGCTTGAAGATCTCAAAGTGACAGCAACGAATGACTACGCACTCGGTGAGGAACGCTTCCTGAAAATGCTGCGCAGCTCTCAAGGCGTCGATGTGACACTTGTGGAACTTAAGGCAGCAGGGCAGAAGAACCTCGATAGTAATCTGCAACTGTTGCATGATGCCTGTGCCAAGTTTGCACCCGGTGCGAGCACAAAGGACTGCATGGCCAGGGCAGCGGCCAACAAATCTCCAGAAGGGGCGGTTGCAGGCGCGGAACGACAACTGCCGATGCTGCGAAAATTCGTAGTGGAAAACAATATCGCATCAATTCCGGGAACCGAAGATGCGCTGGTCGATGAAGCACCTCCACACCAGCGATTCAACTTTGCCTACATTAATATTCCTGGACCGTTCGAAACGGGACTACCTTCAACCTATTACATCGCACCACCAGATCCGAACTGGTCGGAAGAGGATCAGTTGGCGTACATACCGGGCGAGACAGACTTGCTGGCTGTTTCTGTACACGAGGTGTGGCCTGGCCACTTCCTGCAATACCTGCACTCGAACCGTAGCAAAAACAACGTAGGGCAGCATTTTGGCACCTATACGTTCAGTGAAGGCTGGGCTCATTACACGGAACAGATGATGGTCGATGCAGGACTCGGCGAGGGTGACCCCGAGGTACGCATCGGGCAGTTGCAAAATGCCTTGCTGCGCAATGTGCGGTACATGTCAGCAATCGGATTGCACACGGAAGGCATGACGATTGAAGAAAGTCAGGCGATGTTTGAGGAGAAGGCGTTCAAGGACTTTGGTAATGCGAGTCAGCAAGCCTATCGCGGCACCTACGATCCGGGTTACCTCAACTACACGCTGGGCAAGCTCATGATCAATAAATTGCGTGACGACTGGACAATGGGCAAAGGTGGTCGCGAAGCCTGGGGCAGGTTCCACGATCAATTCCTGAGCTATGGTGTACCGCCGATTCCACTTGTTCGTGAGCAAATGCTCGGGGATGAGTATGACGGCGACATGTCTCTGCTACCGAATTGATTGGGTGAAGGCCTTGGTGCGCTAGCGTCTGACGTCGATCATGCGCAGGAACTCGGCGCGTGTACGTGCATCCTTGCGGAACGAACCGAGCATCTGACTGGTCACCATTGAAACATCTGACTTGTGAATGCCTCGTGTTGTCATACATTGGTGCACAGCTTCAATGACAACACCGACACCTTTCGGTTTCAGTACGTCTTCGATGCAATTCGCAATCTGTGCCGTCATCTTTTCCTGAACCTGGAAACGGCGTGCGAATGCTTCGACGACGCGGGCCAGCTTACTGATGCCGACAACCTTGCTACGAGGCAGGTATCCGACGTGAGCCGTGCCGATAATCGGCGCCATGTGATGTTCACAATGCGACTCGAAGGCGATGTCACGCAAAACAATCATATCGTCGTAGCCTTCGACTTCTTCGAACGTGCGCTTTAGATACAGCAACGGATCCTGCTTGTAGCCGCTAAACCAGTCCTCATACGCCGTCGCGACACGTTTCGGCGTATCAACGAGTCCCTCGCGGCGTGGATCGTCTCCGGCCCACAGCAACAAGGTCTGAATTGCATCCTCAGCCTGCTTGCGGCTC
>Ga0255046_10000140_pt1 | contig 16742 bp, 24 predicted proteins | sample BC1_12_27_MG_FD_183632 | JGI IMG/M metagenome (GOLD analysis project Ga0255046, IMG submission 183632) | Seawater microbial communities from Strait of Georgia, British Columbia, Canada - BC1_12_27 | ecosystem: Environmental > Aquatic > Marine > Strait | place: Canada: British Columbia...
GCATAATACAGCCCTAGTGCCTGTGAAACATTAGGCTGTACTGTCTGTGTATTATCTTGAAGTAGAGATGTAGGTGGCAGCTTATCACCTAGAGTTCCATCATGAGTATGGATTGCTAGTTGATTAATATTATATTCATTGTACTCCCAGAAACTAGCATCATAAGCTTCTGGTTCTTTAAGCCATCCATTGATTACTATCATAAGAGATTCCTACCATTGAGATGTTTCTACCCTCATCTGAGGATTAAACTCTTCTAACGTCATACCTATACCTATTGCTTGACCTGAAGCTATATTTAACTGTCCAGGCTTAGTCTTAACAACTAAGTGTATAGCTGTTTCTTCTGCCTGAAAGTTTAATGATGATGACCAAGGCATATTCATAATCTGCCCTGCATTCATATTCTGAATATCATTGATCTCTCTAATCACATTATTAGCATAGCTTAACTTGAGATCGTAATTTACAGCATGTCCTGTTCCTAGTAATTGTGATACCCATCTCATTACTAAAGACAATGTGACTGTATACCAGTTACCTATTGTTAGATCACTGAATGACATTAGAATCGTAGTAGAGTTTGGTGCTGGATCTAAAGGTACTGACTGTAAGAACTTATCTTCGTATAAAGAACTAGCTTGACTAATAACGCTAGCAGCTAGAGGCATACCACCTGTAGTGTAGCTAGATGCATCACAGTTACCGCCTATTTCTGCATCACCACTAGATATTAATTTATTGGCGGAACTTATATCACCGCCACTTGAAGTATTTAGAGTACCGCTAACCTGCATATCAGCATTAACAAACATCTTAATGGATAGATCGTTATATCTTAATATATCTGTCCATTCATATTCATCTTGACCTGTACCCCAAGCCATGAAGAATCGACCTGTCTGTGGTGATGGAGGTATAGAACTACCACCACTAGCGTCTACAAACTCAAGACCGTCCTCAGTGCCGTTAACTACTACGCTCTTACCTGTCTGTCCTATATAGTCTGCTGGTGTATCATTCAGTCCTGTGAATACTGTAGCTCCACCTGCACCTGCATTAACAAACTCAACACCGTCTTCGGTAGCGTTAACTGCTAAGAACTTATTAGCCTCACCAGTATAGTTAGCTGGTGTATCGTTTAGTCCTGTAAAGACCGTAGCACCACCTGCTGCTGCGTCTAAGAACTCTAGCCCTGTCTCATCACCCTTGACTAGAACCTGCTTACCTGCTTGCCCTGTATAATCTGTGGGTGTATCTATCTGTGATATAAATTCTGAATCTATAAATACTAGACCATTCTCTCCTGGTGCCACTGCCACTAGACTATTAGCGAACGTACCGTAGTTTGAAGGTACATCAATGCTCTGTGTAAATTCTGGTGGTCTGTATGTAATGCCATCACCACCTGCATTAACAAACACTGAGTCATTCTCTGAACCAGCATATGTTGAAGGCGTATCAGTGAGGTCTAAGAATGTTTCTGCACCTCCACCACCTGATCCTATAGCTATCCATCCAGCACCATCATATACATATAAAGTATCTGTGGTATTTAGTATTACCTGTCTACCATAGAATAGCCCTGTATTCGGTAAGCTGCTAACTACCTCAGTACCAGCATTTACTAGCTGACCGTCTATTCGCATTAGATATTACTCCTTACGTTAAAACTAAGAGGGGGCTATTAACCCCCCAATTGATTAGGCTAAGAAGTCTGGCATTCCAGTATATGTGTCTGGTAGATGTACACTGATAGCTTTCCAAGGTTGGCTATATACAAATTCGCCGTAAAATGAGTAGTCAACTAGGTAATTATACCCCTGTTCTGTTCTTATGCTATAGAACTTAAGTCCATCAGGAGACTCTTGGATCTGGAACCCTCTGTTAGTATGGAAGTCAAGACACTTGGTATTGATTCCCATAGCTAGCTGATCAGTAGCTTCATTCACTGCTACTATCTTCATGCTACCTAACACTGATCCTACTGTGATCTCAGAGAACCCAGCATAATCTACCTTATCTCCAACATTCTTAAATGCACCAGAACCTAGTGTCTTACCACCAGCTCCATATTCTAATGCTGCTAGTACAGCACTGAAGGTCTTATAAGATACGATGAAGCAATCTATCTCAGCTTTACGTTGTCTAGCCTTAGCGAAGCCATTGAATAGCTCACCTAAGATATCTGTAGCATCTGTGATCTTAGCTCGGGCATCGTAGTAAAGACCCTGAGTAAATGGAGAGTCAATCTTAGTTTGACCGAATACTGTAGCTGGAGCACCTAGTACACCATCAGGTAGTATCTGCCATAGCAATGAAGAGAAACCATTGTTGTTTGTTGAGGTAGCATCATTGAACGTATCTGGAATGTAAATGAAGTCACCTTTATCATATCCGTCAGTAGTCCATGCGATACTAGTAACAGGAGCACCACCTCTAGTATCTGATACTGAGATGTCACCATTGTTCATATTGATATTTAAAACATAAACAGTTACCTGAGCTGTGTTAGCAGCTAGACGTACCTGTATCTTCTGCCCGATCTGCAATCTCTCAGGATGGTAGACCTTAATAGTAGAAGCTGCATCAGCTGGCTGTGCTGCTAGTGATGTTACTTCTTGAGTATTGAGTACTGCAGTACTAACAATTTCTTTCATGAAGTTTAAGGTATCGTCTAATTGATTCGGAAGAATCTTTAAAAAGTTTTGCTCACTGATCTTATCCTGTTCCATCAAATCTCTTGAATGGAAACTTAGGGTAGCCCAACATTCCTTATACCCTGTTAGCTTACCTCGTACATAACTAGCGGTATCGATGTCGTCCTCATTAGTCAGACCACCCATCTTAACCGAACTAGCATATGAGCTTTGGTATGGAATGATCATATCACCACCAAGCCATCCCTCTTTAATATTTGCTGTCTTCAGTAACCAGTTTCGTTCCTGCATCTCCCGCATCAATAAATCATAAGGTAGGTACTCATTTATCATACTGTCGAAAGTGGCGGCCTTACTTGTCTGCTTTACTGCCATGATATATCCCCTTTAGGATTAACCACCCCTAGCTATCTCATTAGCTATCTTATGCAGGTCTTTAAGTGATTTGACTTTTCGCTTCACTACCGTACCTGCTTTACCAGCTCCAAGATTAGTAGGTGGTTTCGTTATTGTTTCAGTCTTATTAATCTCTTCTAACCTATCAGTGAACAGAGGCTTAAACTGAGAGTATATGGCCTGTACTGCAACCATGGGCTCTACATATTGCTTATTGATTTGGTACTGCTGAGATCCGTAATTCTTTACGTTCTGTTCAAAAGCACCCTCACCCATCCGCTTATCAAACTCTGCTCTGAAACTCGCAATTTCTGGAGGTCTATATGCTTCCTCCATTTTTGCCTTATGCCTGTCGAAAACTAGTTTCTCATTCTGACGTCTTAGATTATCCATCTCGATATTACGCTCATAGGATTGCGCCCTATTGCTACGCTCCCTATCGAGTTCCTGACGCTCATACTCTGGCTTATCTTTATAGTCTAGGCGCTGTGTCGCATACTTCATTATGGAATCATCATTGATACCTACTATGTGTGCGAACGATGAGAAGTCATCCTTAGCTAACTTCTTCAAACCTTCTAGACCCTGAGTTGCATACTCAGACTCCTCCTTATATCTAATAGACTGTTCCTCTATTTCCTTGAGCCGAGTATTAGTCTTTTCAAAGTTTTGCTGAACACCCTCTAGACCTCTAGCCTTAGTGTACATATCCCTTATGGCGTCTTCTTGTTCTTTCGACGTAACCGCTGGTCTGATCCATTCATCAAACTCGAACTTCTCGTCTCGTACTGAATACCCATAGTCCGGCGTATACTCTTCAGCTGGAGTCTCCTGTACCTCCTCCTTATTATTTTCCAGATTTTCATTGGCGTCATCATTAACGTCATTCGATACTTCTTCGTTTTCTACTTGATCTATTTCCATCGTTCACCTTGCGAGTGGTTAGTCTACCTTTCGGGTAGTTGTTTAATATTTGAAACAGCTTGTCCTACTTCAGCTTGCGACTGTGCTGGTAACTGTTCTATCTTCTCCATTGTAAAGCCCTGTGACTTTAGCTTCTGATCTAACCAACGTAATGCATCGGCTGGATAATAAGCTCTCTCATTCTCACCATTCTCATTAGTCACATAGATCTGTGCCGGAACTTTACCACCGCTAGTAGGTATCATACCACTACCTGCCATGGCTGCTTCCTGCTGTTGAGATATAAAGAACTTCTGATGGATATCTATTCTATCCTGATAGGCATTCTTCACACTCTCATCTAGTGTATTAAAATCTGGCTTCTTAGTTCTATTGGTAAGTCTACGTATCATGTACGAATGATTCTCTTGATCCGAGATCATTGCCTGCTCTCCACGATCTAATGCCAGGATCGTATTAGTAGCTAGATCATAGTCTAGAACTGAATCTTCTATGATCTGTTCATCATTTAGGAATGGAAGGTTTCTTGCCAGCTTACCTAAATCGGATGGACCTAATACCGAACCTGCATACTGTAGTATCTGAGACATCTGTATTGATCGTCCCATGGTTCCTACAAAATCATCTGTCCTAGGCTGTACCTTAATCTCAGTATGTAATGGATTTGTATTCTTGAACTCTTCAATGTTTACAATCTCATTCTTACCAATGAGAGGAATGACTTTAGACTCGGGCATATACAACTTGCATAGTCGCAATGAAAGATCACAGCCTTGAACCATGAACCTCTCAAATTTCTCTGCGTAGTAGGAAAACCTTTTCTTATCCTTAAGTGCTCTAAACAGTAAGGCCATCGTATCACTAGTCTGTGGTGACTTGTCCTGATCTCGATATGGTACCTGTGCTAGCTCATACATCTCTTTGGTCTGTTGCTCGACATACTGCATATACTGGTCTCCATTAGAGCCGCGCTGTATATCAGGTTTCATCCCAGTGTAGACTAGCTGTTTCATACCATTACCGAGACCCTGGCTTGAGAGCTTAGATCCTGCCTGTGTAAGCACAGTGCTATGCCCTAGTACCAAAGACTCCATCACTATAGAACTAGCAGCACGATTGACTTCTAGCTGCATAGGTTTTATTTGCTTTATTATCGAGAATGATCTAACCGAAGTATTGGACTGATCATAGCCACAATACAATACCGGAAATGGTAGAGGAGTTCCGTCAGCTTCACTTGGTAGCTCACCCTCCTCTAGTATTCCGTCAGCTGTAAAGTAATAGTAGTAACCTCTAGGGTAAGTCATACATGGTCTAATGAAACATTCCTTAATCAAGGTATGTCCCTTTGTCTCATTGTACTGTCCTGTCAATCCATCAAAGATCTGGTATGTGTCATCGGAACTAGCCTCACTAATATAAGATAACTTCTCCTCATCAAAAGCATAGATAGCTTTTAGATCTTCTATGGGTAGAAGCTTTCTAATCATTACATAGCGACCAGCGTCCCAAGATCTGGAATAGGGATCTGTTAGAACATCAAATGGGTAAGCACGTTCCCAAACCAACTTGCCATCAAACTTAGGCTCTGGCTTAGTTAGAGGTACTTCTCCATCATCCTCATCAATCATTACATCTTGTTCATAGCCCTGGAAGTTACCACCCTTAAAGTCCCACATAGGTTTAAGGAATGCCTCACCACATACTATGTAATCATGACACAACTCTTTACGTTGCTGAGGTTCGTTTAATTCTTCTTTCAGATTGTCCCATACCGATTGGGATAGCTCGGCTGCTTTCTGATTAGATAGCTCACGGTCATGCCTAGGAAAGACACCACACCCAGGATTAGCATTAAGGATATTGTTCTCAATATTCCTAGTGATCACCTGTATATGGTTCTTGGTTATCTTTACCTTCTTATCATTAGCGGATCTCTGTGGTCTGGCATCTCTCCACCTATTTCTACGGGTGTGATGATAACCAGCATCGAGAAGAATATTAGATCTGATCTCTGCAAAGTGTCTTGTAAGATTACTCTTAGCATCCTGGTACATCTGATTCAGTTTACTAATATCCAACTCTTCCATTATCCACCCATATTTTGTCGTTCATATTCTACCGGATCAGTTATAAGCAATTGTTCTTGCTGGTACTCATCCATCTCTTCAGCTATGGCATCTTCTAGTTCTTCTTCAGCTTTAGGATCTTCTGCCAACTTAATAGCTGTTACTGGGTTCTCACCTTTAGCTACCAATGTAAGCCCTTCAACTTTAACGTACTTAAGGTTATATGTCTTAACGGCACGTATCAATCTCAATATTTCATCACATCCCATACTCATCGTACATCTCCATATAGTCTGATAGTTCTTCGTTTATGCCGTCACTATCCCATAGTTCTGATCCTTTGTAACCATATTTCCAGAAGTGTTCACGATCACTAAGCTTACGTACGTTAGATGTTGTTATTACTTCTATTTCATCATCTAGTATCTGGAACTGCCAAGGTACTAATGTCACCCCATATCTCAATGCATCTATCATATCGTCATTTAACTTAGACCCATTACTAAGACATGTTGCTACCTCACCTATCAGCTTATCATTCTCCTCATAGCCCTCACCCACATATATCTTGAGTTGTCCATTTTTAAATAATGTATTTATTAGTTCGACTGATGCGTCTCGGTTCTTATTGGCCCTAGATATTGATATGCCATTTCTACTTGCAATCATACCTATATCACTTGCAGAATAATCGTAGGCACTCTCGGTAATAGTAAACTTCTTTGATAGCTCCACGTACTTAGCAACTACGTCTCCCTGCGTAGTACTTACCCCATCTCCACGCCATGATAAGAATACTCTGCCTTTCTTGAAATCAGGACTAACCCCTATAAATACTATTGCTGATGGGTGTCCCTTCCTTCCTCCTGATCCCCAATCTAGTCCTGAATATATAAGCCAGTTCTTGGGAATCATATGTCCTTCACAGGTATTCTTCTTATGATCAAAACCATGGAACTTTAGATTATCAGATACAACAAACTTACCATAAATTCTCCGTTGTACTTCAGCATTACTGGTACATGCTATCTTAGCTTCTTCAATCTTTTCTCTAGTCCATATCTGAGAGTCTGTTCCATCTGCATACTTCAAACAATCATACATTGAGATCTGACGTTTAAAGGCATCTACAAAGTTCTCACGTTCTCCTACTTCTTCTATAGTCCTACGTAGGTATTCCTGTCCCTGTGTAGCTGTAAAGCAATTCCTATAATAGAAGTGGTCTTGAGCTGCACCCCTAAAGTTAAGCTCATCTATTATTCTCTTAGGCATTTCCTCATCACCAAATATTCCAGAGAGGGTAGCAGCTTGGAGGTTGGTTGGTGGTTGGGCATATGATTTGAAATAGATACTTATTCCTGTAGCAGTGTGTATGGCCTGTACTGTGCCCTTGTGCTCATCTATCTGATATCCAAACCTTTTATGTTTCTTCAGAGACTCATGAGGCATATAGCGCCTTAGGTACTTAGACTTGATCTCAGCTGTGGAGAGTTGAGCAGTTGGGTAGAAGTACCAGAATCCGTGAGGTCTCTCACCTCCGTAGAACTCTTCCCACAAAGAGGGCATGTAGCAGTGTCTTAGTAAGCGAATCCAGTTACCTACCGACTTTCCGATTTGGTTTGCAGCACATAGGAATCCGTAACGCTGTTTGCTATTTATGTAGTCCAGTTGCCACTTGTAGAGTGGATGGAGATTACACCCCAGCCCTGAACGGTCTGGCATGAAAGGCAGCTTTACAGCTAGCTCTCTCCTGGCGTCGAGAAGTTCTTTCTTCTTTCTAAGATCCACCATCTATTCCAGCCTCCAGATCATTTATCTGTGCATCTATATACTCAAGGTCATCTGGTAGCCCTCTCTCCTCATTAAGATCTTTCTGCAGCTTCTTCATCTCTATCAGATGCCGAAGTGTTTCGATCTTACGATCTACTAACTTATCATGTATACGCATTACCATATTGGCATGACTCATATCTAACTTACCGTTGTCAGCTACGACTTGGATATTATTTATCACAGTCCATAAATGCTCTCTGGTTACATTGATCATAGTATCCATCTCATCCACATGAGATCCGATAGGTCTAAAGAGCCAGGCTATGAACATGTCCCTCTTAGTCTTGTGGTACCACTCAACCTTACTAACTATTCCATCGAAGATATCTACATTGAATATGACTGCGTAATCATTACTGTCATCTAGAGCTTTACCTATAAGCTGCCAGAATCTTATCCTTATTCGCCAATCAATCTTGGTTGGTCTCATCTGTTTGATCATCTGATCGTCTGTCAGATTCATATATCTTTCTGGCAGATTCTCGAGTTTTTTGTATAGCCTATCACTATTGATTACTGTCTCCAGCTTACTCATTAAGTGATCACTACCTACTCCTAGCTCATTCTGTATTGCTGCTTCAGTAAAGCTTATTCCTTCTTCTAACTCTTCCATACATACATCCCTTGGTTATTAGGCCTATGTGAATCTTGTATTGCTTTATTAGTAATCCTATCCAAACATTCCGATAAGGGCACTTTCATATTCTTAGCTATCTCCTCTAGAATCACATAGTTCTCTAGAGTAATACGTACCCTTTTTTCCTTTGTCTCTTTACCCATAGGATTCTCCTTTATGAATGATATATGTATATTCTGCTCTCACGACATACTAGTTATCCGTCATGTAGATACTGAAGTTTATCAGGTTGTTTGTCCAGCGTGTGGCATGTGTGGACCCTATGGGAAATGTAGGCATGAGGCTAAAGAGAAGTACCGTAATGCCCGTCTTGATAATTCTGAGAAGAACAGCTAAGTTCCAGCCCAATTGATTTGAGAGAGGTTATTGTAATTCTCATAGGCATTTCATCGATAGTGATGGGGTGCTTATTTTATCTTTACCAAAGGAGTAATATTGGAGACTAACTATTCCAACTATCTTAAGAAAACATTCTATAACCACATTAAGAATAACCCCAATTGTACTAGGACAGATCTAAGAAAAGCCCTGTCTTTAAATGAGAGACAGTGTGCTGTACTAGCCAATTCATTCCTGGGAGATGAGCTAATAGAAAGGACAGAGAGCATACCCCATAGATATACATTAACAGGTAAGAACTATAGAGATAAAAGCAATGAGCTATTTGAAGACTAAAGAAGGTATGAAACATCTAGAAGATATAACAAAACTCTACAACCAAATATTAATTGATTCAGTCGAGCATTACGTTACCGTTGCTGATTATTCAACGTCTAGAGCGATAGGCAAGACATTAACAGAACACACACTAACCCTATCGCTGGGTGTAGAGCTGGGTGCTGCATTCGTGATGAGTTTAAAAGACGGTGATACTTTACCGCCCGATAAAATAGTACAAGACCCAGCATATAAGAAACTAGCCAATCTAATCGCAGAACAAGTAAAGGAAAAGATTCATGTCATCAATAAGCCCCGAGCAGCAAAAAGAAATGGAAGAGAAGGTGATAGCATTTACAAGCCAAACTCTGAGCGTCCTTGGTCTTTCCGCTAAGAACTTCGAGGAAAGAAGTAGCTGCATGATATCGCTGGTCGGTAGCTGGATGAATAAGGAACTAGAAGTAGCATGTGAGGTTAATTGCAGGGACAACGCTATAGCTATGATAATGACAGGAATGCATACAGCCATAGGACAGATACTAAGATCCAATACTGATAACGTATCTGTTACCAGAGCTGGGTTCAAGGAGTTCGAGGATAACGATAATGCATAGCCTCTACATATATGAAGCTGATGCAATAGAGTTCCGTTGTATGGACCCATATGGAATGGAGGACTTGGATTGTATCCTGACAGATGAGGAGTATGCATTCATACAGCACCATAGAAAGCAACATGAGAAGTACCAGACTATGCTTGAAGAAATATTCTACCGACACCCAGAGAGGCACTAATGAAAAACAAACTACCCCATAAATCTCCTGAGGTAATACTCAATAGAGTAGCGAACCATATGAAATGTATCGATGAGCTATTTAAGGATATGCACCCCAGGTCTGCATTCCTGTGTCTGAATAGATTCTATTTGAAACTAGCTAGACAAGTAGCTCCAGAGCACAGACCGCAAGTATATGAACAGCTAGTACATCTATGTGACGAGCTAGGATTCACATTAATAAAACAAGGAAAGTAAAATGAAAAACCAAATAACAAACAACCATCAAATCAACTTCACTAGTGCCAAGTCTGTATATGCAGATATCAAACATAGAGTAGATATACGTGGGGATAAATCTGATCAATTCTTAAAAGAAATATTCATAGAGTTCCTGAAAGATTCAAAACTAACAGAGAAGGATAAGGAGAATATAATCAGAGCTGTTTATCCTGGTCCCGAACTTCTCCTAGAGATAGCTAGTGATTATGAAGAGTCAATTGATCTCCTAATGAAAATGTAAATCCAAAACCCTAGGCATTGTCCTAGGGCTCATCGAGGAACCAATGACAAATAAGATAGCTAGAATAATATCGCCACTACTAATAGTCCTGATATTTATCAACTTAACATTTAGCATATATGGAATAAGTCTAGGACAAATCAGTTCGCCAATCATGATACTGGTATCGACTATACCCGTAGTAATGGTGTGGGTAGATGTGGTGAGAATGAATGCCAGACATAATGCTTATCTAGTAAAGAGCAAACAGGTAATCATAGAAATGACTGCTATGCAGATAGAGTACAGTGCCTATGGCTACGAGTACTCCAGGTCTCGGGCAATGGTGCTGATCGAGAAAGCAATGAAGCTCCAGAAAGAAATAGAGAGGAATGGTTAACGCGCAGCGTTTTGGTTTCCGAAGAGATTGCATTGAACTACAAGCAGGAACAAATACATGAACTACCGTGATACTCAGAGTTATATAACATCAAAACTAATAATGAAGTCAGCTACATCAAGATGCGACGCAATGGCAATTGAAGTTACTCAATCACTATTAAGGATTCTATGGGAGGAAATGTTTGATGAGGAACGGAATCACCGAACTATATACAGACTTAAACCAGACAGCAAATTTGGACGAACACTGAAATACATCGAAGGAAATACAGGACCAAAGATAGATAATGTTTTGATAATATTTTATAGGCTTGGATTATTTAATAAAATAGGACTAACCATAAATCTTTTAACCACAGGTGTTCAGATGTTAGACAGTGCTGTAATAGAATTAAATACATTTAAGGAAATTCAGAAAATAAAAAACATTAAGATAATGCAAGAAGCTATAGACAGTAATACTTATTCAATTACTGATATTGAAAACGATATAGCTATGATGAAACGGATATTGTTTGAGAAGAGATTGATCAAGTAACCGATGTCCTGTGCTAGATACAACTTACCTCAGATGATATCAGAGTCTGAGTTTAAAGCAATACCAATAATTTGGATTTACAGGGTAATTATGTAGACTGATTAAGATAATATAAATAAACTCCTTTTTAAATTTTACTCTACACTTACTCACAGCCCTGTGGTATCAAGGGCTACGGTAAGTTGATTGGTTATTCTTCTGGAGTATCGAACTTACCCTCGAATCCAATTAGGACTGAATAAGAATTTTGGAATGCTTGGTATTGAATTTCCTTGACCTTTAAATCGTCAATGGTCTCAGCCCACGCTGCTATATCTAGATTAAGTTGATCAGCTGTAGTGGCCTCTAGAACTATGATAGCTTTCTTTTTCTTCTTATCATCATCTTTACCCATTACTGTCTCCTAGGAGCTATGTTATCGATCTACACACTCTATTGGCTTATCTACTTATACTCAACGGTATATCCGGCTGGGTATTCATTATTGAAGGAGAATTTATTTGAAGAAGTTTATTGCTGGCTGTCTACTCTCTACAGGTGCATGCGCCACACCGATAACCCATAATGACATCATGCTTGATATCGAGGAGGTCATGGCTGAACAGAAGTTCACTATCGATAACCAACTAGACATCTGTCTGTGGGATGAGGATCAATGGGACTGTGAGCGTTTCTCAGATCATACTAATTCTGCATTCGTGACTTCTATCTATTCTAAGAAGTCAGATAAGAAACCCTCTACAGATGAAGGTGGTAGATCTGGGATCAAGACAGTACTCAAGACTGTTAAGCTATTATCTGGTGCTGGTGTGAAGGTCTCCATCGACAACATCAAGATTAACGCAGATGGGAGCTATGAGATCATTGGTATAGATTTCCATGCTGGTGTAGGTTCTGGTACTCCGGTTCCAGGACAAAACGATGATGGGCAACAGGTACATAGGAATTAAATTATGAGCAAGTATAGCTATGTCAAGTATGATGAAGAACATATGCATATGCAGGAGTACATTAGAAAACTACATGAGGAGCTAGACCAAATTCTAGCGTCAATGAAGAAGTCAATCGCTGGTACTGATAGGTACAACAACTATCTAAAGTTGGCTGAGACTAAACTTGAAGAGTCCTACATGTATTTTGGTAAAGCTAATCGAGATCACCAAATATTGTCCGGTGGTGAGTGTACAGATATTCCTGAGAGAACTAATGATGGGATCAATGCTGTAATGGATTGACTGGTAATTTACCAGCTAAGGTTAAGGTTTTGTGTGCTCATGTATATAGGTGGAGAATAGAACTATATTTCCACCTATGATTACATATACCTGGAACCATTCTGTGTAGATAAGTATTAGATGTTTAGGGAATATGGAAACTAGTCTAGGTAATGTCTAATGAAATATAAGATCTTTGTGTATGAAGGTGACAACAACCCTGTACTTGTATTTGAATCCGATTCTCCAATTGAGGCTGGTAAGTTTAAATTAAAGTATGAGTACCATTTTCCTGATGCTGAGGTTAAAGGATGGAAACTAGTCTAGGTATTAAGGAATTAAAATGAAGAAACAAATACTAGGTATCATTAGTCAATGTGAAGAATCCAATAGAGAGCAGCTGCTAGTAGAATTAGGTTTAAGTCCTAAGGATAAGATCTCTAGTCTATTAGCCCATATGTGTGATCGAGATAAAACCCTGATCAGATATAAGAAGTTCAAAAAAGGAACTAAGCATAATGTCTACCATTTTAGATTAAATGTTTAGGTATGGAAACTAGTCTAGGTAATGTCTGATCTACATACTCTTGTCTATTCATGGTTCCCTTTATGATCTGCTATCTACTGGGAACTCTTAGGTGATAGCTGTGGGGTTGGAAACTAGTCTATGTATGTTTTATTGTTTTTTGTTTTTCATTAGCTTCAGCTTTGAGGTAGAGGGTTTAGGGAATTGGTTTAGGTTATTGGGGATGGGAAAAGGTTAGTGATATCAATGGATTGTTTTTTTAAATATCTATATATAGAATGTCAGAAGGTCGTATCGGGGAGACCCCTACCTCCCTAAGTTCGTAAGAAAATCAACGACTTACCACCCAATTTTCCCCAATTCTCTCCTTATCCAATACGCCATCAAGCCCTATACCATTTTCACCCCATATATCTTTACAGCTTTATATTCAGGGCATTCCTTACTTTTAGAAAGATTCCCACCTAGCTAGCTAGCACCCAATCCAAACAGGACCAATACCACTATACCTAGACTAGCACCCATACCTAATAGCGCCATCCATACATAGATAGTAATAAGCAGACAGCAAACAGAAGTAATAAAGAAGTAATGATTGAAAGCTAAAGTAATTCGAGAACCCACCGATAAGGGAATTATAAGCAGCACAAAGACTGCTAATCACTTGCTAGGAAACTAAACCAATGAATAAAGAAATGATCATGCAAAAAATATCAGACGAATTAGATCTAAGTATTTTAGAAATAACTAACAGTGAGTTTGAAGAAGAAATAGATAGCTGTATTAAATATGGGTATAGCTACGAAGAAATAAAAGAATCATTCGAAGAACAAATAGAATCATGGAATGAAGAAGAACTACCCGATCGTTATATGGTCTAGATCTATGGGCATTCCGGTGCCCTCATTACAACCACAACCAAACAACCAAGGAAACTAAACCAATGAGACAACAACTAATAAATCAGATCGACGAACTAAATAGCACCATAAATTATATCGCAGAAAAAGCATGTGGCGGGCACTGCAAATCAAGTATTGAATTCGACATGAATGAGCGCTCCATATTTGATTCACCTATACACCTATCCGAATGGAGTAGGGAACAACGTATAGCTGAATTTGCTAAGGACGTTCGGTTAACCCGAGACCAAGTCAATGACCTATACAATTTAATAACAATGCGTGGGCACCTAAACAAGGCACTGACACAACTAAATAAAATTAACATAGAACTATAAACCAACGGGCATTCGTGCCCTTCACTTAAGGAACCAAACCATTGAACCACTGCATAATACTGACACCTAATGAGGCTGCTAAACTATTCAAATTAGAAGGCAAAAAAGATAGTACTTGTAAGCCAAACAAAAAGAATCTAAAACCACGAACACCTTGACACACAAGGGATAGGGAAACTAATGGAATATAATTTTAATAACTCAAGAGAGCAGTTAACACCGCAAGACCTTGAAGATATACACGAATTACTTAGCGCAAGATTGAGAGCTAAGAATAGTGACCTGCTATGGGCACGACTACACCATGACCTAAGGTCAATACCCTATCACGGTATCTTGGGTAAAATTTACAAGGATAAATATGGTTGGCAGTATTGTACTGGTCAAGACTACAGTGAAGAAATTAAAACCATTAGAAAAATAATATTAACACTCAAGTAATTCAGAAAATAAACCGACAAGAAATTTAACAAACAGAAATGAGGAAACTAAAAAATGTTAACTATCGATGAACTTATTAGTAAAGCTAAGGAATTATCATTAAATCATTGGACCAAACCAGAGCTAGATATCATGACCAAACTAGCTAGTGAGGCCGTCAATGGGAACATTACTTGTTCAAGTATAGTGAGACTATATAAGGAATCACTTGAGGTTGGCGAACCATTACAAGGTCTCAGTAATAAATCTATTAATGCATTCAATCTCAAATTGAGAAAGATATATCGTGAATTAAAAAGTGAGGCGAAATAAAAAAAAAAAAAACTCTAAAGTAATTTGAAAACAAACCGATAAGAAATTTAACAAGGCAATAAAGCCACAACCCTAATGAGGAAACTAAAATGATTGATTTAAAAAAAGTAATTGCAGCTGGTAAAAAACAAACTGCAGAAAACAAAGCTAAGAATGGTAAGGCTGCTATCGTATGGACTCCAGAAGAAATGAATCAGGTAAATGAAATAGCTAAGGTCTGCCTATCAGGTGAGCTATCTAAGAAAGTCATTGGCGAAATGTTCAAGGCTAGTCGGGCACTAGAAAATAGTACTAAAGATTTTGGTATCGACAAGAGTTCGTCGGCATTCAATGCCAAACTCGATGAGGTTTACAAGCAGCTTAAGACTGCTACACCTAAACAAGCATAAGCATACATACTCTAAGTGTTCATAGGGGTAGCATAATCGCTACCCTTTTTTATTTCTCCTTACTGATTGGATATAAAATTGTTTACTAAAGAATCGACTATCACATTTTTAATATACGTTTCCCTTACTGCATTCATTACCTATGGAGTGACCAAGTCCGAGGCTAGGAATGAGGTAAGGAAAGAACTAATAAGATCGGGGTGTAAGTAATGGAATTATGGGAAGGAATACTATGGTGTTTGATTGTACCTGCTATCAGCTATTGGGCTGGTATGAATGGTGTGATCAATGCCCAACAAAAATCTGCAGATATCGACAAGAAATTCAGGGAGAAAAACAAGCGTGAGTTCTACGCTAGTGCTAGCTACCTAGACAACCAAGACAAGGTAGACAAGGCACGTGGCTATTGGCGTAGTGCAGTCAAGACTATGAAGGACGGTAAGATTGAGGACTACTATGAGGACTGGAATGGAGACGCTATCTATGCAGCTGTTGGGTGCAGCGTGAGGCAGCTTAACGAACACCTCATAGCCTCTTATCATGAGCGCTATGGTGAGCTACCATTTGATGAGGCTGTACACGTAGACCACATCGTGCCACTCCAGATAGCCGATACTCCACGTGAAGTGATAGCCCTATCACACCACTCAAACTTGCAGCTCCTCAAGGCTGTACATAATCTAGAAAAGGGTTCGACTCTAGGACCGATCGATGAGACCAAGTTAACCCTTGAGATTCAAGAGCTACTTGCCAAACGATTGGCCTAGTTTCCTCACTTATATTCCACACCTAATTAATTTTGGGTGTGGAATACTAGGTACCTCAAGGCTTACACCTACACCTACACACTTTAGTACTCCACAAACTATTGACAAATAAATTCACTGGAGTACAGTCACTCCACTATCAAAAAACATACAGAGTTTGAGCATGAAGAAACGACTAAGGGTACTTGGTCGTCATGGGAATGCACGTCTTAAGAGTAGACGCCAAGTTGAAATTAGATTCCGTGTATACCATGACGAGCATGAGCTACTGCATGAGTGGGCTGATAAGTATGGCTATAGAGTGGGCACTATTATGAGGGCACTAGTAGATGAGTGGCTATCAGGTAGTGAATGTAAACGTGAGGAGTTAATGAGACTGAAATGAAAAACATCTTAAGCGACAACGGTGGGCTGGATAAGATTCTATGCTTCGATATAGAGACAAGGCAGCATGAACGT
>Ga0255046_10000141_pt1 | contig 16736 bp, 27 predicted proteins | sample BC1_12_27_MG_FD_183632 | JGI IMG/M metagenome (GOLD analysis project Ga0255046, IMG submission 183632) | Seawater microbial communities from Strait of Georgia, British Columbia, Canada - BC1_12_27 | ecosystem: Environmental > Aquatic > Marine > Strait | place: Canada: British Columbia...
ACTTTCTGCGAGAGCATCATCATAGATATCGGTTTTCTGATTCCATTTACTATGGCCGATAACAATATGACCCTCTTCGTTTAAATCAGCCACAAATAAGCCGACTTTATGTCCTCCTGTGACGATACGTATTATACGTTTCTCGCCATTCTCTTTGTCTTCTATTTCCACTTTCTTGATCCGTTTACTGGATCCTCTCACGTATTGCTTTAACATGTTAATTCCTCCCTTAATTCCTTTAATTCGTTTAATTTGTTACCGGAGGGGGGAATCGAACCCCCACGGGCTATGCCCAACGGATTTTAAGTCCGCAGCGTCTACCGAGGTTTCGCCACTCCGGCGAATGTTAGTCGTCTATTTTGTTGATAAGATCGACTGGTTTTTCTTCGACATCTTCAGTGACTAACTTTTTGTTTGGGTCAGTAAGGACTTTTAATTTACTGCCCATAGCACCGGCCTTAGTTTGTTCACTTTTAGATACGTCGATATTTTGTTGGATTATAGCTTTTTCAGCTTCCAACTCCCGTTCATTTCCTTTCTGTGCTGTATCATAATCTTCTAGATCCTTGATCATTCCCCCCAATGGAGCGATAATTTTATTGAAATCTTTCTTCAATAGTTTCTTGCCTCGTTTTGCATCTAATGCCATTTTAGTAATTCCTTTCTAGAGTTTAGTTATATCTATCTTATTATCGAAGCTCTTTAAGAGCGTTCCATCGATTATAGCAATGCCGGTTTGAGATTTTTCCTGGCTTACCATATCACATATTTCAATACCTGTCATCCTGCGTATGATAGGTTCATCATCACACTGTCCTATAAGTACGAGATATGTATGTTCTTTTTTGTGTCTCATGATTTTATTAATCCTTCTCGCATGAGTTCTTTTAGATCATATAGGCTGTAACTTATATCTGGATGCTCCTTTATATCTTTTAATACCATCTCCAGATGTTCAAGATTTTTGTGCTTTGATCCTTCACCATATCTTATACGAAAATATTCTTCTACTGTAGGTATTTTTACTATGAGAGGTCGTGTTCGTGTTATCATTTTCACTACTGTTAATTCGAGTTCTTCTGGCTCATAACTATGCTGTGGAGTTTCATACCCAGCGTTATACCATTCGGTAGAAAATTGTCTTACATATGCAGCTATGTATGCTTTATCCACAAGCCACATTGGATATCCATCAAGATCACTTAATCTAGTGGAGGTTTCTCCACAAAAATCTGATCCTTGATTCGATGTGTTATAGTATCCAAGTATTTGGCCAGATTTTTTTAATCGCAATCCATATTTAACGACCACTGTTTCTTCTTCGCAATCTAGTTTCATTCGTACATTACCTCTGGTACTTCTCTTGCTATATATTGAGTGTGACTAAGGTACCATGGCGCTGCAGCACACACTATATTACCATGTCCTATTAGATTTATACCAAAATAATTTTGTTTATCTAGTCCGTGATCCTTTACAACGGTCATAATTTCTTCAATTTCTTCCAGACCGCCACAAGGGATCATTCTCTTACTGAATGGCGCGCCCTTAGCATATACATGAGAGTGTATCATGTAATTTATTAATGGTAGCTGATGGTATAACTCAAGCTGGATAACTGTATCTACACTTGGTTTGTGTTCTCCACGGTACCATACAACATCAGTAAGAATGTTTAATCCGACTTGGACAAATCCGTCAGGCCCAATGAAATTCTTATCTATGTTCCTTTTAGATACGTAGAAGCGCCCGTCTTCTGTGCGCATACTTGGAAATCCTCTCATACATCTGAAAGAAGCATTACCAAGGAACCGTGTTACTTCTTTTGCAGGCTCAACTAAATCGTGAAATATATTAGCTGACGTTTTAACTGTATTGAGAAACACTCTTAAGCTTACCGGACAAGTGAATTCTCTATCGGCAACGGCCTGACTTTCAACAGCCTCCTCCATAGGAATCATCATCTCTGGTGATTGAACTGTTCCTTTACGAGTAATCTTCCTTAAGAAATCTGTCCTGTAAGCAAGTGTGTTTGCTATATCAAAGAAGCTCTCTGTTTGTTCTGACCACACATTACCTAGCGGATCTATTATTTGCCCATTGAATCTATTTCCATCTTTTTTTATCTCAACGATAAGATTACTCTTAGTTGAGAGAGCATGTGCTACAATTTCTTGAAACGAATATTTCTCGTCGTAATTATTTTTCGAAGTAACCAAAATTATTTTTGGAAACGACTTTTTTATGTCGACCTTGATGCCCTCCGATTTAAGATGAACGTCAGTCCAACTTTGTTCTATCTTAAAATCTTTAGGTATATGTGGGAACCATAGCACAACGTCAGCAGCGATTACAGGTACTTGTGGTAAATCGTCGTAATAATTACCACCGTTTCGAAAAATGACTTGACTATATAATTCCGTAAGGTGTATGCTGTGTGCCATTTCTTCAATTATAGATGATGGTTTCCCTTTTCCTTCATCCCAAGTGCCACCGACTATTAATAATTTAGCCATTGTAATTCTCCTCTTCCTTTTGCCGACAGAGGGAGTCGAACCCCCACGCCTCATTGGCAACAGCCCCTCAAGCTGCCGTGTCTGCCTGTTTCACCATGTCGGCATTTATAACGGTTTTGTAATAGAAGTGAAATTTACTATACGAAATCCTTCTATGTTGATGTCTCTTTCTTTGACAAATTTCTCAGCCCGCTCTTTAATAATTTCTACAATCCATTTAGGTGGGTACACTATGAAGAATATACCCACACTTTGAAATGAAGCATATCGACCAATTTCTCCTGTTTTTGCCATTTCAATGTGTTCTTGGTACGTTTTCAGCCGTTGGCTTAAATCTTCTATGGTTGCTTCTGAATTGTCTTCTTTGTCGAGACCTTCTTCTATACGTTTAATGTAAGGCATGTAATTTCTCATTGCGGACTCTATCTTCTTCTGCCTTACTTCTTTTTCATTGGCCCCATCTCTCCAGCCATTTCCGGTACCATCGTTAAACCATCCTGGTGTTGGCCATATTACAACTGGTCTCAAACATCCATGTTCATCAGGTACTTGAGCTGTGTTGATTCCAAACCATTTTTTTACATCTGGATCAAGTTCTCTAAGAGCCACTTCCTGTGATTCTTCGCCGACCAGACACTCACCTATTTCCCCGGTGATAAAAGCTCCCATCTCGCGTTCGAAATTACCAGCATATTTATCTGTGTCAACTACTACCATGTATCCTTCAAAAGGTTCTGACATATCAATTATTTCCTTTATTCATATCTTTTTCTTAGTCCTATAAGTATTTGGAACTCACGCTCCATTTCTTCTCGTGTTTGTTTACGTGCAGCATGAATAGAGTCATGCATGACATTGTTTATGTGTCTTAGAATATCTTCGCTGGTACCTTCGGGCAACGTTATATAAAAATGGTTTGTGCTGTCGTCACCAAATCCTGCTCTACGACCTATTGTTATCTGGTATTGGGTTCCGGTACCTACATCATACTCGATGATGTTATCCATTAACCCAGGTATTTGTCTTTCTTTAATCTTTTCTTCTCCCATGTTAATTCTCCTCAATTTTTTCAATGACGTCATCAGTATAACTAATGATGATCTTTACCTTGTCACCTACTTCTGGTACGAACCCTTGACATCTACTTATGTGTAAACCAACAACAGAGTTATCATCTGTTTCGGTATAGACAATGTCATCATCATCAGCTGCGTATTCATTTGTGATTTCTATAATTTTTCCATATCTTGTCGATATAATTTCTCCGTATTTTGTCATTTTCTACCTCGTTGTGCCAGCCGGGGGAGTCGAACCCCCACGAGCTATGCTCACTGGATCCTAAATCCAGCGTGTCTACCAAAATTTCACCAGGCTGGCATTATCTTCTTGATACCCAGTTATCTATTGTAAGATGTCTTTCCAATGCCCATTTATAAAGAGCGTTGTATTCTCTGGCACTCGGCTTTCGATTGAGCCTTCCTCTTACTTGTACTAAGCGACCACCATTTGTAACTTCAATTGTTAAGTGTGCTTCATCTATGTCATATTGGTCAGTAGATTTCATTGTGAATATACCAGAAGTACCTCTTACACATGAGTCAACGTAACCGTAGACACAATGCCTCATCCTTCGTCCTTCGTTGTAGAGTTCCTTACTGTTACGTAATTGGCGTATGTTCCAAGTTATTTTCTCACTCTTATTGGTGTATGACCAATTTTCAACGTTTATACCATCCCACTGTTGGTATTTGTCATGCTTTGTGACCTGTTGTGCTCTGTGCCACTCGTTGGATAATTGGATCAGAGAATTAAGTGTTCTTCCTTTAAGAGAAAAGTTTTCAACCCGCCGACGATGTGCGGGGATAAAATCAACTAATTCCTGTAAGGTATCAATGTTAAGTTCGTCTTCATTGTTTTTAATAAAGTTGAGAAAAGATATCCAGAACGGGCTATTGTATGACATATGAGGAAATCGTTGTACAATAAATAACGTAATGTTATCTGGTATCTCTCTTGCCTTACATCGAGCCCACCATATATTTTCTACAATACTATTAGTATTTGGAGCGTTCAGAAAAAGATGAGCTTCCTTCTTTGTAAATATACTTTTCACAGTTTTCGCAAAGGAATAACCTTGTCCTATTGTGATTACCCATGACATGAACTCTTTAAAATTCTTTTTATCGTATGTCGACGAGGGTGCTATTACACGGCGGATCCTACTAAGTTTAACATATTTCGGTACAAATATCTCGAACATGAATGGTGGTACGTCGTACTCACAGTATAACCACTTGGCAAAGTCAACCGTTTGTCTATTTATATTGTAAGACTTAGATATCCAGTTCTGCGGATCTCTTATTTTGAAATCGAGCCATCCTCCAAAGCCAGGTGGCAGCAGTTCAAGCATTTCTCCTGGTGTTTTTCTTTTGGTTTTTGGTTTTGGATTTTTCTTTTCATGTTCATTATGTTTACCAAGTATCTCTAAGACCTTTTGCTCTCTTTCTAACCGTTTCCTGGTCTTAAGCTTTTTGTAAGGTCCTTTTTGGTGCGCCACAGTTACCTCCTAGTCATGCACAGAAAATATTCCTATAGATTTGAGTTTAGCCCGCCTTTTGTTGGTTATCTTACCAACGTAATCCTTTACTTCTAGAGCGAACATATTGCCCGAAGGCTTATCTATGACAACCAATGATCTATGTGGTTTTGGATCATCTGGATCATCTGATGGGTCTTCCTCTATGAATACTTCATCTTCCCATTCACGCATTATAGCTTCTCCTATGTATAGCTTTTCAAATATTTCTGTGCTTCCTCATCGGTTTCTGAGTTAATAGCGTCGTTTATTTCCTGATCGAAAAGATGTTCCGCCTTGATCTCTTTGTTTATTCTACACGCTGTACCTAAAGTAGAATGTATCTGATATGATGCCCATGTACGACTTTTGTCTGGGCCTTTTTCTTTTGATGGGTCATATCTTAGACAGCGTGTGTCATATTTATATGGATTGTTCAAAAACCGCTTTATAGCAATTGCGTAACCAATAGGGATCGCAGCGTTGTTTATATCAAACGCATCTCTGCGTCCATATATACGTCCAATTGGTATAATATTGTGACCGCTATTAGATATTGCAAGTCTACTTCCAAGGCACCACGCAGCTGCAAAGTCTATAAAATATCCGGTGATTGCGTAAATCATCGCTCTTATAAATCCAGGGTCTTCCTGCAAAGATCTAAGACAGGTAAGATAAACATACATTAAAGATGGTGTTACCGTGTTATCTATCTTTAATACAAACTTCTTTCCTTCTGTCCATTGTTCGTCTACGTAGTCTGGTAGAGCTTTATTGTCTTTACATATTCTGATCCAGTAAGCCATCTCTCTAGAATCTAAGTTCAGTGGGTCAACTTTACTATTTTCCACTTTGCTTTTTTTCATTCCATCCCCAGCATTTTTCTGAACAGAATACATTATACGATTAACATCTTTATATTGTCCTAGTTCTCTTAATAGGCCAGCAAAGCATGCTGTATTTCTATTAGTTATAGCGTTTGGTGGCCTATCATACAGCGTTATGTCGTCACTTCCTTCTGTGTATAGACAATAAGTTACTGTGTGTCCCTGATTGTAATCAGGTTTGATCAACTTCGGATTCATTACAATTTTCATAATTCCCTTAATTCCCTTTCCCTTATAATTCTTTGGAAGCGGGGGGCGGATTTGAACCGCCGACCTCCGGGATATGAGCCCGACGAGCGACCATACTGCTCTTCCCCGCATCAAGTTTATTTTAGTAACTTTTCTATAAGTTTATAATCTACATTTGCTCCCTTTCCATGTAGAGCTACATCTATAGCTTCGATTACGTCGCTCCATAATAAACCAGATCCTTGCTTTAATACTCTGTTGACTACTACAAATAGATCTGTATAATCCGCTATAGATTTTGATTTTTCTTTCTCAAATTGTTTTATGGCTTTTACTAAATCTCTTTGTTTACCCATGTGCTTTCTCCAATGTTAGCGAGCCCCGGATTTGAACCGAGCTGACCACGGACATGAACCGTAACAGGAGCCTTCGCTCGCCTTAGAACGGTATATAAACAAAACCGCCCGTTACTTTCATTACTTTTTTAGTCTCAATATATGAATGGACTTCATCATGTTTAACATTTTTTGTTTTTGTTATTGCTTCTCCCGCATTCATAGCTCTAATATGCCATTTGCGAGTGACTATAAAGTTTTTTTCTTTACGCTCCGAGCTCTCAATTTTGCTCACAGTTTTTACCTCAGCTTAAAAATAGGGTGGACCCATTACTAGATCCACCCTGTTTAGTCACTAATTACCCATACAAAGATGGATCTTATACTATTTTGCTGATCTGTTTGGAGTCATATCAACATCACCGATTTTGTCTGCCAGTTCAATCATTTTTAGCAGGACAAGTTCTTGTACTTGAAGTGAGTCATTACCACCAGAAGCATTGCCTCCGCCTCCACCGAAAGCGACCACGGAGTTTGGTACAGGTCTAACTGCATGGGCAGCGGCCCAATCTTTATTCCATTGAGTAATGGCGGCGAGTCTTTTATCTAAAGCACCATCGGACAGCATCAATAGTTCGCGTCCTTTAGCCTCACCAGTTTTACGTTCGATCTCTGCAAGTTTTTCTTCTGTAGCCGTTCGTTTGTCAAGTTCCGCAGCAATAAGACGTTGTTCATTAACTTCAACTACTCGTTTTGCATCAATGATAGCAACTTCTTTTAACTGATCGGCTTTAACAGTAGCAGTTTCTTTTTCCTGAAGTGCAGAATATTTCTTTGCAGCGACATCTTTCTTACCCTCTGCGATGACTTTCTGTTCATCTTGCCGGGCTTTTTCGACAGCAGCTTTCGCAACCATAACACTCATTTCTGCATCTCTGCGTTTAGCAATCATTTCAAGTGTTTTAGGGTCAGCTTTAATTTTCTGAATAGCTTCCTGTGAAATGGTTACGTTCCATTTTGCAAAAGGATTTTCAAGACGCATAGGTTTCCCAGCAAATTCCTTATGATCTTTATCATAATTCTTTACCTTAACAACGTCACGATATGAAATCTCTTTTGAAATAGGGTCAGTAAACATCTCATTTACCGCAACTGTCTGATATTGACCGTTTTGTACTTGGTCAACAAACATCTGCATAAACATACCCTTTTGGGTCATAGCCGCTTCTGGACTCATTAATGAAGCTGTCATATTGATAAGTTTACGAACTTCCGTTCTTACTAAATCATTAATAACACCAGAATGACCACGGAAACGTCTATGTGTTTCAATCATTGAAGGTTCAGAACGTGTATATGTCATTCTGACTGAACCAGATACGTCACCTAAGGAGCCATTTTTAAATGTTACTGGGATTGATTCATCACCCTTACCACCTTGGTCAAGGTCAGCGGAAAAGTAATAAGTATCAGAGTTGGGATAACGATTCATAGCTCCCCACCACTGGCCAAAAACACCCTCATCGAAAATTACTGTCATCTTTCCGGATATTGCGGCTTGTTTAACGGTAAACTCACCAGATTTGTTTTTATCCACGATACTTGCGGCACTAAAAACAACAGCGATAACCAAAACTAAAATAACTACTAACGTCACTGAACTTTTGTTTCCTAGTCCAAACATGTTAATTCTCCTTTACCTTTTAATCGTTTTTTTTTGTTTTACTTCTTTTTTAGATCGCCAATTTCTTCTTTTAATTCTTCGTTTTCGTTTAGCAAGTCCAACTTTTCAGTTTCTCTCCTCAATTCGGCTTTCTTCACAACAACGTCTGCCGCCTCCTTGACTTGTGAAATTGTGTCATCAACACCTTGACTAACTTGTTTAACGTTTTCTACTGTTATAAAATGACGTGCTATTCTATAACAAACGTATAAACCAGAAAGTATTAGAAATAACCATAAAATCCACATACTTGTCTCCTTCTTTTATTTCGTATTTTCTGTATTGTTCTTCGTAATTTAGTAGTTCCTCCTTTCTGTTCTGTTGTTATTGATTTTCGGGCAGAGAGGATTTGAACCTCCGTCATCCTGCTCCCAAAGCAGGCGCGCTACCAGACTGCGCCACTGCCCGCTATTGCTTCTGAATTAATTTGTTTTATCTACGCTTCGTTTAAGCTTTACCAAACGTTATTTTATGTAATTGTATCCTCACATTGAATGTATATAGCACCTGGCCCTGTATAAGCATTAAACTTTGGATAATGGACGCTAAATATACCTTCTTCTATTAATTTTTTGTTCTGTTTGTCTGTGAAATCTCCTTGTGGAGTCCCCAGAACTTTGAAATCGAATTCATCTATGATGCTAAATATACATTCTCTTCGCTCACATTCAGCTGTCATTTGGCATTGTGCCATTACGCATGTCTCTGGCATTTTAATTCCCCCGTTTCAATTTACCATATTGGCTCACAATTCGTAAACAATTTTTACAAGTTACACGTGTCGTCAGACTTTTACTGAGTAGATAGTCGCCTTCGGTAGTATCAATTCCACACAACGGTCGATCGTCTTGGGGATATATGTTGTGTTCATTAGACAGATATAATGTACCAGCTTCTAATTCAACTATATGCCTTTTACCGGCTCCTCGCTTTTTTGAAATTGTCCACAATTTATTAATTCTGGCTACAAAATATAGGTTGTGTGTCATGTTAATTCTCCCATTTCATAAATCTACCGCATATTTCACATCTCGGTGGCCATGGGTGCCCGTGTTGTGGACACTGTTCATTGGGTTCGTCTGCTAATAGATAGCAGGCACATGTTCTACTCTCTTTACATTTATGTTTCTTCATAATGCCTCTGTGCTCCAGGAGGAGGGATCGAACCTCCGACTAAGTAGTTAACAGCCACCCGCTCTACCTCTGAGCTACCCTGGAATATATTTGTTTAACCACTTGAATCATAGTCATATCGCCACTCGCATATATCACACCTTACTTCATGCCAGCAGTGTCCAATTCTTCGTTCGTACAGCCGATGTCCTTGGTTTTTGCACTTAGATATTTTTGCAGGCACATCCTTCCAGCCATTGGCTGTACCATAATTCTCATATTTTCTTGTATCAACGTCTTCTATCATTTAATTCCTCTGTGCAGGCCGGACAGGATTCGAACCCGCGACCAATGGTTTTGGAGACCACGGCTCTACCAGACTGAGCTACCGACCTATTAGTCTTCTGTAAGAAAATCTACTAAATCTTCCTTCGCTAGTAACCATCCAGCTATGAAAGATCTACCGGCTATTGCAAATGCGTCTGCACATCTTAATGGGCTTAACGTATCATTCATATGTCCGCCTGAATCTATTATAGCTTGTTCGCCACTATCTGTTTGAAGCCATTCTTTGAACTTCAGCCACAATCCTTGCTCTTGATCATCAGTGAGAGTTTCTATAACAGACTTATGCCATTCTTTTGACATTTTTTTGCGAGTGCCAAAATCTACAAATTTAGATATGTCTTCCATTTTAATTCACCTCTTTACTACAGTAGGGATAGATAGCTTTTAAACATGTCATTTGATTCGGGTGCGTGGTATAGTTTGTTCACCTCTCGTTCTAATTTTCTAAATGCTTTATTGCGGTTACGCTCACACTTCTTACACCAACGCGAACCATCTAAATGTAAATGAAATGATGTCGCTTCTTTACCACAAGCATCACATTTTAAATGGCCATGTAATGGACATCTCTCTTCTTCACTTTCACAACTTGCACATCCCATAAGCATTATTGTTCCTCCTATGTGAAGCCAAGGGGATTCGAACCCCCATTGTCGGCTTGAGAGGCCGGTGTCCTGCCCTGTTTAGACGATGGCTTCTTATTCTGGTACTTCATAGGTGATAGAAACATCACCGGTACCGTTTATATTCACGCATTGTATCATGGCATCAACAACATCTTTCCAGAACATGTCTGCATCTTTGCCAGCTTTTGTAAGGGCTTTAGCAATGCGTACTAAGCTGTAAGGCACATTCTGATACATGTCGTGCCTGTCATCTGCCAATAAATCTTCGAGAGATTCTTTCATTTCAGCCCATGTACCGTTGACCCATCCATTAGAGCAGCAATGCTTGTTGTGAATGGCGTTCAACTTAATTGCGAACAGTGAATAGTCTAAGAATTTATTATAGCTTCGACCACCTAGCATTATCGATAATGTTATGAAAAAATTATTGTCATTTCCACAATCTTCTCTCTTTTTGCAAATAAATTCTTTTATTTTGGGTGTATTAGGCACTTCATCAAAGAAATCTTGGAACATTTGTAAAATCTTCATAATACAATTCCTTTCGTTTGGAGCCAGCGGGATTTGAACCCGCGATCTACACCTTGAAAGGGTGGTGTCCTGGGCCTGACTAGACGATGGCTCCTTATGTTATTCTTTTCTTTCTAATAATAAATAACTATCGTTTTTTCTGTTAGTAACCGTACCTATTATTGTATATCCCTGGTCTCTTAATGCGTATAAAGACATCGGAATAGCTTTTGTAGCTTTTTCATCTTCATCCATTACAACAACGGTAGTTCTTGTTTTCTCGTTTTTTTCACTAACTTCGATTCTTCCTACTAAATACATGAATTCTCCAATCATAGTAAATTATATATTTTTTTGAATTCTATGAATCCAATTTTTCTGACGTATTTACCATAGCGCCTCTTATGTAGGTCTTCACATAATTCTCCACTAGGTGTTTTGCAGTATTCACCAACAGAGGCATCACAATATTTTATTGGACACGCCACGGTATTTATTATATCTTTTGTTACTTTCGTATTTATCATTCTAATCCTTCTAAAATAAAAAAGGGGTCCCGAATCTTATCCAGGCCCCCTTGGTTTTTGTCTTATGTTCTGTTGCTTTTAGACTTCGTGCGGGCGACCAAGAGAATCTGGGAGATAGTGTTGTTCCGGTAACAGGGATACACTAATGGCATCATGTCTTGTTGACATATTAAACAACGATGGTTTATGCCAGCGTATCTGTCCCATTCTATCTACCTCCTCTTGGTATTAGGGCACTTATCTCTGTCTTGAAATTGTAAATTGACAGTGTATGCCCTTTGTTAATTATATTATAGAATATTTTTTCTGTTTTGCTAGACAGAAAAATAAAAAAAGTTATTTTTTTATTACACCTCACCGTGACATAGATAGTCCGCTAAGATAGTCTCAAGAATCTCCTCCACTTCGTCACGTAAAGGTTCTTCTCTTACGGTAGATCTTTTATAAGCATCTTCGGCTATCACAAACAGATCGTTTGCTCGAGCTTTGACATCTTGTAGCGGCCATTTACCGGTTTTTATATCAAGCAATACTCCTCGATCATGGGTACGAGCTACATTAATCGTACCCTTGTCGAGGGTTTCTATTCCCATATTAAGTAGGCGTATTAGATGGGCAGCATTTTTTGTATCATATCCAAATTTTGCTATGAGCTTTTTTCTTTTCTCACCCATGTAACCTTTCTTATTGAATTTAGTCATGTCTTTCATTTGATCATTTGCATAACCTGTAAAGGCTCTATAAATATTGTGGCGGCCTAGAAAGTGATCCCTTACATCATACAATCTCTTAAACAACCGCGACATGTGTATTTGATGTTCTGGATCAACCCAAAGCGAGATAAAAATATTTGGATTACTTTTTAATGCCATACCAACAAAGTGTTTTATTTCATAGAATACGCAATCAAGTAATACTCCATCCACTTCTTGCATAATTTCTATTGTAGCTGGATTGACGGATTTTGCCTGGCTTATTCCAAAATAATAATTATGTGGCGATAAGAATACACCAAGCAGATCTATGTCATCTACACTATCAGGGCTAGTGCTCGGAATATACATGTTGTGAGCGATTGATCCTCTATAGCATAGATACACTAGGTTGTCTGGTGCGCTGATTTCTCTTTCTTGCTTACCAGTACCTACGATCTTTTTTAGACTTTTCACTTTCTTTAAAATGTTTTCTTTATCATACATTATGTAGTATGTACCTTTGGAAAGTTTATATTCTCGGTTTTTGTATGTCCACACATGGGGCACTTAATGAATTTGCTGTACCCCACAAAGTGGCACTTATCACATGTACATATTGTGATAGTTATATTTTTATTGGGTTTTTCGCTGTTCTTCACCTTAACTCACCGCCTTTATTAATCAAATAAGTGGACAGTCAGACGGCTGACATATTGGAGAGCACTTGTCTGCATGTTCACATAGGTAAGTTGTTGTAGTTAAATCCTTTCGACCAACTGATATAACCGGACCTAACTGTCTTCCTATAGATTTACATTCTTTCAGCATCTCTTTAAAGATAGTATGGATATCAATAGTCAGCTGTCCTTTCTGTTTCTTTAATTCTTTTATTTTGTCAATTGATTCTTGCATATTATCCCCTCCTTATAGCATAAACAGTCCCACCCGTTTTAGTATTATAACGTTTTTTTGAAGGTTAAAATACCCACCCTATTCTGTTTATGGTCTTACAACAGCCGCGACGCAGTTTTCACTTTTGTTATCGTATAGTTTAGTTTGGTTAATATATTTAAATAGGTTAGCGATATGATCTTTGTGTATTCCTTCAGCGTATAGCGGCTTTTTGCCTGGTACTTCGATTAAAAATCCATCGTCTTTCTTTTTATATTTTTTATCTTCGGCTTCCTTTTTAAGATCTTCTTTAGTTCGGCTACTTACTACGATGATGCTATGATTACTTCCATCCATATAACCGATACATTCTTTTAAAGCTAATGCTTGTGCCATTATGTTTGGTAGAAATTCCAGTATATTAATTAAAAACACAGCTCCACAACCATATTCTATTCTGTTTTTATTGTTGTCTGGCTCAAAAGGGTAGAGATTTACCACATACCCCTGTTTTTGAAGAGTAACTATATCTTTTACATATATGTTACTATCAGCAGAAGTTTTTGGAGCATGCACACATTCAACAGAACGGCCCATATTTATACCAATGTCATTTAACAATTTCTGCACTAGTTTGGACTGCATTTTTTCCTCTTTTTTGTTTTGTTTTGGTTTTAATAAATACTGGTCCTCCAAATCCATCTTGACATAATGTGTCGATCCACTTGCCCATGTACTATTTGTAGCGCTTGATGTACTGCTATAAGTATAACCACTTAAACTTGCCATATCTGTTAAAAAGTCCTCTCTTGATCTAAATATTTATTTATTCGGTCTCTGGATCTTTCTACATAATCCTCGCTTAACTCAAATCCCATCCATCGTCTTTCTAGTTGAGCTGCTGCTAAGCAAGTAGTTCCCATGCCAGAGAATATATCTAGCACCAAGTCCTTTCGATAACTTAATTGTTGTATAAGACGGTAGGGTAGTTCTACCGGAAACATAGCAGGATGCTTAAATTCTTTATTCATAGATCTTTCAGGAGCAAAGGACCAAATGGCCAAGCTGTTTTCTACGAATTGATCTTTTGTTACTGTAATATTTTCTGAGTCGCCTTTCTTTTGTTGGCTATCATTACAAAAAATTATTATATATTCAAAAGGTGTCGGGAAAGAGGGATTTGATGGCGACTTAAAACTACCCCATGCAGTTCTGTTGCCTATCTGGTTCTTTCTCCATATGATAGTACTTTTTAATAAGTATTTAAGCTGCTTTGTCATGAATTGTATTATATCAGAATGGGTTGGTATTCTGCCATTACTTTTGTCTCCGATATTTATACATACCCTACCGCCATGTACCATTTTTGGTTTTAATAGACCAAAAATAGTTTGTAACCACTCGATGTACTTAGTATAATCTATACTATCATCATATACATCGTATGAATTTTTATTATGTTTATTATTACCTAGATCTACATTGTAAGGTGGCGATGTAACCACAAGATCTACAAAATCGTTCGGTAGTAATGTTATTAATTCTTCGCAATATCCTTGGTGTATGTTATTTTCTAATCTGGAAAGCATGTAAATTGGTTGTGTGACTCCTGTTCTAGATATAGAAGCTTTGTTTTACACTTGTTACATCTAGGAGGATACCCCAATTTTTCCATACCTGTATACTTATTTTGGTAATCAGTTGGATAACCGGCAAAACCGTCTTCAAAAGCTCTCCTTATGGAAGCTGGATAATATTGTTTGTAATGACCTTTTGGACAGTACCATACTCCTCTATGATCATGTCCAAATTCATCATAATGATTTATTAATCCTACTTTATCTGCAAGTGGTTTGAGTTCTATATCTCTTATTTTTAAATTTTTGCTTTTACAAGTTCTGCATTCAGGAGCTACTTGTTCTGTTATTTCTTGTGCCATATCTGAAATAGGCATTGGGCCTAGCTGTACGAATTTACTTTCGACAGTCGTACATCGTGTACATATAACTGTACAGCTGAACTTACTGGTAAACATTAGTAACTCCCTTGTGGGTGTATAGAAGGAATTGAACCCTCTATACACCCCTGTTTAAATAGTGTGGGGTATGGAGGAAAATCCTCGGAATCATGGTTCCCGGTGCATACCCCAACAAGAATGGAATTTGAGCGTTCATCACGTTCATAATTCCTGGTTTAAGAAGGGTAAAGGGGTTTGAACCCTTGTCCTCTGTCGTAATCATCCTACCACTTCACCTATGTATAGTAGGTAAACAACCTCATCATCGATTCAAGTATTCCTTGTAGCGATTGGTTTACAACACGTCGCTTAACCTACTCTCCTAAGTAATTCACTAATTTAACGAGAATAGTTAGCTTTTTACCTATGTCGTAATTAAATTACACGGGCTACATCTATTGTGTCTTGAACGTGGTTTGATGATGAAAGAACACAGCCGACACTTGAAATGTCCGCAAATGTCCTACATCTATACAATTAACGGTTATGCCCAACTGCAGAGATCTGGAGATTGGAAGTCTCCGATGTACAGTTACTACTCCCTGTAGATTAAAACAGCACTCTACTCTATGTTGAGCTATACCCTTCCAGTCTGTTTCTGATCATCACAAATAGCTGGCAAACTCAAGCGTATGATGATCAAAATCATATATAGACTCTACCTCGATGAGGTAAAGAGACAAACTTGATTTATTATTTTTAATCTGAATTTATTACTTTTGATTTAAGTATATCTACTCCTCTGTTATCGCACCATTTACAGGTGCATTTTGTTTCTCGTTTTATTTTTTCTCTAAATATAGCGAGTGATTCTTTGTTGATTGATTTTCTGTCGGGCATGATAAATGTATGTATTGAATTCCATCTACTTTTGCACATGCGACACTCTAATTTTATATCCATTGTTCGTGTTGATTTGCTTTTATCTATTCTGCATTTCATGTGTGGTATAGCTAATTTATTTTCACACTTACTGCAATGTCTAGTGTTAAGCTTTTCACTTAGTGATTCAATAGAGGTAGCAGCATTTGGAAAACTTACCCATGATTCATTACCGCAATCAACGTTTACGCATCTATATATTAAATCAATATGCTTGAATATCATAATTCTGACAGCCTCTCTATTTCATCCTGCTCAGTGGCCCATGTCATATACAATGTGGATCTCACTAAGCATTCGATTTTTGTACGAAGTACTTTGTCAGGTACACGTCCTATCCAAAGGCTGTTGATGTTCTTCATGTTATCACAGTGTTTGCAATGAAAATGTGAAACAACTTTCCTAATATCTGGACATCTTAAAAATTTAGGAGCTTCGATCCCGTTATATGTAATATAAGTTTCAGTTAGTATTGAGCTCATCTTGTTCGAGTTTCTCCAATTCTTCCTGCATTTCTTTCCGGACCTCTTGAATTTCCATTGTCTCTACTGCTTTCAAATCTTGTTCTCGCTCTTGATAAAATTTCTTTATCATAAATTCAACTAAGTCAGGATTTTCGTTATATAGCAAGCGTAATTGAACATCCGTTGTTTTTGACACCCAATCAGCTACAGATTCTTTAAAATCAGATTCAATGTCGATATGCGCGTCTTCATTAACCGCGTCTCCATCTAATTCTTTATTCTCTAATTCTGCAGCTTCTTCTAAAAATCCAAGCACTCCTCCAAGCAGAGCAGTGTCTGCTAAGTCGAAATCGTCAAAGTTCATTGTTTTACCTTAGTGTATACACCCTCAACTATTTTGAATTTAGCACTTGCTAAATGCATAGTTTTCTTACACAT
>Ga0255046_10000142_pt1 | contig 16725 bp, 12 predicted proteins | sample BC1_12_27_MG_FD_183632 | JGI IMG/M metagenome (GOLD analysis project Ga0255046, IMG submission 183632) | Seawater microbial communities from Strait of Georgia, British Columbia, Canada - BC1_12_27 | ecosystem: Environmental > Aquatic > Marine > Strait | place: Canada: British Columbia...
ATCTTTCCCGCCATTGCGGCGGGCGGCGTGACAGGCGCCACCCTGGGGTCGTTGCTCGCGGAGGGCTTGCTCCGAGTGGCTTCCCCCTTCGAGCTCGTGCTCGCAGCAACGGTGATTTTGGCACTCGCGTCGTCGACCCCGTTTCTATGGAAAATGCCGAGCGACGCCGTGACCGATCAGCCTTCGTCCGAGCGGGGACGTTCGCTCGATTGGCTTCTTCGAGATAGCTACCTTTCACGGGTTCTGACGCTTGTCTTGATGGGAACGATCGCGCTCACGGTCGTGGACTTCGTCTTTAAAAGCACCGTCGCGGACCACATTCCGGCCGAGGGACTAGGCCCATTCTTCGCGCGCTTCTATCTCGGTCTCAACACGGTGGCCCTGTTGGTTCAGGTCGTTGGGGCCGGGTGGCTCCTTCGAGCGTTTGGCGCCCACCGGACCTCTGCCTTACTGCCGATTCTGATCTTCGGCGGCGCGATCGGCCTCGCACTCGGACCAGTCCTGCCCTTTGCCGTGGCGCTCAAAGCGGTCGACGGGAGCTTGCGCCACACCCTCTACCGCAGCGCGGTCGAAGTGCTCTATCTGCCGCTCGACAGTAGGCGGCGCGAGCGGGCCAAGGGCATCATCGAAGTCTTCGGCCACCGCGTCGGGCAGGCGGTCGCGTCGTTGCTGATCATCGCGGCGGTCGGCGTGGGCCTGACCACACAGCAGCTTGGGGTGATGTTGGTGTTCCTCGTTGCCGCATGGGTCGTGGCGATCATGTCGACGCGACGCCAATACGTCGACCAGTTTCGTGCGCGACTCCGTCAGGGCGCCATCGACACCCAGCTCGAGCTCGAGGAGTTGGATCGTCACTCGCTCGACGTTCTGCTCAACGCGCTGAACAGCGACCAGGATCCGGAAGTGCTCGCTGCGATCGATATCTTCGATCGGCACGGAAAGGCCGACCTGATTCCAGTGCTGGTGCTCTACCATCCGTCGACCGCGGTCCGTAGCCGTGCGCTAGAGGCATTCGCCGAGGCAACCGATCGCCGCTTCATCCCAGTCGCTCAGCGCATGCTCTCCGATGACGACCCCGACATCCGCGCAGCCGCGCTACGGGCACTGACAGCAGTCGTTCCAAGCCGGAAGCTCTTGGAAGAAAAACTCGACCTCGAAGCCTCGATCGTTCGAGCCACCGCGCTGGTGGGGCTCCTGTCGCTGAACCACGAAACCGGAGACGGCGCCGCCGTGTCGGCGTCGAAGCTCGACGAGTGGACCGGCTCACAGAACCCGCGAACGCAATCGTCCCTCGCGCGCGCGATTCGGCACGAGGGTGGCCCCATCTTTCACGAGACCTTGATCAAGCTCATCGCGAGCGACGACGACTCGGTACGGCTCGACACGCTGCGGGCCATGGAGGCGAGCCCCGACGCGCTCTATTTGCCCTACCTATTACCGCTCTTGGGAAGCTCCGACCTGCGCGCTGCAGCGCGAAAGGCCGTCGTGGCCATCGGGCCTGAGGCGCTACTCGCGCTCGACGCCGCACTCAGAGATCGGTCGACCCCTCGAAAGGTACGCCGGCGCATTCCTCATACGATCATCTTGTTCGAGTCTCAGGACGCTGCCGATATTCTACTCCAGCACTTGGAACGGGAACGCGAAGGCGGCGTGCGGCTGAAGATCTTGCGGGCACTCGGTCGCTTGCAGGCCACACAACCGTCGATGGTCCTCGACGACGCGCTCTTGCAGGAGCAGCTCAGGGGAAGCTTGCTACGCGTCGTCCAACTTCTCCAATGGCGCGCAGCGATCGAGAGCAATGGAACGGCGGAAACGACCGACGCCGAGCTCTTGCGGGTGGCGCTGCAAGACAAAGAACGGGCAACCCTCGAGCGCGCGTTCGGACTGATGGGCCTCCGGTATCCCGAGGAAAATTTCACTTTGGTTTGGCGCGGCGTAACGAGTGACAACGCGCGGCTGCAAGCCGCAGGTCATGAGGTGTTGGAAGCGACATTGCCCGGTTCGTTTCGCGAAGCCGTGCTGAGTCTCATCGACGACGGCGAACCGCCTGCGCGACGTGCGCGTGTCGCGGCGGCAGCGCTCGGCGTAACCGTACGCCAGATATCTCACGAAGAGGCGGTCGGGCAGATGATGCAGGACCGGAGCGAAGTCGTGCGAGGGATCGCGACTCACCACACGAGAGAGCTCGACCAAGGTACGGCGCAGGAGGTGCGGGGACTTGTCTGAAAATTCCACGAAACCCTTGCAAATGGATCGATTTCAGCGTTTTTTGTTCCTGCGAACGGTGCCGGGGCTCGCGGAGGTGCCGCCGGAAGTCGCCCAAGTCATCGCGGCGAACACGCGCGAACGATCTTTTGCGAAAGGTGATTACCTCTACCGAAGCGGAGTCCCTGCACTCGAGATTCAATACGTAGTGAGCGGCGAGTGCGAGATCATCCGCAACGGCAGGGCGGTGCGCCGCTTGGGCCCGCGCAGCGTGGTGGGCGGGGTGAGCGCGCTCGCAGGTGAAGAGCTGGGTTACGACTGCATCGCGCTCGAAGACATGGTCACGCTCGCGATCGCGGTCGAAGATTCGCAAGAGATTTTCGAAGATCATTTCGTGCTGCTCAAGCGCGTGCTCCGAGGAACCAGCCGCGAGGTGCTCGAATCACGACGCAAGCTCGGACCAAGCGCCGGCTTCGGTCCCGTGTCAGAACCGTTTGCCTTTCCCAATCGACCTTTCGATCTCGTCGAGCGAATGGCATTCCTTCGAAAGACATTCTCGTTCGGCGACAGCGAGATCGACGCGATCGCCGACCTCGCGCGCGACGTGCAAGAGGTCCATCTTCCCAAAGGCGAAGTCCTCTGGAACGTCGGCGATCGGAGCACATACTTCCTTCTCCCGCTCCGCGGCGTCGTGGACTGCCGAGCCACGAATCCAGATCAACACTTCCAGCTGGGTCCAAGCGATTCCGTAGGCGCCATCGACGCCATGGCCGACGAACGGCGCTGGTTCCGAGCCGAAGTCGCCGAAGACCTAGTCGCCTTCCGCATCGATCAGGAGTTTCTCCTCGAAGTCCTAGAAGACCACTTCACCATGGCCATGTCCCTCCTAAAAAGCATAGCCGCCGGCATCCTCCACCTATACGACCAGGGACACTCTCCACCCCCCTAACCCCCCAGAATCGCAGCATTTCCAGGCGGAAGATCGCAGCGCTTTGTTTCGTTGGTTTCAAGTAGCCACGCGATTCCCTCAGCGATTTGCTGCTGCGATCTTTCTTTTTATTTCCCTGTGTTTTCAATGGGTTAGAGGGGTGGAGAGTGTCCCCTTGTAACTGTATGTTTGTTCAGTATATTGGGTGGTTCCATGTCTGTTCGGGCTGTCATTGGGATCGAGGAGGGGCGGGTTGGAGCTAAGGCTTTGCCGCTTTCTGAGTTGTTGCCTCGGGGGCGGTTGGTCGAGGTGTCGGGGCAGCATGCATGTGCGCGGACGACGACGGCTGTGTCGTGTGTGATCCGAGTGCAGGCGTGTGGTGAGCTCGTTGCTTGGGTGCAGCCCAAGGACGGCGCGTTGTTTCCTCCTGACCTCGCTACAGCAGGGGTCGATCTCGATTCGTTCATCGCGATTCAGGTGCCGCGTCATGCGGGTCCATTCGCATTGGTTCGCGCCGCCGAGTGGCTTGCTCGTTCCGGCGCGTTCGGGCTGACGGTCATCGACCTCACCGACGCATTGCCGCCCGGCTCTTCGGTGAACTGGCAAGGCCGTCTTCAGGGTCTCTTGCGTCAATACGACGGACGTATTCTCTTGCTCACTTCGAACGCGTACGAAGATCCTTCTTCCGGTCCGTTGGTAGGATTGCGTGTCGAGCCTCGACGCGGCCCTCTTCGTGCCGACCGATTCGAAGTGCACACGCGTGTTCTCAAAGACAAGGTCGGAATCGCCTCCGAGCTTTCATCGGCGAAGCCCATCGCTCCGGCGGGCTTACGAGGCGCGTCATGAAGCGGGTGTGTTGCGTTCTTTTGCCGATGCTCCCGTTGCAAATTCTGTTGCGCAAAAAGCCACACTGGAACGGCGTACCCGTGGCTGTCGTCGATGACGACGGTCCCAACGGGCGCATCACTCATCTCAATGCGCTCGCAAGAAAGAGCCGGCTCCGCATCGGGATGCGTCAAACCGTCGCGCGCGATCTCTTGCCAAACCTACACACTGCTGTCGTGTCACCCGAAGAAGCCTCGGAAGTCAGCCGGGAGCTGATCACCTCGCTTCAAACGTTCTCACCCCGGGTCGAAGCGATCGATCACGCCGGCGCATTCCATATCGACCCCGAAGGCCTCCGGCGCCTTTATGGCGGTTACCGCAACTGGGCGACGTCGATTCATCGGTATCTGCGGGCTCGGCACTGGCGAAACTCGGTGACAGTCGGCTTTCATCGTCATCGAGCGCTCGCGGTCGCGATGACGCACAGCGGGGTCACCATCCCGGAAAGCGCCGATGAGGAGCGTGAACAATCGAACAAAACGCCCCTTGGTGAATTCGATCTTCCCGGCGAGCTTTATGAAAGCTTGGGGGCATTGGGCATCGAAACATTGGGCGACTTCCTCGTCTTACCTGCGGGTGAGCTCCACAGCCGTTTTGGCGCCAAGGCAAGCGCGCTCCACGACTCGTTTGCCGAAGACATGCAACTCCCCATTCAGCCACATGCCTTTGACGAGCCAGCGCGCATCTCTTTCCAGGTCGACCCGCCCGACAAAGATCAGAACCGCTTGCTCTTCGCGATCAAAGGCGCTCTGCACTCCTTGCTGCATCAAGTCCGTGCGCGCGGCGAAGCCATTCAATCTTTGCAGCTTTCACTTCATCTGGAGCGCGCGCCCCTTCACCAAGAGCACATCGAGTCCGCCTCACCGACGTTGGATTTGATGTTGGTGCTCGAGCTCATTCGTCTTCGTCTGGGTGAAGTGAGCTTGCAAGGTGCGGTCGAGGAGGTGGAGCTTCTTGCTAACACGGTGCGCGCACGCCCCGAACAGGTTGCACTTCCCGGGCATCAACCGCGTCGAGACATGAGCGCTGCACATCGAGCACTTGATCGGATCCGCGCTGCGTATGGCGAGCACTCGGTCACGAGGGCTCGCATACGCGAGGCGCATCTGCCGGAAGCCTCCTTTCGCTGGGAGCCCATCCAACACGCTCGACTCGGTGAGCAGAGCACCTCGACGCCTGTTTCTTCAATGGTTCGAAGAGTTTACGCTCGCCCGAAGGCGCTTCCTCCTCGCAAGCCAAGGGAGCCCGAAGCCGGCCCCGCGCTCGCAAAGAACCACATAATCGAGCACATGTACGGGCCGTACCGCGTGAGTGGTGGTTGGTGGAAGCGCCTCGTCGAACGCGACTATTACTACGCCGAAACCGATCACGGTGACCTGCTCTGGCTCTTCTACGATCGACCCCGGAAGCGGTGGTTCTTGCACGGAGTGCTCGATTGAATGGGCACTTACGTTCCGTTGTGGGTCAAAAGCAATCATAGCTTTTTGGAAGGCGCCTCCTTTCCCGAAGAGCTGGTCGAGCGCGCACACGCACTTGGTCTTCCCGCAGTTGCCATTACGGATCGCGACGGAGTCTACGGTTTAGTGCGCGCGCACATGCGAGCCAAGGAGCTCGGTATCCGCATCGTGACAGGAGCACAATTCACGGTCGGCATCGATGGCAATGCGCATCATGTCGTTGCACTCGCCAAGACTCGGCGTGGCTACGCCGATTTATGTAGAGCGTTGTCACTCGGGCACGCTCGGTGCGAGAAAGGCGTCTCCCTCGTTACTTCCGCAGACCTCGAACAGACACGAGAGGTGTTTTTTCTCTGTGCAACGCCGACAGCGTTACGTGTGTTGCATGCGAGCCATGGACCTTCGTCGCTGTTCGCCCTTTGCGCGCGTCACCTCACCGACTGCGAGAAGCCGAGAGAAAAGGCCTTGCGGTCGGTTGCGAGAGAGCTCGACGTGCAGACGGTAGGCGCCAACGAAGTCCTCTATCATCACAAGCTCCGACGCCCGCTCCAGGACGTTTTGGCCTGTATTCGCGGGGGAAAAGTTCTCTCGGAGGCGGGCCACACGATCTGCGCAAACGCAGAGCATGACCTCAAACCTACTGACGAACTCGATCGTCTCTTTGCGGATGACCCCGCATGTCTTCGTCGCACGATCGACATCGCCGAGCAGTGTGCGTTCAGTCTCGACGACCTTCGTTATCGATATCCAGAGGAACATCTTCCCTCCGGGCGAAACGAACAAGGATGGCTACGTGAGCTCACGTTTCGCGGCGCTCGCGCACGTTACCAAGGCAAGGTGCCTGGTGACGTTCGCGTGCAAGTCGAACGTGAGCTTCAGATCATTCGCAAGCTCGACTACGGCGGCTACTTCCTGACGATGTACGAGATCGTCCAATACTGCCGGCAACAGAGCATCTTGTGCCAAGGCCGCGGTAGCGCCGCCAACAGTGCGGTGTGTTTTTGTTTGGGCATCACGGCGATCGATCCAGTGCGCATGGACTTGTTGTTCGAACGCTTCTTGAGCGTCGAGCGCGCCGAGCCCCCTGACATCGATCTCGACATCGAGCACGATCGTCGTGAAGAAGTCATCCAACACGTCTACGAAAAGTACGGACGCCGGCACGCCGCAATGGTTGCGAACATCATTCGTTACCGCATCCGCTCCGCAGTGCGTGACGTAGGCAAGGTGCTCGGTTTGTCTCGAACGGATCTGGAAACCGCCACGCGATTGCTCAGGCATCGAGACGACGTGCTCAACCCCGAGCTCCTCCGGGAAGCCGGCCTCGAAAAGGACGCACCCGCGACCCATCAGCTGTGGTCGCTAGCCTCGCAAGTGCTCGATTTTCCTCGTCATTTGTCGATTCATCCAGGCGGCTTCTTGCTCGGTCATCGTCCCGTCGACGAGATCGTTCCAATCGAACCGGCAACCATGGAGGCGCGAACCGTCATCCAATGGGACAAGTACGACGTGGACAACCTCGCGTTGTTCAAGGTCGATCTTCTGGGCCTGGGAGCCCTCACCTGCATTCACCATGCGTTTGATCTGCTGCGCGAGCACAAGGGGCAGCAGTTCGAGATCGCAACCGTTCCTGCAGAAGACAAAGCAACGTACGACATGGTGTCGAGAGGCGACACGGTCGGCGTGTTTCAAATCGAAAGCCGCGCGCAGATGGCGATGCTGCCCCGGCTTCGACCACGCACGTTCTACGACTTGGTGATCGAAGTGGCGATCGTGCGCCCGGGCCCGATTCAAGGCGACATGGTGCACCCGTACTTGCGACGGCGGAAGGGCGAAGAAGAGATCGTCTATCCGCACCCCAAACTCGAGCGTATCTTGAACAAAACGCTCGGCGTTCCGATCTTTCAAGAGCAGGTTATGAAGCTTGCTGTCGAAGCAGCCGGATACACGCCGGGCGAAGCCGATCAACTGCGCCGTGACATGGCGGCATGGCGCAAGTCCGGGCGAATCGAAAAGCACCGAACACGCATGATCCCGCGCATGCTCGCCGAAGGCATTCCCGAAGAGTTTGCTGAGCGCGTGTTTTCACAGATTCGCGGCTTTGGTGAGTACGGCTTCCCAGAGAGTCACGCAGCCTCCTTTGCGTTGCTGGCATACGTCACCGCATGGCTCCGATGTCACCACCACGAGGCGTTCATCTGCGCGATCCTGAACGCCCAACCCATGGGCTTCTACACCCCAGCCACCCTGGTCGAAGACGCCAAACGCCATGGCGTCGAAGTCCGGCCGGTCGACATCAACAAGAGCCAATGGGATTGCACCCTGGAAAAATCAGGGATTTCTTCGTTTTTGGTGAGAATGGGGCTTCGGTACGTGAAAGGGCTCGGGGTCGTCGAGCGGGAACGCCTGCGAGCCGTAGAGCGGCCGCACCCAAACCTCGCGACCTTCGTTCGCCGGACGCGACTCAACAAGAAGGCTCTGCATGCGCTTGCTGAAGCCGGCGCGCTCGAATGCTTCGGGCTCAACCGGCGTGACGCGATTTGGCAGGTGCGCAACCTGTCGCGTTTCTCCCAAGATTCGTTGCCACTCGAACCTGCATCGAGTCAGATCTCATTCTCGTCATTGGCGAGCGACGATCAGGTGCTCTGGGACTACCGGTCGAGTCATCACAGCACGCGCGGTCATCCCATGCGAGGGCTTCGTCATGCCTTGCGTTCACGAGGCATCCCCGAAGCGACCCGGATTCACGGCTGCGAGCATGGAGACGAGCTCGACTACGTCGGCATGGTGATCTGCCGTCAGCGCCCAGGCACCGCGTCCGGCGTCACGTTCTTCACACTCGAAGATGAAACCGGGTTCGTGAACGTCGTCGTGTGGAAGCAGGTGTTCGACCGCCACGCGGCGCTGGCAAAAACCGCGGCCTTACTCGGCGTGACGGGCGAGATTCAAAAAGCAGACGGCATCATTCACCTGATCGCCAAATCGCTATGGGCGCCGGACGTTGCCCTTGCCGACCAGACCCATCGCTCCCGCGACTTTCACTGACAACCCCGGTCAGTTGAAGCCCAAGAGCCCCAGCTGAACGATCCAATAGGCCTCGATGCCCAGCTGTAGGGTGTAGATCGTCGCACGGAGCGTGACCGCCATTTCGCTCGTCGATATCAGGTGTACCGTCGACTGCGCGACGCGCGCGAGCACCACCCATCGGGCCAGCGAATCGGTAATCCCGGCGTTGTCGGTGACGAGCGCGACTAGAATGATCGCTGCGAATATCGGAAGATTCTCGTAGCAGTTTGCGTGCGCGCGGCAGAGCCTTCCCGAGAACGCGGAGACATCGGAGCCGAAGGGTTCGAACGAGTTCGCCGCCCGCTTCTTGGTGAGCACGTACCCAGTTCGGAAGGTGACAATCGTGATCGCCAACAACAACACCCACGCGGCGTAGGCAACCAGTGCAAGAGCGGATGGGGACATCGTGATTCTCCTGGGTCTCTCCGTTGCAAGCTACTCGAGCGGCAGCTCAGGCTCATCTCGTCGCGGGTGCAGACCTTCGCGCTCGATGGTCCGAACGCATGCATTCCACCTCAAGATCGCATCGTCCACCCCGGCCGGCTTCAGCACATCCGCCTGCTCGTAGTGCTGCATCGCCTCGTAGAGCCCCTCATACGCAAATGCGCGTTCCATGCCGCCGCGTAACAGGTGGGCACGGCCCTGGCGCTCGGCAACGAGCCCGGCATAGTAGGCCCGCTCGTACTTGTCCGAGAGCTTGCCCACGTGTTCCTTCACGCGACGAGCTCCATGGGAGCCCCCGCCTCGCCGGAACTGATCGGTCAACGACAGGATTAGCGTGATGCGCGCACGTTCGTTTCCGTCGTCCACCGCAAGGACATCAAAACAAATGCTCTCGGCTTGCTCAGGGTCGTTGAGCAGGCGGTAATGCTCAGCTCGGTCGACAGCGCGCTCGATCGCGTCGGTGGAAATGCGTTTGAGGGCAAAGCGTTCTGTCATCGTGACTGCTCCTCCGAACGTGTCTTCGTTCGCACCTTACGCCCTGCGAAGAGCCGAGCCAAGCGTGCAAGCGGATCGTAATAGCGATCCACGACCCGTTCCTTGAGGGGAATTATACCGTTGTCGGTGATGTTGATGTGCTCGGGGCACGTCTCCGTGCAGCACTTCGTGATGTTGCACATCCCCAAACCGTATTCCTTTTTGATTTCCGGGACGCGGTCGTCGTCGTCGAGCGGATGCATCTCCAAGCTGGCGAGACGAATCATGAAGCGCGGGCCCACGAAGGCATCCTTGCGGCCTCGGTCGCGCACGACGTGACACACATCTTGGCAGAGGAAGCATTCGATGCACTTCCGGAACTCCTGCACGCGGTCCACGTCCTGCTGATACATCCGGTGCTCACCATCTCTGCCACGAGGCTTGGGCTTGAACGGTGCAATTCGCTTGTTCTGCTCGTAGTTCCAAGAGACGTCGCAGGTGAGATCCTTGATGACTGGAAACGCCTTGAGAGGCTGCACGCTGATGACCTCGTCAGGCCCGAAGGTGTTCATCCGGGTCATGCACGCGAGGCTCGGGCGTCCGTTGATCTCCATGCTGCACGAGCCGCATTTGCCGGCTTTGCAGTTCCACCGGATCGCTAGATCGTTGGCCTGGAGAGCCTGAATGCGATGCAACACGTCGAGGACAACCATGCCCTCGTCGACCTCTGCGTCATACTCAGTGAACTCGCCGCCATGCGAGTCGCCACGCCAAATCTTGAAGGTGCGTGTGCTCATTCCAATCGGCCTCCTTCGAGCTCCTCCAGCGTTGCATTTGCGATCGCCGCGAGCTCTTTGGGTGGCTCGGGGCGCTCCACCTTCTCGACTTGCATCTCTCCGTCGGGCCCCTTCTTCGTAACGACGTTGAAGCGCGCGCACTCCTCGCGCTCGCCCTCGAAGTCGAGCCGCGTGTGGGCGCCCCGGCTCTCCTCGCGAATGTACGCGGCGCGCGCGACAGCCTCACCAACGATCAGGAGCGATTTCACCGACAACGCCTCGTGCCACCCCGGGTTGTATTGGCTCGTCCCCGGAGCCTTCAGGTTCGCCGCGCGGATCTTGAGCGCCTTGAGCTGCTCAACCGCGGTCTGAAGCTCTTGCCCAGTCCTGACGATCCCGACATTGGTGCTCATCACGTCTTGGAGCGCCTCGTGCATCAGATAGGGATTCTCCCCTGTTTCCCGGTTCAAAATGTCGGTGGCCTCCCTGAAGGCTGCGGTGATCTGCGTGTCGTCAGCCCGCGGTGTGGCGCTCAGGTCGGACAGGTATGCGTCGACGCCAAGCCCGGCGAGCCGCCCGAAGACGATGAGGTCGGAAAGCGAGTTGCCGCCGAGACGGTTCGCACCGTGCAAGCCCGCCGCACACTCCCCGCACGCAAACAGCCCGGGGACATTCGTCTGTTGCGAGTCCGCGTCGACGCGAATCCCGCCCATGAAGTAGTGCAGCGTTGGACCGACTTCCATCGGCGTCGTGGTGATGTCGACTTCCGCCAGCTCTTTGAACTGGTGATACATCGACGGCAGCTTGCGCTTGATCGATTCGGCAGGCCGGCGCGATGCGATGTCGAGGAACGCGCCGCCATGCGGAGAGCCTCGCCCCGCCTGGACCTCGGCGCGAATCGCACGTGCAACGACGTCGCGCGTGAGAAGCTCCGGCGGACGTCGCGCGCTCGGATCGTCGGGCCACTTGTCAGCTTCGAGAATCGTGTCGGCAGTCTCCGGAGCAAATCGCTTCGGGATGTAGTCGAACATGAAGCGCTCGCCCTTGCTGTTGAGCAAGATGCCGCCGTCGCCGCGAACCCCTTCGGTGACCAGCGTCCCGCGAACCGAGGGCGGCCAGACCATGCCGGTCGGATGGAACTGGGTGAACTCGAGATCCATCAGCTCCGCGCCCGCTTCGTACGCCAGGGCAGCGCCGTCGCCGGTGTACTCCCAAGAGTTGCTGGTGACGTTCCAGGCCTTGCCTCCGCCACCCGTCGCCATGATAACGGCAGAGGTCCGAAACAGGACAAATCTGCCTGTTTCACGCCAATAACCCGCCACTCCTGCTATCCGTCCGCCATCGAGGAGCAGCCGTAGAGCCGTGCATTCCATGTGAAAATGGATGCCTTGGTGGACCCCGTGATCCTGAAGCGTCCGGATGAGCTCGAGCCCAGTTCGGTCGCCAACGTGCGCCAGCCTCGGGTAACGATGGCCGCCGAAGTTGCGCTGATTGATCAGTCCGTCGGGGGTACGATCGAACACTGCGCCCCACTCTTCCAGCTCGCGCACGCGCTCGGGGGCCTGCTTCGCGTGGAGCTCTGCCATGCGCCATTGGTTCAAGAACTTCCCGCCGCGCATCGTATCGCGGAAATGAATCTTCCAGTTGTCGCGCCGGTCCACGTTGCCGAGCGACGCGGCCATGCCGCCCTCAGCCATGACCGTGTGCGCCTTACCGAGAAGGCTCTTGGAGATGACACCCGTGTTGAGCCCGCGTGCGCTGCACTCGATCGCAGCGCGGAGGCCAGCCCCGCCTGCGCCGATGACCAGCACGTCGTGTTCGAAAGTTTGGATCTCGCTGACGTTCATTGGTCGCTAGTTCGTCCAGGTATTCAAGTCGGTGATCACGCCCATCGAGACCAACCGCACGTACACGTCGGTGAACCCGACCCAAAAGAGGCTCATCCAAGCGAAGTTGGGGTGCCGAGCGTTGAGCCAACTCACTCTCTTCCACGCGCCATATCGAGCGGTCTCTTCGCCGCAAGACATGCAGTCCATGCCGCCACCGACGAGATGCCGAAGCGCATGGCATCCAAACGTATAACCCGCGAGAAACGTTGCGTTCAGGAAGAGCACGATGGTACCGACGCCAATGCCAAATTCCCCGTTTCGGAAGAGCGAAATGAAGGCGTCGTAGTAGAGGACGAAGATGTACGCTACGGCGAAGTAGAGCGCGTAGCGATGGAGGTTCTGGAAGATCAACCACGCGGTTTCACCCCGGTACGTGCCACCTCCGACTGGGTTCACGGCGCAGGCGGGCGGCGACCCGGTGAACGCTCGGTAGTACGCCTTGCGGTAGTAGTAACAGGTGAACCGGAATACGCCCGGGAAGAAGAGAATGAGGAGCGCCGGCGACGCAGGCAGGAAGCTCGGCCACCAGCTCGGCCACGCGCCGATCCACGCGTGCGCGATCGGGGCCGCGCCCGGCACGGAGGGATCCGTGTAGAGGACCGGCGAATACAGCGGGCTGAGATACGGATTGGCGTAGTAGTTGTCGCCCTGGAACGCCGCCCAAGTGACATAGATCGAAAAGACGGTGAGCACGACGAGCGTCGTCAGCGGCGAAACCCACCAGCGATCTTTTCGGGCCGTGGCGGCTGCTCCGGTAGGATGACCACCGAGTACTGTGAGTTGTCGGGTCGGCATGGGCTCGGCGGACTATACCGAAAGCGCCAAGCGGCGAACAAGGATTTCCGGGGGGGGTGAGACCATGAATACGCTGGTTTTGACGCGGGCCGACATCGAGCAGGTCGCAACGACGGAGCTTGCGGTGGGTGCCGTGGAAGGTGCTTTCGCTGGATTCGGACGCGGAGAAGCAACCATGCCGCCCAAGGTTTATCTTCCGATCAAGGACCACGACGGCGATTTTCGGGCGATGCCCGCACGCCTGGGAGACTCTGCGGGCATCAAGTGGGTGAACGTACATGCACAGAATCGCAAGCGTTACGGGCTGCCGACCGTGATGGCGGTCTACGTCCTCAACGATCCCGCAAACGCCTTTCCGCTCGCAGTCATGGACGGCACGCTCCTAACCGCACTGCGCACGGGAGCAGCAGGCGCCGTCGCCTCGAAGTATCTCACGCAAATCGCTCCGAGGACGATCGGCTTCATCGGTTGTGGCGCGCAAGCCCACACGCTGCACAGTAGCCACCAGGTGATCTTCGACGGGTTCGAGAGTCTGGTGCACGACCGCAACGCAACTACCGCGCAACGCTTTGCCGACCGTGTGGGCGCACGGGTCGTGAGCCTGGAAGAGGCCGCAGGCGCCGACATCGTGTGCACGGCGACACCATCCCGCACGCCCTTCGTGCAGGCTCGATGGATCCGGCCCGGCGCGCATATCAACGCAATGGGCGCCGACGCCCCGGGCAAGCGGGAGCTGACCACAGAAACGCTCAAGAACGCGGCGGTGTACATCGACGACATCCATCAAGCGGCGGGGAGCGGCGAGATCAACGTCCCCCTGGCAGCGGGCGATTTCAGCCTCGACGACATTGCCGGCACCTTGGGCGAGGTTGTCGCGGGTGTGCAGCCCAAGCCGGACCTCGCGACGACGACCCTATTCGACTCGACGGGCCTGGCCGTCCAGGACGTATCGCTGGCCCGTGCGATCTACGACGCAGCCAAGGCTCAATCGATGGGCCGAGAGATTGATCTCATGGGCCTCAACTCGCGGGAGAAGGATTGACTTGGCGCAAAAGTGGAGGATCGCGTGGGCCCAGCAGTACGCTCCCGCACGTGCTTCGCTTCGCCTCCACGGTCCTCCTGCTGGCGCTAATCGGCCCGTCACCCGGCTCATCGCAGGAAGAGCCGGCCGCGTTCCTCGGACAACCCGATGCCGACCGAATCGAAGCGTTGCGAACCACGGCGATCTCCGAGGTGACCAAGGGCAGGGGCGGTCGAAGCCTGGCCTTTCGGATCACGCTCGCGGACGGAACACGCGGTTACTTCAAGCCGAAGCAGACGTTCTCCGCAGCCCATTGGTACTCGGAGGTAGCGGCGTACTACCTGGATCGCGAGCTCGGCTTGGGGCGGGTGCCGCCGACGACGGGCCGCACCTTTCGGTGGAGCGAGCTGCAAGAGGCGGCGGGTGGGGACGAGCGCGTATCCGAGCTCGGGATCGCGCCCGACGGCACTCTGAAGGGCGCGTTCATCTGGTGGATTCCGGAGCCCCTGAAACGCGTCCGCATGGGCCGCAAGTGGGAGCGGTGGGTGAGGGTTCAGAAGTCACTTCCCGTCACGCCGTACCAACGCCCGGTGGACTATCGAGCCGATCTCAATCGCCGCCCAGGTGTTCGCGAAGCAACCGATCCTAGCCGGCCCATCGCGCAGGCACCGGACGTCGAAGAGCGCCCTGCTGAGCTCTCTGATCTGATCGTCTTCGACTACCTCACACAAAACGTCGACAGGTGGGGCGGTGACTTCACCAACGTGCGCTCGCGTGGGCCGAGCGGGCCCCTGATTTGCATGGACAACGGGGCGGGCTTCTGGCTCGGGGAGCAGCGATTGGGGTTGATGGAGGCGCGATTGAAGGCGCTCCAGCGATTCCGGCGATCGACGATCGAGGCGGTGCGAAAGCTCGATATCAAACGATTTTCCGCCCGATTGCAGGGGGATCCCCTTGCTCCCGTGCTCAACGAAAAGCAGCTGGACGGCCTCGCCCAGCGACGCCGGGCCGTTCTGCAGCACGTAGACGCCACGGTCGCGAGGTTCGGTGAGACTCGCGTGTTCGCGTGGTAGGTTCGGTCGGTGAAGGAACGACTTCGGCTGCCAGCGGAGTGGGAGCCGCACGCGGCTTGCTGGCTCGCGTTTCCGTATCTGCAAGAAGAGTGGCCGGTCCATCTTCACGATGCACAACGCTCGATCGCGGCGTTGTCCCTTGCGATTGCCGAAGCTGGGAACGAACCCGTGCAGCTCCTGGTGAAAAACGACGAGGTCGAAGAGTGCGCTCGTTCTTTGATCGGTGAGTCGCGCGACGTGCACTTCGTCACGGCCGACTATGGCGACTGCTGGGTACGCGACACCACCCCACTGTTCGGGCACACCCCGAACGGCGCGCTCGGTGGATTGTGCTTCGGCTTCAACGGCTGGGGCGGCAAGTACGAAATGCCCTTCGATGACAGCGTCAGCAAGTGGCTAACCAGTCGGCTCGACGCGAGTCGATTCGAATGCCCCGTGGTCTTGGAGGGCGGCGCGCTAGAGTCCAACGGACGAGGGACTTTGCTAACGACCGTATCTTGTACCCTGAACGAGAACCGAAACCCGGGGCTGACACGCGAGGCCTTCGAGGAGGCGTTGGGGGCGTCGGTTTCGATGGAGCGCCTCGTCTGGCTCGATCGCGGCTTGGAGTACGATCACACGGATGGTCACATCGACATGATCGCCCGTTTCGCCGCGCCGGACGCGGTATTCTGCATGAAGGCAGCCCCGGGCACGCCTAACGCCGAGGTGCTCAACTCGATCGAGCGCGATCTGCGGGCGAGCGGTCTGACCGTGCTCGAGCTACCCGCGCCACGCGAGGTCGTGGCGCCCGACGGTGCCCCACTGCCAGCGAGCTACTGCAACTTCTATGTCGCCAACGAGGCCGTGATCGTGCCGCTCTACGAAATCCCGGAAGACCGAGCCGCTCTGCGCGAGATCGCAAATGCATTTCCGGGCCGCGAGGTGATCGGCTTACCGGCCACAGACCTGCTATGGGGAGGCGGAGCGTTTCACTGCGTCACCCAAGCTCAGCCCACCGCCCCATGACCGCCTCTTCATTGTCGATCGGCATCGTTCAGTGCGCCCTGCATGGTGCGCGCGAACAAAACATCGCGCGCGTCGAAACGCTGATCGGTGAAGCGGCGAATCGAGGTGCGCAGATCATCCTCACTCCGGAGCTCTTCGAAGGCCCCTACTTTCCGCAGACCGAAGACGAGCGAGCCTTCGACTTGGCCGCTCCGCTCGGCGGTCATCCCACGGTGGCTCGGATGCAAGCCCTGGCCGCGGATCTAGGCGTCGTCCTACCGGTCTCGTTCTTTGAGCGTGCTGGCCAGAGTTACTACAATAGCGTCGTGACGATCGATGCCGACGGCACTGCGCTCGGCATCTACCGAAAGAGCCACATCCCCGACGGCCCAGGGTATCAAGAGAAGTTCTATTTTCGCCCCGGCGACACCGGTTTTCAGGTCTGGAACACGCGCCACGGATGCATTGGAGTGGGCATTTGCTGGGACCAATGGTTCCCCGAAGCCGCGCGGAGCATGGCACTACAAGGAGCCGAGATCTTGCTCTACCCAACCGCGATCGGCACCGAGCCGAACGCGCCAGACGAGGACACCAAAGCACCGTGGCAGCGCGCGATGATCGGGCACGCCGTGTCCAACGCGATGCCAGTCGCAGCGGCTAACCGCATTGGCACTGAACGTGAGCTGACGTTCTACGGGAGCTCGTTCGTTTGCAACCAACGCGGC
>Ga0255046_10000143_pt1 | contig 16723 bp, 9 predicted proteins | sample BC1_12_27_MG_FD_183632 | JGI IMG/M metagenome (GOLD analysis project Ga0255046, IMG submission 183632) | Seawater microbial communities from Strait of Georgia, British Columbia, Canada - BC1_12_27 | ecosystem: Environmental > Aquatic > Marine > Strait | place: Canada: British Columbia...
ACCATCAACGTTGTGTCGTTTAACCTGACTCTGGTACGAAGCATTTGCTGCCAAGATTTCAGACAGTGCGCCGTCCAGTTTGGCACCGGTCTCCGGGTCTTTAATACGCCGCTTCAAATCACTCAGTACACTCTTGACATCAGCCGTATGGGAGGTGGTCTCAAGCTTCAGTGATACACCAACCTGATTCTCGTCCGAACTTTGTGCATTGATCTCATTAGCTACCCTCTCTGCCTCGACCTGTGTCTCATGGAAGGACACGTATCTGTCTCTCCCCGTTACATCAGGACCTGTAGACACCACGTAGTCACCATACCTACGCAGAGGGAAATACCAACCTTTGATCGAGGACTCATGAAGGATCGTCTTAGCACTGCTGGCTGCAGCGTGCCTCGCTTCTGCAACTGTAATCTTCTTTTTAAGGTCTTTCTTCTCATCCTTAGTCAGCCCAACCAGATCGTCCTTGCCCTCAAGTTGAGCAGTGAGCTGCTCTACTTCGTTCGGATCAATGATAGCGTCGATGTCTGCAGCAGTCTTAGCCTTACCAAGAGCCGCATTAGTAGCAGTGTCGAAACCAAACGCTTCACCCAGAGCTTCCAGTGCGTAGCTAACTTTGGTGTCATGCAGTTCCTTGGTAAGCTTCGCCATCTTCTGCAAGAGGGCAGCAGCCTTAGGATGTCTCGCTTTGAAAGCAAGCCACCCATCACGGGCACGCTTTGCATTCTCAAGAAACTCTTTCCTGATCTGAGGCTTCTTAGCCTTCGGTGTGTACCACGTGCCGTCTTTCTTCTTCCTCGGTTTAGGATTCTGCTCAGGTTTCGTCCAGATGTGTGCGTTCGCAGCAGAGTTGAGCGGTTGGGAAGGATCAATGTTACCCAACGTGATATCCCTCATCTGTACTTCGATAAGCGCACGCCCCTGCTTCGAGATATCACGGAAGCTCTTGAGTATATTGTGCGCTCGCTTTTCAAACTTACGCGCCAGAGTTTGTGCATGGTTCTTGGCATCATTGAATGCACTCAGCGGGTTGGCGATGCCAAGCTTCTTCGCTGCCTTGTCAAACAAAGATCTATTATCACGTTCGATTGCATCCCTACCACTTACGGCAAGGTGGCCCGCCTTACCCGCAGCCTTCGCTTGCTTAACCCTGCTTCTCCCCTGCTCTCCTACACTTACCTTAGCATTCCGTTGTGCATCAAGAGTTTGGTTGCGAGTCTGCTCTTGCTCTGGTGGGAGCTGCTTGCTCTCATCACCCTTCATCCAAGACTTAATTGTTTCCCTATCAGTACCTCTTATAGTTACATTTTGTTTACCGGCGGCTCGTAGCTCACGAAACTTCTTCCCAGCTTCTTCAGTCGAATCAAATTCGTAACGGCCAGTAACTTCTACTTTATTAGTGCCACGATCATAGGCTGTTGTCTTCAATTTTATGTTGGCATCAGCTTCAGGGTCAGTCCGACGACCGGTCTTGATGCCATGCATCTTGTTGTAGCTTCTTCTTATAGACTCTCGCTGGCGCGTACGAGCAGTACTATAGAACTGATTGGCCTCCTTCTGACTCATGAGATCTCTAGCGTTGAGGAACATCACCTCTTTCAAAATATTATTGCGCGGAGAGATACGCAGTACCATCTGCTGGATTGCATTAACAAATGAAGACATTAAGCTGGGACGGCGTGGCCCACCTATCCTGCCCTTCATTATTGCTTTGGTAAGAACTATGCGGTTCTGGCTAAGGTACGCTTGAAACATCGGGTTCGTAGAAGCTTCAGCTAAAAATTCTTTGGGGTTGAATAAGCCGTAGAAAGTAGCAGGGCTGAACTTCATAAGCTCCCTATTAGCGTTCTTACTAGCATCCAACAGAAATTCTTCTATGATGTTAGTTGCTTCAACAGTTTCAAGGCCAGCTTCTATTGCTCGGTTAACAGCCGACTGTGCTTTAATCCTCCATTTCGGATCAGAGAAATTTTTAGGCAGATGGCTCAGTGCCTGCCGGTGTAGTTCATTAGTGTACTCATGGAAAGGTCTGTCACCGTGATACTTAAGTGACGACGCAGCATGGATCATCTCATGGAAGATAGTCAGCATCTGCCGAGCAAAGCTATCTGGCTTTGCAGTCACCGCTATAATAGTGTCGTTGTCTGCTTCATCCCAGAAGAACTTACCTGTTACATTCTCACTGCTACCGAATTGTGATGACTCTGTGAAAAAGTGGACTGGCACGTTCAAGTTCAACTTACGAAGTTGCACTGCTAACGAGTGGAACCTATTGTTCGTTGGCAGGTTATCAATCACAAGATCGAGGACATCATTCATACTAATGTTTTGATCTGCAGATGCACCTTCAAGGAAGCTCGCAGTGTGCGTGATTGCTTCAAATATTGGGGCTAGCACTTCTTTCAATGACTCAAGTGCAGTCAGGTCTCGATGGTTAGTAGCTCTGGACAGGTTGTCTACAAGTTGGCGAAGTTCCTCGTAGTGCATCCCATCGCTTTCTTCATAGACACTGCCCCAACCAGTATCATCTTCGTATGCTGCTTTTTCTGCAGCGCTTTCGTACCCTTCCTGTTGAGCTTCTCGGTCAGCTATCTCTGCATCTTCAGCCAACTCAGCTTTAGTCGCTCCTTGCGTAAACTGAAGCAGGCCGCTAGTAAAATTAAGAGAGGCGAGTTGTTGTTTCGAACTTAACTCCGCCTTGCCAGCAGCTTCAGCCAACTGTGCAAGGAAGCGTATGTCATCCCCAGTTGTCTGGTACTCCTTTACAGCATCGAGTATTTGGTACTGTGCTTGGTCCGGCACGGCATTAACAACACCCTTGAATATTTCAGCGTCTCCCTTGCTAAGACCAATACTGCCTAACGCTTCAGTAAGTGACGTGCCCGGGGGGAACCCCAACTTTTCTACCAATGCAGAGATACCACGCCCACGGGTCAGCTCTACAGGCGCGGCTTCGAGTACATTATCTGGGTTAGCGCCACGGACAGTTTCTTTTTCTGTACGGAACCCTTTCTGCAGTTTATGTGCAGCCACCATCATGTCAGTGATGGTTTCATCTACCGATGGTTTGATCTCTACATTCAGGACTTTCGCAATTGTTTCTAATGCTTTAGGGGATAGGTGTTTAACGCCATGCCCTACATTCCGGAAGTGAGATACAAAATTCTTAAGTGCTTTTTTCTTAAACGCGGCGGGGGCCTTCGACAAGACATGTCCAGCGAAGTCCAGCAGCTTGTCCATGTTTGCTTTGACGTCTGGGTCAGTGTTTGCTTTCACGGCCGGATCAGCAGTGGGGGGCTTAGAAGTTTCCTTTGCAGCCTTGGCAAGTTTCTCTTTCTTTGTCGTGACAGTAGGACCTGCAGCGGCCTTGAGTTCTGCTTCCCCCTTCTTGATATCGGCTGCTACTCGTGCTGCTTCCTTGCCTGCCTTGGTCAGATACTTCTCAGCGGCAGCGGGGTCAGCTTCTACTTCTGCTATACGCTCGGCTATTGCTACCTTACTGCCAGCCGCACTAATGCCGAGGTCTTTAGCTCGCTTACGTAGGCTAGCAATTGAAGGGCCCTTAGCCTGCGGCTTCTGAGAAGCTGCTTTCTTCTGTGTCCGCTTTTTACTAGCAGTTTTTGCTTTTTGGGCAGCAGATGGCTTCGCAGGTGCCTCTGTAACGGCCGGAGTCGGGGCAGGCTTGGCCTTAGCATCAGGCTTTTTAGCCACTGTTGACGTTTCAGTAGTTGTGGTCTTGTCAATAGCGGCGAGTTCTTTGGTCAACGTTTCAGCTATAGCACGGAGCTTGCCACCCACTTCATCGAGGTTCTTACCTCTGAACTCTTGTGGGGTTGAAACAGTGCCGATGCTAGTCCCGCTCTTTTGAGTAACGGGCTTAGCTACCATTGACTTCTCAAGGTAGCGAGTAGCACGTTCGACCAAGGACATCGTCTCAGCAGAAATTTCGATACCAGCCTTGTCTGCTTCTATTGCTAGCTTCTTAACCATCGTCGCTAAATTAGCGACAACTCCTGCTCTTGCAGGTAGACGGTTCAGAGGTCCTGATATACGAGTACGCTTTTCATAGATCGGCTCGCCTTCTTTGTCGACCTTTTTCGTTTTGAAGTTGTATTCGTGCTCGCCAGCTAGGCGCTCACCTTCAACAACATCATATTGGCTAATTGCCTGAGCACCCTGTTGAGCAATAGTGCCTTGTGCACCTTCCGTGTTAATACCAGCGCCGCTACTAGCAATGTAGTCTTTGAGTCGATTGAGGTTCTGTACTGCTGTGGCCTCATCGGGTGATGCCATAACCTCAGCAAGAAACCCTTTAAGGTTTGGCAGCTTCTCGTCAATACTAATTTCTTCATCGAGTGCTGCGAAGTACTTACCAATACGAGGCGCACCGATGCTACCTTTTAATGCTGGTAGGTTCTTAGCATTAGGGAACACAGATGCAATAGCAACGCCAAGCTCACGGAACGCTTTGGTTACGCCACGCCCGCCCTTAATCCTTTTGTTCAGTTCGCGGAAGCCTTTAACAACCTCCTTCTCCTGAATCATTGGGTTCTCAACAGCTGCAGCCTCGTCCGCTGCTACCCCTTCCTCGCGACGAGCGAGCACTTCCTCAGTGCTGACAACTACTGCACCATCACCCCACTCCGCCTGTAATGCTGCAGCTTCCTCTGCAGTAGCAACCATAGACTCGCGAGCTACGTTACCGTCAGCATCGCGTAGCTGTACAACTAAACCTTGGGCTGGTTTACCTTGTCCTGCACGAGTGAGGTGGCCGATGATGTCTTGCATTCCTGCGCCAGCGTTCTTCGCTTGTTGCGCACCTTCAGCAACAGCAGCGTTTTTCGCAATCAGGGTGCCACCCTTACCATCGAAGTTCTCAATAACCTGTGCTTCACCGAGGTCTATGTTGAGGTCAGGCGAGAGTTGTTGTTCTGGCGACAAGTAAACGGCATCGCGATTGCCGGCAAGCATGTCATTAAGCTGTGCCTCGATGTCACTAACAGGTTCAGCGGTTGGTGTGTCAGGTGCTTGGGTAGGTTCCGGCCCCACTGCCACAGGCGCAGGTTCATTAGAAGTTTGAGTAGGCGTCGTCGCCTGATCTTGCTGTGGGGCCGGAGTTGGAAGGTCTAAACTGCTTTGTTGGGCTGCTTCATCTGCCTGTTGATCGAGGGCCCCTTCCAGTGCCTCTCGTTCAGCTTGAGAAATTCCACCGTCTGTAGTTTCAGCGTCTGACCCACCATCATCGCGGGGTACAGGTTTTCCGGTCTCTGGGTCAATGTCGTAGTTGCCATCAGAACCAAATAGAGATTTCACTCCCGCCGTTGTCGTACCCGCTGCTGTACCACCACCGGTACCGGCGAGGGCGGCCCATGCACCACGTTCAGCACCTTCGGCCACAGACATGTTGGCGAACAAACCTTCGCTACTGGTGTTGAACTTCTCACCGAAGTATTCAATAACACCTTCTTGAAATAGCTCAGTCGATCCTTCCTTAAAACCGGCCTGCCCACCTTCCTTGAGAACATACTTTAAGCCGTGTTCAGTAGCTTCAGTTGCTACCTCTTTCGCAACGCTCTGGGCAATGTTGTCGCCAGCGGAAGTGATACCTTTAGCGCCGATACGCTCAAGTAAAGCTGACAACATAGCGAACGGTGCGGCCTTGGTTAAATCGCCTGTGTCAAGTTCATCTGATTGCACGTACCCAGTAGCTGCTGCGTTAGCTCTTGCGTTAAGAGCAGCTCGCTTCTCGGGGTCCATGAATTCTTCTTCAGATAGACCAGACATCTCAGAGGCAAGAATTTCACTTACCCGTTCGTTGCGTACTCGTTCTTCAGCTACCTCCTCGCTTCGACCCAAAACATAAAAGGGCATAGCCCAGATAGCAGCGATCATGTCTGGGACAGACTCGGTAAAGGTTTCAGCTATGAAGGTACCTGTTGCCGCAGCAACTTCACCTGCGTCACCATTAGCCCACCCTTCCTTGATACGTTCAGGGTCACTGGTCTTCTCGCCACCGAGGTCACGGTCTTGGAAGGCCATAGGCAGTGTTTCTGTAAGCAGGTTCTCAGAGACACCGTGCTTGTTGAGCTCCGCGAACTCCTCTGCATCAACATAGCGAAAGCCATTGCCGTCACCCCAGACAAAAGTACCCATGCCCATGTAGTTATTGAGGTCATCACCTAGCTCACCAACACCACGGATCGTGCTGCCTATGAGATGTAGGCCACGCTGACCAGCCAGCCGTGCGATGTTGCTCAGGTACCCGGGCTTCTCCTCAACCTCTTGAGGTACAACTTCAGGCCAAGGCTGGAAGTTTTCTGGTTCTTCAGTAGGAGGAGGGGCAACGCCGCCACCTGCACCGCCTGATGCTGGCTCACCTTCGCCGGGGATCAACCCTTCAAAGCGGGGGTCTGACCCAATGAGATCCTCTGCATCTTGGTATAGGCTGTCTCGCAGAGCGCCCATCTTCTCGGGGTCGGAGCTCGGCAACGCACCCGGGTAGTATTCTTTCTCAACTGGTCGGGAACCGGGCCACGGTTTGAATCCTTTTTCAGGGTTGCCTGCTTCATTGTGGCCGGGGAGAGGGTTGCCTTCCTTATCGAACCCACGAATGGGTTCCTCAGGATCATGGTTTGAGACCTGCTCCCAAAAAGCATCTTTGTCTATAGGCTTTGCATCGGCAACCGATGCCAACACCCTTGTTCCCCATTCTGTCGCCATTACTGTACCGGATGATTTTCTGTGGGAAGTGCGGGTTCCTCTCCGCCTGTATCGTTACCTTGTGCCAGCAATGCCTCACGCTGTATCTGCAACGCTGCATATAATGAAGATGGGATAGCGAGCTTCTTACCATTCCAAACAGCATATGGATAAGCCGTGTCACCCTCACCTTCTATACCAATGCCGCCCATCTGCCCTTTCACTTCCTCAACAGAGATTCCTGCCGCCGGAGCATAGGCAAACGCTGATACGCCGATCGCATCAGCGTAGTTACCTGATCCCAAGTGGTTGAGGAGAGCAACATCAATAGCACCGGATTGCATGGCTCCAGCGAGACCGGGGTTCGACATCATTGGGCCCCACCATTGCTTGCCCGGATCAAGCTTAGCGTTCTGGATCAGCGTAGGGATGTCGTTATTGATACTTCGTTTCAATTCAGGAGATATCGTTACTCCGTCAGCACCAGCGTTGATTGCTCTTTGTGCTGCTGCATCTGCATTCTTTATCAACGAGTAGATCTCGGCTCCGACCTTCGATAAGTTCGCAGGCATCATCCCTTCAGCAATATCAAGATGCCCTTCCTGTACACCCACGCCCCTAGAATAGATATCGAGGCGCGTGTCTTCTTGCCCTTCTTTAACTAGTGCTGCCCTCTCAGTCTCGTACTGCTTCTTCCAGTCAAGGTATTTCTCCGGCGTCTTCATGTGGTCATCCACAAACGCCATAAGGTGCTGAGCACTCAAAGGGTCACCCGGCTTACCATCGGCTCCTACCATGTGCAGCTTGCCTTCCTTAGCTTCAAACTTCATACCAGTATCAAATGGAGTTACCTCAAGAGCAGAGTTGCCTGCTCGCATAGCCTCGCCAACGTTGCCTTCATTCAAGGAACGGACAGCTTGCAGCCCATACCCCATGACCTGACGGCGGGATGTAGCGTTCTCCATGTCTTGAAACATCTTGTACCCTTCTAAACCGCCAGTTAGAACTGCGTTTTTAGAAGCGTTGGAATACCACTGGTTGTATCTATCCCGGCGGGTCGTTTTTGGCACCGGTGCTTGAGGTGGTGGTGCTTGAGGTGGTGGTGCTTGAGGTGGTGGTGCTTGAGGCAGCCCCCCCTGTTGCGGCGGCACTTCTATGGCTCCACCATCTTGAAAGCCGGACGTTTTAGCGAGGGCGGGGATCACACTCTCTATCGTCTGCTGTTGAGTAGTAGCGGGTGGACCAGCCGCCAACGCGGGGTTCGGTGCTACTGGTCCTTCACCCTGCCCAAAGCGAAAGTACTGATCCCAAGCTACAGGATCTTCCATCATGCCACGAAGCTCCATGTCCCTAGACATGTTTTGTTTCCAGCGGTGCTGGTCAACTGATCGGCCCTCCTCAGCCTCAGCAATACCCCGCTGGGATTTCGATGCTGCTCTAAGCTCCTTAGCATTGAGCCCTTGTTCTAGCCCCGGACCGAACCCTGCAATACCTGCTAATATCCCGCTCATTGTATTACTCCCGCTGTGCTAGGGGACATAGGAACCCCTCCTGCTGATGGGGAGGGAGATCTACTTGGATCAATTGGGATAGCTGTCTTAGGGCTAGGAGGCGGTCGACCGGTCTCTTTCTCAATCATCTTGTCAAAATGATTTGTTCCCATCTTCATAACAACGTCAGCTGGTATCACGTACTCACCATCACTGATAGACACGGCTCCTGCATCATCGGTAGGGCCTCCCGGGGCCATAATAGCTCCGCCGGTCGCTACCATTGAGCTCATGCCGCCTACGCTCTTACCAACAGCGAGTGCGTTGTCCCATCCTTGCTGAGCCGCAGCGTTATTGACCTCAGTCTGATCTAAGGTACGGCCATAGGAAGTATCAACAATACCGGCACCAAGATCATATCCGCCATAAGCCCCTTGAGCATAAGGAATAGCCCCTTGAGCTACGTTCATCCCTCCTACGGTAGCGCCAGTTGCTGCGCCAAGACCTTGAGCACCAACGGCAGAACCCTGACCGGTGGCTTGCATCATCTGACCGGCCATGTTTTGACCAACACCAATTGCCTGTGTTCGAAGGTCTCGACCAATCTGTTTAGTCCTCTCGCCTGCTGTGTTAGCAGCGAGGGCGCTCATAGCGGCCTCTGCAACGCCCGCCTGCTTGTCCAATGCTAAGTGGCGAGTCTCTGTTGGATCAGTGCCAAAGCTTTCAAGCTTGCGACGATGCGCCTCTCGTTGCGCCTCAGTAGCAGCTTTCATGTCTTGGACAGCAGCCGCTCGCTGTCGGGATTCCTCTCCTTTAGACGCATATGTCTCAGCATCGGAGAACAGGCTCTGCATAGCAGGGACAACCATATTTTCATATTGCTGCTTCGCATCTGCCGCCCAACTAAACATGTCCTCCATAGCAGGCATGGCCTGCCCCATGAAGTCCTCCCCCCAGCTCTGGAGTTTGCTCCACTCTTGCTGGCCTGTGTCCCACATTTCCTGCATCCAGCCACTCATGAGCTGTCCCTGCTCATAAGCTGCATCTGAATATTTACTTGTATCAGGCGGCGGCGGAGCTGATGATTGATCGCCCATAATCTTTTCCTCTTAACCAGCGGCACTGTCCTTGTGCCATAGAAAGTATGTACATATCACCCCTGTCATACGCATCTTTAATTACATGCTCAATCTGAAAGCCGAGCCGCAAATCAAAGGTCAGGGCGTTATGGTTTTCGCTATTGACAAATCCAAGCACTTTCTTTACATCAAGTTGGTAGAAAGGATACTCGAAACAAGCAGAAATTGCTTGTCTTGTCACGTACTTGGGGTTATCAACTGCGATATGCATTTGAATGGAGCCGTTCTCGTAATGGTCATAAACACATGCCCACAAGACCTCGCCATCAACAACCCTCCCCAATGCAGTCTTACCTACTGGAGTCCAACACTCGGCACCCATGAGCTTCCATGCCCACGGGCCGAGTAAATCTATGTCAGAGCTATTAGGATTCATCAGGCGGTGGCTCAACTTCTGGTTCTTGCGGTGCTGCCTGCTGCAATACCAACTGTCCCGTTGCCATTTGCCTCAACAAATTCTTGAAAGTAGCAATAGCATCAACACCAGATGCGGGGATCAGCACGCGGTCATCGGCAAGCGTATGTAAACATTGTTGAGCAATAGCTGGTAAATCATTCATCGTTTATTCCTACAAAAAGGGCGTGTCTGCATACTACACTTATCATGACAGCCAAACCTCTACATCTTTATGTTGTGCCACATCATCAGACCAATCACCTGTCCAATAAGTTGTAGTCCAAGTCCAATGGCAGTAAGTACTACTATCAGTCTGGTAGGTTGCATCAGCCGCCAAAAGTTCTATTGAAGGGCTGCCTCCCTCATCCTCAACAACAAGTTTATATAAAAAATTCTGGCCAAGATCAGAATCTGCTAAGAAACCAAAGTAGAGACCTGTGATGAAGGGCTTGCCATCGAAGCAATGCTTCACTGTGTACCCGTCAACTGTTGCCGGCGAACAAGCCCCTTCTGTTCCAACATCAGCTGAGCTATCGAACCCGTGGCCAACATGGATTTTTGCTACATAGTTGTCATCTAAGGTGAGGTCTAAAGTTTCTGCAAGGGATACCGTAGGTCCTGCTTGCAAATAAAACCCTCCGGCGAGCATCCCCATTACTTACTCCTTTACACTTATCATGTCAGGTATACCTCTACGTCTCTTTGGTTACCGACGTCATTTTCCCAATCACCTGTCCAATAAGTTGAAGTCCATTCCCACCGGGAATAAGTACTGCTATCTGTAAGGAAGGTTGCATCCGATTGAAGCAACTCCACCGTACCCCCAGAATCCTCGATAATTATCTTGTCCAGATACGTTTCAGCGGGAGGGGATGTGGACTCTAACCTAAAGAGGAGTATGCTACTCGTAGTGTCTTGGATCTGGGTTTGGTCGTGCCCATCTATCGACGTCGGACTAATCGTGCCACCGGGTGCGCCAATTTGGGTGCTGTACCCCCAACCAACAATGCCAAACTTGCCTGCATCTAGTTCTTCTACACCTACATCAAAGGTTTCATCTGGACCAGTAGCAGCTCCACTGGCCCAAAATCCAATAGGGGGATGCATTGGGCTCATGGTGTGATTCCTGCGCCCATAAGCAGATAGCCTGTTGCCGACTCTCGGATTAAAGTTGCGTAACCACCGGGACCAACAGTCGCACTTCCAGCAGCATCTACCTTAGCAGTACCAGTCAAGACATTTAATGTAGTGCCAGAACCTTCCGTAACTGTCAGATTACCAGAGGCACCAGCATTATAAATAGCTAGTTGCGCGCCTACCTGAAATTGAGTATCTGTACTTGGCTCCAACGTCAAGGTATAAGCAGTAGTAACAGTTTTGCCCCAAATACCATTAACTAAAGCATCAGCAACTGAATCAGTTGTCATGTTTAACGTCTGGTTAATATTATCTAATGTATTTGTCGCAGACCTACGATATGTGGCATATGCAATTGGGTAATCGATACCGTTGTCTGCTGTATAATACAAGTCATTGGGAACATTGTTCTTAACCCAGATCTGGCCATCACCAGCGACGTCAGTAGTAGCCGATGCGGACTCATTGATGAACACCTTGTCAGTAGTGATCTTCGTCGTGAACGACGGTGATGTCTGCGCTGCAATCGACCCCGTACCAGTAGTAGTGATTGCATGGGTATGACTACTTGTTTGCACAGCATTTGTAGTGGAACCTGTCAGTGTTCCCGGTGTGCCCATCGTCACCGTACCCGAAGTGGTGATGTTGGTGAAGTTCATGCCATTGCCATTGTTGACAGCGGTCACGGTACCGGTGTTTGACGTTAGTGTTGACACATCCTTACCATCAACCGTTCCCGTTACAACAATATTTCCGGTGACAGTGACGCCGCCGCTTGTCGTTGCCAGTTTTATACCAGAGCCGTGTAAAGCAGAGTAATTCAGATTGACAGAGCCAGAGTTATTACTTATATACATGGCAGCTCGCGAAGCCAAAATTCCGTACCCACCAAAGTAAGCATCGTCTGCTCCGGGGTCAGAGTTTGGCCCAAGGGCAGTAGCCTCCATATACGGAGTGTTAATCTTCGTGGTGAATGTTGGGCTTCCTGCCATAGCAAAGCTACCCGTACCAGTGTGACTTACTGCATGGGTATGGCTGCTTGTCTGCACAGCGTTTGTGGAGGTGTCTGTGATTGATCCCGGCGTGCCCATCGTCACCGTACCTGAAGTGGTGATGTTGGTGAAGTTCATGCCGTTGCCGTTATTGACAGCTGTCACGCCCGGATTGTCACCAGTGTTGGTTCCAGAGTGAGTTCCATTAGTAACTGTTCCATTGACTGAGGCAAGGAACGCATTGGAAAATGTTCCTGAAGTAATATCACCAGTAGCCAATCCACTAATAGAGCTGCCCGTATGCGTGTGTCCGGGGTTCGCGCCGCTGGTTACGTTTGCGCCTGTGACGGTCGTTGCGCCCATCGTGCCAGTGACAGTCACTCCTGAACCGACGTTAAGCACACCAGTGAGACCAGTGATATTCCAGTCAGTCGTTAATGTATGCGCTGTATTGAAGTCCGTACCATCATGGGAAAACGCAGCGTAGTCGGTCCGGGCGGTATTACGCACATAAAATATACCAGCACCGGAACACTGGACTTGATCTTCTTCAACCCATGCAGACCCTGACCAACGAAGCATGGAGTTGGTTATTGTGCCATCACCAATATCTCCAAACGTCAGATTGGCCTGCATGTACGTCTGGATGTCGCCAACATCACATTGAGACAAAACCCCACCATCGAGTACGAGGAAATCATCAGTACTTATAAGGGCACCAGCGGCGGACCTGCCAGAGATGATCGAAGATTGAGCAGTAGCTACGCCAACATCGTTTATATCGATGTCACCGGAGATTGAGTAGTTGCGCCATTGTGCAGTGCCGGAATCATAAATCAGGAAGTTGTCATCAGCAACAGATGTAATGGTTACATCTGTCAGGGCGCTAAGAGTAGTCGAGCCGCCACCGGCAGCGGCAGCGGCTAAAGCAAAAGTGCCATACCAGTTAGTACCACCGTTGATCGTGAACAGATGCACGAGATCAACTACATTATTAGAACTCGTCAGCGTCGGCGCAGAACCTCCTTGCCATGTAACTGTTCCGGGCCAAGTGATGTCGTAAGCAGGCGTGCCCATTGTTATATGGAGATTTACTTCACCATACCTTCCTGAAGCCGGTGGGTTACTAAGCGTCAGTGTTACGGCCGCAGTAGCAGGGTCCATGTCGATGGCAAATGAATTGCCATTCACACAGTTGACTGTAACTGCATTGCCCGAAACAGTCGGCGCGGTATGCTTAATGGCATAGTCTTCAAGGACTGGGCGATTGAGGTCGAAGTCGGCACAGTTGAGCTGTCCGGTCAGAGTCGCACCGTTAACAGCCATGATCGCGCCACTGCCAGAGGTAGTGATTGCGTGCGTATGGCTATTAGTTGTCACACCATTTGAAGTGGACCCGGTCAAAGTACCCGGTGTACCCATCGTCACGTCGCCAGTACCAGTGATGGCGGTAAAGGTCATGCCATTACCGTCATTGACGTTGGTGACTGTGCCCGTTGTGCTGGACGTTCCTGCGCCAATCAGGGAGCGCATCTCAGCAGCAGTGACACCAGTGTTCAAGGTCGGTGTGCCACCACTTCGTAGGGTTGCCGGTTCGCCTGTGTCAGATACCAACCCTGAGTACAGTGTGTTAACTGAGTTGTCGCCAGTATTGGTGCCTGACTGTCCTACCAAATACGTCTGGTTGATCGCAGTGCCCTGCCATACACCTGTACCAATCGTTCCGACCGTGGTGATGGCGCTCTGAAGGAAGTGTTCGCCAGCAACGTAATTGGTCAGGTTGTCATGGTCAGTCAGCTCAAAGACGGTGGTAGCAGTCTTTGACCACAAGCGTCCATCCGCTGTGTTTACAGCAAGTTCACCCTCTGACAGTTCACCAGCCGTAGGGACATTACTAGCCGACGAGCTGTTCTTTGTGATTAGCGTGTTGGCCATGATCGATCAGAATGTGCCTCCATCGAACGTGGTGTTGTGCAGGTATGACGAAACAATTGCCCGAGTGCTGTCAGAACCACCATCGACTTCGGTCTGATTGGCCAGCTCGATGAAACCCGGAACGGTCTCAGATGCGTATTGCAGGTCGCTCTGCACGATAGTCCAGTCAGCCAGTGCCGCCGCGTCGGTTGAATCGACATCAGAAATTAGGACATCACCAACCTCCAGTGGCACGGTGAAGAACGTACCAGCCACCGTGACGGTATACATGTCGCCAACCGCCAGAGTCGGGCTTCCAGTGTCCAGCGCTGGGGTATTGGTTGAAGCATTGTAGCCACCCTTGTGCGTCAGGGCACCGGTGACAGCCGTATCGACGTAAGCCTTAACTGACTGCTGAGTAGGTACATGGGCATCTGAATCGGACCCCATAAGGTCCTCGTCAATGATCCAGTTCCACGTTGCTGAGCCTGTGTCTGTGGTCAGAACCGTGGCGGCATCGTTCGCTTCCCAACCGCTGTTGTTGTTAAAGAATGACAACTGAATTTCACTAGCGGCCTTACGGCTCTCAGTACCTGCATCATTAACGATGAACTCAGTAGTACCTGCAATATTACCGGTCATGTCAGTCAGCGTGGTGAAGTCCATATCAATCGTTTGGATATGGTCGCCAGTAGTGGTATTAAGATCACCCGTTAGGCCAATACCAGCCGTAATGTCCACCCTCGTTATATCGCCTGTCCCAGCACCGAATGGCAGGTCAGAGACAAAACCCTTCTTAACATTATCGTCAGTCGCATCGTGGTAGACAATCGTGTCGCCAGTTGCAATGGCTGTACTCTCAAGATTCGTGGCAGAATCAATGAAGTTATCCGTACCAGCGTAATCAACGCTGACAATAGGAACAGCCCCAGTGCCTGTCACGATAGTCCCTGTGCCATCGCCAATAGAGGTCACGATACCTGCATTAGATGTCCAGCCAGCAGAGTTGCTGAACAGAGCCAAGTCGATACCACTAACAAGCGCCTTACTCGACGTTCCCGCATCATCAAACGCAATCCAGTCAGCGGCGGCTATAGACGTTACAGGCAGCTCGTCCAATGCCAAGGACATTGTGAAGCCGGTTGTCGATCCACCATCAGCACCGTCAATACCAGTGCCGGTAGTAAGTGACTGGTTGTCCTGCGTTGAGCTGTTAGGCTCTGCTGCTGCACCACCTGTATTGGTTATGAGCTTGAATACGCCCGGGCCAGCTTCACCAATAAATAGTTCGTTGATGCCGTTGGGAGACCCAGTTTCAGAATTAGCCAATTCACCTTGAGCTAATGAAGACGGGGTGTTAGTTGAAACGGACCTCGCGATCCTAATTGTATTAGCCATTAGAAATATCCTGCGTCTGTTATCGAGCTCAAGTTAACTTTCTTTATCGTGCCGTCAGTATCGTCATGAACAGCAACATCATCAGCTGAGTCCGCCACTACGTCAGCTCTATTTGTAATGGCTGTAACGTCCAACGTAAGCGCTTCGTCTACACCAGTAACCTCACCAGTGTGATCGCCGTGATGAATCGTAGTATTTGCTATGTGCGTACTTAGCCCAGTATCTCCACTGTGTATAATTCTAGTTATTGCTGTAGTAGATTGCTCAAGATCGACAGCAAGCGCTGCAGCACGATCCCCACGGATACCTTGCAATACTTCAACTGCCTCCTTCAAGGCTTGCGTAGTCCTCCAAAGCGCATCGACTTCATTCGTTGGCTCAGGAATTGAGATAGGTGATTGTACTTTTCGTACCATTATGCTTTCGCCAATTCTTTCGCTGTCCCAGCCATCTTAAAATTATAAATGTTCTGTGCAGTTACAAATTCAATCTGCCATTTGTCTGCTTTGTACCCACTAGGCAAACGCATTACGTTGTTACTCGTTATTTCTCTTTCATAACGTAGAATGTCGTCACCCCAAATGCGGATACGAACACTATCTCTGATAAGTTCCGTGTTGACATTCTGATAAAGCGGGCTTCCGCCAACAGGCATCTTAAACTGTACTACTGGTGGAGAACCTGCGACACCTGTTTCTACTCGTGTCCCGTTGATAGGGAACAAATTCAGGGTGTCTAGCGGATGCGTAGTTATGCTGCCTCCACCCGCCCCCGCTGCAGGTAAAGTTGTCGTCGGTACGGTATAAGTCGAGCCACCATCTAGCCCATATTGGGTCCCGGGTACTGAGATACGAGTATCATCCAACCACATGAGAGAAAGCCAAGAACCGCTAGCATCGCCACCGAGCCTTAACAACTCTGTTGAAGTCGGCACAGTGCTGCTATATGCGCCGCTACCCTCAACAAAACCGTTGAACCCAACGTATACGGTATTCCCAATGCGTTCTGCGACCATGTGGTACCACGTACCCGGTGCGGAAATACTGGTCTGTACAGTGGTGTTAGTTATCTGCCCATCAATTGTGGTAGCACCAAGCCGGACGCGAACAAAATAATCCCCAGCCCCATCACGTCGAATACTAAAGCCATAAGCATCACCGCCAGCTCCCCATTGGTTGAAAATGCTCCACTCATCATTTGTGCTTACGTCTTGACGTAAGTTAATCCATGTTTCCCACGTGAAATCATCAGCCCCCATGTCATAAGCGGCTATATCAGGTGCACGCCAAAAGTCTTCTGCGAACCCGCAAAAACCTGAAGTGCTACCAAATTTAGCGCGAGCGTTATCAATTTCCGCCGCAGAATAGTTCCGTTGCACAGTGGCTGTATTACTAGACTGTTCAACATACGAAGAATCACCATCCGTGCCTTCCAAGTCAGTTTGGAAAACTACAGTTGGTAAATCATAAGTAGCTTCGACAGTAGTCGCATCAAAACGAGCGGTGTTATAGGCCGTGTAATCAAAGCCCGGATCATAGTCACCCCCGGAAATAACATCTT
>Ga0255046_10000145_pt1 | contig 16691 bp, 11 predicted proteins | sample BC1_12_27_MG_FD_183632 | JGI IMG/M metagenome (GOLD analysis project Ga0255046, IMG submission 183632) | Seawater microbial communities from Strait of Georgia, British Columbia, Canada - BC1_12_27 | ecosystem: Environmental > Aquatic > Marine > Strait | place: Canada: British Columbia...
AGATGGTTGCGTCGGGGCGGTTTCGAGAGGACCTGTACTTTCGCATCGCCGTCTTTGAGCTGGACCTGCCTGCGCTCCGCGATCGTCAGGGTGACTTGCAGTTGTTGGTTCCTCGACTGCTCGAGCGCATCGCTGCGGCGAACGGCTCGCCGCCGCTGCGCCTAAGCGAACGCGCGATGGCGGCGCTCGAGCGCTACCCTTTCCCCGGCAACGTGAGAGAGCTGGAGAACGTCTTGCAGCGGGCGGCGGTGCTCATGACCGGCGGCGTCGTGGATGTCCAAGACCTGCCACCGATCGTGCGCGGCGACGCAGCGGCTCAACGCGACGCTCCGTCGCCCTGGGACGAGGTGGACAATTCAGTGCCGACAGCCATATCCGAGCATGGCCTCGATCAAGGCGAGCGTGTGGACACGCCGGACCATGCATCCGCCGAGCCCGCCACGCTCGACGATCTTCCGATCAACCTCGACGGGCTCGAGCGTTGGGCCATCCAGCGAGCCCTCGGCGACACGGGAGGACAACTGACCGACGCGGCGAAGGCCCTCGGTATCGGGCGCACCACCCTCTACCGCAAACTCACGAAGTACGGGCTGCGCTAAGCCGCCGCCGCAGCACCAACATCAGCAGTGCCAGGCCAAGCGACTGAATGAAACCAGACCAGTGTGTCGGGCCCAGCGCCACCGTACACCCTCCACCCGAGGGCTCAGCCTCTGAAACCGCCGTGATCCATTCGCTGGGGTCGCTTGGATTCGAAAACGTGAGCGGGCCAGAAACTGCGCCCACGAGCTTCTCACCGAACTGCACACTCGCCCCGTCTCGGACAATCGGTGAGGCATGCAAATCAGGGAGCCCAAGCACCCAGTCCGTGGACCCAGCGGCGAGCCGCAACTCTGCGGGCGCGCGATCCGAACGATTGGTCAATCGCAACGGAGCACTGCTGCGGGCAGCGAGCTCGAAGCGCTCGGCGCGATCCGCATCGCCATCGGGTGAGGACACAATCACGCCCACTGCACCGTCATCGAGGCCGAGGACGAGCTGAGGATACCCCGCGTCGAGCAAGTCAAAGCTGATGGGAGGCCAGCGTACAGGCGCCGTCCATCGTGCAAGCTCGCGAACCGAACGCCCATCGAAGCCAAAGACGCTGCCATCGCGATCGCCCCAAGCCAATCCCGGTGCCCCGCCGATTGGCGACCAGGCGCCGAGCCCGCTCGGCCGCGAGCCCGTCGCAGGCTGCACGATCTCAGGCCCATTTGAGAAAGGGCGGTAGCGTAGAAGCGCTCCGCCCACATCGAGGGCCCAGACTTCCGAAACCTCGGTCGAGGCCGCGCCGGGCGCGACCCAGGCGCGACTCACCGCATGGCGGTCGATCCTGAGATTGTCGCGGGCAAGCGCAGATACGTGCGAGTCCACGGCTGCCACGATGACGCCATCGTGGGTAGCCATTACGAATGCGCCAGTTGGATACTCGCGCAGGTCGCGAGGCGGAAAAATGAAGTCTTCGATCCGCGCTTGCTCCTCGAGCGTCACACGAAGCAACGACCCGTCACTGAGTAGCACCCCGAATCCGCAGGCCTCATCGATGGCATAGGCGGCGGGCCGACCTGCAATCGCGGTGGGTAACGGCACTTCGGTCGCGATCTCGAGCTGATCGAAGCTCGTTTGTTCGATCCACAGCAGAGTGTGAGACGCGTTGCGTTCGCCAGCGACGACCAGAGCCGATTGTCGCCCACGATTGCATGCCGCAACGCCGTAATCGGTAGTCTCGAACGCTCCGAGGGCGAGCGACGTCGAAAGCGTGCGGAGCGTCAGTTGCCCGCCTTCTGAGTACAGTTCGACCGGTGCCCCAGCTGGGGATAGCTGGCCGCTCCACAGCACATGCGCATCACCCTGCGTGACCGCCCCGGGACTCCATGCCGCAGCGAGTGCGCTGAGAACGACCTGCAACCATTGTGCGAAACCCATCACTTGCTCCTAGCTCCGCCTCTCAGCGGCTTTCGCTCCATACTTCGCTCGGGGAGCGCGGCGATGCGTACCATGCGCTCGGCGTACCCAGTCGGACCCAGTTTGAATAATCGGGGAAGCCAAGCCACACAGGCTCCGCTTCGAATGACCACTGCGGCACGGAGGCATCGACCGTGTACGCGAAGTCGAGAGGAAACCCTGCGAGCTCGGAATAACGAGACGTCAACTCGGCAGGACCACCCTGGCTAGGCAGGTGGACCGTGTTCGGTTCCGGCAGGTACGGCATGCGAATGTAGGGGTCGAAAGGTGCCGTGCCGTAACTGCCATCGGGATTGCTGCCTGGGGACACGTCGATCACCAGGCTGGCCGTTGCGCCGGGCTGGTGGTTCGCCTGATCACGGGCCGTGTTGGCGTAGTTTGCAACGACCGGAGGAAGGGCGTCGATGGTCTCTTCGAAAATCTCGATGTCGAGCTCTCCATTGCCGGTGTACGTCTCGCTGAAGGTCACCCCGCCGGCCGCGTCGTAGCGCACCAAGGTTGCGGACCAGCTCCCGGCAAGGGCGACTCGCTGCCTGAAATTGTGGACGTAACCCGCGCCGCGAGCGAGCGGCTCGTAGTCGATTGTCAGCCGCGAAAGCAACCCTCCCGACAGGGTCTCGCCGGCCTGCACGCGGACGATGAAGTCGTTGTAGTCCCAGTCGTTGCTGCCCGAGCCGATCATGTCTTCGTAAAAGACGATCAGGTTGGCGGACCGGTTTGGGGGCGACAACGGGGTCGCGGAGACGACGGCGCTGTAGGCGCTGCTGTTTCCATCATCGTCGACCGCGGTGGCCCGGTACTCGTATTCCGTGCCGTTGGTGAGCCCGGAATCAACGTAGGTTTCGCCCTGGATCGGGTTTGGCCCCACCTGGGTCCAGCTCGAAGTGCCGACCCTGCGGCGGTAGACTCGGTATCCGAGAAGGTCCAAAGCGCTCACCGGCGCGATCAAAACCGTCACGCTCCGGTCGCCAGGAACCACTGTCAGCGACGGTGAAGAAGGCGGCGTGGTGTCCGCCGGCTGAGCCAAGATTGGCCCCGCATACGTAGTCTCGCCGCCAGGGCCCGTACCCCGGATGCGATAGTAGTAGGACTGGCCATTTTGTACGGACGCATCGAGGAAGTTGTAGCTCGAGGTCGTACCGGCAGGGTGATTCCGAACGGATCCCGAGATCTCCACAAAACCGCTATCCGGGGCGCCCGAACGTTCCACTGCCATCGTGGTCGTACCTGCAGCTCCACCCGACGCGGTCCAAGAGAGGGTGACCGTCCCGTCGGCCGCGTCCGCCGCCAGACCCGAAAGCGTAGCGACGGCAGCGGTCTCAACGGTGAGCGGGGTACTTTGGCTCGATCCGAGCGTCGTGCCGCTCTCGTCGGCAGTGGCCACGGCATCCACACTGATGACCTCACCAGCGCTGCCTGCGTCTTGGGTCACATCAGCCTCGAGACTGAGGGCGACGCTCTGCCCCGCCGCAAGGCTGTCAAGCTGGTAAGTCACCTGCGTCTCCGTGCCGGCGGTCACCGAAGTCGCGGGGCTGCCGTCCAGGGTACCGCTGACATAGTCGAGACCAGAGCCGAGGGTGACATCGACGGTGACGTCGGTCAGATCCGTCGCGCCCGTGTTGCTGACCGTGCCGTTCACCTGGAGAGTCGCGCCGACGGTGGCACTGCCGCTGGTCGTCAGGGTGACTTCCGGATTGCGCAGCACAGTGGCGGTGGCGTACGCCATCCAGTTGTCGTTCCAATTGGCCATGGCGACCGAAATGGGACTCGCGCTGTCGATCCGGACATAGGGGCGCCGCCCATTTTGGGGCTGGTTGAGCGTCGCGTACTCGGCCGTGGTCAAGGCCACATCTACGTAGCCGAGAGCAGGAACGTCGACCGTGCGCGACCACAGTCCGCCGCCCGAGTCCGCGTCGGTCAGCTGAACGGAGGTCTGGCCACCGCGACTGAATAGCCACAGGTGTACGTAAGTTCCACCAAAGGTCGTGTTCCCCTCGTCGCCCGGAGGGCCGAGGTACACCAGGAACTCCTGCGACCCATCCACACCGAAGAGCCCAGGCGCGTAACTCGCGACATCACTGGTGCCGGCGGACCCCGTCTCTAACCAGTTGGCCTCGAAGGCCACAACCGGCCCGCCCGTGGATTGAAGTCGGTACAAGCGATGGCCGCCTCCGACGTAATCCGCATGGTCCAGTCGCTCGAGTGCCCAGGCATAAACCTGTTCGAACGCGTTGGACGCATCGTTCCACCCGTAGAGGGTCGCCACCACGCCATCGTCGAAGGCGATGATGCGAATTTCTTCTTCATTTAGAAGGCCCGGGTTGGTCGGTACGTGGAAATAGAAATCGTTGTCGATGGCGCTGCCAGAGCGTCCAGGAGCAAACCCTCCACCGTCACGTGCCTGGTTTTGAGGGTTGACGCTCGCAATCGCGCCGAAGAGCACCGTGACAGGGGCCGTCGCGACCAGCTCGTAGGTGTGTCCTGCATCGAGCAGATCGCGGCCCAGGCCGTAGCGCACCAATAGGTCCTCGCCCTCATCCAAGTCCGCCGATAACAGGGGATTGTCGGGGCGGGGTGAAAGAGACGTGACGCCCGAGCTCGTCAGCGGGGATGCAGTGACGTCGTAGAGCTCGACTCGGGTGCCGTCTTCGTAAGCGAAGACATCGATGTCACGGCGGGAAACGGTATAGCCATTCGTGTAGAGGAAGAAGCGAGTGCCGCGCAGGGTGCCGTTATCCGACGGCGCCCAGTCGTGTTGCCAGTCGCTGTCGGTCGCGATGTAGACCGACACTGGTTGGGTCGCATCCACGAGAAAATAGTCGCCATCCCAAACGCCGCCGGAATCATCGTTGACGGCTCCGTCTCGGATATACCGAATGAGGCTTTCTCCTTTGGTGAGCGAAACGTTGAGCTGGGTGTCGTCCGTGTCTCCGTCCGCACCATCGTCGACCAGATCGACGATACAAGGATCCGTCGCCGTGCCGGCAAGGGCTGTCACAACCACAACCGAATACCGGGTGCCCGCATTGTTGTTGGGCGGAGCGAAGACTTGGAAGTGGTTGGCAACCTTGGTTTCACGGTAGCTCTGGGCGGTTGCGGTGGTCGCGCTACACGCGGTCGCCAGCAGGAGGCCGAGCAAGACCGACCGTTCGTGGATCATGGTCATAGGCTCGCGTCGTGATGCACAGAACGCGCCAGTTGGTATTTCGCCACTTCATTGGGTTTTCGGGTGGCCGGCATGCCCAACGACGGGTCAGGTCGAAACACGGCGTTTCAGATTGGAGCGCGCTCGCACAGAGGGGTTCACGCTGGGGCGCGCTCTGCTCGTGCAAGCCACAACGCGACCGCGTGGAACGCCAATAGGCTCAGTTGTGCCGCAACAGTGGCCCAAGCGGCCCCGAGCGCTCCGAAGGACGGAATCCAAAGGATGTTGAGCGTCACATTGACCGCCGCCGACAGCCCCTGAGCGCGCGGCACGAGCCCCTCTCGTACGTTGGCGATCCACCACTTGTGGATGAACGCCACGCTGATCTGCGCCGCGCCGGCGATCAATAGGACCGAGAGTAACTCGCCAGCCGCCGCGAATTCAGGCCCGTAGACCAGTGTCACCATGGACTCGGCGAAGGGCACTAGGCACAGAACCGCTGCGGAGCCGCAAAAACCGACGCCCACGAAGGCGGCAAAGTGCGTCATTCCGGACGGGCGAGTCAGATTGCGCACGAGCCTCGGGTAGAGCCCAGTCGCAACGGCAACCGTGACTGCATCGAGGCCGTTGACGAATCGATAACTCGCCGCGTAGAGACCTGTGGCCGCAGGGCCGACGAGACCACCCAACAACAACATGTCGGCACGGGCCGTGATCGAGCCAAACACGGTCCCTACCCCAACTTTTCGCCCACGATGCCAAAGCATCCGTTCGACCTCGGGGTCGCGCACGAGTCGTAGCCGAAAGAGCCTACGATGGACGTGGATGGCGCGGAGGCAGGTCAACGCGATAGCCGCCACGACGTATGCGCAGAGCACGTGTTGCACGCCGCCATGATGGGCGGCCAGTACGAGCCCCACGAAGAACAGAAGCCGGGTCGCTACGACGCTCGGGAAGTCATGGCGCGCGGACTCCAATGCTAGAATCGGAAGAAAGAGTAGACTCGCTGCACCGTTGACGATCAGAGACGCAACCGCCAGCCCCACGAGAGCCGAACGCGACGGGTCCAAATCGATAGCCACGCAGAAGAGGGTCGCCAGCACGCCACAGACACCGGCCCCGCGAACCCAAACGCGCGTGGTCGCCGTGAAGATCGCCTGGGCGCGTGCAGCGCCACGGGCGTATAGACTGACGGCGACATCCGACGTTCCAAACAACAGCAGCACGCTCAGCGCGGATGCCACAGCCATCACATAGCTGAGATCGCCGAGCGCCTCGGCGCCGAGCGCGCGGGCGACGATGATACCGGCCGCCACGTGCGTGAGTACCTCCACCGCCTGGCAGGCCATCGCCCAGCCAGCCGGTCCCCAATTCGGCGCTCTGCGCCAGGCAACCGGCGAAGGATCGGGGCGAGACACACGCGGCTCAACCGAGTTGCTCATCTACTCACTCCGCCGCATCGGACCAACGGGCCTTCGAGCGTTCATCAGGTGCCAGGCTGCGAATGACGCGAGCAGGGTTGCCGACCGCCAGACTGTAAGGCGGAAGATCCCGCGTCACGACCGATCCCGTGCCAACTACGGTGCCGCGGCCGATTCGCACGCCAGGCATGACGGTGACGCGAGTGCCGAGCCAGACGTCGTCTTCGATCACGACTGGCTTGATCTGATCCCTATCAACCGGCTCGTGGCGCCTCCGCCGCTCCGCGTCCAACGGATGACCCGGATTGTCGGTGATGTAGCATCCGTCGGCGAGGCGGACGTGGCTGCCCAAGGTGACCGACTGGCTGACGCTAATCACCGTGCCATAGCTGATGTTGGTTTCGTCACCGAGCGTGAGGGTCGGGGCTTCGAGCACCGACCCTGCTGCAAACGTAGTGTGGCCGTTGATCTTGCAGTTACGCCCGATTCGTAGGCGCAGGGCTCCGTAGATATAGGGAATCCCGACATGCAGAATCAGTCCATCCCCGCAAGACTCGCAGCGGGCCCGGAACATCGGTTGATAGTAGAGCCGTTGGACGAGCTCCGCCTTGGTTCCCGTCACCGCTTGGTGCGCGACGAACAACGGAGCAAAGATGGGTCGAGGCGCAGGAACCTCGGCGCGGCGCGCGGCTTTTCCGATCCGATAGAGGACCCGAGTCGTCGGGGTCTGCTGGCGCTTGATTTGGGCGATCACATCACGGATGGGCATGGGTCCTCCAAGTCGGCTGGGGGCGGAAGTTTGGATGCATCGCGCAACCCGTCGCGCGCTCCACGCGGATGAGCGAGTCGAAGAAGCTGGTCAGCGACGGGACCGAAGATCGTCGCCGCACGGTAGTTCCTCGCTGCTTCGCGGGCCGCATCGCCAAGCATGCGCGCATGCTCGGGTCGCCGCGCTAGCTGGACCATGTGGAACGCGAGGGCGTCGGGATCGCAGGCCCGATACTCGAGGCCCGTGCGTCCCGACTCCACCAGAGGCGCGGACTCGCCGTGATCCGGGACGAGTGGACAAAGCCCTGCGGCCATGGACTCCAGGATGCTGCGCCCAAAGGGTTCAGGGGCGAGCGCCGTGTGCAGATAGACTTGGCAGCGAGCGCGAATCGCGTCGAGGTCGTCGGGCAGCTCGTGAAGGATCACGCCCCTGGGGATCGTAGACGGCAGCGGCGCGGTGTCGGGATGCTTTCCATCGGGTCGTGCGAAACAAACCTCGAGTGGCGGAAGGCTCTCCCGAAGAGCAGCGCGACGATAGGCTTCGAAGGCGAGCGGGAGCCCCTTCCAGCCCACTAGCGCGGAGCACCACAGCCAACGTTCGGCGTCGGCGCGACGCGGCGTAGGCCATGCGCGCTCCCGTAGTCCCTCTTGGACGCGGGAGAACTCGACGTTCGCTTTCGCCACGCAACGCGCGGCCCCGTGCCCCACGGCAAAGATGCGATTTGCTCGACCCAGGCACGCCTTCGCAAGACGGGAGCAGTGGAACGGCCCGCGCACATACTGTGCCAATGGCAACCTCAGCAAAGGTGCCACGACATATGCGGCCAGATTGACCGGCGGCGTATTGTTCGCGAGCAAGACCGACGGCCGGAGTTTCCGACAAAGCCCCAATAGCCTGCGAGCGCGCTCCGCCTCTCGAGCGGCGTAGGCGCCGCCGTGGACGGCCGATAGGTCGTCGGCGCCGAGGTCGATCACGTCGAGGTTGGGGGCCAGATCCCGAAACGCGGAGGGCGCGCGTGCGATGACCACGGTTCGCATACCGCGCGCCCGCACAGACTCGTCGAGCGCCAGAATGCTGGTCACCGCCCCACCCGGCCCCGGGCTCGTGTCGACCACAGCGACTAGCGGCGGCGACGCCATCAGCGAGCTCCGCGTCCGAAAATCATCACCGCCACTGTGCGCGTGACCACCCGAAGCTCCATCGCGATGTAGCTGCGCAGGTCGTAGAGGTGAGCGTTGTACGTGAAATCGTAAAGCAGCTTCTCGCGCACGCTGTCGAGACACGTATCGTAACCCGTGTGAATCTGTGCCCAGCCCGTGATTCCGGGTTTGCATGGCATGAGCCGGTCGTCGTAACCCGGAAGTTGAATGGCGAGCTCGTCCGCGATCGCAGGCCGTTCGGGCCGCGGCCCAACCAAGCTCATCTCCCCTCGCAGCACCTGAAACAGCTGAGGCAGCTCGTCCAGACGGGACTTGCGAAGAAAGGCTCCGACCGACGTGATCCGAGGATCTCGCTCTTCGGCCCACACCGGGCGACCATCGGCTTCAGCGTCGAGACGCATACTCCGGAACTTCCACATCACGAAGGGGTGCGTGCGACCCTCGATATCGAGGGCAAGGCGTTCCTGGCGGTAGATCACAGGCCCGCGGGAGTTGAGTCGTATGGCGATGGCAGCCAGCAACATCACAGGTGACGCGAGCAACAAGCCGATCCCGGCGCCCAACACGTCGAGCGTTCGCTTGAGGATTCGCACCGAGCGTGGCGGCTGAGCGGGCCGCGTGAGCTGAAGAACTTGATTCTCCCGCGGACGTCGCCAGCGGACACCTTCCAGACCGAACAAATAGCGGCCCATTCCGATCGCGCAGGCGAGTTGTGCAACGAGGCCATGGGCTACGATTGCGAAAGGCCGAGGTAGCGACGCTCCATCCCAACCGAGGGCCGCGGCCCCCATCGCGCCCAATAGAAGAAGGTCCCCGATGAGCGCGAGAGGCACGAAAGCCTCGTGGTCGATCGCGCGAACATTCACAAAGACGGTGAGCGCGCCAATCCACACGGGGCCAAGCGTCTTGAGTAGTTTGTGCCCCACGAGGCTGAGGGCCAACCGACCACGCGCAGGGCTGAGTAACCTGCGGTACCGGATCAACATCTGCAGGTTGCCGTGCGCCATCCGCGCGGTCCGCTCGAAGACGGTCGACAGTCGCGTTGGCGCGTCGTCGACGACTAGGAGATCCGGTCGATACACGACTCGTGGGCCGCGTTCGCGCGCCAGCATGGGCCAGACGAAATCGTCGTGAATGGTGTCGGGAGGCACCGTCAAGACGAGGTGACGCCGCATGACGTAACAGGCGCCGTGCGCGCCGAGCAGCATGTCGCGGTCGGCCTCGAGCTGTTTGAGTTTCGTTTCTCGTCCCCAATAAGCGGCGTCGGAGGCCGCAGACGCACTGCCTTTCCCTTGGGCCACGTAGCGGGGCACCGCGACACCGACGCCTGGGTCACTCAGCTCACCAGCGAGCTCGATCAGGGCGTTCGCCGGTAGCACCGCGCCCACATCGGTGAACATCGTCACCTGGCCTCGGGTGTGTTCCAACAGAAACGTCAAGGCGCCCAACTTGCCCCGACGGACCTTCAGCTCGAAGACCTTGACTCCCATGCTCTCGTAACGACGCGCGATCGCGGCGGTGGCATCGTCCGAACCATCCGAGGCGACGAGGACCTCGACTTGGTCCTCCGGATAGTCGAGTGAGAGCACGTTCTCGATCTTCTGTGCGATTCGCTCGGCCTCATTGTGAGCCGGGATGAGAATGCTGACGGACGGCAGTGGGCCGCGTTCCGAGCCCCCTGACCGCCGGCGCACGCGGGGCACGAGTCGAACGAGCAACGGATAGAGGACGTAGGGAGTGATGAGGGTCAGGACGAGGACCGCAATCACGAAAGCGTCGGTGGGGGTTGGCATAACGGTATCTCCAAGGCCGTTTGGCTCTGCGGGTAAACCCGCTGGTTGGTTGCCCATCCCCTTTGCAACTGTCGGACCAACTCTGAAGGACGATTTTTCGTACCGAAGCGAGTCAACGCGGAGCACGAAACGCATCCGTTGAACCGTTTTGGTACGTATTTGTCGTGCGGTTGCCCGAACTGAAACAATCTCCTGCCACGAGGTCGAGGCCCATCAAGCTTTGGCGGAGGCTCGCCGCTCTTGCGCTCCACGAGTGCTCGAGCATGGCGGCACGACGGGCCAAGCGCTTCGCCTCGGTATCGGCCAGGGCCTCGCATTCGAGGAAGTGAATTACATCCTTTGCGGAAGCGCCTACCGCCACTTGTGGCAGAGCGGCGAGCTCGGGAAGCGGCGTCGAGATGCACGGCAAGCCAGCGGCCAAATACTCTCGTGCCTTTAAAGGGTTCACGCCGCGCGTGAGCTCACTCACGCGAAACGGCAACCATGCCGCGCGCCAATGAGCGATTGCCTCCGGAAGCTGCGCGTACGGCAGCGCCGGCAACACACGTACATTCGCGCGGGCGCGCAGGGAGTCGGGAAGTACGCGCACCGGACCCCGCAACTCGATCGTCCAGTCTGGGCGAGCATCTGCAACGGCCGCGATCAGATCGAAGTCGATCCACTCGGCGAGCAGCCCAAAAAAGCCCAGGACCCGCCCCTCTGGAGGCGCGGTCGGAACACGTCCGAAGTGCGCAACGTCGACCCCTTGAGGGAGGTAATGCCAAGTCTCCTGTGCCTCGGGCTCCTCAGGTATCAAAGCCTGGGCGGTTGCGAAACACAGATCCGCTTTGCTCCGCATGCGCCGCTCCGCGTGTCGGGCAAGCTCGGCGTCTACTCCCGGAAGTCGGGGGTAGTCGTCGAGGCGGAGGTAAGCGAGCAGACCTCGACACAAGGCATTTGCGTAATACGCAGCGACGGGATTCGCGCAGAGCACGGTCGGACGCACCAATCCCATGCGACGGCTGGTCCCGGCGAGCGTTCGTCGCAACAACAGCCGGTTGATCCGTCTTATTGTGGGCCGTGTGTGCCACGGCAAGAGAATGGGCGTTAAACGCGTCACCTCAGACGCGGTAGACTCACGCTCCGAAGGGCGCCTCAGACGCGGAAGCTTCCGCCATGCTCGGCCCAAGTCAGCCGTCGAGAAGCGCGGAGCGCGCATTGCGATGGAGTCCAGCCACACGACGCGGTCGCCATCGGGCAGCGCACGCACGAGGTGTTGGGTAGTGGAAGGGTGCCGACCCCAATCGTCTCCGAACACAATCCAGTCCATCATGCCCTCGCCAACTCGCGGTAGTGCTCAGTCGTCAGCTGCGCCCAGCGTTGGGGTGAATGCCGCGCCCGGATCTCCGCCGCACGTCGCCGTGCGCCGATGCGCAAATTGTTGTGGTCGCGGTGCCAACGCACCAACGCCGTTTCCCATGCTGCCACATCGCCAGGCGGCAGGAGAAGGCCTGTCTCGCCCTCCCAGACGGCTTCAGGAACGCCGCCAACCCGACTCGCGAGTACAGGGACCGCGCTAGACGCTGCTTCGAGCACCGCGAGCGGAAGCCCCTCGCGAAAAGATGGAAGCACCAACGCATCCGCCCTGTCGAGCAAGTCTGGAATGTCTCGTCGGACGCCCAGCCAACGCACCCGGTGTTCGATCCCGAGGCTCGACGAGAGTGCCTTCCATCGAACGGCGCATGGGCCATCGCCAGCGACGTCGAGTCGGAGGCGCGTAGGCACGTGGGGGGAGGCGAGCGCCCGCAGCAAGACATCGAGGCCCTTTTCTTCGCTAAGGCGACCCACGAACAAGAGCTCGGTTCCCCCGCCGAGGAAGCGTGGGCGAGTCTGAGACGGGTGAGAGAGAGCAACGGGGTTGGGTACCGTGCGAACTCGGGCCCGCGGGATTCCACGTGCGACCAGCTGCTCTGTAGTCGTTCGAGAGACGGAAAACACTCGGTCCGAGCGGCGGTACAACGCACGGGCGACGCGCTCGTAGAATCGAACCGACGCGCAATGAGACGTCTCGCCGTGATGTGTGACCGCCACTGAAGCCGACCCAGATCGCGCCGCTAGCGAATAGGACAGGGCTTTGTATCCGTGGGCGTGGACCACGACTGGCGCGTGAGCGGTCAGAGCCGCGCGTAGTGTGCCGAGTGCCCGAAAGTCTACCCGACCTTGGACGGGAACGAACTCAGTGGGAATGCCCTTGGCGCGCGCCTCCTCGGCGAAGAGGATGCCGTGTTCGGGGTTTCGCTGCTCGAGCAGCACCAAAAGAGAGAGCTCATGATCTCGTTCGAGCAGGGCCTCGGTCCCCTGTAGCACGACGTTCTCGGCGCCAGCGATGGGGCCAGGTGCGATGACGTGGGTCAGTCGCACGGCACCGCACCGGGTTGCTGGGATGGGTGGACTGAGCCGTGCCCCACGTTTCGGTAGAGCTCCACATACTCTTTCACCATTTGGTCGATGCCATAACCTTCACTCACTCGAACACGGGCTGCCCGCCCGAGAGACAAGCCGAGCGACGTATTCGTCGCGATCAACACGAGAGCGTCGGCGAGTGCGTCTGAAGCGCCGGAGGGCACGAGCAGGCCTGCGTCGCCGCTCAATAACTCGGGCACGCCGCCCACGTCGGTGGCGACCACGGGCCGGCCATACGACATCGCCTCCAGCAACGACAAGGGCAAGCCCTCGCGAACACTACTGAGAACGCTTGCGTCAATCGCGGGGTAAAAGGCACTCATGTCGTCGAGAGCGCCTAGCCAACGCACACGGCTTTCGAAGCCGCGCGCCACCGCACTTCGCTCGAGCTCCTCGCGCAATGGTCCATCGCCCGCGCATGCCAACAGCGAGTCCGGAACCCGGTCGAGCAGGCGGCCGAACGCAGAGAGAAGGGTCGCATGGTCTTTCTCGGCGGCGAGGCGCGCAACGCAACCTACGACGAAGGTCTCCGGACCGGCGCCGAGGAGCCGGCGACCTTCAACCCGAAGTGATGGGTCTTCTCCGGGGAGTGCCACACCGTTGCGAATCACACGACAGTCACCGGGGAACTGGCGTCGAAACTCGGCGATCTCTGGCGTTACGGCGACCACCCGCCCGACCTTGGACATCGATGCCCCGACCCAACGGCGGCGCCACTTGTCGTAAAACTCGTGGGAATGCTCCGTGTGGACGAGTCGAGTTCGTGAAAAGAAGGCGGCGGAGGCACCATAGAGAAACGGGCCTAAATGATGCGTGTGCAGAACATCGATCCGCTCGCGGATGAGGATCGAGCGAAGTTCAGCGACGCGGTCGAGGCGCAAGCCGGGACCGATCGGAAGCATCACCGTTCTGACACCGGCGGCTTCGAGTGCTGACCGGACCGGGCCGTCTCCGAGATAGCCAATGACCAGGCTATCGACGCCGTACCGGCGGGCTTCAACGGCGAGCCGCTCTACCATGCGCTCAAGTCCGCCGACCGCGAAATACTGCATTAGATGTGCGACACGAATGGGCTGTGACGGCATGGGCTTCTCCGTTGGGGCGTCATTCGCCTCCGGGCCCGAGCTTCAGCAAATACCGGGCCATTGTCTGGCGTTACTGGAAAGCCGCGGCAGCCGTTTCAATTCAGTACGGCAGGTGTACCGCTCGCTCCAAAATGGAACGGCCCGCGTTTCGATATGGGTCAGATTGTTCGGGAACAGGGCCCCAACACGTTTCGGCCCCGATCTTGCTCTGTACGGAGGTCGACATGCCCGGTCTCTCGAAGATGCTGCTCACCGAGCACAAGCTGGTTGCAAGTGCGTTTCAAGCTGCGGATCTCGCAGGCGCGCGCCGCGTGCTGTTGGTCTCCGCCAACCCCGGGGACGGAAAGTCGCACCTGGCTCGCTGTATCTTGCGTCATGCGACTACCGTGACCGATGCCGGTGTGCGGATCTGCACGCTGCAAGACCTTGGATGCCATGAGGACGAAGGCTACCTCTGGGTCGATGGACTCACACTCCTCGAAGAGCCCGGCCCTCGACTTCTGACACCATCCGTACGGGCTTCGCTCGACGGAGCGCTTCTGGTCGCCCGTGGGATGGCAACCACTCGCCGCGAGATCGAGGAATGCGGACAGCGTCTGCGAGCACTGGGACTCGACCCGCTCGGCGGCATCTGGAACGAGTGCGACCACCCTCCGGCCTCAGAAGCGCTGCGCGGGCTGCGATCGAGTATCTCTGAGTGGTCAAGACGCTTCATGCCCGGTTCCCTCATGCGCGCACCCCGGAGGTCACCGTGACCGAGGGGGGGCGCGAGCTGAATCTGGATGCGGTCTTGCAGTTGGGGTTTCGTCGGTGGTGGCTTCTTCTAGCCGGCGTGATCGTCACGATGGGCACCGCCGCGGCCGCGTGGTCCTTGGTTCCCGGACAGTACGAGTCATCCGCGCGCCTGCTCATTCAGGACCAACAGACCATCAACCCGTTCCTGGAAGACATGGTGGTCGAGTGGACGGTCAAGCAACGCCTGCCCCTCATTCAGAGCGTCATCAAGAGTCACGCCACCTTAGGCCACGTCTTGAGGGAGCTGGGTCAAATTGATCCGGACGCAAGCGCAGACGAAGTGAATAGCGCGGTGCAGCGCTTCGCACGGCAGGTCGAGGTGATCGGCCTCGGCGGAGGGCTGGTCAAGATCAAGGTGCGCGCGAACAGCGCCGATGCAGCCTATCAGGCGACCCTGGTTCTCGTCGCGCGCTTCACCAACGAAATTCTTCGCCCGCAGAAGCAAGCGGTCGAAGCTTCAGCAGGCTTTCTCGGTGGTCAAATCCAACGTTTGCGCGGCGAGATCACAGATCTCGAAGAGTCGGTCACGACGTTCAAGACCGACAACGTAACGGAACTTCCCGACGTTCAACGACTGACGGTCACCGAACACATGGAGCTTCGGAAAGCGCTCGTCGAGGCAGAGGTGCGTGCCGCTGCTGCGCAGAAGCGCCGAGCGCTTTCCGAGCAAAAGATCCGCCAGCTCAATCCCATCGTGCGCCAACTCGAAGCTGATCTAGTAAAAGCCCGAGCCCAGAGTAACGCGCTAGAACACCGCCTTTCGTCCGATCATCCGGAGCTTGCAGCCGCGCGCGAGCGTGTCCGCTGGCTGACCGATGAGTTGAAACGAGAACGAAAGGCACGACGTGAGATTCCGATCGAAGTTCTCCGCTCGCAGCTATTGGCCTACGAAAACACCCAGCGAGAAGAGACACCGCTCGCAGACGGGACGGATGTGCCGACCAGTGAAGTGTTCCAGCACCGCGCCCTGGTGTTGGAGCTCGAGGGGGCCCGGGGCGAGATTGAGTTGCTGCACGAACGCTTGTCCGAATCCAGCGACTCGCTGCGCGTGAACGCCAAGAACGGAGAGTCACTCAACCGTCTGACCCGTGATCTCGACATCAAGCTCGCCCTCTATCGCAGCTTGCTCGAGAAGTACGAAGACGCGCTGGTTACAGCAGAGCTTTCCGTCTTTGACGAGGAGCACCAGGTTTGGACTGTCGAGACGCCCGTCCGGTCGACGCGGTCGACCAAGCCCGCACTGTGGATGGTACTGCTCGGCGCGCTGTTCGGAGGCTTCTGCCTCTCGGTACTCAGCCTTGCCGTCTTGGCGGCGTTCGATGACAGCATTCGCGGCGAGCGCGAGCTCGCGTCAGCGCTCGACGCACCCTCACTCGGTCGGATGCCGCGAGGGGAGGTCTGAGTGCGTGCCGCTGGGGTGTTGGGAGGGCTTGCCATCGTTGCTGGGTCAGCGGCGGGCGCGATCCATCCCCTAGCTGCGATCGGCGTGGTGTTGGGTGTGGTCGCAATCGTTTGGGTCTTATCGAGCCCGTTCAATGCGACCCTCGCATTCCTGATCGTCTTGATCGCGAGACCCGCAGATCTGCTGCCGGGCCTCGAAGTGTTGATGCCGGCCAAGCTGCTCGCGATCAGCGCGCTCGGACTCTGGCTTCTGGGCAAGCTTCTGCGCGAAGACTTGACCGTCTCCCGGGCGCCGCACGGCAAGTGGATGGTTGCGCTCGGCGTGGCCGTGCTGTTGTCCACCCTGATGAGCAGCCACCCGGCCGCTAGCATGGCCCTTTTCACCGACTCCTTCGTGAAGATCCTCATCATGTACGCCCTGGTCGTTCACCTGGTCGACGACAAAGAGCGAGCTGTGAAGCTCCACGTCACACTCAGCCTGTGCACGACCGGTTTGGCGCTCTATGCGCTGCACGAGAAGATTACGGGCGTAGCGATGGTCGAAGGCAGTCGGGCCGGCTTCGTCGGGCTCCTTGGCGACCCGAACGACCTTGCGCTGGTGCTCGTGATGTACGTGCCGTTTCTCATGGAAGCCGCTCTTGCAACGACCGGCGTGCGACGCTCTCTACTCGCGGTTCAG
>Ga0255046_10000146_pt1 | contig 16585 bp, 12 predicted proteins | sample BC1_12_27_MG_FD_183632 | JGI IMG/M metagenome (GOLD analysis project Ga0255046, IMG submission 183632) | Seawater microbial communities from Strait of Georgia, British Columbia, Canada - BC1_12_27 | ecosystem: Environmental > Aquatic > Marine > Strait | place: Canada: British Columbia...
TGATAGCTGATAGCTGATAGCTGATAGCTGATAGCTGATAGCTGATAGCTGATAGCTGATAGCTGATAGCTGATAGCTGATAGCTGATAGCTGATAGCTGATAGCTGATAGCTGATAGCTGATAGCTTTCGCTACTACTCCACCTCACAGAAGAGGTAGACCCGGCGCATCGCCTGAAGGACGATGCCGGCAACCTTGAACTTCTGGTTCGACTCCTTGAGGCGATCATTTTTCGCGTTCACCTTGGCGCACTCAACCCGGGCGAGGGGGTTCCCGTTAGTGTCTTCGATAAGGGCGATGACCAAGACCTTGACGCCGTCAGGGTTGGTGTTGACGAATCCGAGCTCAACCGTGATTGGGTTGGTTTTTTCGAGGTCAATCTCTCGGTCGTCTTTGGTGTGGACGCCGAAGTGGGTCCATCGCACTCCTGCCACCTCCACCATCGGTCTCAGGTCGGTGTTGACGGTGAACTCGAAGTCCTCTTGAAAGGGGCTCTCGACGACGCGGTACTCATTCTCTTGCGCGGCGGCGGTCACCGCCAACGCCAGAATTACAAGACCCATGGTTATTGACCTGCGTTGCATTACACGGGGCGCCCTCTCGATGGTTTCCCAAGCGAATTATACACGGCTGGCTCGTGTCGGTGACACAAAATACAACCGCCGCGCATTTGCGCGGCGGTTGTCTGCCAACTCTATTCTGTTCAGGGTCTGTGGATTGTCATGCCCTTGGAGACTGCCGAGGCGTCCCCTGAGGTCACGTCACAGATGGAAAGCTTTTCTTTGACCTGGCTGACGGTGAGGCGCGCGACCTCCGTCATACTCTCATCGAGAATCTCTCCAGTGTCAGGATCGCGTAGGACTTCCACGTCCCCGACCGTAAAGCTCTGGCCGACCGACACACCCTCGCGGCTGCCGCGGTTGACGTATATCTTGTCACCCTTGGTGAGAACCACTGAACCGGTCCACGGGAATCCGGGCATCTGTTCGATCATGAAGGCGACCGCTTCTGCGCACGCGTCCTGCACCGCAAGCCCGACATTGTCCTTTTTGTTGCCGCCGAACGCAGCGCCCCATCCACCCGCGTTATATCCGACGCCGAGAGATTTGCGTTTGTGGGTGCCGACCACGCTCTTCGAGGCCAAAATCTGGCCCGTGGTCGATTCGACGATGTAGATGGTGGCGTTGACCTCGCCCTTGCCGCCACCCCCGCCGACCTTGAAGCCTTTCACACGGATCCCACCGCCGGCGCCACCGGTATCGCCCTGGACATGGGTGATGGCGCCCTTGACAAGGAGTTGGGCGGGCGTCATTTGTCCGGTGGCCGGGGCCTTCTTACCACCAGCTGTGCGACCGGAGGCGGCGAAGTCCTGCTCATCCAGCGCCGCCGCCCGCATGTCGGTTTCGCCGAGAACGATGAACTTACCGGTCTGGTTGAGCATGTCCGTGAGCACCGTGCCCCAGGCGTGGCCGAGGTCCCATTGACCGTGCCATCCGGAACGGTTTTCAAACTCCGTGACGGTGATCGAATATCGGAGCCCACCGGTGGCTTCCTCCGCCTCCACGGGCATTACCGAGCAGACCACGGCTAAAAGTGTGATGAGAACCAACGACCTCAGTACAATCTTCATCTGTGTCCTCCGCGCCTTTTCATTGGTATGTACCAGTTTACACGGGCGCACGAGGTGGTGGAACAAACAAAGGGCGTCAACCCGGTTCCGTTTCCCTGCCCGACGCATGATTGATTATTATCCAGGGACGGAAACGGAGACGGGGACTACCCCGGATATTTCCCCGTGATGAAATTCATCAGGTCCTGGATGTGGCCCTCCTGGCTGCGGCTCACCCGGCGTGTGAGATCACCCGAAGAAACGAGGCCCTTGAGCTCGCCGTCGTCGATCACCGGCAGGTGCCGAAACCGTTGATCGGTGATGACAGCCATGGCTTCCTCGACGCTGGTGGTCGAGCGAACCGTCACAAGGTCCGAGGTCATGACCTCCACGACCTTGGTGGCGGCAGGGTCACGTCCCTCGCCGACCACCCGACAGAGGACATCGCGTTCGGTGAAGATACCGACCATTTCGCCCGAGACGCAGACCAGAAGGGCGCCGATCCGTTCCTCGTTCATTTTTCCGACCGCATCGAGGACGGTTGTCTCCGGCACCACGTAGTGGATCGCTGGCCCCTTGCCCGCGAGAACGGTTTCGAGAGTATCCTGCATCATCGCCTCCAGGACCTCATGAGCGCCCCGATGGGCCCTTTTGAATCAAGAGTTCACTATCGTTTTACAACAGATCGTACCTGAGACTCTATTCCCTCATTCCAGGAGAGGCTCCTACCATTGGCTCAACTCCAGCGTTGTGCCTTGAGAACGCACAGAGCGGCCATGTTGACGACATCGTTGACGTCCACCCCGCGCTGCAACACGTGCACCGCAGCGTCGATGCCGATGAGGATGGGCCCGATGGCCTCCACCTTGCCAAGCCGCCACAACAGTTTGTAGGCGATGTTGGCGGACTCGAGATCCGGACACACCAGGATGTTGGCGTCGCCCTGAATCCGCGAAAGCGGGAAGGTTTCGCGGGCGAGGTTCGGTTCGACGGCAGTGTCGGCCTGCATCTCACCTTCGATCATGAGATCGGGCCAACGCCTCTCGGCGATGCCGACGGCGTCGCGGACCTTCTGCGAACGGTGGTCGATGTTCGAGCCGAAGTTTGAGTAGGAGAGCATTGCCACCCTCGGTTCGACACCGAAATAGTGTTCGGCGGCCTGGCTGGCGAGGAACGCGATCTCGGCCAGCTCCTCGGCGGTGGGGTCCTGATTGACGGTGGTGTCGGCGATGAAGATCATCCGGTCCTCGAAAAGGAGGAGATACATCCCCGCCGCGCGTTGGATCCCTTCACGGGTCTTGTGGATCTGGAGCGCCGGCCGGATCGTCTCCGGGTAGGACATGGTGAGACCGCCGATGAGACCGTCCGCGTCGCCGCGGTGGACCATCATGTTGCCGAAGTAGACTGGGTCGCGCATCGCTTTGCAGGCAGTTTCCATGGTGACACCGTTGCGCCAGCGGGTGCGGGCGAGGATTTCGGAATAGACTTCGGCGTCGTCGCTCAATAGGGGATCGACGACCTCGATTGTATCCTTCGGCACTTCGTGCTCAGTAAGGAGTTTGTCGATCGCTTCGGCAGAACCGAGAAGCACCGGTTTGCAGATGCCTTCGTCGGCGAGGATCTTGGCGGCGCGAACGATCTTGACCGACTCGCCCTCGGGGAAGACGATCCGTTTGGGATCGGCCATCGCCTCGTCAAAGACGCTGTGCATGACCCGCCGGGTCCGCGACAGTCGTGTCTCGAGCTCACGAACGTAGTCTTCCTTGGACGAGTAAGGTTTGCGGGCGACGCCGGTTTTGATCGCCGCCTCGGCGACAGCCGGCGCTTCCCACAAAAGCACCCTGTAGTCGAATGGCTTCGGGATCAGATAATCGCGACCGAACTTGAAGGGCTTGCCGCCGTAGGCCCGGACCACCGAGTCCGGGACGTCTTCCTTGGTGAGGGTGGCCAACGCGCGAGCCGCTGCCAACTTCATCTCCTCGTTGATATGGGTGGAGGCTACGTCGAGCGCGCCGCGAAATATGAAGGGGAAGCCAAGCACGTTGTTGACCTGGTTGGGATAATCCGAACGGCCGGTGGCCATGATGACGTCTGGACGCACCGCGAGGGCGTCCTCGGGCAGGATCTCGGGGTCCGGGTTGGCCATCGCGAATATGATCGGATCCTCGGCCATCGTCTTCACCATCTCCTGGGTCACCAGACCCTTGACCGATACCCCGGCGAAGACATCGGCGCCCTCCATCGCATCGGCCAGGGTGCGCGCCTCGGTTTCAACCGCGAAGCGTTCCTTGTACTTGTTCATGCCCTTGGTGCGACCCTTGAATATGACCCCTTTGGAGTCGACCATCAGGAGGTTCTGAGGTTTGACGCCGAGCGAAATGTAGAAGGTGGCGCAGGCGATGCCCGCGGCGCCGGCCCCCGAAAACACGACCTTGACCTCGCCGATCTTCTTGCCCGCGACTTCGAGCGCGTTGACCAGAGCGGCGCCCGAGATGATTGCGGTGCCGTGCTGGTCGTCGTGGAAGACTGGAATGTCACAGCTCTCTCTGAGCCGTTCTTCGATCTCGAAACACTCGGGCGAGCCGATGTCCTCGAGGTTGATGCCGCCGAGGGTGGGTGCGAGGAGCTCGCAGAAGCGGATGATCTCTTCGGGATCTTTGCTGTCGACTTCGATGTCGAAGACATCGATGTCGGCAAAGCGCTTGAAGAGAACGCCCTTGCCCTCCATCACCGGTTTGCCGGCCATCGGTCCGATGTCGCCCAGACCGAGGACAGCGGTGCCGTTGGAGACGACCCCAACGAGGTTGCCCTTGTTGGTGTACTCGTAGACCAGCTCGGGATCTCGGGCGATTTCCAGACACGGCTCGGCGACCCCGGGGGTGTAGGCCAATGAGAGATCTCGCTGGGTGATGCACGGTTTGGTGGCCACGACCTCGGTTTTGCCGTGGCGTTTGCCGGTGTGGTACGCGAGAGCTTCCTCTCGGGTGATCTTTTTCATGGTTGGTCTCCTCGGTTCGGGCGTAGTCTGGTGAAAGTCCAAGAGAAAGATTTCACAAGCGCGGAACACAGTCCTTGGGAGAACGCAGGTCAAGACCCGGTTCGGACCTCCCGCTGCATTCTACAGACCGTGAATCCTGGGGTATCGTACCTGATACGCAAGCGAACCCGCATATTTCACCGGGTTTCGTCGCGAGGCCGGCGAGGTGGCGTGCCCAGTGGGCTTTTCGACCCGAGGGGCGCGGAGCGCGTACTTGCGGTACGTCGAGCACCCCGACGCGAGAAAAGACTGCTGCGTGCGATACATCGCCGGTCGCAACAGGAAGCTGGTGAGATACGCGGGCTAAATGCGTCGCTCGACCGCGAGCCGGATCAGCTCGTCGAGCAGCGCCGGGTATTCGAGGCCCGAAAGCCCCCATAACCGGGGATACATCGAGATCGACGTGAAGCCGGGAATCGTGTTGACCTCGTTGATCCAGAGTCGATCGCCGTCACGTTCGAGGAAAAGATCGACTCGCGCCATCCCCGAACAACCGAGGAGGCGAAACACCGTCAGTCCGAGATCTTGGGCGGCTGCCGTGGTGTCCTCATTGAGGGGGGCGGGCGCCAGCAGCTCGCAGGCCGAGTCCACGTACTTGTCTGCGTAGTCGTAGAACTCGTGACCCGGGACCACCTCGCCCGGGACCGCGGCCCGTGGGTGCCGGTTGCCGAGCACCGCGACTTCGATCTCGCGTGCGTCGAGGCCCTTTTCGACCAGCGCGTGGTCGCCATGGCCGAGAGCAAGGTCGATTGCCGGGACCAGATCCACTTCTTCCGAGACCTTGCTGATTCCGACCGATGACCCCAGACGGGCAGGTTTGACGAAGAGAGGCAGGCCGAGGCCAAAGCTGCGCTCGATGATGAGATCCCGCTCCTCGGCCCACGATGTGCGATCGAGCTCGACCCACGCCGGCGTCGGCAGACCTGCCTGTGCGAGCAGGCGTTTGCAGAAGACCTTATCCATGCACAGGGCCGACGAGGCGGCGTCGCAGCCAACGAAGGCCAGGTCGAGCATTTCGAACAGCCCCTGGATGGTGCCGTCTTCACCGTAGGGACCGTGGAGGACCGGAAAGGCGACATCGATGGAGTCGTCGAGGAGACGCGTATCGAGCCGATTGCTACCCTCGAAGTGCACCACCGCGTCGGCGCGATCAGAGGATTCTGCGAGCACCCTACGGGCGGTCTCAGCATCGGCCCAGAGCCCCTGGCGGTCGACCGCCATGGGAACCACGTCGTATTTTTTTCGATCGAGGGCGCGGTCGACAGATCGCGCCGAAACGATGCTCACATCGTGCTCATCAGAACGCCCACCGAATATGAGGGCCACACGCTTTTTGTCGGTCATTCTTGGCTCTCCCATACTCAACCTACCGCTCCATTATGACGAAGCGGTGGCGATGATGGGGCGAGCTATGGATTCGAAGTCGAGACGTTTTGCTCGAATAGTCGTAGAAGATCGCCGTAGCCCTCGACCTTGAGTTCTTCAACCGGGACGAAGCGAAGGGCGGCCGAGTTGATGCAGTAGCGCCGACCGGTCGGCGAGGGCCCGTCTTCGAAGAGATGGCCGAGGTGGGAGTCGGCGTTGGCCGAGCGGACCTCAGTGCGGACCATCAGCCAGCTGCGGTCCTTTTTCTCGACGACGTTCTCGTTAATCAGCGGTTGTGTGAAGCTGGGCCACCCGCTGCCCGACTCGAACTTGTGGATCGAAGCAAAGAGCGGCTCTCCCGATACCACGTCGACATAAATACCGTCTCGATAGTTGTCCCAGTATTCGTTCTTGAATGCCGGCTCGGTGCCGCCTTTCTGGGTTACACGGTACTGCTCGGGGGTCAGTTTCTGCTTGAGTTCTTTGTCGCTCATCTGCGCGCCTCCCCGTCCCAAGTTCTGTTCTTCATTGCCGTCTGCGGTGACGCCCGGCACCGGTGCCAACAGAGCGAAGCACGAGATGACGGCCATGGTCGTGATGGTGATTTTCTTCATTCTATTCTCCCCAGAGTTCCGCCAGTCTGCGGTCCCGGCCGCACCCTTTGCGGTAATACGAGTAACGGAGCGGGTTTTTCTTGGAGTAATCCTGGTGGTAGGCCTCCGCCGGGTAAAAGGCGGTGGCGCCCGTGATCTCGGTGACGATGGGGTCGGCAAAGGGCTTGGTCTTTTCGATCTCGGCCCGTGACCGCTCCGCCGCCTCTCGTTGCGCTTCGTTGTGGTAGAAGACCCCGCTGCGATACTGGTCGCCGACATCGCAGAACTGTTGGTTGGAGACCGTCGGATCGATATTGCGCCAGAAGACCGCGAGCAGATCGTCATATCTGACGATCTGAGGATCGAAGACGACGCGAACCGCTTCGGTGTGTCCAGTCTTGCCGGCCGACACCTGCTTGTAGGTCGGGTTGGCAACCGTGCCGCCGGTGTATCCCGAGGTCACCGAAAGCACGCCCTCGACCTTTTCGAGGTCGGCCTCGATGCACCAGAAACAGCCACCGGCAAAGGTCGCGTACTCGGTTTCGCCATCTCCGGCAGCGACTGGCGCAGCGAGCAGTGTCACAGCCATGAGCAATGCCGTGACAGCCCACTCGTGAATGTTCAATTGACGTACTCTCATCGCTCGTCCTCCGCTTCCACCTCTTGTAATGCCGGAGAGGGCGAAAAAGTTTCCGCCCGCCTCGAAATCTTCACTGAATGCCGCCGCGAGCGTTTTGCCACTCGAACCAACGAGGTAGAGTCAGTGAGCTGTTCTCAGATCGTTCTTCCCGAGAGGATGCCAGGCACGCCGACGTGACGATGAGGACATCGTCACATCGGGAGCCAGGCACCTCCGGTCAGCGCGCTTTTCTCCGAATGCGGTATCCGGCAACATCGTCGGCCGTAAAGCGCATAGCCCCATAGCCCCATAGCCTTCTTCGGGATCGGACGGGGTAGGATAAAAACATGCAGCGTGTGCAGACTGGACTCGAGGTGCTCGTCGAGACTCCCGAGCTGATCGGTGGTCGCGGGTGGGCTTTGCTCTCCAACCAGGCGGCGGTCACTGGCGAACTCGACCCGGCCCGTGGCGTTTTGCAGGCGTTTGACCTGGGGCGACTGGTCCGTCTCTTCGCGCCCGAGCACGGACTCGACGGCGTCGCGCAGGATATGGAGGCGGTGGCCGACGTACGCGATCCGCTCACCGGCTGCGAGGTGCGATCACTGTACGGCACCACCGCCGAGACTCTCGCGCCGTCAGGAGAGGACCTCGACGGCGTGGAAGTCATGGTGGTCGATCTGCCCGACATCGGCGCCCGGTACTACACATTTGCCGCAACCATGGATTGGGTCATGGCGGCGTGTGAAAGGGCGTGCGTAGAAATCATGGTGCTCGACCGTCCAAACCCCATCGGTGGGCTGGTGCGCGAGGGTGGGATGGTGGAGGAGGGATTCGAGAGCTTTGTGTCACAGCTGCCCGTGCCGGTTCGCCACGGCCTCACCCTGGGTGAAATCGCCCTCCTGTTGCAGCGAGACCGCTATCCGCAGCTCGAGATGACGGTCGTGCCCTGCCGGGGGTGGAGGCGGGGGGATTGGCTGGACGCCACCGGTTTGCCGTGGGTGCCACCGAGCCCCAACATGCCGACCCTGGAGACCGCCGCCCTCTACCCCGGGTTGTGCCTGGTGGAGGCGACCACTCTTTCAGAAGGACGTGGCACCACCCGACCATTCCATCTGGTGGGTGCCCCGTGGGTCGATGCCGAGCGTCTGGTGTCCAGGCTCAGAGATGTCGGTCTGGCGGGAATCGCGTTCCGGCAGGCCTGTTTCCGACCTGAGTTCGGCAAGCATGGGGACGAGGTGTGCAACGGTGTCGAGCTTCACCCCACCGCCCGCGAGGCATTCGAGCCCGTCGCCCTCGGCCTGCACATCCTGAAAAATATCCACGATCTGCACCCCGAGGATTTCGCCTGGCGCTCCGATCCCTATGAATTCGTGAGTGACGTGCCGGCCCTCGATCTTTTGACCGGGTCGCCGGCGGCGCGGCAGCGCATCGAGGCAGGTGAACCGCTCGAGCCTTTGGTCGAGGCGTGGCGCGGCGTGGTGGGGGTATTCGAGCATCACCTCGATGGCATCCTCCTGTATCACGAGGCGGGATGAGACCGGAAATTCGAACGCTGGCGTGGTGCCTGGCCGGAATCTTTGCCTGTGGGACCCCGGCAACTGACTCGCCGTCGACCGGGTCGTTTCCCGCGTCGGCAGGTGTCAAGGCCGATGCGCCGACGGTCATCCTGATCTCAATTGACACCCTGCGCGCCGATCGTCTCGGGTGTTACGGCTGCCCTGCGCCCACCAGCCCGACGGTGGATCGCTTCCGCGAAGAGGCTGTGCTCTTCGAGTGGGCGATCGCACAGGCGCCTTCGACCCTGCCCTCGCACGCCACCATGCTGACCTCGCTTCTGCCTGAGAACCACGGCGCCTTTTTCAGCCGCCGGACAGCGTTGCCGCCGTCGCTGCCAACCCTCGCCACCGTGATGATGGCGGCGGGCTACCGCACTGCAGCCTTCACCGGCGGCGGTCAGATCGCTCCCGAGTTTGGTCTCGACCGTGGCTTCGAGATCTACGGCGTCAACCAAGGCGGAGCGGATTTTCAGGCCGCCGTCGAGACTGGTCTCGAGTGGCTCGCTCGGGATCTCGGGCGTCCGTCGTTTCTATTCCTCCACACGTACGAGGTGCACCATCCATACGAGCCTGATTCGGAACTTTTGGCCATCTTCGAAGACGGCTACGACGGCGTCCTTCCGCCATGGATATCGAAGGAGGACCTCGAACGCATCAATCGCGGTGAGATCGCGATCAACGACCGAGACCTGGACCACATCATAGCCGCCTACGACGCCGAGATCCGTTCCGTGGACGAGGCCTTCGCGGTGCTTCTTGCTGGTCTCGAAGAGCTCGATCTGGCCGACGATGCACTCATCATCTTTACCTCAGACCACGGAGAGGAGCTCGGCGAGCACGGTGTCGTGGGGTGGCACTCACACACCTTGTATGACGAGCTGCTGCGTGTGCCGCTCGTTATCCGGTTTCCGCAGGGGCGCCATGCCGGGACGACCGTTGGCGCCCAGGTGCGCCTCCTCGATCTTGCGCCCACGGTGCTTGGCGAGGTCGGCCTCGAGGTGCCAGCCGAGTTCGAAGGTGTTGACCTGGCAAGGCTCTTGACCGGGCTGCCGACTCCGCTGCCCGCCGTTAGCCAGCTCGACCTGCCGCTTGGTGAGAACCAGGTTTCGTTGCGGACGGCACGATGGAAGCTTTATCCGCGAGCGGCTTTTGCCGGCGATCCCTTCGCCGATGGCTCGCCCCCTCTGGCTGTCCGGGGGCGCAACCTCGTCAAACGGTGGCGGCGCCCCTTTGCGCTCTTCGATCTCCTGGTGGACCCCGAAGAGACCGGTGATGTCGTCGGCGCTCACGAGGGAGTGAGCGAGGCATTGCGACAGACTCTCTCAAGCCTGAGAAAAAGGCGTTCCAAGCCGCCAGCGGCTCCCACCGTAACCGTGTTTGCGACGACCGAAGAATGGTTGCGCAGCCTCGGCTACGTGGAGTGAGGCCTCAGCGCTCCTGGCGGCGCTTGAGAGAACGCAGGCGGATGACCTCCTCGGCTATGCGGTTGGCTGCGCGGTCGACCTCGTCCTCGGTCGAAAACCGTCCGACGCTGAGTCGCAGCGAGGCCTTGGCGAGCTCCCGCTGCACGCCCATTGCGAGCAGGACGGGAGAAGCTTCCGGGTGGGACGACGTGCAGGCCGAGCCGCTGCTCACCGCGAGGTCCGGGAGCGAGGCGAGCAGAGCGGTTGCGTCGATTCCTGGGAACGAGATATTGCTGGTACCGGGCAGCCTGTGCTCGATCGACCCGTTGACCGCCGAGTCATCGATCGCGCCGACGACCTCTGCCTCCAATCGGTCACGAAGGGCGGCGATTCGCGGACCTTCGGTTTCAAGCTCGGCGTCGGCGATTTCGAGCGCGCGCCCGAGGGCGACCGCCCCAGGGAGATTTGGGGTGCCGGAACGCATCCCGCCCTCGTGACCACCGCCGTGAAGATGGGGCGCCAGCTTGAAAGGTGGGCTGTTTCTGCGCAAATAGAGCGCGCCGATTCCTTTTGGTGCGTAGAGCTTGTGGCCCGAAAGGCTGAGCAAATCGACTTCCAACTCGGCCACGTTGACAGCGATTTTCGCTACAGCCTGAGCGGCGTCGCAATGGATGAGCGCTCCTCGCGCATGGGCCAGATTGGCGGCTTCGCGTACTGATTGAACGGTGCCGGTCTCGTTGTTGGCAAGCATCAGGCTGACCAGGGCCGTGTCGTCGCGTAGCGCTGAGGCGAACTCGTCGAGTCGCAGCCGACCTTCGTGATCGACCCTGACTTCGGTGAGTGTCCAGCCATCGCCCTTGAGTGCGTACAGGACTTCGAGCACCGACGGGTGCTCGGTGGACTGAGTTACGAGGTGCCGTCCACGACCGGTGAGGGCTCGGGCGGCGCCGATCAAAGCCAGGTTGTTGGCCTCGGTTGCGCCCGAGGTGAAGACAATTTCGGTTGCCGATCGGGCGCCGAGGATTTTGGCGACAGTGTTTCGCGCGTTCTCGAGGGCACTGAAGGCATCGCGTCCCGGCCGGTGATTGCGGCTCGACGGATTGGCGAATACCGCACCAAAGAACGGCTGCATCGCCTCCACCACCCTCGGATCGCACGGCGTCGAGGCGTTGTAGTCGAGATAGATGACGTCTGAATTCATGTTCACCACTGCGATTCTACAATTAGCTAGAGTCTGGCGGCTCGCGAAGCATGGATACAGGGCGCAGGATGCAGGGTACAGGGGGGACGGGTGGGCCCTGTTTCCTGCATCCTGTATCCGGGTGGGTGGTTGGGACGGGTGCATCCTGCGCCGATCTGCTTGCGACGAAAGGCTGTTCGGGCTACCATGCGGGCTCGCCGCGCTGGGGCGCGGGTGGGAGTGTGCATGACCGAACGAGACAACGTTTTTATCTCGGTGGAAGAGGCGGTGGCGCGGATCGCTCGCGGTGAGCAGATCATCGTTGTCGACGACGCCGATCGTGAGAATGAGGGCGATCTGATCCTCGCCTCCGACAAGGTGACGCCAGAGGCGATCAATTTCATGGCTCGCTACGGCCGTGGTCTGATCTGCGCGTCGATCACCGGTGAGCGCTGTGATGAGCTCGATCTGCCGCTGATGGTGGAGAAGAACACCTCGACCCATGGCACCGCTTTCACGATCAGTGTCGAGGTCAAGGAAGGGACTACCACCGGGATCTCTGCCCACGACCGTGCAGCAACGGTGCGGGCGCTGGTGGATCCAAAGACTCGACCCGCCGATCTCCAGCGTCCCGGCCACACGTTCCCCCTGCGTGCGCGGCGGGGTGGGGTGCTGAAGCGCGCGGGCCACACCGAGGCCTCTGTCGACCTGGCGCGGATGGCCGGTCTCACTCCGTCGGGCGTGCTGTGCGAGGTGATGGACGATGACGGCCAAATGGCTCGTCTGCCCCGACTGGAGGAGTTTTCTCGCGAGCACGGTCTCGGGATCCTCACGGTCGCCGACCTCATTGCCTATCGCATGCGCACAGAAAATCTGGTCGAGCGAGTGGCCGGACCCGCCCTGCCCACCGATGCGGGCGACTTTCGCATCTACGGCTACCGCAACCGGGTTTCAGGCGAGGAGCACGTGGCGCTCGTCATGGGCAAAATGAACCCCAAGGAACCTGTCCTGGTGAGAGTTCACTCACAGTGTCTGACTGGCGATGTCTTCTCTTCCCGTCGTTGCGACTGCGGTTCTCAGCTCGACGCCGCCATGCGGCAGATCGCCGAGGAAGGGAAGGGAATCCTGCTCTATCTCCTCCAGGAGGGACGCGGCATCGGACTTTTCAACAAGCTGCGCGCATATGAGCTGCAGGACCAGGGAGAGGATACGGTCGAGGCCAATCTCCACCTCGGCTTCAAGGCGGACCCGCGCGATTACGGCACCGGCGCCCAGATCCTGGTCGATCTGGGGGCGCGACGGCTACGTTTGATGACCAACAACCCAAAGAAATACACCGCCCTACGCGGTTTCGGTCTCGAGATCGTCGAGCGCGTCCCCCTCGAGATTCCGCCCACCGATAGCAATCGTAACTACCTCGAGGCCAAAAAGCTCAAAATGGGGCACCTGCTCAAAATGGTGTAGGCGCTCCCTGTGCCCGTCGGGTGGGTGGGTGGAACTCAAAACTCATATTTCAAAACTCAAAACTGTAGGATCGGTATCGAGGTGACAGACTTTCCACTCCCCGACCTCAGCACTTTGGCGGCCGAGCTCGAAAAAGCTGCTCCCGGCCTCGCGGTCGGTGGCGTGGTTCCGGGTGCCCGTTCTCTGGCGGTGGCGGCCGTTGCTGCCCACGGATGGCCAAAGGGCCTCGCCCTGGTCGTTGTGCCGCACGTCGCGGAGGCTGAGGATCTGGCGGCGGGTCTACGGTTTCTGGCGCCCGACCTGCGAGTCGGGGTCGCGCCGGCCGAGCTCGCGAGCCCCTATCTTGGTGCCGAGCCTCCGCTGGCGGCGCGCCTGCGGACGGTCGAGTTGCTGCAGCAGATCGCGGAGGAGGCGGTGGATCTGGTCGTGGCACCGGCCAGGCTTCTGGGGTCGCCAATACCGATGCCGAGGGCGGTCGACGATTTTGGATTCCGGATCAGCACAGGAGAGCGGCTGGATCTCGGCGAACTGGCGGCGGGGCTGAGTGCGGCGGGTTATCGACGTGTCGATCTCGTCGAGGAGGCGGGCGAGTTTGCGATCCGTGGCTGGGTGGTGGACGTCCACGCCGGCGGCGAGGCTGGACTGCGGTTGCAGTTGGACGATGACCGGGTGGAGTCAATCAGAAGCTTCGACTCGACCAACCAGCGCAGCATCGGTGAGGCCGTTGAAGATCTTAAGTTGCTTCCACTCGACCCGTTCCCGGCAGAACCCGAGCGTCTATTCGAGGTTGCGGCGTTGCTCGAAACCGAATTTCCGGCGCTCGCGGTACAGATGGCGGAGGGTGCGGAACAACGACTCTGGTGGGGCGCCCTCCATCTCGCCGGAGAGTCGACCGGCTGGCTCGAACTTGCCGACCAGGTGGTGGTGTGCGATCGCGACGAAGTCCTGGGCGAGCTTGCACGTTGGTGGCAGGTACAGGATCGCGAGTGGCAGGCTTTGAGTCGGCGGGTGATGGAGTTGCCGCCGCCCGACCGTCTTTTGCTCGATCCCGAAGACCTGAAATCGACGATTGAAGAAGCGTCGCTGAGGCTCGAGCAGCTCGAGCTGGTGGATGGATCGACGACCTGGCGTCGTCTTGCCACCCACCCGGCGGAGAACTTCGTGCGGCGCCTTCCCGATTTGGTGCCGACGCTGCGTTCGCGCCGGGCCCAGGACATGAGTCAGGTACTGGTGGTGGCCTCGCTCGGCGAGGGCCGGCGCTTTGCCCATCTCCTGCGTGAGGGCGAGGTGGAGCCGGTATCGCCGCCGCCGCCGCCGGGCGGGGTGGCGATCGTCGAGGGCGAGCTACAGCACGGCTTCGTCTGGGATGACATCCTCGCCGTTTACGGGCGTCGCGATCTCACTGCCACCCCGAGGCCTCGCCGACGACGCTCTGGAATCGCGGCGTTCGCCTCCGACCTCCGAGACCTCCGCCCCGACGACCTCGTCGTCCATCTGGATCACGGAATCGGCCGCTTCACCGGCTTTCGACGGGTCGCTGTAGAGGGTCGGGAGCTGGAGATGCTCGTTCTGGCCTATCAAGGAGGCGACTCGCTCCTGGTGCCGGTAGAACGCGCGGACCTGATCCAGAAGTACGCTTCCGGCGAGGCCGAGGTCAGACCCAAGCTCGATCGGCTGGGCGGCGGCAGTTGGCGGCGACGCAAGGCCAGAGTCAAGAAAGCGGTCCGTGAGATGGCGGCGGAGTTGTTGCGTCTCGCTGCCGTCCGGCAGGCGTCCAGGGGCTTCGAGTATTCACCCGATTCGCCGTGGCAACGTGAGTTCGAGGATGCCTTCGAGTTCGAGCTGACGCCGGATCAAGATCGGGCGGTGGGTGAGATCAAGGAGGACATGGAGTCGGCACGCCCGATGGATCGGCTGTTGTGCGGCGATGTGGGCTACGGAAAGACCGAAGTCGCCATCCGCGCAGCTTTCAAGGCGGTGCTCGAGGGTAAACAGGTTGCGGTGCTCGCGCCGACCACCATCCTTGTCGATCAGCACCTCGAGACCTTTCGCCGCCGCTTCGAGGGTTTTCCGGTGGAGACCCGGATGTTGTCCAGGTTCGTATCAAAAACCGTTGCAGCCGAGGTCATCGAGGGTCTTGCAGAGGGTCGAGTGGACGTGGTTGTCGGGACCCATCGGCTGCTCGCAGACACGATTCGCTTTCGCGATCTCGGGTTGGTCGTGCTCGACGAGGAGCAACGATTCGGCGTCGCTCAGAAGGAACGTCTGAAGAAGCTGCGCACGGAGGTCGATGTGATTGCCATGTCGGCAACCCCGATCCCCCGTACTCTCAACCTCTCTTTCAGCGGGATTCGCGACATCTCGATTATCGAGACCCCGCCGCGCGATCGACAGGCTGTCGAGACGAGCGTCATCGAGTTCTCCGAAGAGGTAATCCGCGAAGCGATCCTCTACGAAAAGGAACGTGGCGGCCAGGTGTATTTCGTCCACAACCGGGTACGATCGATCGGCGCATTCGCGGATTGGGTACGACGGATTGTGCCGGAGGCGAAGGTGGTAGTGGCCCACGGCCAAATGTCGGAGCGTCACCTGGAACGCGCAATGCACACTTTCCTGGCAGGCGAGGCCGACGTGCTGTTGGCCACCGCGATCATCGAAAACGGCCTCGATATTCCCAACGCAAACACCCTGCTGGTCAACCGCGCCGATCGCTTCGGGCTTGCCCAGCTCTATCAGCTGCGCGGTCGGGTGGGGCGGTCGGAGCGCCTCGCGTTTGCCTATTTCCTGGTTCCCCCAGGCCTGACTCTGACACCGCCTGCGCGGGCGCGGCTGGCCGCCATCCAGGAGTTCTGCGAGCTCGGCGCCGGCTTCCGAATCGCAGCCCGCGATCTCGAGATTCGGGGCGCGGGCAACCTTCTCGGCGCCGAGCAGCACGGTTTCCTCGAGGCGGTGGGCTTCGAAACATACTGCCAGCTGCTCGAGGAGGCGGTGGCCGAGCTCGAGGGACGACCGGCAACAGTCAGGCGGGAAGTCGAGCTTCGGTTGGGGATGGACCTCCAGCTGCCGGAGCGGTATCTGCCGGAGCCGTCCCTGCGCCTGAGCTTCTACAAGCGCCTCGCCGCCTGTGACGACGAGGAAGGCCTTTCCTCACTGCTCGACGAAATGGCGGACCGCTACGGACCTGCACCGCCACAAGTCGACGATCTCGCGCGTGCTCAACGGATACGGATGGCCGCCCGCAGAGCCGGCGTGGCGTCGGTGACCCGTCGGGTAAGAAAGTGGAGATTGCGATTGGACCCCGCGGTCACTCCGTCGCAGAGACTTGCTGAGGTTGTTACGGACTGGCCGGGCGCCCGGGTCAGTCCCACTGGTGAGATGACGCTGCCGATCAGAGACGACACGTCAGGCATCGATGAGTTTCTCCATTTCCTGGAGCAATTAATGAGTTAAGAGTTAAGGGTTAAGAACGTAGGGGGAGAGGGTGGGCTTAACTCTTTACCCTTAACCCTTTACCTGACCAGCCGAGCGAAATCAATTCACCATGTCGCTTCTCGCTGTAACATGTTGAAATGGAGCCTGAACGTGGCGAAGATCTCGGTCACGGCGTGTACGCCAGCCCCGGGTCCGCAGGTGAGTTGGCCGTTACCAGCCCGCGCCTCGACCTCGGTTGGCAGGCCGCAGAGGGACAGGTGCCGGGGACCGCTGTTTTGTGGTGTGGACAATCGTTCGAAGTAGTCGGTCGAATGCCTGCCGGGAGCG
>Ga0255046_10000147_pt1 | contig 16568 bp, 13 predicted proteins | sample BC1_12_27_MG_FD_183632 | JGI IMG/M metagenome (GOLD analysis project Ga0255046, IMG submission 183632) | Seawater microbial communities from Strait of Georgia, British Columbia, Canada - BC1_12_27 | ecosystem: Environmental > Aquatic > Marine > Strait | place: Canada: British Columbia...
CGCAGTTGGCCGGCGGCGTGCCTGCGATGTGCGATGGCGTGACACAAGGCACAGATGGTATGGACCTGTCACTTTTCAGTCGTGACGTCATCGCTTTATCGACCGCTGTCGCGTTGTCGCACAACATGTTCGACGCCGTATTGTGTCTCGGCATCTGTGACAAGATCGTGCCCGGCCTCCTGATCGGCGCGCTGTCCTTCGGCCAGCTGCCCGTTGTGTTTGTGCCCGCCGGGCCAATGGTCTCCGGGCTCGGAAACAAGCAAAAAGCACGCATACGAGAACAATACGCCGCCGGAAAAATAGGGCGAGACGAACTGCTGGACGCGGAATCCGCGGCCTACCACGCTCCCGGGACCTGCACGTTTTATGGCACGGCCAACAGCAACCAGATGCTGATGGAGTTCATGGGATTGCAGCTTCCTGGCGGCTCTTTCGTGAATCCCGGGACCGAGTTGCGTGATCTGCTGACCCGCGATGCTGTGAAGACGGTGCTTGAGGCGACAAATCTTGGCGATAACTACCGACCACTGGCACAGGTAGTCGACGAAAAAGCGATCGTCAATGGTATTGTCGGCCTGCTCGCAACCGGAGGTTCAACCAACCACACGATCCACCTTGTTGCGATGGCCGCGGCGGCCGGAATCCAGATCGATTGGCAGGATTTCTCGGAACTCTCACGTGCGGTGCCGCAGTTATCGCGCGTCTATCCGAATGGCGCGGCAGACGTGAATCATTTCCACGCGGCGGGCGGCCTTGGTTTCCTGATCTCCGATATGCTCGACAACGGATTGCTGCATGAGGAAGTGAACACCATCCTCGGACCGGGACTCCGAAATTACTGTCGCGAACCGAAGGTTGAGGATGGCGGCCTGGAGTGGACAGACGTTCAGGCTGAGACTCTCGACGCCGACATTCTGCGATCCTGTTCGAATCCCTTCAGTCCGGAGGGCGGTTTACGCCTTGTTACCGGCAATATTGGCAGGGCCGTTGTCAAGATATCGGCCGTTGACGCCGCGCATCATTCCATTGCCGCGCCCGCCCGCGTCTTTCACTCGCAGCAGGCATTCGTTGACGCTTTCAACAACGATGAACTGGAGCGCGACTTCGTTGCGGTCGTGTCCCATCAGGGGCCACGCGCCAACGGTATGCCGGAATTGCACAAACTGACGCCTTATCTCGGCATTTTGCAGAATCGCGGCTTCAAAGTCGCACTTGTTACAGACGGTCGAATGTCCGGTGCATCGGGCAAGGTACTATCGGCGATACACGTCGCACCCGAAGCGATAGCCGGAGGCCCGATTGCGAGGATACGCGACGGAGACATCGTCAGCATTGACGCTGAAAACGGTGTGCTCAACGTAGTCGGGGACGACGACTTTGCCGCCAGACAAACGCCGGTCGCCGGTATCGACGCACAGACGGGAATGGGCCGCGAACTATTCGCTGCCTTCCGGGAGCGGGCGACTGGCGCGGAGGAAGGGGCGAGCTTGTTCGGTGCCCGCTGACGGTCAATCAACTGAGGATGCGACATGCTTCGGCGTGTGAGAGCATGTCGGCAACGCCGTGAACGGAAGATGAGCAATGAGTGAACATTGTCTGCTGATTGGTGACATTGGTGGCACCAATGCGCGCTTTGCGTTGGCAACGCCCGACAGGCCGGGTTTTCACAACGTCCTCGAGCTTCAGTGTGCAGACTTCGAGTCTGCTGATGATGCCATCAGCCACTACCTTGCGGCGACGAAGGCGGGAGCACCCGATGCCGTGTGCCTGGCGGCGGCCGGTCCGGTCGTCAACGATACGGTCAAGATCACGAACAATCACTGGAACATCTCGGCCGCGAACACTCGGGCTGACTTCGGCATTGAAGCGGTGCGATTGCTCAACGATTTTACGGCGATCGCCTACTCGATTCCCTTGTTAACCGAGGACGAATATCGCTCGATCGGACGGCACGAGCATGGTTCATTATCGAAAGATCATTTCGATGTCGCTATCCTGGGTCCCGGAACAGGCCTGGGCGTCGCCGGGCTATTTCGTCGCGGTGACACGCTGGTGCCGGTTACCGGCGAAGGCGGCCACGTTGGGGTTGCGCCCGAGACTGCCCTGCAGATCGAGATACTCAAAGTCCTTCGCGAAAAGTTTGATCGGGTTTCCGCTGAGCGGCTCATCGCCGGCTCGGGGCTGGAAAACATCCACATGGCGCTAAGGACCATTCGTGGAGAGTCAGGGCATAAGCTGTCGGCGAAAGAGATATTTGCGGAGCGCCGTGCGGGCAACCTCGCGGAGGAGGCGATCGACGTGTTCTTCGAGTTGCTCGGTCAGGTGGCGGGTGACCTGGCGTTGACGCTCGGTGCAGTCGATGGCGTCTACATCGCCGGCGGCATCGCGAAGCGGTACCCCGACATGCTCGAAAACAGTCGGTTTCGCGCCGCGTTCGAGAGTAAGGGCCGGCACCATTCTTTGATGGAGCGTATCCCAACACGACTGATCACGTATGACCAGCCGGGGCTGCTTGGCGCCGCTTATTCTGTGCTGGAACTGTCCGCGTAGGTATCCGGCCTGTCCCTGGGTATGGCAGTAATTCCCACCGTGTGCCGCGGAAACTGATCCGCGTCGATAGTCTCCAGATAACCATGCCATGCCGCATACCCGATGACCGGCACAATGGCGACGAGTCCAATGAATGCCGTTGCGACGCCGATCAAGAGGGAGACGACGATGATCGTCAACCACACGATCATTGCGCGCTTGTTGCGCAGGACCGCGTTGATCGAGGTTACGATGGCCGTGATGCTGTCCACGTCGCGATGCATGATCATTGGCAATGAGAAAGCGCTCGCCGAGAAGGTAACGGTGGCAAACACTGCGCCGATCATCGAGCCGAAGCCCAGGTAAGTGGCTAACTCGGCGACGGTTGCCTTGCCGTCGGTCGGGAAGAACACGGTAACCATAACCGCCGAGCGCGCCCAAAGCAGGAAGATGACCAACAGGGCGAGCGCGAAAATCATCTCGTTGCCAAAATGGCGCTTGAACGCAGCCCGAAGACTGCGTGCCATCAGCGGTTCCTGGCCACGCTCGAGCTGGGCGCTGATCCCGTAGAGTCCGATACAGGTTAGTGGTGCCAGGAAAACGAATCCGCCGAGCATGGCAAACATGAACCACTGACTGCCGCGGAACCATGCCAGGAGACACACGATGCCAATCAGCACGGCGACAACCAGGCCGTAGGCGAGGCTCTGCCGGGGTGCTTGTATCAGGTCTGATACGCCGAGTCTGACCCATCGAAAGGGAGCCCACGGCGACAATTTCCTGCAGGGTGCGACAAAAGGCATTTCGTCGCGATTGATCCCGGATTGATCGACGTCCGTCATCCCTGTCTCCCCATTGACGCGTATTGCACGACCATATTCCTGTATTTTCCGGGGCGTGGCAACCGCCGATCAGTCGGGGTCTGGCACCAATTCTTTATAGAGTGCGATGGTCTTGAGGACGGTGTCTTCGTTGCGAAAATCGGTGGCGATACGTGCGCGCGCGGCGTCGCCCATGCGCTGTCGTAGCGCCGGATCCCGGTACAACTTTTCAATGGCCGCGGCGATCGACTGCGCGTCTCGTGGCGGAACCACAAGCCCCGATATTCCATCAACAACCAGTTCAGGGCTGCCGCCGCTATCTGTTACGACCGGCGGTACTTGGTAGGCCATCGCCTCGATAATTGCCCGAGCCAGGCCCTCGCGCTTTGTTGATGGCATGCAGAAGACGTCGCATGCGGCACTGAGAGCGGGTGCATCCGTTCGAAATCCGGCGCGATGTATGCGCTTACCGACAGGACTTTTCTCGATGCGTGCCGTCAGCTTGGCGGCGTCCATACGCCCGACGAGCAGGAGGTGAACCGGGATGTCTCGCGGCAACGCCTCGATCGCCTCTATGAGGAAATCGAGGCCTTTACGGGGTCGGTAGTTGGCGGTGCAGCCAACAACAAACGCGTCTTCGGGAATGCCGAGTGTTGTCAGGTCAGCAGGCGTCGCGTCGTACCACTCCAGCTTATGGCCTTTGTGAATGGTGACGGGGCGACTCGCCGGCATGCGCAGGAAGGCAGGCCGCATCTCGAGAAAATAGCGTCGTATCGCCTCCGCAACGCAGACGATGCGATCAATTCGCGGATTCAGGTAACGCATCCACGACATCGGGTCGAGGAAACCGACCGCCGCGACAATGCCACGGTAGCAAACCACTTTTACCGCCAGTCCCTTGCAGGCGCGCAAACCGTTGCTTACCGCTTTATTATTGAACGTGTGCATGATGTGGTATCGGCCACGAATGAGCTCATTGCGCAAGGCTGCGATGCCCGCTTTGTCGAAATTTCGCGGCAGATGGATGTCGACGGTTGGCACGCCGGCAGCATGCAGCGTCTCATTATTGGGGTGATCCGACGGGCAGACGACGGTGATTTCGATGCCCGCATCGTGCATGCCGATAAACGTCGCAACCGTGGGTCGGTCGGCACTCTCGGTAACGCATAGTGAACGGATCACCATACCGCATTCTGGCAGAAAAAAACGCGTACAGCCGTGAAGGCTGCACGCGTTCCTGAATCGCTGCGGGCGGCGAGCCACCCGCACACTGATCTTACGCTTAAGTTTCTATGATGCGCAGAACAACACGGCGGTTTTCCGCCTTGCCGGCTGCCGTAGTGTTATCGGCGATCGGCTCTGACTCGCCGTAGCCGCGGACCGTCATCCGGTCTGTCGCGACACCGTTGGCGACCAAGTAGTCCCGCACCGTCGTGGCACGGCGTGCCGACAGGCCGTTGTTGTGTTCGGCGGACCCATCGCTGTCAGTATGGCCCTGGATTTCGAAGGTGATCTCCGGGTACTTCATCAAAGTCTCGACAACCTGATCCAGAATATTGGTTGCGCCCGGCAGCAGGCGGTCCGAGTTGCTCTCGAAGTTCACACCCCTCAGCGTGTAGTCCCCCTTGATTTCACAACCCTTTCTGTCGACCGGCACGCCCGGCGCACTGTTCGGGCATTCGTCCAGACGATCCACTACGCTATCGTTGTCGCCGTCGAGCTCACAACCATCAGGACCGACCTTCGCACCCGCAACTGTGTTGGGGCATTTGTCCTTGTCATCGCTGACACCGTCGCCATCGCTGTCCATCGGGCAGCCATCGGCATTGACGGAAACGCCTCTGGGCGTCCCCGGACATTGGTCCATCGAATCCTTGACGCCGTCGCCGTCGCTGTCCAGCTCGCAGCCATAGGCATCAACGCTGGTGCCGGCTGGCGTCCTCGGGCAGCGGTCCATGCCATCGGCCACGCCGTCACCGTCAGAATCGACGAATTTCGGAGTCCCCTCGCCAAATGGAATCTGTAGACCCAGGCTAAACAGGTTGTCGTCAAAGTCAAGGTCGGTGACCGTGTCCAATCGGTACCGCCATTCGCCGCGCAGGGAAATATTCGATTCGAACATGTCCAGCAGGAAGCCCGCGCCGGCGGAATACATGGGACCGTCCTTTGTCGTCGTGTTTGCCGGCTCGATTCTCATGTAACCAACGCCTGCGTGCAGGTACGGGCTGAAGCGCTCGGCCCGGCGAAATACTCGCTGAATATCGATGCCGAGCCCGAAGTGTTGCTCGTCCGTCGAGCCCGCACCTGGGACGGCAACCGAAAACAACCCCTCGACATTGATCGCGTCGTTCACGGCGTAACCAAAACCAAACTGGCCACCATTGAGGCCGTCTTCGACATTGCGGTCTTTATCGTCATCGATGTAGGAACCCATAACAGAAAAATATCCCTGTCCTGCCTCCGCATCCGCATAAGCGTTGCCGGCGCCCAAGAAAACGAAAAAAGTCGCTGCGACAACGCACGTTAGAATTCTCATAACACTTAGCTCCATAGGTTTAATCCCTTACTCCGCCGCACAACACGACGTGTAGGGTTCCAGCAAACTGATTGCCATTTGTACGAGCACGAACGCGCCGAATACACTGCCCCCGCACTGTGCGGGCGATTCTATCATCTGCGCGGCGGATATGGGCAACGATCATCGAATTCGTCACTTGGGGCAGAACGGCATGAATCCCGGGGCCGCCGGGGACGGCGCCGAGAGGCGCTTTTTGCGATGAGTTGTGGCTTGAACAGTGATATAACGACATCCACAAAAAAGAAAGGAGAGGTACAAATGAGCGTTGCCAAGACATCCGAGATCACGTCGTCGTCGTCGAAGAGCTTCGAAGACGCCATTCGGCAAGGAATCAGCAAAATGAGCAAAACCGTGAACGATATTGAAGGTGCCTGGGTCAAGGAACAAAAGGTCATCGTGGAGAAGGGCGCGGTGACGGCGTACCGTGTAACGATGAAAGTGACATTTATCGTCAAGTAATCTTAAGCATTTCCTCAACAATAGGATCATAAAACCGGAGGAGACAAGAAATGCCAGGAAAATTTGACGTGTACAAAGACAAGGCGGGTGAATTCCGCTTTCGCCTCAAGGCCGCGAACGGCCAGAACATCCTGAGCAGTGAGGGCTACAGCGCGAAAACGAGCTGCATGAACGGGGTCGAATCGGTCAAGAAGAATTCCCAGAATCCGGATCGTTTCGCAAAGAAGAAGACGCCGTCCGGAAAATTCCGCTTCAACCTGACGGCATCGAATGGCCAGGTTGTGGGAACCAGCCAGAGCTTTGCGTCCGATTCCGGTTGCAGTAACGGCATGAAGAGTGTGGCCGAGTGCGCGCCAGGCGCCGGCACCGACGATCAGACCTAGCGCCTGAATGAGGGGCTGGCGACGACTTTCGCGCATCCTGCGCCGAGATCGTCGACAAACCCCGTTATTGACCCTGCCAAGCCAGGGCGTATCCGTTTTAACAATAAGCGCCGATTAATCCAGATCTCCGGTCAACCGATTCCCTTGCAAACCGTTTTTGTACTGGAACGGTACTCATTGTAAGGACACTGGGAGATTGATCATGGATTCGAAAAAACCGATTATTGCGATAGTTGCCTCGTTGCTGCTGTGCGGAACAGCGATGGCAGACGCGGGTGACAGGATAGAAAATCGACTGGATAACCGCGGCGATCGTATCAAGAACCGGCTGGACAATAAGGGCGACCGCATCGACAGCAGGCTGGATCGCAAAGGCGACCGTATTGATCAACGGCTCGACAACAAGGGTCAGCGTGTCGATCGACGTCTTGACCGTCGCGGACAGCATGCAAACAACCGGGTCGACCGTCGTCAGCAACGGCGAAACGGGAATTGAACCAACGGAAGATCGGCCGGCGGTGATTGTCACCGCCGGCTTTTCTTGCGCGCGCGAAGCGGCTCGTCCTGGTTAATGTGGTTCTCGTGCTGTCTGACGCATAGGGCCGATGCCTGGGCCCTACGCCAGACCCGGATCAGCTGCGCCGATACCAGGTCACATGATCAGAGTCGGTTTCGGCGATCAGATCGCCACTCTCGCAGAGATAATTCAGGTGGGAGATTGCTTCGCCCGTCGCCATGATGCGGTTGTTGTCATCGATCGTCGTTCGGTACAGGGATGCGAATAGATCCACCACGCGCATCGGCTCGCTGCAGGTGTCCAAAAGGCTGTCCAGCCGATCTTCATGATCTTTCGCCAACTGCCGAAGACGATAGTGCGCGCCCCTGAACGGCTTGCCGTGCGCCGGGAATACAAGCACGTCGGCTGGCAACCGTCGCTTGAGTTTTTCCAGCGACGCAAACCAGTCCTTCAGTGGATTTGCCAGCGGTTCGGTAGGCCATACACTGACGTTCGATGAAATGGTTGGCAGCAACTGGTCGCCGGCGATCAGGATATTTCGGTCCTCGTCGTAAAGACACGCGTGTTCCGGCGAGTGGCCGTTGCCGACAATTATCTCCCAGCGAGACCCGCCAAATTCCAGCACATCGCCATCGGACATGCGTTTGTATGCTTCGGGAAGCGGGTGTACGAACTTGCCGAATATGCCGAACCGGCTCTTGTACGAATCCACCTGTTCGGCTGAGAATCCGGCCCCTGCATAGAATCGTATGCCTTCTTCCGGCGCGGCGCGGCCGGTATCGGCGGCGAGAATTCGACACAGCATGTACTCGTCGCGAGTCATCCAGAGGTCGACATCAAAATGATCGACAAGCCATCCCGCGCAGCCGACATGATCCGGGTGCAGATGAGTCGCAACGACGTGACTGGCAGGGTCGCCGTGCATCGCACCCGAAAACGTCTTTTGCCAGACGCCGCGGCTTGTCTTGGTATCGACACCGGTATCGACAATGACCCAGCCTGCTTCGTCGCGCAGAAGCCACAGGTTGATGTGCTTGAGAGAGAACGGCAGCGGCATGCGCAGCCAGACGACGTCGTCCGCCACGTGCAACGAATCGCCCTCGTCGGGCCTGGTCTCGAATTCGTATCGGATCTCGGTCATCGAGCGATCTTCGCACGCCTGAGCCCGGAATTCCCTATGCGGCCTTGCGCGTTTGTCCGAGCAAACACCGCACCGCCGTTTCGACGGCAGCACGAACCTCGCGAACGGACTCTTCTTTGACAGGTCCGTAACCACGGATATCGAGGTAACGTCGGAATATGGCGCTGACCTCGCCGAGGTTCTCGGAACATACGATGGGCAATAGTTCGTCGACCCGCATTTCGAATTCATCTATCATTGCGCGCTCCATGCGCCGCTCAGCCGTCTTGCCAAACAGATCGAAGGCCGTGCCGCGCAGGCCACGCATTTTTGCGAGGGCTCTGAAGACAGGCAGCATCCATGCGCCGAATTCTCGTTTACGGGGCCGCCCGCGCGCGTCAACACCCGCGTTCAGGATCGGCGGCGCCAGGTGGAAGCGTAACTTCGCCTTGTCGCCATAGCCCTGCCGGATGGACGTCAGGAAGTCCTCGCGCGTGTGCAGTCGAGCAACCTCATACTCGTCCTTGTAACTCAGGAGTTTGAAGTAGCTCCTCGCAACGGCCTCTGTCAGTTCTTCGTCCTCGGACACTGCTGTTTCTAAAGCACGGGCTTTTTCAACGAGGCTCTCGAAGCGCTCGGCGAGTGCTTCGTTCTGGTATTCGACCAGGAAGTCGCGGCGTCGCGCGATCATGTCTTGCGGAGTCTCTGCGACGCCGGACTCCGAGCCGTGGAGCTGCCTCTCGATGGCCTCTGGATCGGCGGCGGCAATTCGTCCCCACGTGAAGGCCTGGCGGTTTGCATCGATCTTGACGCCGTTCAATTCGATCGCACGCAGCATCGCCTTTAGCGATACGGGAACCAGGCCCAACTGCCACGCGCAGCCAAGCATCAGCACGTTCGCGTAAAGGGTATCGCCCATTAGTGTCGCAGAGAGCTGGTTGGCGTCGATGGTTGTGAGATTGTCTTTACCGACGGCTTCAGCAATCGCTGCGATGCGATCGTTGCCACGAAGGTTTGCGTCGCGGTGTTGAATGAAATCGCCGGTCATCATTTCCGCGGTGCTCACCAACGCACGGGTTTTATTCTGTTGATAGGTGATCGATGCTTTGGGCGACGAGCTGACTACAAGGTCACAGCCGATCAGCGCGTCGGCACGGGCAGGTTCGATCCGTACCTGGTTGATGTCAGCCGGGTCGGTGGCGATGCGAAGGTAGCTCAGTACGGGGCCAAATTTCTGCGCGAACCCCATGAAGTCGAGCTCCGATGCCCCTTTTCCTTCGAGATGCGCAGCCATGGTCACCAGCGCGCCTACGGTAATGACACCGGTGCCGCCAACACCCGTCACCAACAGGTCGTAGCACGCATTGATTTCGGGAATCTGTGGGGCTGGCAACACGGCGGCGAGTGCCTCGTAGTCTGTCGCCGTGGCCACACCCGCTTGCTGGCGCACAGCGTCTCCTTCGACGGTGACAAAGCTCGGGCAAAACCCGTTCAGGCAGGAGTAATCCTTGTTGCAGCTGTTTTGATCGATCTGCCGCTTGCGGCCGAACGGCGTTTCTTTGGGGACCACCGACAGGCAATTGGACTCGACCGAACAGTCGCCACAACCTTCGCAGACAAGGTCGTTAATGACGACATACTTTTTGGGGTCTGCCATCTTGCCGCGCTTGCGTCGGCGTCGCTTTTCGGTGGCACAGGTCTGCGCATAAATCAGTACGGTGACGCCGGGGATCTCGCGAAGTTCTCGCTGGACGGCATCCATATCGCGGCGGTGCGAGATCGTTGTGCCGTCAGGAAAATCATTGGTATCGAAGAGTTCAGGCTCGTCGGAAACCAACGCGATTCGCTGCACGCCTTCCGAGCGCACAGCGTGCGCGATGGATTGAATCGAAATCGGCCCGTCGACCGGCTGACCGCCGGTCATCGCAACTGCGTCGTTGTAGAGAATCTTGTAGGTGATGTTGGCGGCCGCAGCGACGGCCTGGCGAATGGCGAGGGAGCCGGAATGGTAAAACGTGCCATCGCCCAGGTTCTGGAAGATGTGCTCGCCACCATTGAACTTCGATCGTGGAATCCAGTTGACGCCTTCACCGCCCATCTGGATCAAGCCGTCCGTATCGCGATCCATCCAGCTCGCCATAAAGTGACAGCCGATTCCGGCCAGCGCTCGCGAGCCTTCGGGTACTTTGGTCGATGTATTGTGCGGGCAGCCGGAACAGAAGTAAGGCATGCGTTTCGCCCCGCCGATCTCGATTACCGAGCCGGACTGGCGGCGCAGCTGTTCGGCCCTCTCGGTAAACCGGCGGCCACCGAATTCGTAGTCGAGGCGACTCGCGACGATCGGCGCGAGCTGTGTCGGGGAGAGTTCGCCGACCCATGGCACGAGTCGCTCGCCGTTTTCGTCCGCTTTGCCGACCATGCGTTTCGGCTTGTGTCCCGGATAGTCGTAAAAGTACTCCTTGAACTGGCTTTCTATGATGCCTCGTTTTTCCTCGACGACGAGCACTTCGTGTTTGCGTTGCACGAAGTCGAGCGCGCCTCGTGACTCCAGTGGCCACACCATGCCGACCTTGTAAACATCGATCCCGATGCGTCGCGCTTCTTTCGCATCGATGCCGAGAAGTCGCAGTGCCTCCATGAGGTCCAGGTGCCCTTTGCCCGTCGTGACGATGCCAAACCGCGCGTCGGGGACATCAAATATTTTTTGGTCGATCGGGTTGGCGGCGGCGAACGCCAGTGTTGCGGCCTTTTTTGTTTCCAGGCGCTCTTCGATCTGGGGGCCCGGGAAATCCGGCCAACGGTAGTGCAGGCCGGTCGCGGGCGGTATGAAATCGGGGGGCGTCGTAAACTGTGGATACGGAGGCAGCGCAATCGACATCGCCGATTCGACGGTCTCCGTGATCGCTTTGAAGCCAACCCACATGCCGGAGAAGCGAGAAAGTGCAATGCCGTAAAGTCCGAACTCGAGGTACTCGGCAACGCTTGCCGGGTTGAGGTTCGGCATCATGAATGTCAGGAACGCAACATCGGACTGGTGTGGCATTGACGAGGAAATGCAGCCGTGATCGTCGCCAGCGACAACAAGGACGCCACCGTGCGGTGAGCTTCCATAGGCATTGCCGTGTTTCAATGCATCGCCGGCACGATCGACGCCGGGTCCCTTCCCGTACCAAATGCCGAAGACACCATCGACGGTCCGATTCGCGTCGGTTTCCACCTGTTGTGAGCCGAGTATGGCCGTTGCTGCCAGGTCTTCATTAACCGCAGGCAAAAACTCAATATTGTTTTCCTGAAGGAAGCGCTTCGCCCGCCACAACTCCTGGTCGACCATGCCCAGCGGCGAGCCGCGGTAGCCACTGATGAAGCCAGCCGTATTCAGGCCGCTCGCCTTATCAAGCGTGCGCTGCATCAGCGCAATGCGGACGAGTGCCTGCGTTCCGGTCAGCAGCACGCGGCCGGATTCACGCCGATAGCGGTCAGCGAGTTCGTAGTTGTCGAGCGGATAGTGGGGGTTGCTTGAGGCAGGTGCTGACATGCGGATCCGAACCGGCATTTGAAACACAGAGTGTCGCAGGTTTCGCGTGCGAGGCGATACCTATCATGTCGCGATATCGCTCTATTTCGGAAAACCATGCCATAGAATTAAGAATTATGGCAAAATATCGCATTATAGAAGTAATAGATGAGAAACCATGCTCGAGCGCAAAGACCGGCAAATCCTGGGTGAGTTGCAACGTGACAGTCGGCTGACCATGCAGGAACTCGGCGAGCGGGTAGGCATGTCCAGTTCGGCCTGCTGGCGCAGGGTCAAGAGCCTGGAGGAGGCCGGCATAATCGATCGCTACGCCGTCATCGTGAATAATCGCAAGGCAGGCTTCGGACTATCCTCAGTGGTGCATGTGTCGTTGGCGCGGCACGAACAGGGAAACGTCGATCGTTTTATTCGTGAGGTCTTGCGACACCCGGAAATCCTGGAGTGCTTCGCCACCAGTGGCGAAGCAGACTTTCACCTGCGTGTCGTCGTCGAAGACATTGATGCCTACAACACCTTTCTCGACGACTTTATTTTCAAACTGCCGGGCGTTTCACAGGTTCGTTCGAATATTGTGCTGAAAGAAATAAAGGCCGATACGGCGTTACCGTTTCGCTTATGAAGTCTTACTGCACCGACGCCCAGTGCTCATCCGTGGCGACCATAGTCAGGACGTCGTATTGGGCGACCACTTCATCGTGCTGATTGGTCACCTCCGTATCCCAACGGACCTCACCGTATCCTGTACCAGCGCGCAGAGTCTTCTGTTTGCAGGTCAGGCGAACTTTCAGCGTGTCCCCGTAATTGACGGGCTTGGCGAAGCGCAATTCATCCACACCGTAGTTGGCAAGTACGGGTCCAAAGTCGGGTTCGACAAACAGGCCTGCAGCGAACGACACGATCAGGTAACCGTGTGCGACGCGGCCATCGAAGAAGGGGTTCTTTGCAGCGGCTTCCTCATCGGTATGTGCGTAAAACGTGTCGCCAGTGAACTCGGCAAAGTGCTGAATATCGTCCAGCGAAACTTCGCGGGTATCCGTGACAAGCGTGTCGCCCAGGCGCAGCTGTTCGAATGTCTTTCGAAACGGATGCACGTCGGATTCGTTTTGTGCGGCACCTTTGATCCAGCGGTTTCCGATGGCCGACAGCGTTTCCGGGGAGCCCTGGATGGCCGTTCGCTGCATGTAATGCAGAACGCCTCGTACGCCACCCATCTCTTCGCCGCCGCCGGCACGTCCCGGCCCACCGTGGACCAAATGCGGTAACGGTGAACCGTGGCCGGTCGATTCCGCAGCACAGTGGCGATTGATGACGACCATGCGGCCATGATACGCGGCGGTGCCCAGGATCAGTTTACGTGCGACCGAGTTGTCGTTGGTAATGACGGAACCGACCAGGCTACCTTCTCCACGGCGCGACAGTTCGATCGCCTCGTCCAGGTTCTCGTAGGGGATGACGGTACTCACGGGACCGAATGCCTCCACCGCGTGCACGGCCGACGCGCTCAGCGGTTTCTCGCAGTGCAAGAGCGTGGGCATGAAAAACGCGCCCTTGGTCGCATCGGCGTCGATAAGCTCAAAGTCGTTATCGCCGCCATAAACGATGTCGGCCTCTCGTGATAGTTCTTTGACACGGGCGCGTACCTCATCACGTTGTCCCTGGCTTGCAAGCGCGCCCATATCCACGTCCTTGATCGCGGGATTGCCGATTCGAATTTTGCCCAATGAGGTGGCGAGCGCTGTAACCAGTTCGCCCGCAATCGCGGACGGCGCAATAATACGGCGAATTGCCGTGCACTTTTGTCCCGCTTTGCTGGTCATCTCGCGCGTCACTTCTTTGATGTACAAGTCGAATTCCGGAGTACCCGGAACGGCGTCGGGACCCAGGATGCAAGCGTTGAGGGAATCCGTTTCTGCCGTGAAGGACACAGACTCGCTGACGACTCGCGGGTGTTGTTGCAGGAATTCGGCCGTTGCCTTTGACCCGGTGAACGCGATCGTGTCCTGACAGTCAAGATGATTCAATAGATCGCCGACGGGCCCACAAATCAGTTGCAGCGCACCTTTTGGCAATATGCCGGACGCCAGTATTCGCCGGACCATGAGTTCCGTCAGGTAGGCGGTGCTGGACGCGGGCTTGACGATGGCGGGGACACCCGCGAGCAGTGTGGGGGCCAGCTTCTCAAGCATTCCCCAGCACGGAAAATTGAACGCATTGATGTGCACCGCGACACCGAGCTTCGGTGTGAATATGTGCTGGCCGACGAAGGTGCCGTTGCGAGAAAGGTATTCGGGCGGGCCATCGAGATAGACGTGGTCGTTTGGCATCTCGCGACGTCCCTTGCTCGAGAAGACGAACAGGGTCGAGATGCCGCCATCGATGTCGACCCAACTGTCGCTCTTGGTTGCGCCGGTCTCGGTCGATAAATGGTAGAACTCGGCCTTGTGCTCCATCAGGTACTGCGCGAGCGCTTTTAGCATCTCGCCACGTTCGTGAAACGTATAGCGCCGCAAGTTGCTGCCGCCGACGCTGCGCGCATACTTCCACATCTCGGCGAAATCGAGACCCTCGCTGCTAATACTGGCAACGGGTTCGCCACTGACGGCGCTCGTCAACACGGTGCCGTCACCGTCGCCGTCGACCCATTCGTCTTTCACAAGGTTGCCGAGCTTCATCCCGGGTCTCCTGGCAGCAGAAGGATACAATCAAGATAGGAATTTGAATTATTCCGTATCAGATTGTACGGTCAGGCGATATGAAAGCAAGTGAAGCGGTATGAGCGCCGAAGCGGCCTGTCGAAATCTCGTCGATGAGTTTCGCTCCCGCCCGACATTGCGAGCCGGCTCGCTGATCACGACAATCTTCGGCGATGCGATCGCACCGCGCGGTGGGACGGTCTGGCTGGGTAGCCTTATCAAAGTGATGGCGGACTTCGGTGTGAGCGAGCGCCTGGTTCGTACCTCTGTGTTTCGCCTGGTCAAAGACGGCTGGCTGCAGTCGAGCCAGCTCGGTCGCCGTTCGTATTACAACCTGACAGAGCAAGGGCGTGAGCGCTTCGAGCAGGCGACCCACCGGATTTACGGAACACCGACGACGCACTGGGACGGTGAATGGTGCCTGCTGCTGCTTTCGACACTGGATACCGATACCAAGGAAAGCGTTCGCAAGGAGTGCGGGTGGCTCGGATTCGGACCGATGTCTGCCAATGTGATGGCGCATCCATCACCCGATCTTGCTGAACTCGATGTAACGATCAGGCGTCTTGGTGTCGCGGAGAGCCTCGTTGTCATGCGCGGGCGTACGGTCAGGAGCGAAACGGCGATGCGCGAACTGACACGCAGTTGCTGGAGTCTGGACGACATCGATGCGCGATACGAGGCGTTTACAGAGCGATTTCGCCCCGTTATGAAAGCACTCTCCGGAAAAGCACAAATTGCTGAAAAATCGGCATTTATCGTGCGTACGCTGTTGATTCAGGAGTACCGGAAGGTGCTGCTGAGAGACCCGAAGCTGCCGGCCGAACTGCTGCCGGCGAATTGGCACGGTTCGAGGGCGTACCAGCTGTGTCGCAATCTTTACCGCGTCGTTCATGGTGGTGCGGACGCTTACCTGAACGACACGCTGGAAACGGCGGATGGTCCCTTGCCGCCCCCAACGTCCTCGTTCATGCAGCGATTTGGTGGCCTCGTATCGTCACCTGGCTAAGGAGCTTATAGCCCATGAGTCAATTATCAACAGCAAAACGATGCGCCGAAAAGATGTGGGCCGGAGACAGTGCTTCCAAGGCGCTTGGCATGGAAATAGAAATCCGCGAAGCCGGTGCCGCTACCGCACGGATGCGTGTTCGCGAGGACATGGTTAATGGTTTCGACATCTGCCATGGCGGCATGCTGTTCGCATTGGCCGACACCGCTTTTGCCTTTGCCTGCAATGCCTATGATCGAGTGACCTTTGCCGCCTCGGCGAGCATCGAGTTTGTTCGTCCCGCGATGCTGGGCGATACGCTATGCGCGACCGCCACTGAGGAGTATCGTGGAAGTCGCAGCGCTTACTACGTTGTCAACGTGGAAAATGATATCGGCGAGCTGGTCGCGCTGTTCCGCGGGCGCTCGGTCAGCCGGGACCAGCCGGTCCTGAGCGATAAAAATGATACGTATAGCATTGAAGAATAGAAAAAACCGTGTCACATTGCTGCCATCGCTGGAGGAATGAAGTCCATGTATACGCAGGGCCTTGATCAGGCGGAAAAAGACGGTTCAAAGACCTCGCACGAGGAAATGCCAGAGCAGCTTGCCGCATTTCAGGCGCGTATCGATGCGGAAGAGAAAATCGAAGCCAAGGACTGGATGCCAGAAGCGTATCGCCGCACGTTGATTCGGCAGATTTCACAACACGCTCATTCCGAAATTATCGGCATGCAGCCTGAAGGCAACTGGCTGACGCGGGCCCCGTCACTGAAGCGCAAGGCGATCCTGTTGGCCAAGGTCCAGGACGAAGCCGGCCATGGACTGTATCTTTACAGCGCCGCCGAGACCCTGGGCGTGTCTCGCGACCAGATGGTCGCCGACTTGTTATCCGGCAAGGCGAAATATTCGAGCATCTTCAACTACCCGACCCTGACCTGGGCCG
>Ga0255046_10000149_pt1 | contig 16511 bp, 3 predicted proteins | sample BC1_12_27_MG_FD_183632 | JGI IMG/M metagenome (GOLD analysis project Ga0255046, IMG submission 183632) | Seawater microbial communities from Strait of Georgia, British Columbia, Canada - BC1_12_27 | ecosystem: Environmental > Aquatic > Marine > Strait | place: Canada: British Columbia...
CTGGCCCCCACAATCAAGACTTACTACCACCTACAACTAAACCAGCGTCTAAGCCGAAAACTGTCGAACTGTTTCTATCGCAGTTAATTATTACACCTTGATCTATTACTTTAAAAGTCTCAATAGAATTGTCATCAAATATACTAGTACTAAAGTTTTCACCATCCCAATCACCTAACCTTAATCTGTTAGAACTTTCATCGGCCCAAGGTTTTCCATTTATTCTATATCCATCACCTCCATTGGCGTCAATTTCACCATCAACCTGTAATTTAGAGTTTGGATTAGTCGTTCCAATGCCTACGTTACCATCGTTTAGTATACGCATTCTTTCACCCCCACCACTACCACCTTGATAGGTTTCAAATGCTAGGTGACCGTTTCCATTGCCAACCTCAACTTGTTTTATTACTGCTATTTTTCCAGAATTAATAGTTGTTGAACTTGATTGAAAAGAAATACCTGATGATCCTGTACCTAGTGTTAAGCTTGTGATTGGGTTAGTCGTTCCAATACCGAGGTTACCACTATTTAAGTAGTTATCGCCGTTATAAGTAATTTTATTATTAAATGATGCTGAGGAGTTTTTTGTACCAATACTACCCTGATAACTGTACAAATCTCCTTGAACCGAAACGTTTTGCGTGTTACTTGCTGGCGCACCAAAAGTTATTGTAGACCCATTTCCAGCGCCTACATAAAAAACTGTGGTTAAAAACGGACTTTGTGCAATAGTAAAAGTGCCGGTAGTTCCTAATCTTAAATTACCATAAACATCTAGTTTAGCCTGAGGGAAAATCGTCCCAATACCTACATTAGTTCCATTATCATATGTAACTCCAATACCTAAAGTGTTAGCATCAGGCGTCCATCTAGCTAGGTAGTTTATAGTACCTGATCCTGCTGGTACACCTGGTATAGCTGATCCGTCTATCCACTCGGTTTGACTTCCGTCTGAAGATAATATTTGTCCATTAGTACCACCTGAGTTAGTTCCATCATAAAATAGACCAGTTAATCTAGCATTTCCATTTACGTGAAGTTTTTGAGTTGGAACAGGAGCACCAATACCAACCCTTTGATTAATATCACAAACTAAAGTTTCACCACCACCGGTAAAAATTTTAATGCTATTGCTATCTCCTTCTACATAAGCTTCGTCACCTATTCCGTCAATATCACCAATCTGAAAAGATCCATTATTTGCGGTTAGTGTAAGCACTTTATCCCCACCTAATCCATCTGAAACTTCTACATTACCTCCTATAGCTGTAGAACCAGCAACAGCTAATTTATAAGTGCCAGGACTAGTCGTTCCAATACCAACATTGCCAGCAGTAAGTATAGTTAATTTTGTAGATGTACTTATGTTTTCAAAACCACCGGAAGTAGCAAAATATGTATTACCACTTTGATCCGTTGTCCAACTTGATACTGGAAAAGATGATCCGTTATACATTTCAATAATACCACCCCTATTAGAGCCTTGTAGTCTTATTTTAGCATAAGTGTTTGAGGTATTATCGGTTATATGTAATTTAGCAAAAGGGACGGTTTGCCCAATACCAACGTTGCCTGAGCTTCCAATTATACTTATTCTATTATTTCCAGAAGTATCATTAGGTATACCTCCTGAATTTATTTGAAACGTTCCGTTTGCATTAAATAATGCAAACCCTTCAGATGCTGTGTTTGTAGTGAAAAACAATCTTCCACTTTGACTAGCATTACTAGCGGACTGAGATATATCAACACCGTTAACGCCTGTTGAGCTTACCTCTAATACTGTAGAAGGATTCGTTGTTCCAATACCAACGTTGCCACCATTTAATATGATCATTTTTGTATCTGAAAGCTCGACGTTATTACCGTCTGCTGCAGAATCTAAAGCGAAGTGCATATCACTTCTTCCAAAACTACCTGCTGCGTTTCTGGCTATAATAGCTGCTTTCACATAAGTGGCTGTTGAAGCAAAGGTGCTAAATTTTAAAGCAGCCTCTGTCCCAGCTGCACCATTGTATGCGTGTATTTGTATAGCAACGTTATCTGTTCCTTGGCTGACATGAAGTCTTTCTTGGGGACCGGTTTGACCGATTCCAAGGTTGCCATCAGCATTAAGGCGCATCATTTCAGCAAAGTTAGCAGCTGTGCTAAATAATAAATTTGAAGATAAAGCAGTTATTGAACCCTCCCCATACTGGTCTTTTAACTGTATGCGTGCATATGTATCTGAGCTTTCAACTAGAATACCTGTGTCGTTGGTGCCTATATCAATATGTAAAGGAGTTGTTGGTACAGCAGTGCCAATTCCTAATCTTTTATTAATATTGTCCCAATAAAGATCTGCATCATGACTTATGCACGTAGTGTTTTCCCACCATGCAACTCTTGTGGCTACACCAGTTCCACACACTTGATTTGCAGGGGTTGATCCAGAACTACCACTTGAACCTGAAGTACCACTTGTACCAGAAGTACCACGTGTACCACTACTGCCACTGGTACCACTTGTACCACTGCTGCCTGAAGTTCCACTAGTTCCTGAAGACCCACTTGTACCACTAGTTCCATTACTTCCATTATTTCCTGAACTTCCTGATGTTCCTGATGTACCAGAAGTTCCACTAGTTCCAGTAGTCCCTGAACTACCGTCATCTCCTGAAGATCCAGATGTACCACTAGTTCCAGAAGTACCTGTTGTTCCACTCGATCCACTAGTTCCAACAGTACCAGACGAACCACTACTTCCATCATTTCCAGAGCTCCCACTTGTTCCACTAGTACCAGATGTTCCATTTTGTGCACTTGTGCCACTTGTACCAGCTGTTCCACTTGTACCACTACTTCCACTATTACCTGAACTTCCAGATGTACCTGAAGTCCCTGAGGATCCAGATGTTCCATCCACACCTGGGTCTCCTTTATCTCCTGTTAATACAAAACATGCTGTAATATCTTCAAAGTTAGTAAGAGGAAGACCACCTTGAGATTCATTTATTACTACTAATGTCCACCAAGATCCATTGTCAGTTAATTCATCTATTGCAAATAATATAAAGTCACGTGAATCGTCTTTGTCTGCTAATCTTACGTGTCCTTTTATTGCAGATGTAGATGCATCAATACTTTCTAGGAAAGATTGTATATTGTTACCATCATCATCAAACTCACTTATATATAATCTAGTAGCTGAAGTTTGTGTAGCATTATTTAACTGAACTTTTCCTGTACCAGGATTTGCTGCAGGATTAGGAACAGTAGTTGAGAATGTATAATCGAAACATGCACCACCAAAACTACCGTCAGCTCCAGATGTACCTGCTGTACCAGAACTTCCTGAAGTACCACTAGTTCCACTAGAACCAGCATTACCACTAGATCCACTCGTGCCAGATGTACCACTGGTTCCTGAACTACCAGAGTTTCCTGAAGATCCACTACTTCCTGAGGTACCACTTGTACCTGAACTTCCACTGTCTCCACTAGATCCACTAGATCCACTTGTACCACTAGTACCTGCGTTACCACTTGATCCAGATGTACCTGAACTACCAGAAGTTCCAGATGTACCACTTGTACCACTAGTTCCTCTTGTTCCTGACGTTGCAGAAGAACCACTTGTACCAGCTGACCCACTAGTTCCAGAGGTCCCATCTATACCACTACTACCAGAAGTTCCAGAGGTCCCTGAAGTACCAGAGGTTCCAGTAGTACCTGATGTCCCAGCTGTGCCACTTGTACCAAACGTACCATCTATACCACTGCTACCAGAGGTACCAGAAGTTCCTTTAGTTCCAGAAGAACCACTTGTACCAGAGGTACCAGAAGTACCACTAGTACCTGATGTCATACCTACTGATATACCTACTTGTACAGTATTAAAGATTGCTGAAGGTGCTGCAGGTTTTTGAAAAGGAGTGATTGAATTAGGAAATGCATCAAGTCTAGTGTTAGCATTATTTGAAGCAAAATATACTTCTAAATAATCACCTGCTTCTAACTCTATTATAAATTGTGTATATGGTGTATGTATTGCATCATTGTGATGTAAGTATTGAATCCTATCTTTTCTTACAAGGTCTGTACCATTTTTCTGTAACCACACATCAATTTCTGTATGACCTACTCCTGCTGTTTTTTCAAACTGTAAAGAATATCCAACTTCATATACTCCTGCATATGGATATCTAATTTGTTGACCAAAATCTAAAGCTATACCGTTAGATAATTCTATTGTATTAAATAAAACTGCTGTTGGAACATTTGCTGCTGCAAGGGTTTGAGTTGTGTTATCACTAAACATTGCATACCAGTTTGCTATTGATGCACCAGAAGATCCATTAATACCACTAGTTCCTGCTGTTCCAGAAGTACCAGTACTTCCACTGGTTCCTGTTGTTCCACTTGTACCAGATGTGCCAGATGTACCAGACGACCCTGCACTACCACTAGTTCCTGTAGTTCCACTGCTTCCAGATGTACCACTTGTACCAGCTGAACCACTGGTTCCACTAGTTCCTGTTGTACCAGAACTTCCACTAGTCCCTGTTGTACCTGATGTTCCTGTAGTTCCACTAGTACCAGCTGAACCTGACGTACCAGCTGAGCCAGAGGTTCCACTAGTGCCAGAGCTACCGCTTGTACCTGTTGTACCACTCGTACCTGTTGTACCACTTGTACCACTAGTCCCAGTTGTGCCTGAGCTTCCAGAACTACCAGTTGTGCCGCTAGTTCCACTTGTACCATGTGATCCATCACCACCTGTAGCACCGTCTAAATTACAACACCAAGTAGTGTATGTTCCACTACCTACAACATTAAATGGTACTGTAAAACATAAAACTCCTGTTGTTGAATCATACGACACAACATCACATTCTTGATAATTATTTACATCATGAGCAATAACAATAGACTGACCTGCAGTATAAGCAAGACCAGTATCTACAGTTAAACACTCATCTACAGTATTACCTAATGTAAATGATGTTTCCGTAATACATGTCTTATATTTATCTCCTTGATCTCCACTAGTACCAGAGGTACCAGAGGTTCCACTTGTTCCACTTGTACCGCTACTGCCTGACGAACCTGTTGTTCCACTGGTTCCTGTTGTACCAGAAGACCCACTACTTCCACTTGACCCACTAGAACCAGAGGTACCAGAGGTACCAGAGGTTCCACTTGTCCCAGTTGTTCCACTTGTCCCAGTTGTACCAGAAGTACCAGTTGTACCACTTGTACCAGTTGTACCACTTGTACCTGTTGTTCCAGATGTACCAGATGTAGCAGATGTTCCACTTGAACCAGATGTTCCACTAGTTCCTGTGGTACCTGAAGTTCCAGATGTAGCAGACGTTCCAGATGTACCAGTTGTACCTGAAGTACCGGAAGTACCAGAAGAACCACTTGTGCCATCTACTCCAGCTCCTGAACACAAGGCATCATTTATATGCTGAAGAGCTTCCTCTACAGTCATGTTTGTATTGACACCAGCGCAAACTAAGATAGGTCCTTCGTAAAATACGCAGGCACTACTTAATCTGATTGGACATGGATCCGCTACACAAATTAATTTACTCATCTGGAATGTTGTTATTTATAAATGTACTATTTTAAGAAAGTCTCCTGTTCTATATATCTGACCTATAGATAATCCTGCAAACACAGCTGCAGCATTGTTAGAGTATTCAGGTGCTCCTGTTTTAGGTGCTGTGATAAGTATGTCATAATCATCTGCAGTTCCTGAAGTGGCTGCATAGTATACCAAACTTGAAGCATTATCAATATAAATCTGCCCCACATAAGGTGCAGGAGAATTTATATTTGTAGGAGGATTAGAAGAAGGTGCGTCAGGAGCTCCTGTTCCTGTTAAAGGTACTAGATTTGTATTTATACCTTCTAATATAATATTCAGATCAGTTCCTGGATTAGCATCAATGTTAGATAGATATACCCCAGTATACAAGATACATGTAGCATCTTGAAAAGTGGAGCAAGTTGGGCAAGTTTCAGCGGTTCTCATAATTTACGAATTTAAGCTATTATTTTTAATTTTTAATTATTGCTACTAAAATTACTTAGTGTAATATAGCAATCGTGTTTTTTATTTTATCTTGGACGTGCATTTATTGTTACATCCATTTCTTCAGCAAAGCCGATATCAAATATTGATAACCACTGTACTAAAGATTTAGTTACAGGTAATAGTTTCATAAAATACTTTACAGGAACAGCATCTCTTCTTACGTCCTGTTCAGATTTATTTGGATCACTGTAATCATATCCTGTAATTTCTTTAGTAGATTGGGTAATGAATTTTTCCATCTCACTTAGTAATGAAAGAGAAGGGAAAAGACCACCTTCAAGAGTAGCACTCCACTCTGAGGGGTTATAAAAGAACATAAGCTCTTGTTGAAATCTTCTAAGAGTTTTCTCTTGAAAATAGAACCAGTTTTTTGAAGCTCTATCATCTTCGTCTGGTTCCATAAACCCTACTGCAAATAACATTAGATTTAATCCTACTAACAAAAGAAGTTCTTGTAATTGTTTTCTAGTATTAGTTCTAACCATGTCTATAAAATCTTCTCTAGACATGTTGAAAGGTTTACCAGTAGTTTCTTTATAGAAAGTAGAGTAGTATTCAAACATCTTATCTAACTTTTCTAAACCTTCATCGTTTAAAGTACCTCCCACTGCTCCTATTGATCGAAGCTCTCTTATACTTTTTAATATATTAACTGACAGAAAATTACCAACGAACAGTCTTATTCTACCAATATCATATTTCTCTCCAGTAAGAATTCCATTTTCATCAACTCTTACATTAAAGTCATCTCCCACTTTTCTAAACTCACTAAACCTTGTGTCTACAAGTTTAGGTATCCACCCTTTAAATACCATCATAGACTTAGTCCAGATGTTCATGTTCATTTTAATACTATCAAAGTCTGTAAAACCACCTGTAGCATTTCTAGCTAAAGTTCTTGTGAGGTCTGTAATACGTTGTAATTCTTTCCTGTCATTTAAATTTAAACCTGGAACTTCTACTTTACCATTCTCTCCTAGTTTAGAAGTGCTAGTTATGGATTTATTCTTTTTAAGATCTTGTATTTCAGATTCTATATCACCTTTAATGTTACTAAATGTTTCAGCGTTGTTGTATCTATTTTTATATTTATTTCTTACAAACTCAGGTATGTTTATTAGCTTTCCATCAATAACCATTGTGTTATCTAAAAGAGTCATGAACAATCCTTTTTCTAAGACTATTTCTGGTTGTCTGAAAAATGCAAACAATGTATCACCTGCTTCCATGTCAAGTCTTGTAGATAGGTTTACACCAGACGTCTTTAACTTTTCATATATAGGACTATCTTTAAGCGGCATAAACAAGTCAATTAGTTGCTCAAAAACTTTCATTTGTTTTGTTTCTACACCACTTTTTTTTCTACTCCAGTTTCCTAAAACTTTTAATTCATTCTTAAGGTACTCTCTAAAATTAAAGTAGTTACCTGACTGTGCTGCTACTTGAATGTTTGCACCAAAAAGACTTACCGCACCAGAGATAGGTTCTAATCCTAATGTTTTCATTTGAAAAGCATTATTTAAAACTTGCATACTCTTAACAATAGAATAGTTAGTTCCTTTCTCACCTTCTTTAAACAAAGGTTTACCTGTCATTTGCGTCCAAACACTATTTATACCTTTTCTTATTTTCCCAGTAGGTATACCAAAATCTTCACTGTCATCTGGAAATGCGTTATCATACATAATTGTTTCCATAAACAAGTCAAAAATCTTTGCATTGTTTTTATTACCTTTTTCAACTACAGGTTCTCCCCCTTCACTTATCACTTTGGAATTAGGACTAGTTTTGTAATGATCCTTTGCTTGTACTATAGTTCTAACTAGATTTATCTGTCCTTCAATTTCCTTCATGTACTTATACTTATTCATCTGTTGAATATAAAGTATTTGATTTTTAAAGAATTCTAATGATACATCAGTCATGTCATTTACTTCAGGGTCTTCAGTTCTACTAAAATCACTAGTATAGTATTTAGGTATACCATTTTCTGTTTCACCTGTAATCTCATTTATAGATCCATATCCTATATCATCTGCTCTTCTGGTTAATGATTTTCCAAAGTTTTGTAAAACACTTAAACCGTTTTCCCAGGAAAGAGATTCTGCTGTTCCTTTACGAACAAAAGGTAAGAATGTGCTAGCAATTTTTCCTTGAAGATAACCCATCTTTTCAGCTTCGTCATTCATTTCTTGAGTAAAATTATATAACTCAAGTAGATCCTTATCTTTTTTAATATTAAGATATTCAACTGACTCCCATTTAGACAAAGGGTGTCTTTTTATTATGTAGTTATCCCATCCAGTAAAGTCATTTCTAGTCACATCATACATGCGTTTAGCTTTCAGATCAAGTTCCTTTCTTAATTCTTCATCTTCATATCCTTCTTTATTGCTAGCTAACTGTTTCTGAATCATTTTATCAGCTTCTAACTTATATGCTGATAAGTCTACATTGTTCTGTAACCACGCTTTACTTCTATTTCCTTCTTGAGCGTTATCCTTAACAGCGTCATAGAAGTCTTTAGAATATTTGTATACAAGTTTATTTACTAATCTTCCTTTTTTATCTTTTTGATATAAGGAATTTACAGTATTTAATAAATTACCACCTTTTTCCTTAATCTTATCTCTAATTTCTAAAAGTTTAGTAACATCTTCTAATGACTTAGTTTGTCCTTTTGACTGTGCTATTCTAGCTAGTCTAGATAGTATCCTTAATGAAGGCAGAGGTAACTCTGATAAACTTCGGAACCTTGCCTTAAGTCCTCTCAATAAAGCTTGGGGTTCTAATAGTCCTGTTTCATTATTTCTTAGTCCTACAAACTTGTCTATAAACTCACCACTTATTTTTTCTATCTCAGAAACATTTATATTTAACATACGAGCTTTTGCATCTATGTCAATTTGAATGCGTGCCTTATCTTCTTTAGAAATACTTTGAGCAGCTTGAAGTATTGGAGACAGTTCTTCATTTATTTTACTGAATGCACTTGCTTGTTCTTTATAGTTATCTATTCTATTAGAGAAGTCTGAAAGTTGTGAATTTTCGAAGTCTGTTGATTGTGCAGGTCTTCCTTCATATATAGTTTTATACTCAGCTATAATATTTTCTCCTTCAGTTTGTATTACTCTTAAAGCATCTATAGTAGGAGTGATGTTTTCATTAGCCTGAGCTTGACGTATTGCCTGTTTAAGAATCCCAAGTCTATTTTTCTTACTGTTTTTTGACAGTTCGTCATTGGGTGTTGTTTTACTTATCTGACCGTATACAGCATTTAGTTTAGATATAAGGTCGTCTAATTCTTCAAATCCTGTTTTCTCTGATTTTTCTGATACAGGGGTATAGTAGAGTGGTTCTATTTCAGTAGGGTTTACACTACCTATACCTATACCAGTAAAAGTTAAAGGAGACTTACTGTCTTGAAAGTTTTCTCTTTTCAATTCAAGAGAAATAGGAACAGCTCTATTTTTTCCTATCTCTTTAACTCCGTAGTCTTGCTGTAATATATTTTTGTATGACCTAAGCTGTATACCAAATGCACCTTGTTTGTAATTAGATACATCTTCAGCTGTTTTAGACATACTCATAAACTTCCAATCATATATATTAGCCTTACCATTTTCATCTATGATAAGAAGATCAATCGTACCAGCTTCCTTTTCTTTTTTATTATATACTTTTATCTCAGAAAATACGAGAGGAGTCTTTCCATCTTTAGAATATTCTGCAATAAGATTTGTATAGTATGTTTCTAACTTTGCATAGACTACAGCCTTTTTAGAATCTTCTATTACAGGACGAGGTTTAGAAACTTGTCTTCTTGTGCCATCTTCATTAAAGTAGCTAGAATGAATCTCTTTAAAGTAATCATGAAACTCTATACCAAGTTCTTTTTTAAACTCATTATCTCTATCCTCTTCTTTGGTAAACGGTGGTTTATTTTTAAACTTTTCTAAATAGTATTTTTTTACTTTGTCTGTTACTCTTTTTGGATTCTTTTTCCATTCACCGTCTACATACAATTCATATTCATTACTTATCTCATCACCTAGTAAAGGATTAGAGTTCTCTTTTACCACAGGAACACTTCTAAGAATTTTCTGAGTTTCTAATAGTTCTCTCTGTATATTCTTTTGAGCATCTGATAATTGATAGTATATTTCTGTGCTGTTTAGATCAAGAATACTTCCTTCAAACTCACCACCTAATACTGTCTTAGCTGTTTTAGAGAATATATCAATGTTTGCCTTCTTATACTGCCCTCTAAACCAATCAGTTATAGTATTCCACATTCTTCTAAATAAAGATTGGTCTACTTCTTCTAAGTTTATAGTGGGGTCGTTTGTAATTACAGCTGCGATCATTTTATCTACAGCCTCTTTCTTTATTTTACGAATGTTTGGTTTACCATTAGGTAGTTGATACGCCTTAGAGTCTTTGTACTCAGCTAGAGTGTCTTTATATATTTGAAATCTACCTATCTTAGATATCATTTCTGTAACAAGCTTAGGATCACGTTGCTCAATAATAGCTGTAGCAATGTGCACCATCTCTTCTGTAAGAGCTACATCCTCCTTACCTTCAGACACAGCAATTATACCAGCAGTAAGATCAGCAAGAGCGTTAGCAGAAGAAACATCTACAGCAGGGTTTTGTTTTGCATATTCACTAAGTGACTGTACATCAACGCCCATCTTCTTGATCACCTTTTTAACTTTGCTTAATACCTCAGGAGATGCTTTTTTTGCTACAGTTGTTTTTCTTTGTAATAAAATAGACTGTTGTAGTATCTCAGGAAGAATTGTTACCTCACTCCAAGTGTTATTATATTCATCAGTTATTTTATTTACATTATATAGTTTATTAAGAATATTAGTAACCCTATTAGTATAAAAAGCTTCTACAGGTTTAAGTTTCTCTAAACCCCCTGTTTTAAGGCTATTTCTTCTTTCTGTTTCAATATCAATTTCTTTTTGTACTTCATCTTTGTATTCTTGAATACTTTCATAAGATTTTACTCCAAATTGAGCTATAGATATATCTTCTTCTAAAATATAAGGTCTTGAATTATCTTCATAATACTTAATTAAAGATTTATTTTTACCTTCTTTTAATTTACTTATTCTTGCATCAATAACTTTAATTTCATCAGCAATAGTTTCATGACCTTCTACTTTAGCAGCAGTTTCTCCTGTAGGAAATAATACTTTCTTATATCCTTTCTTAGCACTATCTTGTACTATAGATTGTATAAAGAAGTTAACCCAGTTACCTTTTTTGTTTAGTAGTTGTAGGAAATTGTTTTTATTACCTTTTTCATCTTTAATACTAATAGACTTTATTGATACAGAGTCATCATCTGTTGCAAAAGAACGGATTTTTCCATCAGACATCTTAATAGTAACCAAACCAGGATAACCTGGTTCCCATTGGTTTTCGTCTCGTAAGAACTCAGGTTCCTCTTCTTCGATGACTTCTAATACTATACCTCTAACTCCAATCTCTACAGTTTGACCAGTTTCTGGATCAAAATTATAACGAGGAGTAACTTCAACTTGATCTCCTACTTCATAACCTGCAACTCTTTCTGTAGGCATCGTAGTTAAATCGTTTCTCTTTCTACCTTTCTGAAATAAATCAGATTGTACTTCTAGTATTCTTCTGGTTTTAGAAGGTATTTCTTTTTTTAATAAAATTTTACCAATACCATCTTTAATACCTTCTTTGCTAACATCTTTTATTTCTTTTACCTCTTCATCACTTCTAAACCAACCTATACCTTTACCAGTACTAAATTTAGCATGACCTTTAATATTAGGTGTAATACCTGGTGTAGCTATTTCATTTTCTGTATAGTTAGTACCTCCTGGAACTGTTAGTCTAGAGTAATATTGAGTAGGATTTTCTCTATCTTTGATTTGTTGCCTACCTTTTTCTGTTAAAGCTTCTTCAACTTTTATAGGTATTCCATTTTCATACTCTATTGTAATTAATTCAGTGTCTGGAGTAAAGGGAATAACATCCATTCTTCCTGTTTCAGTATCAAATACTTCATCATAATCTTTACCTTTAGATATAGCAGTATTAACCTCAACAGTAAAACTATTATTAGCTAATATAGATGTAACTAAATCTTCTATACTAGGTTCAATTAACTTATTAGTTTCAGGATTAACATATGATATATTATCATAAACTTCTTGTATGTAAACTTTTTGATCTTTAGGTATTTGAAGTTCTGTCAGAGTTTTATTTAAATCCCATCCAACATTTTTAGCTTTAGAAAATATTTGTTTAGCTTTTTCACTAAGTAAAATATTAACTGATTTTAAAGAATAAGAAACTTTATTAGGTGATACCTTGTACTCAGACTTAGGAACATCACCACTGTACTCATTCCATAGAAAGTATGCTCTTGCTTTACCTTGGGCAGCAACCAGCTCTTTCCACTCTGGTAAATTTATATTAGGACATGTCGCCATTTCTTATATTTTACAAATTTCTTCAAATATCTCACCTGCTTGTTCTTCTGTATACCCTAGCTCTGTTAATAGCACTGTATTAATATCAGCTTCACTGTACGTAGCATTTGACAAACTTAATTTATAGACTGCACCTGTTTTAGTAACTAATTGGTTACTGTCTGATGTGTCATTCTTTTGAGCAACTGGCCTTACAGCAGCTTTTCCTTTCCATGCTTCTATTATAGTAACATCTTGTTTCTCTTCTGCTTTTAATAAACCATTATCAAATACAGAAGGCTTAGCATTTATGTAATATTCTTGAGCTCTATAAGAATCTCCTAGTGCATTTATATGTTTGTATACAAAATATTCCATAAGTTTACCAGTTTTTTTCTGTTTGTAAGAATGAATAAAACCTTCATCTCCACTCTTTATCTTCTTAAATAAAGCTTTATTAATAAATGAGAAGTCTCCTTTAGAAGCCATTTCTTTTCTTTGTTTAGCATCATAACTTCCACTGTTCCAACTATATGTTATATAGTCTGATTGTCCTTCCCTAGTCCCTGTACCAATTGTTACTAATTGAGGTATAGCTTTTGTAGCTGTACTTGCTTTAATGTTTTTAGGAAGGTATAACATTGCTGGATTGTATCTTTTACCTTGATCTGTTTGTATCCAAGGAGCCTTCTTTGATGTAACAATTCCACTTCCAGCAGACCAATTATTTCTCTCGAACATACCTAGTTCATAGAAGTCGTTCAAGTTAGAGTTTTTTTCTAAGGTAGACAATGTTTCATTGTATATTTTTTGGAAGTCTTCATAAGGTAACAAAGATGTAAATGATATAGGAGAATTATTTAAACCTGACTGTAGTATAGAACTTATTAAAATATTACTATATAGATTACTTCCATCACCTAATTCTTCTTTAAGTTGGCGGAAAGCATATATAATAGAGTTCTGTTCATAAACTTTTCTATCATTGTTTCTTAACTTTATATTATTAGCAACATCCCCAACACGTTTATTAGGATCACTTTCCAATAGTCGCACTACTTGGTTTTCATATAAAGGATGGTTAGGGTTTCCTAATACATCTTCGACAAACTTGTCTACTTGAAAAGCTATTCCATCTTTGTCTATCAGTAAAGACTTTAGAAACATGTTTAAATTTTGATCTGTCTGAACTGCATAATCAAAGAAACTATTTGTTGCAGCTCTACTAATTTTAATAAAATCTCTATCTGATCTATTAATGTATGGACGTAAAACCTTTTGTAAGATTGTTCTACTCCTGTCTTGATCTGATGTAAGAAAGTTAGCTATGCCATTTCTTGCTTGTGTGAGAGACAATATAGTTTCTTTTAAGAAAGTGGTTTGTACTAAAGCTTCAGCAGCTGGAATTACTTTTCCATCTACATAACTAAATATGGGTTTCTGTAATGCATTTAAATATTGTTCTTCTTTTTTAAAGATGAGTAGAGGGTCATTAAATGTAGAGGTATCCCAATTCGTACCTTGTGTTACTTCAAATAGATCTTGAGCTTGCTTTGCGTAGTTTAAAAACTCATCTAATATAAGTCTTTGATATGCAGCATCTTTATTACTAAAGGTAGTCTTACCAAGTTGTGAACGTAATGCATTTGAATCAGGAAGAAGTTGTTTTTCAGCAGATGTTAAGTTACTTGGGCTGTCATATTTATTTTCTTTAAGCTCATTAGCAAAGTCCTCTATAAATAACCATGTATAACCACTCTCTTCTATCTTGTTTAAATAGTCAATAATGATAGGTTGGTTCATAAAGTATGCTACAGAATCTATTGGTACACCAGCCTTAATTAAGTACAACCATGTAGAAGCTGTAGCAGGTGTAATTCCTAACTCTATAATCCATGGACCTGCTGATATATCTACCATGCCATCTATCACTTGTCCATTTATGTCTGATATATAATCTTCAGCTTTATTTTTGACACCAGAAAGACTTATCATCTCACCGTTATCAGGTATGTTTACAGTATTTTTTCTTCTAAACTTTATACTATTTAGTTCTACAAATACTGGAGAATGTTGGTTAAGTGCTAAGTTAGTTTGATTAACTGCAGCTATACTAATACCTCTTTTACCTTGTACAAAAGCATTACGTAACCTAGCCATAAATCTTCTATTTAGTAAGTTACCAACGTTACGATAGTTAAATGCTGATTCTTTTGTCTTGTCTACAATCTCTTTAGATAATTCTTCTAATTGACTAGCGTCATTTGGAACAGTTAATCTTTCATAATTTTCTGGAAAGGTTATAAGATTCTCTGTAGACTGAATAAATTCATTCTCTAAAGATCTCATATACATTCTATCTATTACAGTCTGACGTATACCTTTGTCTTTAAGTTCTAATATGTAATCATCAATAACATCCTGATTGTCAAAGGTTTCTCCAAATATAACTTCAATTAAATCACCTTCAAGTTCTCCAGATTCAAACAAATCTATTTGAGCTTGTAATTCTTTTTGCTGAGCTTTATTAAGAAGTGAACCTGCATCAAATAACTCTCCAAATCTTTTCTTGGATTGTTCACCATATCCATAAAATGGAATTAACTGTAACTCATTATTAATGTATGTTACATTTTTAAGATACATGAAAAGTTTATCAATATCAAAATCCGATCCCACCTTCTCAACTATTGCTGCAGGAACTACAACATTATCTCCAAACTCTTTAGGTAAGAATTGTTTTATTCTTATAGCATCTATAGAGTTTTGTTTCTGTGTAGGTATACGGAAAGCTACACCACGTAATATCTTTTGACCTTCCTCAGTGTTGTTTAGGTATTCTAGAAGTGCCTCATCAGATAAGCTACTACCAAACCAACGACCCACCATAACTTCCATTGTGGTTGTTTTCAAATCACTAGCAGGAATATTAACTTCTTTTCCTTCTTCTGTTAGCACTTTAAAAGTTCCGTTTTTATTATCTTTTAAAAACTTAACTTCTTTTCCATCTTTTGTTAAACTATAAAAACCTAATACATCAGATGTATATCCTTTCTTACCATTAATAGTGGTTTTTTCTGTACGAGTAGACTCAAATAATGCTGAAGGTATCTGCACTTTCTGTCCACCGTTTATCTTAGGACGTACAATACTTTTCTGTACTATAGAATATAATATATTTCTAATCTGATTATATGATTGGGTAGCTTCTAGAACTGCATCTCCCATTAAAAATCCATCTAGAGCATCACTTATATTATCATTAGTCTCTCTTTTAAATAATTCCTCACGTAATGTTTTAGCAGCTGGAGCCAAATCAGTAACTTTATATGCGTTACCTACTCTGGTAATACCAAGTTTTTTCATCATAACATTAAGACCTTCCTTGGTCATCTCATCTAAGAGCTTTGTGTTATTCTGAATCTCTGCATATATAACTGATGCTTTTTGTTTTTGTTCTTCAGTTAAAGTTAACCACTGATCAAGTGCACCTTTATAATCTATAGGCATACCATTATCTAAGTAATCTAGAGTTATAAGTTTAGTAATTTGACTTGCACGTGTTACTCTTCCATCTTCCTTAGAAGGTACTTCTGATTGCAGGCTCATAATATTAAACGGTATATTTATAACACTTTCATATTCTGCATTATTAAACTCACCATCATCATTATATGTATCATGTATACCTTCTGCTCCTACTTTTCTACCAGACTCAAAGACCAGATAATCTATGTCTTCTTTTTGCATCTTATCATATAACTTAAGAGCATTAGATGTAGGATTTATTTCATGCATCACTCTGTATGAAAGAGGATATAATGCATATTTATCTAGCACTACATTATTATTAGCAGATACACTACCGTCTTTATCTAGTTTAGCACCAGAAACAATAGGTTTAAGAGTTACGTATGTACTCTGTACTTGAGGGTTACCTTCTTTTAAAAGATCTTTTT
>Ga0255046_10000150_pt1 | contig 16499 bp, 13 predicted proteins | sample BC1_12_27_MG_FD_183632 | JGI IMG/M metagenome (GOLD analysis project Ga0255046, IMG submission 183632) | Seawater microbial communities from Strait of Georgia, British Columbia, Canada - BC1_12_27 | ecosystem: Environmental > Aquatic > Marine > Strait | place: Canada: British Columbia...
ACCATCGTTGGCCCGGACGTGCACAGCCCGGTCACAGACCTCTTCGAGAAACCCGTCATGTTGGGCATCGTCGGTTCGGAATCGCCCTTCGTGTTCATTTGGGACCAGGACCTGGTCGCGTGTCTCGTCGATGCGGTCTTCTCCGACAAGGTGGGCGTCTATAACCAGGCCGGCGATGGCGCTCTGACCCCACGCGAGATCGCAACCATGCTCCGCAAGCCCTACGTGGCGCTTCCCGCGTCTCTGGTGAAAGCGATCCTATGGGCGCTCAAGGGATTGGGCGTGACCGACAACGGGCCCGAACGCGTCGCGTTCCTGCAATACCGTCCCGTGCTTTCGAACCGGCGCCTCAAAGAGGAGTACGGCTACGTTCCTCAGCTCACCAGTCGCGAAGCATTCGAGCTCTACGCCCGAGCGCGGGGTCTTCTTGCCTCGGCGTGAGTTCCACGGGCGCACGGTCGTCATTACCGGGGGCGCTGGAAGCATCGGAGGCGCGCTCGCCCGGAGCTTTGGTGGGGCTGGCGCAAAGATCGCGATCGTCGACCTACCAACGAGCCCATTGGGCGCCGCCCGGGAGGAGCTCGAGAGCGCCGGCATCGAAGTGGTCGCCCTTCCGTGCGACATCACCGACACCGAACAAGTCCAGGCATCGATGGCGTCCATTCGCGAGGCCTTCGGCAGGATCGACGTGATCATCAACAACGCGGGCATCGTTCATCGAAGCGCGTTCGCGGACACCCGGCCAGAAGTCTTTCGTCGTGTGATGGAGGTCAACCTCTTCGGTGCGCTGCATTGCACGCAAGCCTGCATGGCCGACTTGATCGCGAATCGAGGGTTGGTGATCGCCGTCTCGAGCATCGCTGGATTGGCGCCGCTCTACGGACGCAGTGGCTATGCAGCTTCGAAGCACGCTATGCACGGCCTCTTCGAGAGCCTCGGCGCCGAAGTCGCCGCTAAGGGCGTCGGCGTCTTGATGGTCTGCCCGTCTTTCGTCGAGTCGGGGTTGGAAGCATCGACGCTCGGCGGAGATGGCAAGCGCGTCAGCCGGCCACGCTCCAAAGTCGGAGAGCTGGGTAGCCCAGACGACGTGGCCGCTGAGGTGTTGAAGGCTGCGAAGGCCGGACGCAGGCGCCTCGTGCTCACGCCGGTTGGAAAGACCAGCGCGCTCCTGTCTCGTCTAGCGCCCGGCCTCTACGAGCGCCTGATGATCCGAAGCTTGCGCTCCGAGCTCGACGAACCCTGACGGCATCTCGGCTCAGCTGCGCGGCGCCTCCAAACCTTTGACGGGATGGGCGCGATACGGAGCTTCGAGCATCGCGACTTCGTCTGCGCTGAGCTCGATCTCCGCCGCTTCAATCGCGTCGTCGAGATGCTTGAGCTTCGTGGCGCCGACGATCGGAGCGGTCACTGCAGGCTTCGAGAGGAGCCACGCCAACGCAACGCGAGCCGGCGACTCGCCGCGCTCCGCCGCGACCTTCTTGACCGCCTCGACGACTTCCCAATCGGAGGGCTGATCGTAGAGGATTTGGTCGAGCCCGTCGGTAGAGGAGCGGCTCGTCGAGCTGTCACCCAATTTGCTCCTCGTCCCGGCAAGCATGCCGCGAGCCAGGGGCGACCAGGGAGTCACACCGATCCCTTCTGCCTCGCAGAGCGGCATCATCTCCCGTTCCTCCTCGCGATAGACGAGGTTGTAGTGATTCTGCATGGTGACGAAGCGAGCCCAGCCGTTGCGCTCCGACATCGAGAGCAGACGCTGGAATTGCCATGCGTACATCGAGCTGGCGCCGATGTACCGAACCTTGCCCTGCGTGACCAGGTGATCGAGGGCGGCCATCATCTCTTCCATCGGCGTGTTCAGATCGAGGCGGTGGATTTGATAGAGGTCGATCGTGTCGACGCCCAAACGGCGGAGGCTGTCCTCACAGGCCTGCTGGATGTGCTTCCGCGAAAGCCCGCCCATGTTGGGGCGCTGGCTCATTGGGAAGAACACTTTCGTCCCGATGACGAGCTCGTCGAGATTCCCATACTCGCGAAGCCACCGCCCAGTGACCTCCTCGCTCACCCCGAGAGAATACATGTCGGCGGTGTCGAAGAAGTTGATACCCGCCTCGATGGCCCGCTTGAAAAACGGCGCAGACGCATCGGCATCATGAATCCACGGCCGCCACTTCGGCGACCCGTAGCTCATACAACCAAGGCAAATCCGCGAAACCGTAACCCCGGTCCGCCCCAAATGCGTGTACTTCATCCCCCAGATACTACCGGAAATCATATAGGGGTCAGACCCCTTTTTAGGGGGGTTCATCCGCAGGGTTGCGGGGCTTGGGAGCTAGCTCTTCCCGTACACGGGGACGAGGGCGCCGCGGGTGACGGAGTTTTGTGGCGATGCCAAGAAGGTAATGGTCTCTGCGATCTCGTCGGGCTTGGGCCAAGCGCTGTGGTCCGCATCTGGCATGGCTGCGCGGTTGGCCGGCGTGTCGATGATGCTCGGGACGATCGCGTTGACCCAAATCGAAGACTCGGAGAGCTCTTCGGCGAGCGAGAGCGTCAGCGCAGCGACTGCAGCCTTGGAAGCTGTGTATGCGGTCATCTGTCCGGTGGGCACGAGAACGGGTCGCGCCGCAACATTGACGATGCGTCCCTCGCGCCCCTCCATCGACTTCACCGCTTCGCGGCATGAAAGGAAGCACGTCGTTGCGTTGATCTGCATCAGCTGATCCCAAACGTCGAGGCTCGTTGACGCGATGCCGCCCATAGCGAAGCCGCCCGCTACGTGAATGCTGGTGTACAGCGAAGTCGTCGCACCGAATAGCTGAGCCACGTCCGCTTCGACGCTCAGATCCAGACCTTCGTGAAGCTTCACGGCTTCGTGTTGCCGATAGGGAAAGCCGTCGAGCTCCTCGGCCGCGTAGACAGGAACGTGAACGGTGGCGCCAGCCGCGACGAGGCGCCCGACTACCGCGCGGCCGAGCGCACCGGTGCCTCCGGTGACGACGGCTTCGCGTCCAGAGAATTCCAACATGACCGAGAGCCTAGTCTAGGAACCATGAGTCGCGCCACCGTTGACGCACTGGCCCGGTCTTCTCACAAAGTAAGCAGCAACCCGTCCTCGGCCATCGGCAACTCGACTTGATCGGCCCGTGACAACACATCCTCACTCATGTGTGTGAGGATGATCTGTTTGCAGGTGAGGTGTGGGCGATGCTCCATGATCGTGCTGTACGTGTTGTGAAGCGCTACCTCTTGGTCGTACACGTAGGACTCGCAGACGAACAGATCCGCTTGATCTGAGGCTTCGATCAACGTATCGGTCCACTGCGTGTCGCCCGAGTACACGAACACCTTTTGTTCGACTTCGACGCGCAAGCTGTACGACGGCGCCCCACTGAAATGGGCTGCCGGGAACGCGGTCACCTCGATTTTCTCGACTGCAGTACGCGTTCGAGGCTTGAGCTCGACGAAACGGATGTCGAAATTCGGCTTGACCCTGGAGGAGCCAGCGAAAAGTATTTCCATGGCCTGCATGAGACGCTCTTCGAGCCCGGGCGGCCCCACCAGCGTTAGGGGCGCAGTGCGCTTGGACACCAGTTGTGCGTCGAGCAGGAAGAACGGAATCCCGCCGAAGTGATCCCCGTGCAGATGCGTGATCAGGATCTTGCTCACGTCCCGCGGCTCGATCTGCTGCTGCCGCATCGCAATCAGCGACGACGCCCCGCAGTCGACCAAGAAGAGGTCATTGGACGTGCGCAGCGCGATGCAGGTCTGAAATCGTCCCCCGCTGCCGAAGGCGTCGCCACTGCCCACAAAACGTACTTCCACCTGTCCCATGTCTCTCTCCTAGCTGCCTCGAAGGCTGGCTCATCGCCGTGTTACATGGGACCGGGGCCCGGACCCAGTCAAGCGAGGCGTCGTCCTTCGATCAAAGGCCCGACAACCGCTCCCGGACGGTGTATGCTCCGAGCCCCGTCATCAACGAGGAGTGACCCATGGCCGAGCTTCAACTCGCACTAGACGACACCTACCGCTGGGAAAAGACCGCGCCGGACCAGCTTTGGATGACCCAGCCAATCGGCGACGGAGATATCGAAACCTACACCTGGGCTCAGGCGATGGATCAAGTGAGGCGGATGGCTGCGCACTTGAAGTCGCTCAACCTCGAGCCTGGTAGCCATATCGGTCTCATCTCGAAGAACTGTGCGCACTTCATCTTCGCGGACTTGGCAATCTGGATGGCGGGACACGTGAGCGTCGCCCTCTACCCGACGCTCAACGCCGACACGATCGACTACATCCTCAACCACAGCGAATCGAAGCTACTTTTCGTAGGCAAGCTCGATGGCTGGGAGGAAGTTCAGAAAGGCATCCCCGCCGGCATGCCTTGCATCTCTTTGCCTCTCGCCCCACCGAACGACTACGAGTCGTGGGATTCGATCACAGCCAGGACCGAGCCCCTGCAAGGCAACCCCGGCCGCAACGCCGAAGAGGCTGCGATCATCGTCTACACCTCGGGCAGCACGGGTCGGCCGAAGGGCGTGATGCACAGCTTCGGAGCGATTGCCGCCTCGGTAGACGGGGCCGAGGAGGTCTTCCACGCTACGGACAAGGACCGGATGCTGTCCTATCTTCCGCTCGCCCACGTCTTCGAACGGTACTTTGTCGAGCTACAGGGCTTTCGCTCGGGGATGCAGCTCTTCTTCGCGGAGTCACTCGACACGTTCGTGGCCGACCTCAATCGCGCACAGCCGACGATTTTCCTTTCGGTACCGCGACTGTGGTTGAAGTTCCAGCTCGGGGTGTTCCACAAGCTCCCGCCCGAGAAGCTCAGGCGGCTCCTTCGAATCCCGCTTCTCAATCGTGTAATCAAGAAGAAGGTCCTGACGGGCCTCGGGCTTCAGCGCGTGCGGCTCGCGGCCAGTGGCTCTGCCCCAATCCCGCCCGATCTCATTCAGTGGTACCGGGATTTGGGCCTCGAGCTCCTCGAGGGGTACGGCATGAGCGAAGACTTCGCCTACTCGCACGCGACCTATCCTGGACACGGGCGCGTCGGCTACGTCGGCAACCCGATGCCCGGCGTCGACGTGAAGATCAGCGACGAGGGCGAGATCCTCATCAAGTCGCCCGGCAACATGATGTGTTACTACAAGCAACCCGAGCTGACGGCCGAGTGCTACACCGAAGACGGCTACTTCCGGACGGGCGACCGCGGTGAGCGCGACGAAGATGGGCGACTCAAGATCACGGGCCGCGTGAAGGAGCTCTTCAAGACCAGCAAGGGCAAGTACGTCGCCCCAGTGCCCATCGAGAACCTCCTCAACAACAACGCACACGTCGAAATGTGCTGCGTCACCGGCTCGGGGCACCCGCAGCCGTTTGCCTTGATCCTCCTCGCGGAAGAGATTCGACCGACGCTGAGCGATGCCAGCGTGCGCACGGAGGTCGAAGCCGAGTTGGAGGCATTGTTGGAGCAGGTCAACCAGGAGGTCGAAGGATTCGAGCGCCTTCAGTTCTTGACGGTCGTGAAGGACCCGTGGCTGATCGAAAACGGCTTCCTCACCCCAACCATGAAGATGAAGCGAAGCATGCTCGAAGACACCTACGGGCCGAAGACCGAAGAATGGTACGGGGCAGGCACGCGGGTGGTCTGGGAAGCCTAGAAGGAAACGTTTTCAGCATTCAGGTGTAGAGACCTGATGCGAGATGACCATGCAGCCCGTTTACGACGTAGTCGTCGTTGGTGCAGGCCCGGCCGGAGCGACGGCTGCGTACTTCCTGGCCACCGGAGGGAAGCGGGTCGCGCTTCTCGAGAAGGCGACCTTTCCCCGCGACAAGCGTTGCGGCGATGCGTGGTGTGAGCCTGCGCTCGACATCCTCGAGGAGATGGGGGTCATCCAGGAGCTCGACTCCGAGGGGTTGGTACAATGGGTCCGCGCGGGCGGCTTGGTATCGCCCTCCGGTCTGAGCTTCACCAGCCCCGATGAAGGCGAACGGGAAAGCGCGCCTCGCGTGGCCGCGATCCGCCGGATGGTTTGCGACGAACGGATCGCACGCGCGGCCCACCGTGTGGGTGCGGAGCTCATCGAACGTGCATCGGTGACCGATGTGACGCTGAGCGACGAACTGTGGACCGTTCGATGCAAGGATGGTCGTCGTTTCCTGGGTCGCTGCCTGATCGCGGCAGACGGCGCCAAGAGCAAGATCGCGCGCGCGCTTGGGGTCGTCACGACAGGGGCCAATAGCGTTGCGAGCAGGCAATACATCAAGGGCGGGACACACAACTTCACGAGTGACGGTGTTCTGCTCTATCCCCCATACGTGCTCCCCGGTTACGTGGCGCTCTTTCGCCACTCGAACGACGACATCGACCTCGGTTGTTATCTCCTTCCCGGAGGCCGCGTCCCTCCAACCCAACTCAAGTCGCTCTTGAGCGCCGAGGTTGCCAAGGACCCGTACGTGCGCGAAGTGCTCGGCGACCATGCGGAGCCGCTCGAACGTCCAGGGCTGTCCCCGCTTCGACTCGGCGGAGAGCCGCGAACGCATGGCGAGCGGTTCATTTTGTTGGGGGATGCCGCGGGCCAGACAGATCCGCTGACCGGCGAAGGCATCCACACCGCGATGATCGCCGCCAAGATCGCAGCTCGCGTCCTGCACGAAGCATTCGACGAGGGCGACCTCTCGGCGCGCCGACTCTCGGCTTACCACCGAGCGTGGATGAAAGAGTTCGGCCGCGACTTCCCTATTTCTGCGGCTGCGGGGCGCGCGATCAACCGCTTCCCCATCCTTCTCGACACGGCTGCCGTCGCCGCCCAGCGTCACGGCGCCAGCTTCATGGACAATTTCGGCGCCGCGATGACCGGAGTGAAGCCCAAATCCCTGTTTCTCTCGCCCCGGATGGCGGTTCCGCTCGGTGCTGCGCTCCTCGGACTGATTCGCTCGCGCGGAGCGACAGCGTACCGCGCGGGGCCGCGCGCTGAGCCCGCTCACGGCTATAGCTTCGCCCACAACGCGCTCCGCAGCGACGCGAGGCCGTGATAGACAACCCCGGATGAACCCGCACATCTCTTACGCGATGAGGAACGCGGAGGCGGTCGAGGCGCTTGTCTTCGTCAACGCCCCGGGTGCCTTGCTCGATTGGAGCTTCCTGGCGATCGAGTTGATCGTCCTGATCGGATTCGTGGCGACCGTCGTCCACGCGTTTCAACACGCAAAGCGAAGTGGAACCCAGTCTGCTCCGCTCACTCTCCTTGCCTGCCTCCTCTACGGCCTGCTGATGGACATCAGTTCCTATTACACCGTCGAGAACTTCTGGCACGGCGAGTTTTCCGTGATGTTCCTCTACAACCGCCTGCCGCTCTATATCGTCCTGCTGTATCCCGCCTTGCTCTACCACCTCTGCATGACGATTCGCCGGTACGCGTTTTCTCCGCTCGTCGAGGCGATATCGATCGGGTTCTTCGGAGGGGTTGCGTACTCGATCTTCGACAACCTCGGGCCCATGCTGGGCTGGTGGATCTGGGATACGAGCGACCCAACGACCCTGCCCTATCTCAACAGCGTTCCCGTCACCAGCTACCACTGGTTCTTTCTGTTCACCGGCGTTTTCGCATGGCTCACCCGAATCGTGTGTTGGGACTGGGTGGAGGGCCGGAAGAGCCGCGCTGCGATTGGACTCGGCATCGCGCTCATCCCGATTCTGACGGTCGGGCTCGGCGCATTGCTGTTCGTTCCGTACAATCTCTTCGCCTACAACGGCATGCTGGGCGTCGCCGCGTCCCTGCATGCGCTCGCTTTTGCAGCCGCCGGGCTAACCTACGTGTTTTCGTTCCGCCGACCGGACAGACCGCGCGATCGTCTGTTGATGTTCTTTCCGCTGGTGTGGGTAGCCGGTCTTCTCTACCTCTACGTCGCGAAGCTCGACATCTTCTTCACCCTGACGCCCGACGGGTTGTCGCGCGAGGGGCTCGCAGCAGGAAACCTCCTCGTCGCCGGTGCGGCGATGGTGACCACCCTCGCGATCGTTTTCGCCAGTCACCCGATCTCCATGGAGACGGCGGGGGCCGACTAGCTCAACATCGTGCGGAGGCCTGTCTTCCAACGCTCGATCAGCTTGTCATAGTGGGCGTCGTTCTCTCGAAAGATGCGCTCCATCGCCAAACCCCGCATGAAGTAGAGGGTCATCTCAACGGCGATCTTGGCCTGGCGATCCCCTCGACCGGTGAGCTGTTTGAACGCCCCGTAGATGCGGCCGCCGAGGCTTCGCTCGAAAGCTTCGAACCGGCCGAGAAGCTCCGGGTCGGTCCGCGCGGCCACCATGAGCTCGACGACGGCCCAATAGAGCGGCCCGGAGAACATCGCCCAAAGCATGTCGACCATGGCGTCAATCGGTTCGTCGCCCTTCTCGAGCCGGGCGTTGAGCTCGGCCTCGAACTCCTTGGAGCGTTCATCGGCGAGGTGCTCGATCGCGGCAACCAACAAGTCGGCCCTGCTAGGGAAGTGATGAAGCTGAGCGCCCCGGGATAGCCCGGCGCGCTCGCCCACCTCGACGGTCGTGGTTCTCGGGTAGCCGATGTCGATCAGGCTCTCGATCGTCGCGTCCAGCAACTTCCCACGGGTGATCCGACGGCGCTCCGCCTGGGGCACTCGCTCCCGCTTCGAAGCGACGTCGGTTCCAGCTTTCTTCACGCTCCGAGGCTCCTCAGTCGCGACGGTACATCGTCACGACCGCCGCGCCGCCGAGCCCGAGATTGTGCTGAAGAGCGACGCGCGCGCCGTCGACCTGACGGTCCTCGGCTTGGCCTCGGAGGTGCCAGACGAGCTCGGTGCATTGCGCAAGACCTGTGGCTCCGAGCGGGTGTCCCTTGGAAAGAAGACCACCGCTCGGATTGGTGACGAACTTACCGCCGTAAGTGTTGTCGCCTTCCTCGATGAACTTCTCCGCTTCGCCTTCGCCGCAAAGGCCGAGCGCTTCGTACGTCAGTACTTCGTTGGTGGTGAAGCAGTCGTGAAGCTCGACGACATCGACGTCTTCAGGGCCGATCCCGGACTCCTCGTACACCGCCTGCGCAGCGTTCTTTGCCATGTCGAAACCGACCATCTTGATCATCGAATCTTCGAAGCTCGTTCCGTAGTCCGTGCGCATCGTTTGGCCCGCGATGTAGACGGGATTGGAAATGCCCTTCTTCTTCGCGAAATCGTCGGAGCACACGATCGCGGCCGCGGCCCCGCAGGTCGGAGGGCAGCACTGATAACGCGTGAGCGGGTCAAACACCTCCGGTGAGGCGAGGATCTCTTCCACCGTGAGAAGGTCGCGGAAAAGCGCGTACGGATTCTTGGCAGCGTGCTGGCGTGCTTTCGCGTTCACCTTCGCGAAGGTTTCGCGCTTCGCGCCATACTTCCAACGATACTCGCGACCCGCTCCACCGAACATCTGGGCGGCGGGTGGCGCGGAAGTGAAGCCCTGCGCTTCGTTCATCACGTTGACGTGAAGACTAAGGGGGTTGGGGCGGTCGTTCCATGCCGCAGCAAGCGCGCCCTTCTGCATCTGCTCGAAACCCACAGCAAGCGCGCATTCGACGATGCCGCCTTCGACCATTTGCTTGGCCAACATCAACGCACTCGAGCCAGTGGAGCAGTTGTTGTTGACGTTGTAGACCGGAATCCCGGTGAGGCCGACGTCGTATACCGCGCGCTGCCCGCACGTGCTGTCCCCGAAGACATAGCCCGCAACCGCCTGCTCGACCTCGCCGAACTCCACCCCGCCGTCGGCGAGCGCAGCCTTGATCGCCTTGGCGGCCATCACGTTGTAGTCCTCGCTCTGGCCGGGCTTGGCGAATGGCACCATGCCGACTCCGATTACGTTTACCTTGCGTCCCATCGTTGCTCCTTAGCGTTGCTGTGCGCGAGTTTAGATCAGGCCCTTGAGAAAGTTCAGACGGTGCGCGGGCTGCATGTCACCGTCGATACGAAGCTTGCCTCGTTGGAAGAGCGATCGCGTGGTCGTGTCGCCGCTGCTGAGCTCTGCGAGGTCCGCGTCGTCGATCACGATAGTCGTCGTTGCTCCGTCGGTTTCACCCGCCCTGAGCGCAGGAGGCTGGTTCTCGAGGTCCACCACCCATTTGGAATCCGGGTCGCGTACATAGAACTGTAGAACCGCGCCGACCTCATCGGCGAGGCTCGGTTGCTCCTGCAAGCGCTTGCCAAGAGCCTCGAAGAGCTTGGGCGCGAGGGGCTCATATGCCTCCGGCGCGGCTGCAGTGACCTCGATGGCGGCCTCCGCCGGTTCCCCGCCATCACCAGAACGCGTCCGTGCCTTTTCGAGGACGAGGTCAAACGGCATCTTGAGGAGCGCTTCGAGCTTGTTGACGGCCATCATGTCGCCCGCCACCTTCAGTTTCCCGCTCGAGAACAACTTGATGGGATCCGCCTCCCCCTTCTGAAGCGCCACGTAATCGGCGTCGGAGAGCTGGAGAGTGGCGTCGGGCTTGGCGGTCTCGCCAGCACCTGCCGTGCCCGTCTTGAGATCGATCGTCCACACGCTGGCCGGATCGCTGAGGCTCAGCTGAAACACCGTCTGAGCCTTCTGTGCGATGTCGGGGTTCTCGGCGAGGAACTGGCTGGCTGCGGCAATCACATCCGCCGAAGTCGGCTCGACCGCGCCCCCGGCGCTTGCTTCGGCAGCCGGCTCCTTCTTCTCCTTCGGCTTAGGAAGCTCCTCGAAGAGCTCAATCGCAGCGTTCGAGATCACGACCGAGTCGCGCTCCTTGACCGTGCACTGAAACACGATGCGCTGGTCGGATTCTTTCCACATCTTGGTGACCAGGGTGTCCCCCGGATAGACGTTGTCGGCGAAGCGCACCTTGATGCTCTTGAAAAAGTCTGGATTGCCTTCCGGCGCGAACTTCTGGAGCACCCGACGGCCGGCGTACCCGAACGTACAGAGTCCGTGCAGGATCGGCCGCTCGAAGCCAAACGCCTGGGCCATGCCTGGGTCAGCATGAAGCGGGTTCCAATCCCCACTCAAACGATAGAGCAACGCTTGATTCTCCGGGATCGCGTCCTCGGCGACGGCATCCGGCTCCCGCGCGGGAGGCACGTTGATGTCGGCACTCGGGCCGCGGTCGCCACCCCATCCCCCAGCACCGCGAATGAAGGCAGTCATCTCGCTCTTGATCAGCAGGTCGCCATCCTCGTCGTACGAGTCGAGCGCCGTCACGACGAGAGCGCCTTTCCCCTTGTCCCAGATATCCTTGACGGTGCCCTTGGTGGTCAGCGTCGCCGTCAAAGGAAGCGGCCGCGTGAGCTCGATGTATTGCTCTCCGTGAAGAAGGCGGTCGAGCCCGTAGTTCAGGCCGGGGGCGGTGATGCCTTCCTTCGCAAAACCGAGAATCGCGTTGGTCCCCGGGATGACCGCAAACGTTGGCAAGGCTTTCATGCCGCCGCCATGACCCTCGTACACGAGTCGAAGCCCTTCGTCGTCGTTTGGATCCGTGGCTGCCCCAACGCCAAGGGCGTAGAGCGCCAGATCGCCCTCATCATAGCTCGAGGTACGGTCCGGGTACTTCGACCCGAGTGCCTCATCGACGTCGATGAACTCGTTGCCGCCCTTGCTCGGGCCCGCTTCGACGTTCTCAATGATGGGGCCGAGCGACTCCATCACGCTGCCAATGTGGTCGACTTCGCTGAAGTCGTTGATCTGCTTCCAACTCGACTGGATGTCATCCGGCGACACGTCACGTCCGAGCCGGAACAGTTTGCCTTTGGTACGCTCCCACCGAAGGCTCGAGTAGAACCCTCCGCCGACCTCGTAGACGCCGCCCGTCGCGTCACTGTCCTCGCTGCAAAGGTACGCGACGATCGGCGATACGTACTCGGGCTTGAGCGAGTCGAACACCGCGGGCGGAAGCAACCCCTCGGTAAGGCGCGACGCTGCAAACGGCGCGATGGTGTTGACCAGCACGTTCTTGCGCTGACCCTCCAGCGATAGTGTGTTCGCGAAACCGACCAAACTGAGCTTCGCGGACCCGTAGTTGGTTTGCCCGAAGTTCCCGTAGATGCCTGCCGATGACGTCGTGAAAAGCACCCGGCCATAACCTTGCTCGTTCATGATCGGCCAGGCTGCTTTGGTGACCTTGTACGCGCCGTAGTTGTGAACGCGGAAAATGATGTCCCAGTCAGCGTCGGTCATGTTCTTGAACGACTTGTCGCGAAGGATTCCGGCGTTGTTGATCACGATGTCGACGCGGCCCCATGCGTCCATCGCCGTCCGCACGATCGCATCGCCATCCTCGACCGAATCGTAGTTGGCGACAGCCTCACCACCGGCCTGCTTGATCTCCTCGACCACCAGGTCAGCGGATTCGGAGGACTTGCCTTCGCCAGCGGTGGAGCCACCGAGGTCGTTGACGACGACCTTCGCCCCGCGCGAGGCCAGCAAGAGCGCATGTGAACGGCCGAGCCCCTGCCCAGCCCCCGTGACGATCGCGACACGCCCATCAAACCTGAGTTCTTTGCTCATAATCCCTCGACTTCAGAAACAATCAGAGCTGACTGTTTATGAGGAATCGCTCAGATGTCAAGGCGCGATTGGGCCATGCGCTCGAGGCGCATCGAGGAGCTGCGCGCCTTCTGGCTGAATGGTCCGAGGACGTAAACGCGGATGATGAACCACCAGAAGCTCGGCTCGTTGAGCCGCGGGTCGATCTTGTCCGCGATCTTCGCATGTGCCGCTCGGGCCTTGCTCCAATGGAGCCCCGGATGGTCGTGGTGCACGGTGTGCAGGCCGTTGTTGAATAGCAACCAGTTCATCACCGGGCCGACGATGTTCCGGGAGTGGTTGACGGGCGACTTCTCGTCAGTGTGTACGTGCTGCACGTAATTGAAGATCAATACCACGTACAGCGAGACCTGCTGCGGAATGAAGATGTACAGCAGCGCCTTTTTCCAATCGACTACGAACGCGGTCACGAGAAAGCCCACCAGTAACACGTACTGCGAGATGCAGAACCAAAAGCGACGTTGGTTGGTGCGGTACTGTTTCTCGAGGTAGTCGCGAATCAGCTTCTGCTGGTGAAACCCACTCACCGTCGGGTAGGTAAGCAGCGAGAATAGATTGGTGTTCTCGGTGTAGCGATACGTGATCGTGTAGTCGCCCTCACGATTGTTGAACTTGTGGTGGTTCTGGTTGTGCGTAGGGATCCAACCGAAGGCAGGGAATCCGTAGAACAACGTCAGCCAATAGTCCGTGAGCTCGTTGAGACTCTTGGACTTCCAGATCGTCAGGTGATTGTGGTTATGGGTGATTACCGAAACGGAGACAGCCATGAACAGACACGCGGTGAACAGCACGGGGCCGAACGAGTCACGGCTCCATTGGACGACGAGCAATGCCGTCGTGATGGCCATGTAGATCAATGTGCGGATGTCGGCAGCGTACCTGAGCATCGAGACTCTCGGCGGGCCAGGGGTTACCGGCACGCAACGCTCTCTTGGCTGCCTCCGGCGCGCCGCGCCAGCTGGGGCACTGGCAAGGCTCTTTTCGTTGCAGTAGCGTCGTCGCTAGCAGCATGACGCGACGACGCACACGACCGGATACCTCGGGCGAACCCGGCTATGTCACCCCCGAGGGGTATCGCCGCTTCGAGGAGGAGGCGGACCGACTGTGGAACGTCGATCGCCCAAAGATGGCCAAGGCCGTCCAAGTCGCCGCAGCCGAAGGCGACCGCTCGGAGAACGCGGAGTACCAGTACAGCAAGCAGCGTCTGGCTGCGATCGATCGACGGCTTCGTTTCTTGGGACAACGGTTGAAGGTTCTAACCATCGTGGACGAGAGGCCCCCCGACGACGGGCGGGTGTACTTCGGGAGTTGGGTCACAATCGAAGACGAGGACGGCAACACTCAAACGTACCGCGTCGTCGGCCCAGACGAGATCGACGCAGACAAGAAGTGGATCAGCATGAACTCACCAGTGGGAAAATCGCTCCTGTCCCGAGAGGTGGGCGATGAGATCACGGTGCGGCGCCCCAAGGGCGAGGTGACTGGCGAGATTATCGAAGTGCGCAACACACCCAGGGAGAGCTAGCCCATGAAGACGACCGCAGAGTACGCCAGCATCCCCGAGGCCGGCACCCTCGAGTTTCTGTTCCACCGCCAGGGGCTTCATCTGCTGGCGCTCGTGTTCCTAGTGCCCATCTGTTGGGCTTTCGCGGCGCCGGCGTTGGGCGACGGCGAGTGGTTAGGGATCGCCGACACGGAATGGTTCTGGGCTTCCGTCGTGGCCGCGATCGTTCATCAAGTAATCGTCGCTTTCATTTTTCGCTCCCAACTCGGCTGGTCGATCCTCACACGACTGTTCGGCAAAGCCGACATGGTCGTATGGGGCATCGTGTTCATGCCCCTTCTATTTGCTCGCCCGCTCTTGATCTTGGGGCTAGCCGTTGCGGACATGGGCACCGCCGATTTACCCCGATGGTTTGAGCTCGCTGCGGGAAGCGTGCTTCTGATCCCGGCCATCTACGCGGGGTATTCGGTCGGCCGCTACTTCGGTATCGACCGCGCCTTGGGTGGCGACCACTTCCGCCAACGATACCGGGACATGCCCATGGTCCGTGAAGGCGCATTCGCCTGGACGTCGAACGCCATGTATGCGCTGGTTTTCTTGGGCTTGTGGGGCATAGCGCTCCTCACCGGCTCCCTAGCCGCGCTTGCCGCTGCGCTGTTCCAACACGCCTACATCTGGGTCCACTACTACTGCACGGAGGAACCCGATATGGAACTGATCTACGGCGTGGCCGGCAACTCTGGGTCGGATGAAAACCGAACGTAGCCGCGGTAGGTACCGATGAAGATGCTGTTGTCGGGGCCGAACGAGAAGGTCCCCCAGATGTTGTTGAACACCTTCCTGCCGTAGAACTGCTTTCCGAGCGTGATCCGCTTCACGAGCCCCGACACATTGTCGTTGAAGTCTTTGCCCTCGAAGTAGCCCTTGATGCTGAACACGGGCCAGCCCGTACGAAAATCGACAGCCGTCAGTTGCCAGTCGCGGTGGCCCTCGGCCGTGAGGTCCCGGTGGTAGACGTACAGGAGCCCGTGCGGCGTCGACAACTTTGGCGTTGCGGTCTTGCCGTCGAAGTGGCCGACGGCCGGCCAATTTTCGGCATGCACGAAGCCTCCAGTCGCTTCGTCATAATCGAACCGCATGATGCCGCCGGCGGTTGGATTTTCGTTGAATGGATCCGTGTACCCGTAGGTGTTGCCGACGATCAGATGGTCACCATACGACACCACCGAGTTTTCGACGGCGGCGCTCCCGGGCTCGAACAGCGGCAAGCGGCTCACCAACTTGCCGTTATCCTGGCGATACACGAGCAGGTTGACCTGTTCCGGCGCGTTGTCGACGATCGCCACGAACTGATCCCCGACCAAGGTCGGCGTCGTGCCGCTTCCGTTGTTGAGGTGTCCCGGCTTGATCTTGCGATCGTTCTCATAGACCAGATCGCCTTCCGCGAACGTGGGCTCCCAGTCCGGGTCCAGCTCGATGCGCTTCTTCTCGTCGTTGAAGCGAAACTTGTAGAGGGCCAGGTTGGTGACGATGTAGACCCCGTCGGGGCCCACCGAGAACGAGTTCTGGATCTGTTCGAACTCCTGGCCCTCGAGCTTGACCCGCCGCCGCCCTTCGCTGCGTAGCGCATCGAGGTCTTCGGCGTCGCCGGATTTCTTGGCTTCTTCGACGCGTAGAAGGAGATCATCGATTCCCTTGGGAACCGCGCCCAGATGCTCCTCTAGTTTCTGACGCAATGCGAAGTACCCGACTGCCGTCGTGTAGATCCGTGGGCAGTTCCCCGAGTAGTCCACGTCGATGACGCCGATGATCCCGAACTTGGAGGTAAACCAAACCTTCCCCTGCGCGTCGGGCATGAGGGCCGTCAACACGTTGTCACTCCGTTCCATCGTGTCGCTGACCCAGGTGCCCTGCTCAACCTCTCGGGCGAGGTCCACGAGAATCATCCGGTCACGCTCAATCTTGCGGTTGCGGATGGGTATGCCGATCAACGTGTTGTCCGCGCCGGGTACGTAGACGTTGCCGCGAGAGTCCAGGTACGAGTACGCACCCCCCGAAGTATCTCGAAAGATCTCCAGACGCGCCCTCTTGCTAACCAGCTCGAGCGCCGTGCTGCCCCGCCCGGGAATCGCGACGTGGTCCAGCACGCGTGCCTGCTCGGAGATGTCGACGACGAGGAGGGTGGCCGCATCTCGACCAAACGAAATGGTCACCACGGTCTGGTCATCCAAGAACGTATAGAACGGCGACATCCCGGAGAGTCGCGTCCCCTTCTCGAGAACATGGAAATACTCCACGCGTGGGTTCACCGGGATGGGGCCCGGCTCCACGCTCACGTCTGTTGCGCCGCTGTTCTCGTGCATCGTCGCCGCGTAGCGCGTGGACAATTTCGGATGTTTCCAAATGTCGGGTGCGGACAATGAGTCTGGAAGCGTCTCGCCGTGA
>Ga0255046_10000151_pt1 | contig 16455 bp, 14 predicted proteins | sample BC1_12_27_MG_FD_183632 | JGI IMG/M metagenome (GOLD analysis project Ga0255046, IMG submission 183632) | Seawater microbial communities from Strait of Georgia, British Columbia, Canada - BC1_12_27 | ecosystem: Environmental > Aquatic > Marine > Strait | place: Canada: British Columbia...
TCCCGCAGGGCGGCGAGCCAGCTGAGTTTGTATTCATACTTCTCGGTGCCTACGGCCTGGCCGTTCGGGACATACAGATCGACAATCCGTATGCCACTGATAGTAGCGGCAAGCACACGGCGCTGGGGATCGTCGAAACCTGGAAATTCTGTAATGGGGTCGGTTGCCTGAGTTCGGCTGATAACAGCGACGCCGTTATAGGTCTTTTGGCCATTGGCTATCGAGGAATAGCTAACTTCAGACAGGGCTTCGGCCGGAAAGGCATCCGTGACCTGTTTTAGTTCCTGCAGTACGAGGATATCCGGGTGATTCGCTGCCAGCCACTCAAGCACCTGCGGCAGGCGCACATTCATTGAATTGACATTCCAGGTCGCGATCTTCATCAGCCGTCAATACCGCTTTGTCTGAGCAAGGCACCCATCTCGGGCTCGCGGCCGCGAAACGCAATATAGGCCTGCATGATGTCACAGCTGCCGCCGAATTTCTGGCTTCAGCATAAGGGGAGTCCAGGGTCTTCCCGGAGAGACATCCCGGAAGGGATGTATGCAGTCGACAGGATGATTGTGGATCGTTCGAAGCAGACGTAGGGGTCTGTCAGGCCTTGCGAAGTAGTTCGTCGAAATAGGGGATGGTTCGGGCCAGGCCCTCCCGCAGCTCGATCGCAGGAGACCATTTCAACACTTTCCTGGCCAGTGAAATATCCGGGCAGCGCTGCCTGGGGTCATCATTCGGCAAGGGCGCATAGACAATTTCCGATTTTGACCCAGTTATCTCCACCACTAGTTCCGCCAGTTCGCGAATGCTGAATTCATGGGGATTGCCGAGATTTATGGGCCCGAAAAAATCGTCGGCCGTGTCCATAAGACGAACGATAGCCTCGATGAGGTCATCCACGAAACAGAACGACCGGCTCTGGCTGCCGTCGCCAAATACGGTGATCGGCGAATCTTGCAGGGCCTGCACAATGAAGCTCGAAACAACGCGCCCGTCATTGGGCAACATTTTCGGGCCATAGGTGTTGAATATCCTGCCCACCTTCACCGGCAGCTCGTATTGTCGGACATAGTCAAAAAACAGAGTTTCTGCGCAACGTTTTCCTTCGTCGTAGCAAGCCCGCGGACCGATGGGATTGACATGACCCCAGTAAGCTTCGGTCTGGGGATGGGTCAGCGGATCACCATAGACCTCACTGGTGGATGCCTGAAATATCTTCGCTTTCACGCGTTTGGCCAGGCCCAGCATGTTGATGGAACCGTGAACAGCGGTCTTGGTGGTCTGAACGGGATGGAGCTGGTAGTGGATCGGAGACGCGGGGCACGCCAGGTTGTAGACCTCGTCTACTTCCACATACAGGGGAAATGTAATGTCGTGGCGCATGAACTCGAAATAAGGACTGTCCATCAGGTGCGCGATGTTTGTCTTGGTACCGGTATAAAGATTGTCGGCACACAGTACATTGTGTCCGTCGTTCAGCAGGCGCTCGCAAAGATGTGAGCCCAGAAAGCCGGCCCCGCCCGTGACCAGGACGCGTTTTTGCACCAGGTTCTTATCTCTGCCCATTTGCATGATTTCTAAACCATCATCTTTCGACAGTGAAATGCTTCGGCGTACTTTGTATTCATATCCGCCTCTACGCCCCGAATTCGCATCATGGACCAGAAGGTATCCTCGTTGAACCAACTCTTGCCGCGTTGCGACGGGAATGACTCCATGATGGCACTCACTTTGCTGGCGCACTGCGCCTCATCCAGCGCCACATATACATTGGGTTGACCCAGGTCCGCTTCGTACTTCGGAATCTCATATTCAAAGATCAGATGATCCCGAAACGCGTTCCACGTCAACTCGGCCACGAGTCGATGATCCTGGTGCAAATCCTCGCGCCGGTGCGTAAATATGACGTCCGGGGAGATATCCTGCTTTAGTCGGGCGAAGTACTCTTTGATCTCGGCGTAGCTGGCAGGGAAAAAAGCATCGCGAAAATCCTCTATCGCCACTCTTCTGGATTTTGACTGCCGAAGAATGCGATCAGCGCCGGCCTGTGCCTCATCTCCGCGTTGGCCGGCGCCGCTTAACGTAACCCAGTGAACATGTACCGATTGTTCGGATAGAAGGCGGAGCAATGTGCCGCCGCATCCGATCTCGATATCATCGGGATGGGACCCGATGACCAATACGCTCTGCAGGCCGTTAAGTGGCAGGTGGATCACTCAAGGATCCTTTGGCCCGAGTGCCATCGGCCTGCTCGTACCATTGCCGAGATTGTTGGTGCCGGGCTTCCTGGAAGAAGATATAGCCTGCCGGTTTCCCTTCCAGATCTCCCAGGGCGCCGAGCCCCCGGCATGCAAATCATCCAACAACTCCTTTTCTTTATACGTGTCCATGCACGCCCAGAAACCCTCGAACTTCATTGTTCGTAGCTTATTGGCAGCAATAAGACGTTTGAACGGCTCCCCCACCAGGTCCTCACCGTCACGGATATAGTCGAAAATCTCGTGGCTGAAAGTGAAAAAGCCGCCATTCATCCAGACGTCGGTTTCAACCAGTGGCTCGATGCTGCTGACGGTCCCGTCCTGCTGGCTGCTTACTGAGTGAAAATACACATATGTAGGACGTACTGAAACAAACATGCCGACAGGATTCGTTTCCCGGAAACGGTCGATGATGTCAGGCAAAGGAAGATTGGTAAGTCCGTCGGCATAATTTGCCAGAAATATTTCCTCGCCTTCGAGATAGGGTTGCACCGCTTTCAGGCGTTGGCCAATGCAGGTATCGGGCCCGGTATCGACGAAGGTGATATCCCAATCTTCTTCATCATATCGGATTTGCTCAGCGCCGTCGGACTGGACCGATTCGTTGCCAGCATGGCGAGCCTTGCCGTTGCGGAAGTATTCCTTGATGGCCTCCGCTTTCCATCCGAGGCAAAGGATGAAGTCTTTATGGCCATAATGAGCGTAGTACTTCATGATGTGCCACAGTATTGGGTGTTGGCCGATAGGCACCAGCGGCTTCGGCGTAGATTCCGAATGCTCCCGAAGTCGCATACCCAGACCCCCACAGAAAAGTACGACTTTCAAACCTCTCTCCCGATTAGTAAATAACTGCATTGATCACGAAGCCGACTAGAACACTTCCAGTCGTGGAATGGGTACCACGAACCTGGCGCCCCAGTCGCGCACATAACTTAGCTGATTGGTAATTTCTTCTCGCAGGTTCCAGGGAAGAATAAGCACATAATCGGGCTGCTCCCGGTCGATCTTCTCCGGCGCAAATACCGGGATGTGTGTGCCGGGCAGAAATTTACCTTGCTTGTACGGGTTTCGATCCACCACAAATTCGATGAGGTCCTCGCGAATTCCGCAGTAATTGAGAAGGGTATTGCCTTTGCCCGGGGCGCCGTATCCGGCCACTCGCTTCCCCTCACGACGTGCCTGGATCAGGAACTCCAGAAGTTGGCGCTTGGTTTCCGCCACCTTCTCGCCATAGGCTGAATACGTTTCAAGGTCCGTGAGACCGGCTGAGATTTCACGATCATGAATCTCCGCGATGGTGGGGAGCACGGGTCTGCTTTTATCTTCTGTATGGCGAACGTAAATGCGCAGCGATCCGCCGTGAGTCGGAATTTCCTCGACATCGAAGATCGTCAGTCCATGATGCTCAAAAACCTGACGCGCCGCATGCAGGGACAGATAACAGTAGTGTTCCTGGTAAATAGTATCGAACTGATTTAGCTCCAGCATATTCAACAGGTGCTGAAACTCCATGGTCAGCACGCCAGTGGGCGCTAACACGATCTTCAGCCCACACACAAAATCATTCAGATCGGGTACGTGGGCAAGCACGTTGTTGCCGATCAGCAAATCCGCACGGATACTGTCCGCGACCAGACCCTTCGCCGTCGCTTCACCAAAAAACTCAACCCGGGTGGGCACGCCTTTCTGCCTGGCAACTTCAGCAACGTTGTCGGCGGGTTCCACGCCCTGTGTCTTGATCCCTTTCTCCATAAAATACTGCAGCATGTATCCATCGTTGCTCGCGACTTCAACGACCTGCGACTGCTCGTCAAGTCCAAGCCGCTCCACAATATTGTCTGCATAGCTGGAACAATGCTTGAGCCAGGAGTCGGAGAACGAGGAGAAATATGCATATTCCCCACCAAAGATGCTCACTCCGCCCACGTGGTCGAGCACCTGGACGAGAAAGCACTGGTCGCAAACAAAAGCTTGCAAAGGATAAAAGGGCTCCATCTGGTTGAGTTGATCGGCAGTCAGAAAGCTCTCACAGAGGGGAGATTTGCCCAGGTCCACGACCAGGTGCCGGAGGTGAGCGTCACAGAAACGGCATCCAAAGTTCACCGACAGCTTCTGTCCCGGCTTATCCGGTACCTGAGAAGGTGTCAACTCGCTCGATATCATCGTCTGTATCCTTTCGCTACATGCGGACGGACCTTAACTATCCGCAGTCTTGACTCGGCGGAACCGCGAATGCCGATTCCAGGCCGAGTGCCTGGGGCCGCAAAGCCGCTATCTGGTTGATTTTGTTGACGCATACGGTATCACCGGCAACGTCACTGTACCGTGATAATTCTCTCAATTTAACAATATCGCGGCCTTATCAGCGACTGAAAGATTGCCACCATACACGCTGGCACGACACAATGAGTCGATCGGATTCACGACCAATTTTTGCGGTCGTGTCCCAGTCAGCGGCGGACGCCGATCACAGAAATACCTTGCAATCTTGGAGTAGAGTGCCGCCATGAAGGCCTTCATAGACAAAATCCGTCGCCGACTTCAGAAGTCGGTTCTACAGTATGGCGTGTTGGCTACCATCGGCCGCTGTGTGATCTGGCCGGTCATGTATGTCGGCTGGAAAGTGATCGAATGGAGCCCGTTCGAGCGACATCGGCGGCTGGCGGGCGAGCGATTTGACCTGGAATACGGGGTCAATACCACACGCGAGCGCGGCGCTGAATGGGCGGCCGATGTAGAAAGCGAAAACTGGGCCGACGGCACGGGCTACGATGCGACCCCGCCCGACACGGTACGTCGGTCCATCGCGCTGCTGAAGATCAGTCACCAGGAATACATATTCATCGACCTCGGCTCAGGCAAGGGCCGGGTGATGCTCGTTGCGTCCGAGTTTCCCTTCAAGGAGTGCATCGGTATTGAATATGCTCCTGATCTCCACCAAGTCGCGGTGAGTAATATCGGCGTATTTCGTAGCGATAAACAACGCTGCAGAGTCATCAAGTCATTCTGCCATGATGCCGCGACCTTCCCCCTGCCAGAAACGCCGCTGGTTTTGTTTTTTGCGCATCCTTTCGGTGAGGCGGTCCTCGAGAAATTCCTGCAATCTGTTCTGCGCAGCCTGCAGGAAAAGCCAAGAAAGGTGTACGTGATTTATTACGACCCAATCTGCAGCGATCAGTGGGTAGATGCCGGATTTCGCGAGCTGGACAGCCAGGACCTGGGAACCAGTCAGCTCCTGCCAAAATTCTTCTACAATCGCCTCAGGTGGTTCGAGCTCAATACGTTTCGCAACTCGCTTGGCAAGGAATTTGTGATTTATGAAAACGCAGCTCAAGTCGCGAACTCCTGATCAGCTAACATCGTAGAAGCTCCCAAGCAGATGCGTATCTTGTTGACAGGACATAACGGCTACATCGGGGCCATTATGGTTCCGGCCTTGCTCGCCGAAGGTTACGAGATCGTTGGACTCGATACCGGTTACTTCAGAGGCTGTACATTCGGTGACTATTCTGTCTCGATCAAATCATTACGCCGTGACTTACGGGACGTCACTCGGGAAGACTTACAGGACATCGACGTGGTCGTGCACCTGGCGGCCATCTCGAACGACGCATTGGGAGATCTGAATCCGCAGTGCACTTACGACATCAATCATCTCGCGTCAGTGCGCCTGGCCGAACTCGCCAGGGACGCTGGCGTGAAACGATTCGTCTACTCGTCTTCGTGCAGCGTTTATGGAGCAGCAAGTCCCGACGACATGCTGGACGAGGAAGCGTCGTTTGCCCCGGTCACGGCCTACGCCAAGTCCAAGGTGTGGGTGGAACGTGATCTGCTTGAACTGGCGGACGAAAACTTCAGCCCCGTCTTCATGCGCAATGCCACGGTTTACGGCGCGTCACAGCAACTTCGCGGTGACCTGGTGGTCAACAACCTCGTCGGCTGGGCGCTAACTACCGGCGAAGTCATGATGAAGAGTGATGGCACACCGTGGCGGCCACTCGTCCATGTGGAAGATGTCTGCAACGCGTTTATCGCAGTACTGAAAGCACCACGCGAAGTGATACATGCCCAGGCATTCAATGTTGGCCGGGACGGCGAAAATTATCGGATCCGTACCGTCGCCGAGATCGTGAACCGGCTCGTCGATGACAGTACGATAAACTTTGCCGAAGGTGCGGGAGGCGATCCCCGATGCTACCGCGTCGACTTCTCGAAGATTCACCAGAGCCTGCAGGAATACACGCCAAGCTGGGATGTTGAGCGCGGCGTGACGCAGTTGCGTGACGCCTTTGCCTCGGTAGGTATGACCCGGGAAGATCTGGAGGGTGATCGCTACCAGCGCATCAGGACGATTCTTCGGCTGCTAAAAGAGGAGCGCCTGGACTCCGAGCTGCGCTGGCTTGCCTGAAGCACATTGCGAAACGACGTCAACTATTCAATGTCAGTCGATTTGCTCCAGTAGTCCGGCCCCAGTCAGTATTTCGGCCGCTTGCAGCAAGGTCTCGTAGTGCAGCGCTGAGCGTTTGTATATCTCCACCATGTCATGATCACCATCGGACAGGCTCAAGACCCACAGCAGTGCTCGCTGGAGTTCCGGACTGGCGGAACCACCTGTGTCGCGGTAGATTCCGCGGCGCCCCAGTTGTGGCTCACCATGTGGAGCCAGATTTCGATAACGACGATTCGAATCCAGGATTTCCACTATATCCTGGGCTGCTGAAAGTGCCGCGGCCAGGGCCGTAGAACTCACAAGTTCCAGATTGTCAGCCGACGTGTGGTATTCGGCATAGCCTTCCTCCGCTGATCGTGTCAGACGTCCGATCGGCAATGCAAATCCAGGAGATCCAAACTGCCGCTCATCATATCCCCATGGGGAAAAAGCGCTGACTTCGCTATCGCGTTGTTCAACGGACAAATAGGCCCGCACGATCCGGTCTATTTCGGCATTGCCGGTACGAGTTTGCTTGTAGTGCAACGGCCCCCCGTCCCCCAGCAACGCCAAAACCAGCCCATGCCTGACGCTGGACAAGGTCTCCTGGTTTTGCGCCAGCCACGTTATGGATCCGACGGTGCCCGGCGCAAATATCACGTGGTAGGTGAAATGGTTGTCCCGACCCTGCAACCACTTCGCCAGATAGGCACAGACGGCGATTCCCGACAGATTGTCGTTGCACAGTGATGGATGACAGGTATGCGTGTAGAAAATACATTGCTCATCCGTACGACCCGGAATGATGACTTCGCCGTAGGTCAGGTTGCCCGTCTCAAGCGTCGAATCGATGAACACTTCATAGTTTCCGGCCGGAATCTGCTGCAGCTGCCTGTCGCTGACGCAAAACCCCCAGTCTTCCGAGTAGTAGCTGGTTCTGTAGGGAATCCATTCGGGCTTTTCCGGATCGGAGTGCAGGTGTGTCAATAGCTGGTCCCGGGTGAGCGTCTCGTGTACCGGTGTGCTGTAACTCATCACGTGTAAATTGGAATTCCGAAAATCAACAATCTTTTCGCCGGATTCATTTCGAATATAAGCGTCTCGAATATTCCATTCCCTGGGAATTTCCCAGTCTAGGACTTTCGTGCCGGTCGGCACTTCATGGATTTCCATTGGCACGATGTCGGTCAGGCGCTGCAAGGTTGTGCGCACACCATCGCCGGTAATGCTCCGCGTCAGCGGATACAACGCCCGGATGAGGGCAAGTAGATCTGATCCTTCGTCCATTTGATCGTTTTTTGGAAGCAGCCCTGACTGACAAGGGACGTGAGTATATACTAGCGCTTGTCCACTTCCCGTGCGCGGGTTGGTGATTTCCGACGACGGACTTCAAACTTTATGCAATTTACCGATCTGCACATTGCCGGTCCCTTCGTGGTTGATCTCGATCCCATCGAGGATGATCGTGGCGCGTTTGCACGCACCTGGTGCACCAGGGAGTTCGCTTCCCGGGGCATCGATGCGCCGATGGTACAGAGCAGCGTGTCCGTCAATCACCACAAGGGCACGCTCAGGGGATTGCACTTTCAGGGCCCGCCAAGCCACGAAGGCAAGCTGGTGCGCTGCACGCACGGAGAAATGTTCGACGTCATCATCGATCTACGCTGTGATTCGCCGACATATATGCAGCACGAAACCTTAACGCTTTCCGCCGAAAACAACCTGTCCATTTATATACCACCCGGATTTGCCCATGGTTTTCTGACGCTGATGCCGGATTCGGTAATCCTTTACATGATGAATGATTATTTCCAGCCTGAATGCTCGGCCGGGGTTCGGTGGAATGATCCGGCGTTCTCAATACCGTGGCCAATAGATGTACCGACTACAATATCCGACCGCGACCGCAACTGGCCGGATTTTGATCCTGCTGCCTTTGAAGATTTCAAAGGCTACTAAATGCGGCTCGCATGAGTATGGATGACTCAGTCAAAGACAAAAGAAGCGCATGCCCGATATGCGGTTCTGACGATACCCGGATATTTCTTGAGCTTGCCCGTATGCCCGCACAGGACGGCGTCGTGCATGCCACCAGACAAGCTGCGCTAGACGCGCCGGCCGGAGACATAAAGCTGGCGATCTGTCGGCAATGCCATTACATCGGCAACCTGGCTTATGACGCGGAAAAGATTCAATTCACCGAGTACAACTATGCCCAGCACCATTCGCAACAGTACCGGGACCATGTTGACGAAGTAGTCTCGACGCTGATCAATGGCCATTCAGTTCGCAACAAAACGGTGATCGATGTGGGTTGCGGGGAGGGCTATTTCCTTAACGCCGTGTGCAATGCTGGCGAGAATCGCGGCGTCGGAATCGACCCAAGCCTCAATGTGACGAACGAGGCTCCAATCGACAACGACCGCCTCGAACTCATCAGGGATTTCTACTCCGACAAGCACTCGCACTATAAAGGCGATCTCGTCTCGTGCCGCCATGTTATCGACGAACTCGCTGCACCACGAGAATTTCTGCAGCTGATCATAAACGCGCTTGCTCCGGGCGAAGACTCAATCATCTATCTTGAATTGCCCAACGCCGTCCGTACTTTCGAGCAGAATCTTGTCTGGAATATCGGCTATGCAAAGCGATCATGGTTTACGGCCACATCTCTTGGAGCAATGTTACGCATCTGCGGTCTGAGCGTCGTGAAGACCGAAACGCTTTTTCGAGACGAGTACCTCGGCATCGTCGGCCGCAGAGCGCCGGACTCAGATGTGGACTCCCCGTTTCCCAAGGAGTCGGCGGACGAAATGATTGCGTTGCTCGACGGGTTTGCGAAGCACTTCAGTGGAGAAGTGGAGACGTGGAAGGCAAGAATTGCAGAACTCAAGAAACGTAAAGAGCAAATGGTCATTTGGGGCGCCGGCATGCGGGGCATCAACTTTCTGCATCAGTTTGGTGATGAACGCGTATTTCCGAAGATCGTGGATATCAACACAAACCGCCAGGGCAGCTATTTGCCCGGCTCAGGTTACTTCATCGACAAACCCGAAATACTAAAGTCGTTTCAGCCGGAGCGAGTACTCCTCTCGAACCCCACTTACGAGCGTGAGATAAGGGCTCAAATCGAGGAAATGGGCGTCGTTTGCGAGCTGGAGTTCTTGTAGCCGGGCGGGCCGGCCTTCATAGCACAGCACGCCGAGCAGGCAATGACCCGCGAATCACATCGGCACTTCAGTTATCGCGATATCTTCGTGCTCCAAGTCGCCGCGGACAATCTCGCTAAATTGACTCCGTAATGCTTCGAGCACTGGCCCGTTTGGGTCGACGTCAAAGCCATCAATTGTTTTCACGGGCACCATTTCAGCCAGTGTGCTGCATATGCAAATCTCGTCGGCGATCGGAAGTTCAGTCCGGTCGACGGGACGACGTACAAAAGGCACGTTTGTCGATCTGGCAATCGACTCGACGCAGTCCACGGTAATGCTCTCAAGTGCACCTTCCGTATGACACGGCGTAATAACTGTTTTGTCGCGGACGATCAGCACTGCAGAACCGGTCGCTTCTGCAACGCGTCCCGACCGGTTCAGCAGTATCATGTCTTCGCATTCTTGAGCTCGTCCTTCGATTCTGGCAAGGCGGCCAACCTGGTAGTTTGCGGCGGACTTGATTCGGTACGGTAGTGAATTATCGGAACTACGCTGCCAGGTGCTGATACCCAGGTTGATGACCGACGGGGGTGTCTTATCCTGGTGGTAAGCTGTCATGATCAAATCTGCCCGGGTACCCTCTCCCCAGTGTCCCTCCACCACGAATAGCGTGGCGCGCACCCACATATCCTGATCCCTCGAAATCAGGGATTTGATCAGCGTGAATGTCCCGGCTTCAAACGCCTCGAACGACCAGGGGCACGGAATATGCAGCAGTCGAGCCGACCTGAGCAATCTGTTGTAGTGCTTGCGTAATTCAACCAGGCCGAAGGTCCCGTTCGCCTGCCAATACCCTTTAATGCCCTCAAATACGCTTAAGCCGCGGTTTGCGCCCTCACAGCCTACGTGCAGGACGGCATCGTCCCAGGGAACCAGATCACCATTTCGAAGTGCGAACTCCGGTGTTTGTAGCTTGGTCATGGCGGTAGTATATAGTTTGCCCCTGTCGCTTGCCTGTGACGGACGTCCGGGAAAACCGCCGCGCTTGTCTATATCGTTGGATCGCAACCCATGGCTGCCTGACGAAAAAACCTCAATCATGATCAGACGAAATGCCATTCTTTTTGTCTACCTGGCAGCACTGTTGTCACCGTTGTTTCTGGAATTGCAATATCAAAGCAAGCCACAGGTCGAAGCGGAAATCCTGCTTCTATTTGCCCTGTCCTTCTTTGCTATCGCATCGCCTGCCATCATTTTCCAGTTTCGTGTCAGGCGATATCTGCTGGTCATAAGTCTGCCGATATTGCTTCTCACTGCAATGGAGCTGGCCCATTTGCTGGAGTATCAGTCCGGAATTACTCGTGGCGGCCTCATCGCGGTTGGAAATACAGGTTTGGGAGAGGCGAAAGAGTTTGTCGTCGATCTGCATGGCACTACGATCGCCGCCGTCATGACCCTGTTCCTTTTTTGTGTTGCGCTACTGGTCTTCGGTTTTAAGGCTGACGATCGCATTGGCGCTCACCCTTATGTCCGCGTCGCAGCCGCGGTATTCTTGTTGGCCTTCAGTTTCGAGTTTTTGCGAAAAGGTGACACTGTCCGGCACAGCTATCCGTTCCGCATCGCTTATACAGCCATGGACGTAATTAAGGGCTATTTGCAATTCCAGGAAATTCTGGTCAAGAGGGCCCAATACTCCTTCGACGCTACACCGCGCGCAGACATGAATGATCGGGAACTCATCATCGTTGTGATTGGGGAGTCCCTTCGACGCGATCACCTGACGCAGTATGAGTACTTTCGCAATACAACACCGATATTGTCGAAATCTGACGCCATCTGGTTTACAGATACAATATCTCCGGCCACAACAACACAGATTAGTTTGCCGGCAATGTTGACGCCCGCCATCGTTGGTAATTACGAAGATTACTTCAACAAGAAATCAATCATTTCAGTCGCCATGGAGATTGGATTTCATACATCGTGGTTCAGCAATCAGAGACAGTTCGATCGTTGGGGGACGCGCGTCAGCGTTATCGGCAAAGAAGCCGATGACGTTCAGTTCATCAGCAGCGCATCCAGCGGCCGCAGCCTTGACGAAAGACTGCTGCCCCTCACCCGGTCTGCTGTTGCCTCGGGAAGATCACGACAGATGGTATTTCTTCACACTTATGGCAATCACCGGATCTACCAGCGCCGCTATCCCGGGGAGTTTCGATTCTACGATGACGTTGACGAGATTCGAAACTACTTTCCACATATGACTGATGAGGAGCTACAGGAAGTCAATCATTACGATAATTCCATCCGCTATGTCGACTACTTCCTCGGCGAGGTGATCGATATTGCGAGGTCATTTGCCGGTCCCGCTTGCGTCATATTCTTCTCGGATCATGGTGAAGGCCTGTACGATGATGAGTCCAAACTTCGGGGAAGAGGCTTTATCAAGCCACTCTCGGCAAGCATCGAGATTCCGCTGTTCGTCTGGGCAACCGAGTCTTTCAAGTCGAGCCGACCGGATCGATGGGTTAGCATTGCTTCCAACCGGCAAAAGCCTGTGCTTATGGACAGCTTCTTTCATGCATTTTCGGGACTGATCGGTGCACAGTTCAACGACTATCGTCCCGAGGACGATTTCTTTTCCGACAGTTACGTCGAGCCGTCAGTACGTCGCTATGACAACGGCTGGGACTCGATACAACTCAGTGAGTACTCGGACGTCATCGCGGTCCCGACTCCTTGGGTCACGCGTTAGCCAAAAGCCACAAAGCCGATCGTCGCCAAGCCAGTGAATACAGCACAAATTCGAAAATTATTTGACAGACTGTTTCAGAAGTTTGGCGCGCAAGGCGACATCCTTTCTGTCCTGCAACGCGCGGGACTGACCATGGTTATCCAGGTGGGCGCATCCGGACTCAGCTATGGCAGCCAGGTTTTTCTGGCCCGCTGGATGGGTGCTTACGAATTCGGCATCTACGTGTTTGCCTGGAGCCTTGTCCAGCCAACGGCGGTTGCTGCCGCGATCGGACTTTCTCTGGCCGCGGTGCGATTCGTGCCGCAATACCTGACAAAGGACCGCCTCAGTCATCTGCACGGACTGATACGACGAAGCATGATCATCGTCTTCTCGCTGGGTATGATCATCGCCGCTGGCGGCTGGCTGGGTTTGGAGGTTGTGGATTCGTTGCTGGCTGAGTATTACCGTATGCCGGTACGGCTTGGCTTGCTTTGTATCCCTTTTCTGACGCTGATTGCCATGATGTCGGGCGTCTCGCGGGGCTTTGGTTGGGTGGGGTTAACCTACGTACCTCAACTGCTTTCAGTCCCGGGAATATTGCTTGTTGCTGCCGGTGTATTTACGCTCTCGGTCGGTCAGCCGACCGCTGTTGTGGTGCTTATCATGGCAGTGTTCGCGTGTGCGACAACCGCCCTGGCCCACGTCAGCAGATTTCGTCGGGCAATACCGGAGAATATCAAGTCTTCCAAGCCGAGCTATGCCACACAACTCTGGCTACGCGTCGCACTACCGCTATTCCTTTCCGACGGCATATTCCTGATCCTGTGGAATGTAGACACAATAATGCTCGGCAGCATAATGGGACCTGATGAGGTTGCCGTTTACCATGCCTGTGTCAAGACTGCCGGGTTGACCTTGATTTTCTTTAATGGAATAACTGCCTTTGCGGCGCCCAAGTTTGCGGCACTGATAGTTGACGACAATCGGGCGAGCCAGCAACAGTTTGTCCGATCAATTGCCATGTGGATGTTCTGGCCAACGCTGGGTGTCGTTATGGCCCTTCTCGTAGTCGGACCGTTCATTCTCGGCACATTCGGGCCGTCTTTCATTGTCGGCCAGCCCGCCCTTGTCATCCTGGCATTCGGCTACCTCGTCCAGGCATCCACAGGTCCAACCAGTGCTTACCTGGCGGTTAGCGGCAATCACGATATGATTATGGTGACCAACGCGAGTGCGGCCATCTCCAACATTCTGCTGAATATCGTGATGATTCCGATGGCAGGTGTTGTCGGCGCTGCGATCGCCTCGGTGCTGTCGATCCTTCTGTTTCAGATCTGGTCATACGTGCTGGTTCGGCGCCGCCTGCGAATCAACCCGGTGTTTTTTGCGAATACCCAGGTGAAAGGCTAACGAGCACACTCGGCACTATCAGGATGAGCGTTTGGTGCCGCCCGGATCCGGCCCGGGTTCCGGGCTCACGAACTTCTGCTTGAAACGCTCCGACCAGACCAACAGTCCGGGCGCAAGCAATGCGAGGACATCCACGGCCACCCTTGCAGTATTCCAGTTGACCAGCCACCAGCGCAACAGTGCCGCGTAACTGCGGCGGCGCTCACCACCATCCGTGATGTGTGCTTTGGCCATACGCCAATAATCCCGATAGAGTTCCCAGGTTGTGACGCATTTTTCTCCAGACCTGCTGGAGTCGTAAGCGGCCAGTCTCAATTGTGGGGTATTTGCGTAGCGGCGAAATCGTTCCGGGTGTTCCCGGGTACGAAAAATTGGCTTTTTCAGGCGAGTAATCTTGCCCAATATTCCCAATTCGCAGAGCAGCGCCCGGTCCGCTCCGGGGAAGCTTGGCATCAGTGCGGTTCTGGCCAACATATCCGTTCTGATCAAGCCGTCCAGTTCGAGGCATTGATGCGGGTCGAGGACGAGGGCGGCAAAGCGATCCGCGGCGCTGGTCGAGTCCAGGTTCGTCAGCTTGCTGTCATGAATATCGAGCGTCGTTCCGTTCTCGTCGATCAACTCTACCAGCGAGTGACAGATGACAATGTCCGGGTCCGACTCCAGGACCGCGACCGTCTTCTCCAGACAATCCGGCGCAATAGCATCATCGTGGGATAACCACTTGAAGTATCGGCCGGTGGCGCGGCGGTAGCAGAGGTTCAGGTTTGGGCTAACGCCAAAATTCTTCGGGTTTCTGAAGTATCGAATCCGTTCGTCAGACTCGGCAAACCGTCGGCCGATTTCCTCCGTTGCATCGGTGGAAGCATTATCGCAAATGATCAATTCGAAGTCGGTGACGGTCTGGGCGAGGACAGACTCGATGGCTTCAGCCAGATAGTTCTCGCCGTTGAAAACCGGAACGCCGACGCTCACCAGCGGAATACCAGTGACGGTCATGTTTGTGACTGAATTGACGCTGGCCCGCGCGCGCCCTGAGACGGGCTGATGGCTTTGTACATCTCGAGATAAGACGCACCCAGTGCTTCCCAGGAATATCGATCGGCTACCTTCAGGCTCGCTTTCCTCATCGCCGCTCGCTTTGATTCATCCGACAGGATTTCGATCATTGCATCAGCCAGCGAATCCGGGTCCTTCATGAAAATCAGCAAACCATTGCCGTCCAGCAGCTCTTTGGTCCCCCCGGTATCGGTGACAACCACAGGCAGGCCGCAAGCTATGCCTTCCAGCAATGCGTTGCTCATGCCCTCGGCATGGGATGGCAAGGCAAAAAGTGACGCCTGACGCAGCAGGACAGGCAGCTCTTCCTGGGGCACAGCGCCATGCAGCGTGACGGCATCGCTGAGACCCATGCTGCTGATTCGATCGGCCAGCGCCTGTTTCAGGTCACCCGATCCGGCCAGATCAAGATGCGCGTTCGGCACTTTTGCCAGCACCTTCGGCATGGCTTCCAGAAGCTCCCAAACTCCTTTGCGCTCGATTAGTCGTCCGACACAGATAATGCGAAGTTTTTCCGGTGTTGTTGGCAATCCGTCGTCCGGGAAGAACCGATCGCGGTCGACGCCATTTGGAATCACATCGACAGGTTGGTCCGGGGCGGATTGCCAGGCGAGTTCGCGAAGAACCTCACTGTTGGAGATTACGCCCTTGGAATCTTTCCAGATACGGTGAATGATCGGCGTCAAAACGGTGTAAAGCAACTTGAAACGTGCTGAATACCCCGGCACATCAGAACCTTGCAAAGACACCAGATAAGGCACCTTGCGGCGAATAAGCCAGGCATTGATTCCACCCGGAACAGTCATCACCGCATGGCACACATCAAACGACTCTTTCGCCAGCAATTTGCGCAGGAAGCGATAACACTCGAAGCTATAGCGCAAAAGCTCCGCGTTGCTCTGGAAATGAATATTTCGGCCTTTTTTGCCTATCGGCAGGCGGTAGATCGTCGAGTTGCAGGACAATTCCTGCCGTTCTACCCGGAAATCATCCAGGGATGAGGCAACCACCGCGACCTCCAGGTCTGGTACGCCCTCAAGGGCCCGGACTAATCCCGCAGTTGCGTTACCTGCACCACCCCCCAGCGGTGGAAATTCGTAGTTGAGAATAAGTATTCGCAAAGGTCGAAGGTTTTTGTTATCGCATATTCTTGTAGCGGCAATCATAAAGGCTACCGGCTATCTGGAGGTCGGAACTGCGTCGCAAATTACCTGCGGCAGGCGCACATTCATTGAATTGACATTCCAGGTCGCGATCTTCATCAGTCGTCAATACCGCTTTGTCTGAGTAAAGCATCCATCTCGGGCTCGCGGCCGCGAAACGCAATATAGGCCTGCATGATGTCACAGCTGCCGCCGATTTCGAGTATCTCGCTGCGAAAGCGTTGCGCTGTGTCGCGATTGAATACGCCAGCTTCTT
>Ga0255046_10000152_pt1 | contig 16444 bp, 13 predicted proteins | sample BC1_12_27_MG_FD_183632 | JGI IMG/M metagenome (GOLD analysis project Ga0255046, IMG submission 183632) | Seawater microbial communities from Strait of Georgia, British Columbia, Canada - BC1_12_27 | ecosystem: Environmental > Aquatic > Marine > Strait | place: Canada: British Columbia...
AGCGTAAACGATCTGTTTGCCGACTACCTCACGCACAGACAAGGCCGCTCCGCCGCGGGCATCGCCGTCGAGTTTCGTGAGGATGACACCGGTGATCTCGAGGCGTTCGTGGAACGCTCGCGCCGAACGGACAGCGTCCTGGCCGGTCATGGCATCGGCGACGAAGAGGATTTGGCGCGGCTTGAGGATCTCTTTCAGCCGCTGCAGCTGCGCCATCAACTCGTCATCGATGTGAAGCCGCCCGGCGGTATCGAAGATCAAGACCTGATATCCCTTGATCGAGGCCTCGCGAAGGGCTCGGCTGGCAATCGCTTCGGGGTCGTCCATGTCCCGGGTGTCGACAGTGGGAATGGACGCCTTTTCGCCGAGGACGAGAAGCTGCTCGCGGGCGGCCGGGCGCGAGGTATCGGCTGGAATCAATAGCGGGAAGAGACCCTTGCGGTCCTTGATCCACCGGGCAACCTTGGCCGCGGTGGTCGTCTTGCCCGAACCTTGGAGACCGACCAACATGATCACTGAAGGGCTCCCTTTGAAATCGAGCTCGGTGGTCTCCCCGCCGAGCAGGGTGACCAGCTCCTCGTGGACGATCTTGGTCACCATCTGGGCCGGGGTCACGGAACTCAAAACCTCTTTGTCCAGCGCCCTGGTCCGCACGCGCTCGATGAAACCGGACACCACCTCGACGCTGACATCCGCTTCGAGCAAAGCGAGCCTGATCTCACGCAAGGCGGTTTCGATGTGGAACTCGGTCAGGTGACCCTCTCCTCTGAGGGTTTTGGTGACGCGAGCCAGCCGTTCTTGGAGCCCTTCCAACATAGGACGGGCAGTCTAAGCGAGCACTCGGTGGAGGTCAAGGGCCCACGGGAAGCCAAGAGATTGACGGGTAGGACTTTGGACTACACACGGACGGCGATACAATACGGGTGGAAATGGGCGCCGTTTATCCAATTGTCCTCCGGCCGAGATGTCCGGCTAGCGAGGATCCAGAGGTCCTGGGATTCCTGCGTCTCGCGAAGACCATGAGCAACGCCACCTGGGCGGAGCTCGAACTGCAACCAAATGGGCCGGAACCCGCGCAAATTTACCGAGTCGGGTCGGGCAAAGGAAAAGCCGCGAAAGTATCTCTCGACGCTGGAGGCGACTTCGACGCCACACTCCGCCTCGGCGGCGTGGCGAAGCAATCGACCGAGCTCGTCAACCTGATGTCGGAGTCGTTGGCCCGAATCCTCGACTACAGACGGATGCTGATCCAAACAGAGCTGCTGCGCGGCGCGCTGGACGTCACATTGAACTCCGTCCTGCTCTTCGACCACGAGGGAAATATTCTTTTCGCCAATCCTCCCGCCGATCGTCTTCTTTCCCAGCAGACCGAAGACGAACTGTTCGCCAGCTGCAATGAACGGCCACGACAGCCGCTTTTCACCCTGCTGAGTTCACTGGTCGATTCGGTCGCCTCGGGCGACGGCGCCACATCGACCTGGAAGGGAACCCTCGAACTCGACGACGGGCGGGTCATGGGATGCGACGTAACGAGTTTCGCGGAACGGGCAACCGACGTGCCCAACGCGGTGCTCGTGCTCCTCCAGCCGGTGGAGTCCGAAGCCATCGCCAGGATGCAGGCGTTCTCATCGAGCCACGGCCTCAGCCCACGTGAACAGGAGGTGCTGGGGCTGTTGAGGAGGGGGCTGACCACCGGAGCGATGGCCGAGGAGCTCGGCATCAGCCCGCATACAGTCCGAGACCACCTCAAACACCTGTACCGCAAGACCGGCACCAAAGGGCGCAACGAGCTGCTCGGGCTCATTTCAAGGGCCTCGTAAGAAGCCGTCATCAATCAGCTGTCAGCTGTCAGCTCATCGCATGAGATAGGACGTATTGAGGAAATGCCGGTGAGAATTGAGTCGCCACAGCGTCGGAACCACGCAATGCTCACGGCCAGGCGCTAATGGCTGATAGCTGATAGCTGATAGCTAACAGCTATAATGAAATATGGAGGTCAGCATCATGGCTCGGTTACGTGTTTTGGGCTTCGTTACGGCAGTTCTTCTCGTGGTAGCTGTGGTTGCTGCGGCTCAGGGGTATGTAGTGATCCTCAAGAGCGGGCACAAGATTCGCTGTAAAGAGGCGATGCGCATCGAAGGCCCCAACGCCATCCTCACCCTTGCGACAGGGACGGTGGCCAGCTATCCGCTCGCGCTGGTGGATCTGGTGGAAACGGAACGATATAACCAGCTCGGCCTTGGAAACGCGCTCATGATCGAGGAGCTCTCCGTCCACGGCACGCCGATTCCGACCCCGACCCCCTTCACATCGCTCGGACAGCACGCCACGATCGATGCCGACGGTGGCGGAGAACTAACCCTCGGAACCACCATCGAACCTACCCCGGTGCCAACGCCCGGGATCAAGCTTCAATCTGAGAAGTACCACGAAGAGCGGATCGACCAGGCCTTCGCCAAGATCTTTGACGACAAGGAACTCCTGATCTACCGCACCAGCCAGGGTACCCAAACCGATTTCTTTTTCGTCCAGACCACGACCGATTCGGAGCGGGAAGTTTTCGAGGCGCTGGAGGCCGTGGCCGAGGCATACGTACTTATCGATCGAATCCACAAGGAGATCTCTCCGGCAGCAGTCGAGCTGGAGATGATCCAGACCTCGGGCAAACCGGCCGGAACCTTCCGCCTCACGCCTACCCTCGCCAAGGAGCTGGCTGAAGGCACAACGTCGACCCAGACGTTCTACATCAAGAACGTGATCTTCTAGGGACCGTCGTTGAAGAACGGTCTAGGCTGACGGCGTCATGAACGATATGGATGTGGCCGTCGTCGGCGCTGGCCTCGCCGGTCTCACAGCGGCCCTCCGACTGACCGAAGCGGGCAACGACGTCAAGGTATTCGAGCGCTATGCCCGCCCCGGTGGTCTCGCCCGTGTCATGGATGTCGAGGGTGAACCCCTCGAGGCCTTCTACCACCACCTTTTCACGAGCGACACGTCCTATGTCGCCCTGGCGGAAGAGCTCGGCGTCGCAGACCTCATCGATTGGCTGCCCTCACGGATGGGGATCTGGACCGAAGGCAGTCTGTGGGACTTCGGGACTCCACAGTCACTGCTCCGATTCCGCCCGCTTTCACTCGTCGACAAGCTTCGTTTCGCGGCGTCCACCCTGCTCCTGCAGCGGAGCCGCGATCCGGCCCCGTTCGAAAACGTGACCGCTCGCGATTGGATCAGCCGCCACCAGGGAGAACGAGTCTGGCAAAAGGTGTGGGGACCGCTCTTCCACCAGAAGTTCGCCGAAGATGCCGACAACGTCGCGATGGTGTGGCTGTGGGGCAAGCTCTGTCTGAGGGGGAAGTCCCGTTCGACTTCCGGGATGGGCGAACGTCTCGGCTATATGAGGGGATCGTTCGCGAAGTTGGTAGAAGCCCTCGAAAATCGGCTCGAGGAAAGCGGAACCGAGCTCCATCTCAGCGAGGCGGTCAATCGCATCGAGCACAGTGACGATGGCTTCACGGTCCGAACCCGCAGCTCTTCGTGGACCGCGGACCGGACCCTGGTCGCCACCCCGGTAACGGACTATCTTGAGATAGCCGGCCACCTCCTCCCGAACGAAGAGAGCGCCAGCCTCGCCGGTCTCCGAGCCACCGGCGCTATCTGCACGATACTCGAGCTCGAGCACTCACTGACCCCGTATTACTGGCTCAACATAGCCGATCCCGACATGCCCTTCGGTGGCCTCATCGAGCACACCAACTACATTTCGAAAGAACGCTACGGGGGCCGGCACATCCTCTATATTTCGAACTATCTCTTCCCGGGCCACCCGCTCTTCCGAGCACCGAAGAAGGAGGTCGTGGCCTCCTACCTTCCAGCGCTGGCCCGGGTCAATCCATCCTTCGACCCCTCGTGGATCATGAAGAGCCACCACTTCCGGGCTGAGTACGCACAGCCGGTGGTACCGGTCGGATACCGCGAGTTGATCCCGTCGTTCCGTTCGGCCCTTCCGGGACTTTACCTCTGCACGATGGCGCAAATCTTCCCAGAGGACCGGGGGCAGAACTACGCCGTCGCGTACGGAGAAAAGGCCGCGAAGGCGATTCTCCAGGACATCAAACACTGAAAAACGAACCGTCGATTCTCGATCGAAAGCACAGAAAAACGAATTAAAAACTGAGACTCTTACGCGACAAGCTCAGGGATGTTATCGGGGATTCAATGGTGTACCATTGGGCCGCCCGCGGGGAGCGGGTAGAGATACGAGCTTGGAGGCACGACTCGATGGCAGTCAATGCAGTTGAGATCACCGATGCGAACTTCGACGAGACGATCCTCAACGCGGACAAACCCGCGCTGGTTGATTTTTGGGCGGTGTGGTGCGGGCCGTGCCGAGTCATCGGCCCGATCGTCGAGGAGCTCGCAGCCGAGTACGGGGATCGGGTCGTGGTCGGCAAGCTCGACGTAGATGCCAACCGCGACACCGCCGTCAAGTATGGGATCCAGGCCATTCCGACCCTGCTACTGGTCAACAACGGCGAGATCGCCGACCGAATCGTCGGTGTGACCGACAAGGCGAGCCTTTCGTCGAAGCTGGACAGCCTCTTATAAACGTTGCCCGCTTATCTCACCATCTTTCATCGCGAGGCCGGAGAGCTGTCGTGAGATGTGGTGTTTGCGACCCGAGGGCCGCGGAGGCGTACTTGACGGTACGTCGAGCAGCCCGTTGGGAGCAAACGCCGCAGATTGCTGCAGATCTCCGGCCGCAGCAGGAAGCTGGTGAGATATGCGGGCTCAAATCCCACCACCTCGCACGTACGGCGCACGATATGCAGCAGACTGCAGAATCCATATATATGGCGCTCGGCGGTGGTGATGCTCTGGAAAACAAGATGGGCAAACTCTTTTTCTACAAAAACGACGAGGACTGAAGATGTTCTGCCAGTCCTGCGGCGCCGCCAACTCCTCCGAGCTGGAGATCTGTCACCGATGCGGTAACAAGCTGTTGGTGGTCTCAGGTGTGACCGAAACCACCGAGACAACCGAGGAATTTTTCGTTCAAGCCCAAGAGGAGCTCGAGGAGCACATGCTCGAGCGCATCAGCGCTCTTGAGGATAGCGTTCGGCGTCTTTCGCAGGCGCTCGCGTCCACCGCTCAACACGTGGCGCAGCTCGAGCACAACCTGACCGTCGCCCACGCCGGGGTTCAGTCTCTTGGGGGGCTCCTCGAGACCCAGGGCATCGTCACGCGCGCCGAGGTCGTCGACGGGTGGGAGAGAATCGCTGATCGGGAGCTGCTCTCCCGCGATCTTTCGCGCCGCTTCAAGTCCCACGCCGATCGCATCCTCTCTCAGGCTTCACATTCCGGCCACGCCAGCAACGAGTTTCGCGACAAACTTCGCGCCCTCGAACTCGCCCTCGTCGGTCCGGACACCGGTGTCGTGCGTGAACTGCTGACCGACCTCGCGGCGATGGCGCCCGACAGTGACGAGCTGTGGTCCTTCATCGGCGAGGCGGCGTTCCACAGTGGCGAACTCGAGACTGCCCGAATCGCCTTCAGCAAGGTCCTCGAGCTACGCGGTCCGCACTTCGAAGCCCTCGTGTACCTTGGCGCGGTGGCGTCGGATCTCGGGCAGTGGAGCGAGGCCGAAGATGCACTCACCCGCGCTCGCGACATGGCGCCCGACGCGTTCCTCCCCCACTTCACGCTCGGCGCCCTCAGAGTTCTGCGCGGAGAGCACCGCAACGCATTGGTTCATCTCGAACAAAGCCTGAAGATCGAAGAGGCCCCCCAAAGCTGGTATCTGTTGGGACTCAGCCGGCTCGAGCTTGGCCAGAGCGGGCGCGCGGTCAAGGCTCTCAGGCGTGCCATCGAGCTCGCGCCCGACTTCGAGGATGCGCTCTATCACCTTGGCATCGCCTACCTCCGGCGCGGGTGGACGAGAAAGGCCCTGGATGCTTTTCAACGCGTCCTCCGCCTCGACCCGCAGCGCCTTCAATACCAGGAGACCGTACGGCTGCTGAGCGGAACCCCACCCCACGACCTTCCCGCCGAGAGTGCGCGCCTGGCCCGGCTCGCTGAGGCAGCCCTCGAGGAGGGACGTCCTGACTATGCACTTGACCTCTTTGCTCAAGCTCTCGACTCGGCGCCCGGCCAGCCCGAGCTCCAGGCGACGGTGGCGCTCCTCGCCTCAGCCCTCGGCCGGGTCCGCGAGGCAATTGCCCATGCACACGCAATCCTACGAGAGAGACCGGAGGATTCACCCTACCTGGCCGCCGCGGTGGTGGCCCTTCTGGAGTCGCTGCGCCACGCGGGCAGACGCCGCGCCGCACGCCGGATCGCGACTCGCCTGTGCCGAGAGGAAGGGGTCGACGAGTTGGCCCGTGGTATGGCGACCTATGAGCTCGCGTTAGTGGAATCGGAGCTTGGCGAAAACCTGACCGCCGCCCGCGAACTCGCCCGCGAAGCCTTGGAAAACGCCCCCCGCGAGCTGCGCCACTACCCGCTTGCGGTACTTGGCTCGATCGCCCTCAAAAGGGGGCGTTATCGGGAGGCAATGCAGTACCTCGATCAGGCGTCACGAACGGGAGGCGCAGAGCCGCTCCTGTTGCGTCAGTTGGCCCTCGCCCGGCTCGGCACCGGCGACGCAGCGGGTGCTGAAGAGGCCCTTCGCCAGGCCAACGGCGATCCGGAGGGTGGGATCGATCAGGAACTGCTCGACCACGTCCGCCGTCTCGGTGGTCTGATCGGCGACCTCACCCGCAATCATCGCCCCACGCCGAACCATCGCGCGGGGAGACGGAGCTGAACATGCGTTGGACCCAAACATTCATTCCTACGCTGCGCCAAGATCCCTCGGATGCCGAGGTCGTTTCGCACCGGCTGATGACCCGGGCGGGGCTGATCTCGAAGGTCGCGGCCGGCATATACAACTACCTGCCGCTCGGTTGGAGGTCGCTGTCGAAGCTTCAGGTCATCATCCGCGAGGAGATGGAACAAGCCGGATCCGCAGAGCTGGCAATGCCTGCGATCCAACCGGCGGAGCTGTGGCAGGAGTCCGGGCGGTGGTTCGAGTACGGACCCGAGCTGCTACGCATGAACGACCGCCACGAGCGCGACTTCTGTTTCGGTCCGACTCACGAGGAGGTGATCACCGACATGGTGCGGCGGACCGTCACTTCCTACCGCCAGCTGCCAGTCAATCTCTTCCAGATCCAGACAAAATTCCGGGACGAGATAAGGCCCCGCTTCGGCCTCATGCGAGGCCGCGAGTTCATCATGAAAGACGCCTACACATTCCACGCCGACGCCGGCGACCTCGACATCGCCTACCGGGCAATGGAGAAGGCCTACTGCCGGGTTTTCGAACGCTGCGGCCTCGGCTACACCCAGGTCGAGGCCGATACCGGCAACATCGGCGGCTCGGAATCCCACGAATTCATGGTCCTTGCCGAAACCGGTGAAGACGCAATCCTTTCGTGTCCTGCCTGCCACTACGGTGCCAACGTCGAGAAGGCGGAGGCGGGACCGGTGGCGCCGGCGCCGGAGTGGCCGCTCGACCGCAACGACCAGCCCGAGTCCATCCATACCCCGGAGATGCGTACCGTTGATGAGGTCGCCGAGTTCCTGGGCATCTCGCCGGCCCACCTCATCAAAACCCTGATCTTCAAAACAGACCAGGAGTATGTGGCGGTCCTGATTCGCGGCGATCTCGACGTCAATGAGGTCAAGCTCAAGAATGAACTCGGCTGCACGCACCTCGAGCTCGCTTCGGAGGCGAAGATCGAGGAGATCACCGGAGGTCCCCAGGGGTTTTCGGGGCCGGTAGGCCTCGAGGGAATACGGATCATCTCGGACCCGTCCGTCATGGACCTCGAGATGGCGGCCACCGGCGCCAACGCCGCAGATGCACACCTCATCGGAGTGGTGCCGGGACGCGATTTCGAGGCGTCGACGGTGGCGGAGGTCCGGCTCGCCACGGTAGGCGACCCGTGCCCCTCCTGTGGCGAGGATATGATCGAAAAACGCGGTATAGAGGTCGGGCACATTTTCAAGCTGGGCACCAAGTATTCCGAAAAAATGAACTGCCGTTTTCAGGACGCAGATGGCAACGACCAACCGATGATCATGGGTTGCTACGGCCTCGGCGTCGGCCGCACCGTGGCCGCTGCGGTCGAGCAGAACCACGACGAAAAGGGCATCATCTGGCCGCTCCCGCTGGCGCCCTACGAGGTGGCGTTGGTGGTGCTCAATGCCGACAAAACGGAGGTCGTCGAGGCCGCTGAAGAACTCTACACCCAGCTCAACGAAGCCGGCATGGACCTCCTCTTCGATGACCGTCCCGAGCGCCCGGGCGTCAAGTTCAACGACATGGACCTGATTGGTTTTCCGGTCCGGGTGGTGCTCGGCAAACGTGGTCTCGACGCCGGTGAGGTCGAGCTCAGCTTGCGCAGCGATGGGGAGAAGCGACCGACACCAATTGCAGAGATGGTGCCGGCCGTGCAGGCACTGCTGGAGGAATTGCGAAGCCAGTAGGCGCTTCTCGCTTCGGCGTGCAAGGTACCACCTTCACATTTGTTGCATAGTCAACACGTTTTGTTTCAGAATTTTATGAAAAGGCAACAAATGTGAAGGTGGTACCTGTGTCGTCGATGCCCCAACGCGCTCTTCAACGAGCCAACGTCAAGACCGATTGGACGCCGCAAAGCGCTTCTCATGGGGGTGTCCGAAGCCCCAAAGCGCACCTCATTGGGGGGAGCAAGGTGCCATCTTTTGCATTGTTCGAACTCTTCACTTCGCAATCTGGTAACGCGCTCCAACCGAACAATGCTAAAGGTGGCTCCTGTGTCGCTGACGCAGCATAGCGCTCCTTATGGGGGGGACACCCAATGGGGAGCGCCTCCCGCTGCGACGTGCAAGGTGCTCCTCGCTTCGGCAACCCCCAGTGAGGAGCGCTTCTCGCTTCGGCGTGCAAGGTGCCACCCCTCACATTGTTTGATGAACCGCCTTCAAGGCAGGAACGCCCCCAGGGCAAACAATGCGAAGAGTGGCTCCTGTGTCGCCGACGCCCCCATGCGCTCCTCACTGGGCGTCGCCGACGCCCCTACGCGAGTCTCACCGGGGGAGTTCACCTACAGGGAAGCGCTTGTTTCTCTCGGTTTCGAAGCGAGCTGCTGGATTTCGACGCGCCTTTCTCAGATCGCGCTCTCCGTGGTTGCCCCCTCTGACGATCTTTGGGCCCTCAAGCGATTACTCGCTAATCGCGCTTCTCCCAAAAATCGTCAGAGACGGCACGCCCGGTCATTGCGCCCTTCTCTCAACTGCCAAGGTGGGCGGCATTCCTCATTCCTCATTCCCAATTCCTCATTCGACGGAAAGCGCCTTACGGGCGATTTCCGTCATATCGCCCTTCGCCTGGACAAGCATCTTCAAATCCGACCCCATCCCCTCCGGGTCGAGCAGGCGCTTGACCTCCTGACGAGCTGTTACGGTCGCGGCGTTAAGTTCGGCCTCCATGCCCAGACCGCGTTCTTCGAGCTCTTCGGCAATGCCCGCCCGCACCAGGAACTCCGCCATCGGCCACAGCCCGATCTCTTTCCAGCCGACGCCCACGGCTGCACTCCGCAGATCATCCCAGTTGACGTGGGCCGTCAAATCGACCTCTCCGGGCGAGGTGAGAGGGTCGCGACCGAGCCGGTGGCGGTGGAAAGTCGTCAATGACCCATCCTTCCTCCCCCTCGGGTTGTAAAGCCGTCTAGCCTCGTAACCGTAGTCCAGGACCAAGGTCAGACCGCTACCGCCCGCCGCACCGAGGAACTCACCGTGGAGACTTTCAGCACCAAGGTTGGCCTCCGCGATCTGGCCGTCTTCGAGATCAATGTCGTGCCGGGAGAAGTACGCCGCCACCTTGTCTCGCGGCGGTCGTTGCCTCCACACCAGCTCCCCGGTTTTCACGCCCACCACGAGCTCCTCGGTGCCATTTCGACCACCGATGACCCGCGCAACGGGGAGCGCGTCATAGAGCTCGGAAGCATGGATCACGGTCGGCCCAGACGCTGGCCCGATCTCCGACGCCTCTCCGACCCAATGCATTTCGACCGATGTCGGCGGCAATCGGTCACGCTGGCGATTGCGCATGGATGCTGATCTTTCGACCGAGACCACCCCCTCAAGTGCCCCCGCGGCACGTGAGCCGAGGGTCTCGAGAACACCGGCGATCACAGCTCCGTCCCCAGATGCGACATCGATCAACCGCAAGGGGCCGGCTTCGTCGGCGATTCCGTTCAACAGCCGGGTCAGCATTCTCGCGTACCACTCGGACGCGGTCGGAGCCGTCAGGAAGTCTCCTCCCCGGCCATAGCGCGGCTCCTCGCCCGAGTAATACCCGTGTTCCGGGTGGTAGAGGGCGAGCTCCATGTAGTCGTCGAAGGGCACCTCGCCTCCCCGCGCCTCGATTTCGTCGACGATCCAGCTAGGTGCCACGTTTCGCATTGTTGCATTACCCCAGGGACTGACAAACACGCCATGCGATGCCGGTAATGCAACAATGCGAAACGTGGCACCTCAAAGAAGCGCTCCGCAGGTGTGGAAATGCTTGCGTCCGCGGCATCTACTGTGCTATAAAACCCGCTGCTGCTTTCGATTGGGAAGTGGGCCCGAGGCCCACTTTTTTTTCTGCAGCGAGGAGAGACATGAAGCTGGAATCGGTTATGCAGGATCAGCTGGCCGCCATCGTGGCGGACGAGGGGCTCGAGCTCGTCGCGACCGAGGTCGCGGGCTCTGGGCCGAAGACCATCCTGCGCCTGGTGGTCGAGGGCCCCAATGGCGTCAATCTCGACCAATGTGCTTCGATTTCGCGGCAGGCATCGGTCGCGCTGGACGTTGAAGACCCGATAAGGCACCACTACACCCTCGAGGTGTCCTCCCCCGGTCTCGACCGCAAGCTCTACCGTGATGACGATTACGAGCGTTACGTCGGCCATCGCGTCAAGATCCGGATGGCGCCGTCCTTTCGCGACTATCGAACCGTCGCCGGCGAGCTGCTGGGCAGACGCAACGACGTTATTCGGATTTTCGACGACTCTGGTCAGGAGATCGAGTTGCCGATCGACGAGATCTTCGAGGCTCGCCTCGAAGTGGATTGGACCTCGATTATGAAGGAAGGGAAAGCCCGTTCATGAAGCTGGACATCGACATGCTCGTACGGCAGATGGCAGCGGAACGTGACATCGAGGCCGAGATCCTGGTCGAAGCCGTTGCCGAGGCGATTTCGTCGGCCGCGCGCAAGCACTACAAAGAGCGCAACGTCCATACCGACATCGAAGTCGAAACCGGCGAGGTGGAGTCGTGGACGGCCCGTGATGTGGTGGAAGAGGTCGAGGATCCCGAAATCGAAATGACCCTCGAAGAGGCGCAGGCAATCGACCCATCGGCGGAGATCGGCGGCATCGTCAAGCTCGAGGCTCTCGACACGTCGGTGCTGGGCCGGATCGCCGCGCAATCGGCCCGTCAAGTGCTCTTCCAGCGGGTACGTGAAGCCGAACGGGCCGTGGTCTACAAGAACTATTCCGATCGCGTCGGCGACATGATCAACGGCATCGTCAAAAGAATGGATCGTGGCGCGCTGATCGTCGAACTCGGTGACACCGAAGGCATCATCCCCCGCAGCCATCAGGTGCGTCACGAGCGCTACAGCCAGGGTGACCGTGTTCGAGCGGTGGTAGTCGATATCACGATGGACGCCAACCGCCCGCAGGTTGTGCTCTCGCGAACCTCGCCCATGCTGCTGGAGAAGCTCCTCGAGATGGAAGTGCCCGAGATTTACGACGGCACGGTGATCATCAGGATATGCGTCCGCGAACCGGGAGAGCGGGCCAAGGTGGCAGTTTTCTCGAAAGACAGCGACGTGGATCCGGTCGGTGCTTGTGTGGGCCTCAAGGGCTCGAGAGTTCAGGCCATCACCCGAGAGCTCAAGGGCGAGAAAATCGACATCATTCCATTCAACAGCGATCTCGTATCCTTTGCGCAAAACGCCCTGTCACCGGCCAAGATCAACCGGGTTGCGGTGCGCGAGGAACCGATTACCGTTGTACTCCGCGACGAGGAGGGTCAGCCCGTCCTCGACGAGAATGGCGAAACCCTGACCGAAGAAAAGAAAGAGGTCGTGCTCGACGTGATCGTCGGCACCGAGCAGCTATCGCTGGCGATCGGCAAGCGGGGCCAGAATGTACGCCTCGCCTCCAGACTTCTCGACTGCCGCATCGAGATCAAGAGCCAGGAGGCAGTCAAGGACGAGCTCGCGTCGGCGCTGGCATCGATGCTGCGCGAAATGGAAGGGATTTCCGAAGAGGAGGAGATCCCGGAACTCGAGGCAGCCACCGAAACCGTGTCATATGACGAGATCATTCCTCTCGAAGAAATGGGTGCTCTCACCGACCGTCTGCGTGAACGTCTCGAGGGGAACAGCATCCACACGATTCAGGACCTCCTCGCACGAGATGCGAAGGGGCTGTCCACGATTCCCGGCATTGGACCGGTCACCGCCCAAAAACTCCTGGATATGGCCGGAGAGACCCTCAGGGAGAATCTCGCCGAGGCAGCGGAGTCCGCGGTCGGGGAGGAGTGAGGAAGCATGGAGCAGCTTCAAGTCGTCGACCTGGCCCACACTATGGGCATCACATCGCGCGAGCTGATCTTTAAGCTGCGATCGATCGGCGTAACGGTTGCCGGCGAGGAGGACACCCTCGATCTGGCAACGGTACGAGCGATCATCACCGGTGAGACCCTGCAACGGCGTCCGCGCGAGGTGATCGTCCGCCGCGAGAAGGCTGAGGAAGAGACGACCACCGTCTCGGCAAAGGATAGGCTCGCCCGTCGGCGCAAGCGGCAGGTGGTGGAGACCGAGAAGGAGATCAAGGAAGTCGTCACCGAGGCCAAGTCCGACGGCGATGCCGACGAGGTCGTTGCCGAGACCGCCGAAGTTGCGGTTGAAGAGGTGGCAGAGGCCGAGGCCGTCGCCGAGGAAGCGATCGAGGCCGAGATCGACGAAGCTGCCGAGATCGAGCCAGAGGTTGAGATCACCGAAGAGGAAATCACCGCCGAACGCGAGCCGTCGGGTGACGAAGAGGCTCCGAAGCGTGTCCGCCCGGCGCGAGCAAAGACGCCGCTCGAGCAGAGCCTACGGGAGCTTACCCAGGATGAAATCCGCCAGCGCCTCGCCGACCAGAAAGAGGCCGAGAAGAAGCGCAAGACCGAGAAGGTCGCAGACCGGGGAACCGGTCGCAAGGCCAAAGCGGCGGCGGATGCACAGGAGATTCGCGACCTGCTCAACAAGTTCGAGGAGCAAAAGCTCAAGGGGCAGGAGGAATCGAAACCCCCAACACGGCCGGCGCCGCGGCCGGGGGCTGGCCGACCGACCAAAAGGACCCGTCGCCGGAGACAGGACGAGGACCGCCGTGCCGCACCGCCGCGGCCGACCCGGACCATCCAGTTCAAGGACGGAGAGAAGCCCGAGGGTCCCATCATCCTGTCGGAGATGGTGACCGCGCGCGAGCTGGCCGAGAAGCTCAACGTCACCGCCAAAGAACTCCTCGGCCTGCTGATCCAGAAGGGCGTGATGGTCACCACCAACCAGTCACTACCGCACGAACTGGCTGAGGAGATCTGCGCCGATCTCGAGATCGAGGCCATGGTGGCCTCCGCCGAAGAACTCATCGAGTACGAGCGCGAGGAAAGCACCGAGGCCGCCGGGCCGGAAGAGCCGAGGCCGCCTGTGGTCACCGTCATGGGCCACGTCGACCACGGAAAGACCTCGTTGCTCGACGGGATCCGTTCGAGCCGTGTTGCCGAGCAGGAAGCCGGCGGAATCACCCAGCACATCGGCGCCTCGCGTATCGAGGCCTCCGACGGACGGGTGGTGGTTTTTGTCGATACGCCGGGCCACGAGGCCTTCACCCAAATGCGTGCTCGCGGCGCCCAGGTGACCGATATCGTGGTCCTGGTGGTGGCCGCAGATGACGGCGTCATGCCACAGACCAAGGAGGCCATCACCCACGCCCGTGCCGCCAACGTGCCGCTGATCGTGGCCATCAACAAGATCGACAAGGCGAACGCAAACCCCGACCGGGTCAAGCAGCAGCTTGCAGAGTTCGATGTCCTGGTCGAGTCGTGGGGTGGAGAAATCCCATCGGTGGACGTTTCTGCGAAGAAAAAACAGGGTCTCGACGATCTCCTGGACATGATCCTGCTGGTCGCTGATCTGAAAGAGCTCAAAGCCGTAGCCGAAGGCCCGGCCCGGGGCATCGTCCTCGAGGCGCGCAAGGAGAAGGGACGCGGCATCGTTGCAACCGTCCTCATCCAGCAGGGGCACCTCGAGGTCGGAGATTACTTTTTCTGCGGTTCCACCTGGGGCCGGGTCCGCGCCGTCGCCGACGACGCCGGCGTTCGCGTTGACATCGGCGGCCCGTCCGACCCGGTGGAGATCACCGGATTCGACGACGTGCCGGCGGCCGGCGACGTCCTGCAGGGCACCGAGAGCGAGGCCAAGGCCCTCGAGGTTGCCAGCTACCGCAGCCAGCGCGATCGCGAGGAAGGGCTTCTGTCGACCCGCAAGGTCTCCCTGGACAATCTCTTCGACACAATCTCCGAATCGGAGATTCAAGAGCTCAACGTGGTCATCAAAGCCGACGTCCAGGGCTCGGTCGAGGTGCTTCGTGAAACCCTCATCAGCCTCAGCACCGAAAAGGTCAAAATCAACGTCCTCCAAGGCTCAGTGGGTGCGATCACTACCAACGACGTCATGCTTGCCTCGGCATCGAACGCCATCATCATCGGTTTTGCCGTGCGCCCCGAGCGCACCGCCCGCGAACTTACCGAAACCGAGCAGGTCGATCTCAGGCTCTACACCGTCATCTACGATCTGGTGGATGATGTCAGGAAGGCCATGGTGGGGCTCCTCGAGCCCGAGTATCGCGAAGAAGAGCTCGGCCATGCCGAAGTGCGGGAGATCTTCAAGGTGCCGAAAATCGGCGCCATCGCCGGCAGCCATGTCATCGACGGCATCATCACGCGTTCGGCAAAGGTTCGGCTGCTGCGCGACCACGTAGTGATCTTCGAGGGTGAGTTGGCCTCTCTGAGGAGATTCAAGGACGACGCGTCCGAGGTACGAGAGGGATTCGACTGCGGCATCGGCCTCGCGCGTTATCAAGACATCAAGGAAGGCGACATCATCGAGGCTTACAAGATGGTGGAAATCGCGCCGGAGCTTTAGCCCGCATATCTCACCAGCTTTCGTCGCGAGGCCGGAAAGCTGTTGTGAGATGTGGTGTTTGCGACCTGAGGGCCGCGGAATCGTACTTGACGGTACGTTGAGCAGCCCGATGGGAGCAAGCGCCGCAAATCGCTGCAGATCTCCGGCCGCAGCAGGAAGTTGGTGGGATATGCGGGCTCGAAAGTAGACTGAGCGGCAATTGAGCGGAGAAATTTACGTCGGGGTTGCGCACCTGGAGCTGCACATCCCGGAGGCGCGCAGCCTCAAGGCCAAGCGCGCCCCCGTCCGCAGCCTCGTTGAAAAAATCAGAAACCGCCACAGGGTCCTGGTGATCGAGGTCGAACACCAGAACCTGTACCAGCGGGCGGGTCTCGCGATCTGCGCCCTTTCCACCGATCCGGTGGACGTCGAAGCGCGGATGCGGCGAATCGAAAAAACAATTGACCTCAACTGGAGCGGAAACGTCCTGAGCTGGGATGTCGAGATCATCCAGAGTTGATCGGATAGTAAATGGTGCACAACAAAACGTTCGCACGTAACCCGCGCCTTGAAGGCGAGCTCAGATCGGTTTTGTCGGATATGCTGCGATCCGAGGTCAACGATCCACGCCTGGCGGACGTCACCGTGTCGACGATCCGACTCTCCGCTGATCGTTCCAAGGCCAGGGTCTACTACTCGGTCATCGGCGACAGCGAACGCGAACGAGAGGCGGGCGACGGCTTCGCCGCCGCGGCGCCATTCATGCGGCGGCAGCTCGGCCGGCGGATGCGTCTGCGGGTTGTTCCCAGCCTCGAATTCTTCCGTGACACCTCGTACGAGTACGGCGACCGGATGGAGCGGCTTTTCGACCGCCTTTCCGACGAAGGTCTCCTGGCGACGACCGACGGCGACGAAAATGGGTCGGAGGACAAATCGTGACAAATAAGAGAACCGACCCTCGTGATGCCGCGATCAAGCTCAAGGAGTCCTACCGGGTGCTCCTCACCTGCCACCGCAACCCGGACGGAGACGCGATCGGTTCGGAGCTGGCGATAGCGGAGCTTGCTGAAAAGATCGGCGTTGACGCGGTGATCGTCAACCGCGACGCCACGCCCGCAAACCTCAGGATGTTGCCCGGGGCGGACCGGGTCGTGGTTGGCGACGATCTCCCGGAGGACTTTCCGGAGAAATACGACCTGGTGA
>Ga0255046_10000153_pt1 | contig 16395 bp, 15 predicted proteins | sample BC1_12_27_MG_FD_183632 | JGI IMG/M metagenome (GOLD analysis project Ga0255046, IMG submission 183632) | Seawater microbial communities from Strait of Georgia, British Columbia, Canada - BC1_12_27 | ecosystem: Environmental > Aquatic > Marine > Strait | place: Canada: British Columbia...
GCCTGGCTGGTCTGTGCACCTCAGTTCTCGCCGATTTCGAGCTGCGACCGGTAGCGGAGTACGCCGATGCCGACAAAGAGGGTCCGAACCCGCAGCTCGATATCGGCGGCACGACGATCGCACGTGGACTCCCGTCGCGGAAATCGCTGAAGGCGACCGTGCGCCATCGCCTCTCGGACTGGTGACCTGGCTGAGGCTGAGAACGAGGCGCGGGCCGCCTCGCCGGTGCATGCAGCTTCATTCATGCCATGGGCACCCTTGCCTTGACCCGGAAGGTCGCCTGCGCCGTCAGCCCAGGGCCGCTGCGAGTTGGCCGAGGAGCTCGCTTCCGTTGCCGCTCCATGAGGAACCGTGCATGCAGGCCAGGGTGGTCGGTTCGGTGGCGGCGAGCTTGGCGATGAGATCGCCGGTGTTCTTGGTGTGGGCGTAGTAATCCATCGCGTCCCGCATGGCTTCGCTCGGTCCCAGGATATCGCCGTCGATGAGCGGCTGGTGTTCGGCACCTGGTTGGGTGAAGAGATCGCCACAGAAAAGGGTGGACGTCTCTTGCTCGAACAGATAGCCGCAGTCCCATCCGTGGGGCAGGTGAGGGGTGTCGATCCACCCCACCGTGTGCTTGCCGAGGGTGAGTTGCTCGCCATCGCCGAGACCGCGCGCCTCGCGGTCGGCGACGTCGTCGACGGACACCATCTTCGCCACCGCACCACAGAGCGGCATCGCGCGAGGCGCCGCCTCCAGAAACTCGTTGATGGCGCCGCACTCGTCGGCCTCGAAGTGCGAGATCCCGAGATAGCGCAAGCTGCTCACCGGTATCACCGCCTCGATGGCCTCACGGACCAGCGGAAACATCCGCCGGGGCCCGGTGTGGAACAGCAGCGGTTCGTCATCGTCGATTAGAAACTGGTTAAAGGTGAACCCCGCCGGCAACGCCGGCATCGGTGGTACCGGCGTACTGATGCGGTAAATGCCGTCGCCGATCTCGACGATGCTCGTGTTGGATTGGGAGTTGGTGATCGTCATGATGGCTCCTTATCGGATTGCGTAAATGAGCGTATACACCGCCATGCCGATGACGATGAACGAACCGATGCTGAAGAACGTTGCGCGGACTTCGTGAGACTTTGCGGTGAAGTAGGCCCAGAAGTGCGCCAGTCGCGTGGCCACGAACCCGTAGAGCAGCACCTGGGCGATCCACAGCGTGGGCTGGGTCAGCGCAAACAGAAGACCGGCGACTAGGAATGCAGTGATGTTCTCGAGGTCGTTGCGGTGCATCCGTCTAGATCGCTCGACGTAGTCATCGGCATCGAGCTGGCCGGGACGGGGATTCGGGTTGGTCATGCCCGCGGTGGCGTCTTCGGGGTTGAGGAACCCTCCGCCGACTTTCATCATCCGAAAAACTGTGATCCACCCCTGCCCCATCATCTTGAGGATCATCAGGGTCGCGGCAATCACATAGGTCGCAAAGACTGGATTTTCTATCATCATTTCGCACCTCCATGGAGCGCTGCATCACGGAACGTGGTGCAGAGGTCTTCGATCAGATCATCGTCGCTGTGGATTAACGGATCCTTGGCGGCCGCCACGATCGCCTTCATATTGAGAAGCCCGATGACGGCCATGTGAGCACTGAAGGCAAACCGACGCGGGTCACGCTTCTTTGGAAAGTCCCCGGTGTGCTGGTCAGCGCGAAGGCGAGCTTCGGCGCCCCCGTACAGCATGTCGTTGATCGGGCGGAAGCGCTCGAGTTCCTTGGGGCCTATCATCCCCTCGAAATCGCCGCCCGGGCCCATCTTAAAAAACAGCACGAAGAGTTCGAGACGGTTGCGATAACGGTTGAACACCGTACGCATCAGCTGCTCGACGGCATCGGCCCCATTCTCGGTCTCTTCTACTGCAGCCTGCACCTCGGTGGCCGACTCGACCCACTCGCGAAGCAGCAGCTCGAAGAGGAGGGCTTCTTTGCTGTCGAAGTAGTAATAAAGCGCCGGCTTCGTGAGTGCGAGCTCGTCGGCGACGGCGGCCAGCGTGAAGCTCGCCAGTCCGCTGCGAAGGACGGCATCGCGGGCCGTGTCGAGAATTTCAGAGCGGGTCTGATCCCGCCTGCGCTCGTTCCGGGCCTCTCGTTTGGTGCGGGCAACACTGTCTTTGAGTGGACTCATAAGATCTTTTTAACTCAAGTAAAATAATTTGTCAAGTATTTAATTTTTCTGATTTCGGGTCGTGAGAATTCTACCGTCCGCATTGAGAATACTCATCACCCTTTGCGCGTTGTCCTATCCATCGCGACACAGTCGTTGGGGGTAGGGGAGTCAATTACACATGGAGCCAGAGACAACTCTCGGTTCGTATCGCATCCTGTCGCCGCTCGGCGCCGGCGGCATGGGTGAGGTCTACAAAGCCCACGATCCCAAGCTCGATCGGGAAGTCGCTATCAAAGTCCTCCCCAAAGGGATGAGTGCCGATCCAGAACGTATTGCCCGCTTCCAACGTGAAGCGCGCGCCCTGGCGACCCTCCAGCACCCCAACATCGCCAGCGTCTACGGTTTCGAGGAGGACGACAACCGCCGATTCCTGGTGATGGAGCTGGTCGAAGGCCAGGATCTCAGCGAACGCCTGAAGGCGGGCCCGCTGCCCATAGACGAGGCGGCCGCTCTGTCGCTACAGTTCCTCGACGGCCTCGCTGCCGCCCACGATCAAGGCATCATCCACCGCGACCTCAAACCTGCGAACATCAAGATCACCCCGGAGGGCGAGCTCAAGATCCTCGACTTTGGTCTCGCGCGAGCCTACACCGGCGACCCGGGCGCCGAGGAAGACGTCCTCAACTCGCCCACGATCACCGCTGCCATGACCCAGACCGGCGTGATCCTCGGCACCGCGGCCTACATGTCGCCGGAGCAGGCGCGAGGTGAGGCGGTCGACCAGCGGGCGGATCTGTGGGCCTTCGGCGTCATCCTCTTCGAGATGCTCACCGGCAAACGGTTCTTTGCAGGTGACACGATATCGGACACCCTCGCCGCGGTTCTGCGCGCCGAGCTCGACTGGGACCTGTTGGCGGAGGACACGCCGGCCAACGTCCGCCGACTGCTCCGCCGCTGCCTGGCCCGCAACCCCAAAGAGAGGCTGCGTTCGGCCGCCGACGCGCGGCTCGAGCTCCAGGATGATGAACTACCGGAGGCCACAACCCTCGTTGCGAAGCGCTCGCCGGCGCTGCCGGTTGCGGTCGGCCTGCTCGCGGTTGCGGTCCTTGCCGCGGCGTGGATCTTTAACCCCGGTGCGAAGAGCGACGAAGTACGCCTGCCCACCCACCTCTCGCTGGCCCTGCCCGATGGTCTGCAGGTTGCGAGCCGCGACCGACTACCGCTCGGCGCGCCGCAGCCCTGCGTAGCGATCTCGGAAGACGGCCGGCTCGTTGTCGTCGTGATCGAACGTGACGAAACCACCTGGCTCTACCGGCGCTTCCTCGACGAACCCGAGGGTGAGCTCATCGAGGATTCTCGCAATTCATATCATCCGCAGATCTCTCCCGATGGCGAGTGGATCAGCTTTATGCAGGGCAACGCCTTGATGCGGATGGGCGCGCGTGGCGATCGAGGTACCCAGCTCGTTGAGCTGCCGAACGCCTTTGGCCACACCTGGGTATCGAACGACGAGATCATCATCAACCGTGGAGAGGCTTCCGTGCTCCTGCGGGTCGACACCGAACGCGGCACTGCGACTCCATTCGAATCCGAAAGCAAGCGGGACCAGTACTACTGGCCGAGTCGGGTGCCGAATGAAAACTCCATCCTGTTCAACAGCAGGAGCCACGTCGCCAAGAGCAGCGAAGCCGATCTCGATCAGGTCAGCGTAATGGATCTGGGGACGCTGGAAAAATCCGTGCTCGGCATCGGTGGCAGCATGCCGCGGCTTTTGCGTGGCGGTCAGCTGCTGCTGGTTCGCGATGGCCAGGTGATGGCTGCGCCGTTTGACCTCGACCGTCCGGGTGACCAGGTGCGGCCGACAACGGCCCTCGAGGGCGTGCTCGTCGAGGGTTGGATCGGTCAGTATGCCGTGTCGGAAAACGGAACCGTGGCCTATGTGCCCGGCGAGTGGCTGCTCGGCAACGAGCTGGTCTGGGACGATGGCCAAGGCATGGTTCTTCCGCTTGGCTTTCCGCTACTTGCCTACGGCGATTTCGAGCTCTCACCCGATGCGACCCAGCTTGCTGTCGCAGTAGGAGGCGTTGGCGATTCTGAAGTGTGGATCTACGACCTCGAGCGAGGCGCTCGTCGCCTTCTCACCACCGATGACAACGGTGCCTTCGTGACCTGGGCACCCGACGGTGAACGGGTTGCCTATGGATCGCTGACTGGTGATCCGTGGAAGATCCTGGTCCGGACGGTCGGAAGCAACGCTCCCCCGACCGTTGTCCACGAGTCTGAGTATCAGATCATACCGTACGCGTGGCACGAGGAAACCGGGATCCTCTTTGCTGGTAATGATGGCAACGTCCAACGCATCGATCCGAAGTCACCGGGAGAAGTCGAAACCATCGCCGGCACCGACGCCTCAGAGTGGGGCCCGGACATCTCCCCGGATGGCCGCTGGTTTGCATACACCTCGGATGAGTCGGGACGCTACGAGGTGTATGCCCGCGCCATCGGCGGCGATCGCTCGTTCAGTGTGTCGCTCGATGGTGGCGAGGAACCGATCTTTTCCGAGGATGGCAGGACCATTTACTACCGCAACGGCAACCGCTTCTATGCGACCCCGATTCTGGAGGCCTCAAACGACGGCATCCGGTTCCGCGCGGGCCGGCCGGAGGTGGTGGTCGAGGGGGCGTACTCAAACGTGCAGGGTTTGTCCTATGACGTCGGCCCCGACGGCCGCCTGCTGCTGCTGCGCACCGATGGCGGAACCGAGCGCCCGGGCCACCTCAACGTCATCCTCAACTGGAAGGTCGAGGTTGAGGAGTAGGGGCGGGGGCCGGATGCGCCACTGATCACAACCCGAGAATCCATCGGGCGGCGGTGGTAGGATTCCTGCCTGTCATGACAACGACCCTGAACTCCGAAACCGATACTCCTGAACGCAGGACGTTTTACCAAAAGCGCGTCGCTGTGCTCGGCAAGGTGCTCACGATCGTGTGGCTGGTCGGCAACCTCGGCTCGGCCTCGATTTATGTCGCAATGGGCTGGTGGCGCGAGTACTTCACCCTGGGTACTGCCCTCAACTGGTTTGCGCTGGCGATCTGTTTTTCGGTGTGGATGGTGTGTCGCCGCAGTTCCTATTCCCGCAGGTTCGTACGGGCAGTGGAAAGCGCGTTGATGATGGGTTCGGCGACGGCTGTTGCGCTCATGGGACGGTATATCGCGCCGCAGGCGCTGGCGCTCAACGCCGAGGGCGAGGGCTTCGATCTGGCGACGCTCGAACCCAAGGCCCTCGCCCTGATGGCCGGTCTGCAACTGGAGCAGATTCTGGTTGCGCTCATGCTCGGGCTGGCATTCGGGTACGTTCTACGTGCGGCTCTCGTGCCCAGCTCGGTGCGGCGCACGGTGTGGATCACCGTGCTGACCATCGTTCCGCTGTTTGCGCTGTATGTGTTTGATTGGGTGCCGTTGGCTGTCGACCGCTCGTTGCGCGAGGCCATCGGACCGTACCAGACCGTTTCGTTGGTGGTCAATGTCCTCATCTGGTGGACGCTGGTGACCATTGTGTGCGTGTCGATCTCGCGCATCATCCACAACCTGCGCCGCGAGATCCGGCAGGCGGTTCGGCTCGGCCGGTACACCCTCGAGCAGAAGCTCGGCGAGGGCGGCATGGGCATGGTCTACCGCGCCAGCCACGCCATGATGCGCCGGCCGACGGCCGTCAAGCTTTTGCCACTCGAGAAGACGGGTGAGGCGAGCCTGGAGCGCTTCGAACGCGAGGTCCAGCAGACGGCGCGACTCACTCACCCCAACACCATCACCATCTACGACTACGGCCGCACGCCCGAAGGTGTCTTTTACTACGCGATGGAGTTGCTCGACGGCGCCTCGCTGGAGGCGGTGGTCGAACGGGATGGTCCGCAGCCGCCAGGGCGGGTGGTGCGGGTGATGGAGATGGTGGCAGGCGGTCTGGCCGAAGCGCACAAGCTCGGGATCATTCACCGCGACATCAAGCCGGCCAATATCTACCTGTGCCGGCAAGGGGGCGAGTTCGATATCGCCAAGGTCCTGGATTTTGGCCTGGTCAAGGTCGTGGAGGGACCGCAGGACTCGAATCTGACGCACGATGGAGTGGTGACCGGCACACCGCAGTACCTGGCGCCCGAGGCGCTGACCGATCCGGACACCGTAGATGGGCGCAGCGATCTGTACGCCCTGGGGGCGGTGGGTTACTTCATGTTGACGGGAGAGCAGGTCTTCACCGGCAATATCGTCGAGATCTGCGGCCACCACCTGCACACCGAGCCGACGTCGCCGTCCGAGCGGCTCGGACGTGAGCTGCCGTTCGAGGTCGAGGCGGTGGTGATGCAGTGCCTTGCCAAGAATCCCGACGATCGGCCGCAAAGTGCCGGTGAGATTCGCGCCCGTCTGGCGGCATCACTCGATGTTCCACGGTGGCGCCAGGCCGACGCCGAGGCGTGGTGGGGGACGCACGGTGAGGCACTTCAGCCGCAGCCCGCCGACATCTCTCATTCCGACGTCACCCGGACTCTGGCAGTGAATATGGATCGCTCGCGGTAGAGGAGCGTATGGGTGGCACCTTCACGCGTTCATGATTCCTGATCTCATATAGTATTGAAAATATGAAGTTTATGGCTAGATTTCTCTTGAAATCCGATGTGCTCATCGGTACCCTCGGCGACAGAAATCAGCGGAACGAGAGATCCATGGAGCAGGGTTTTTTACTGCCGAATGGTTGAGTCTGAGCGAGTGGTGTTTCGGACAATGGAGGTGAGGCATGGCTGAAGATCTTCAAGGCGACGAAACGACGGCATCGACCAAAAACGATGGAATGGGCAAAAGGCTGGACGCCGCGGGCTGGGGTCTGTTTTTCATCTGGGTCGGAGCGGCTCTCCTGCTGGACCTCAGCCGGGGTGTCGGTCTCCTCGGGGTGGCCGTCATCATCCTCCTCGGGCAGGCGGCCAGAATGTACTTCGCGCTCGCGCTCGAGTGGTTCTGGATCGTCGTTGGACTCATATTTCTGGTTGGGGGTTTCTGGGAGCTGTACCAGGTCGAGGTCGACCTGGCGCCCATTCTCCTGATCGTCGCTGGCGCGGCGCTGCTGATCTCGCTCTTCATACGACGGAAATCATCGGCGGAATAATCGTGCCCCCATGAAACGGTGAGTGTGGTTGTAGGCGAGTCCTTACATCTTTTCCGCGTAGACCATCCTTTCGATTGCCATCGACCTCAGCTTCCGCCCGGTTGGTTTCACATATCGTTCGCCAAGCTCGTCGTAGCCGAGGTGCTCGACAATTCGCCAGCCGTACTCGCCGAGAAATTCATCGACTTTCTCGGGATCCAAACCGAAGAGCCAGAGTTTGTCCTTGAGCAACATTTTCTTGTAGAGGTATTCCTGACCATAGAAGACGTCTCCATCGATGAAATCTCTCGGGGTGTAGGTGAAGGCGAGCCGACTGCCCGCCGGCGCCCTGGCCATGAATTCGAAGGTCGCCCGGATGCCGTTCTCGGTCAGGTACTGGGTGACCCCTTCCCAAATGAAGAAGGTTTTCCTGTCAGGGGTGTAGCCGTGCGACGCCAGTACGGTCGCCAGGTCTTCCTGGTCAAAGTCGATCGGTACCAGGGTCACGTGAGTTGGAACCTGCCGGAACAGCTTTTCCAGCCTCGATCTCTTGGCATCGATGTTCTCCGGCTGATCGACCTCCCAGACCGGCACTTCGGTCAGGGCCTGAAGTCGGAACGCCCGAGTGTCAAAGCCCGCTCCGAGGTTCACGATTGCCTCGACGTGGCCCTGTGAGGCTTCAACCACTTTGTCATCGATGTAACGCTTCCGGGCCATGATGCCGCCCCAGAGACCGGGCACCTTTTCTTCCGATTTCCTGACCACCCAGTCTTTGATTGGCCCAATCAGCCGGACCTCTGCCCTGAAAAGGAACGGCAGAATCTGACAGGCGAGATCATCGGTGATGATGCGTTTGCCGTCGGGATAGTACTGCTCCATGGCGACCAGGACCATCGCACCGGGTCCTGTTTGAGCTGCTTTGCGCGTAATTTTGGACCCCCTTTGATCATGGGCACCACGATTCGCGTCGCGGAATTATCAGTGGTACTGCACGTCTGCAAGATCGCGGTGGATGCTCTTCTTGAATCTGTACTTCGGATACCCGAGAATCAGCGAGGTACACACCTTGTTTTCCTTCGGGATGCCGTAGCGTTCCCGGAGGACTTTCGAGCGATCCACGATCGGCGGGATCAAGCCGATGATCGTGTTCCCCAGGCCAAGAGAAACGGCCGCCAACATTGCGTAGTTGCAGATCAGGTGGGCGTTTTCCTCGTAAGACATCGCCCAGCGGTTTCCGTGAAACAGCATCACCACCGGGGCTTTGTACATGTACCTGTCGGTGCCGTCTCGGTGATATGCCTCGTTGGCATATCTGGCGAGGTCCACGATGTAGTCTTTCAGTACAGCAAAGTCCTCGGCGCCGGCGCTCAGACGGACAATTGCCCGCCCGATCGGGTTGGAAAACGCCTTCACCATCGAACTGTAGTCCTTGACGAGCTCCTCGAGCAGGATATCGAGCTCCTCCCGCTCGTCGATCACCACAACCTCGGTTGAGTGAGGCGGCATGCCCATCGGCGCGGTGGAGGCCGCTTCTAGAATTTTCTCGATGAGCTCCCGCTCCACGGGCTTGTCTTTGAATACGCGCACGCTCCGGCGCAGCTTCAGGAAATCGAGAAACTCGACGTAGCCGAATGGTAGTTTGGCCAAATCCCGAAAGTCTTCCGCGGGCAGCTCGGGCATCTGGAGCGATTCGGTTGGGCACACCGCCACACACTGACCGCACAAGATGCAGTGGTCCGCGCGGTCTTCAACCGTCGCCGCCTTTTCGTCATTCATCTCCAGGCAGTTTTCGGGGCAGACATCCGCACAGATACCGTCGCCCAGACAGGTCTCCAGATCGACCAGATGCAGTTGCTCCGTCATCTTGCGCCTCTCTTCAATCTGGCGGTCCGTGATCCCTCCTTTTTGTGGGCTTCCGCCACAGAAAAGGTACCACTGATCGAGTGAAATCGGGCGGATAAACCCCGCCCCTACAATAGGGTCTCGGATCGTAGCGGAGGGGTTTATCTCTTCCCAGTTCGAAATCCCCCCGCCCAACCCGTCGGGTACGGAGATGGATACGGGCACCAGTAAGGGCGGCATTTATGCCGATTCAGCTTCATCCCGGCTGATACACTCGAGACACGCAAGAACCAACAACATTTGTCCTGGCGAAGGAGAGCGATATGCGGCATCGAACAGTGTTCATCGTCGTCATCTGGGTCGTTGTCCTTTTTATTCTCGGGTTTGCGCGTTCGGCAGCGGCGCAGGTCACGGTGCAGAAGCGCCTGACGACCGCGCAACAACGCGATGCCGACCGCATCCGGGAGCTCATGAACGAGGTCGAGAGGCTCATGAAACGGCTTCCTCCGGAGGTTCAGGCGGATCTGAAAAAACAGCTTGGCATCTCGCCGCAGGCTATGAAGCCGGTCGGCCCGGTCGGACCAGTGACGCTCGAAATCAAAGATGATTCCGCCGTCATGGCGGCCGCGGGTGGGAACAAGGTGATGGTCCTCGATCTTCGCGGCGACGGCCTCGACATCGGTGGGCGAGCCAGTATCAATGTTGGGGGATCGATCCGCGAAACGGGCTGGACGCGGTCCGGGACAGACGATGCATTCCTTATGGTCAGTGCGGCATCGACTCGAAACGCGGGTTTCGAACTGAGCTGGGCCAGCGGCGGTCGGGTGCAGAACGAGGTTCTGGTCAGCGATGGCTTGCGGGTGAAGACTCCCGATGGAAAGACGCATACGATTCGCGACCCGCTCGAACTCTTGAATCTCCTCGACCTCAACGGCGACGGGAAGGTCGATTCATCTGATCCAACCTGGCGTTTTCTTTTCCTTTTTGTCGACAAAAACGGTGACGGTCTGGTGGCCGCTCGCGAGCTCGAATCAATGACGGACAAGCTGGTCCACAGCATCGCGATGTCGAGTGGAAGTTCCCGAAAGGACTCGCACGGGAACAGGATTGCAGATGTTGTCTATGTAGGAACCCACGGATCGTTGAGGCAGGCAGGTGTGATCACTCTGAGGAGATACTGAGGGTCGGCCTGTCGGGCACGGAGACGGAAACGCGCAAGGGCGGGACTTGTCCCGCCCCTAAAGCTCTTTCTCCATCGGGATCCGCCTTCCGGCTCCGCTTTCAGCTCCGCCGTGACAAGTCGCCCCGAGGGCTACGCCGGGACAAGTCCAGCTTCATCCCCCGGTTTTCAGGGAGGTATCAAGCGACCGGAAAGGCTATAGTTCTTTTTCCATGGGAATCCAGCTCATGAAGCGCATCTTGAAGCGCTGCCAGGCGGTGGTGCCCGGCTCTTTGTTCCACACCACGGGGCCGCCGGGACCTTTCGCGGTCCACACGAGGTTGCCCTTTTCATCGAGGGTTACCCGATAGCTGTTGGCCGGATCGAGGTCCGTTTCCATGATCTCCAAAACCGTCTCCGCAAACTCCTCGCTGTCGATGAGGAGAGCGATCTCCGAATTCCAGATCCGTGATCGTGGGTCCATGTTGTAAGAGCCGATCATGCTGAGGTGTCCGTCGACCACAAAGGCCTTGGTGTGGAGACCGGCGTGCGACTCGGCGACGCGGCTCTCCACCTGCTTGTAGTGCTCGAGGATCTCGGGGTCGGGCCGCAGCTCGTGGAGTTCGATGCCGGCTTCGATCATCCGCTTGCGATACTTCTTGTAGTGGGCGTGAACCGACAGGTGGTTGTTGGACTGCATGGAGTTTGTCAGGATACGCACGCGCACCCCGCGCTCGGTCATATTCGCCGCCATTGCGATGCCCTCGTCGGCTGGAATCAGGTAGGCGGTTTCGATCACGAATTCGCTCTCGGCTGACGTGGCCAGCTCGTTGGTCAGCTCCACGAACGCCGACTCGGAGCCGCCCTCGAACCGCTCCAGGGAGTCGATGACGATCCTGGTCTTGGCCCACACCAATTCTTCGGCGATCTGCTCGAGGTTGGCGTGGATTTCTGCTGCATCTTTCGGCACCGTGTAGGGGAGGGCGTCCATCTCAACGAGAGATACTTTCAAATCCTCTCGCTGATGTTCCAGCGCGTTGTCGTCGACCGGGTTCTTCATGATCTCGACGATAGGTACCGCCGCCGGGCTGTTCCAGTACGTGTCGAAGGCTTCTCCGGCCTCCTTGGCGGCAGGTCCGACCGCCAGGACGTCGAGGTCACGGAAGTTGAGCTCCGGGTCGACGCCGAAGTAGTCGTCGCCGATGTTGCGTCCGCCGAGCACTGCGACAGCGCTGTCGGCGAGGAAGATCTTGTTGTGCATCCGGTGGTCGAGGGCGCCCTTGTGGTAGACCAGATTTGCCCCCTTGCCAGCACCTCGGGAACCCATCGGGTTGTAAACCCGGACTTCCATATTCGGGTGGCTGTCGATGGCCGCGTAATTTTTATCGCGCCCGGAGTGATAGATGTCGTCGATCAGGATGCGGACGTGGACGCCGCGGTCGGCGGCCTGCAGGGCCCGGTAGAGCAACAGGCTACCGGTGAGGTCGCCCTTCCACAGGTAGTACTGCAAATCGAGGCTCTTCTCTGCCAGATTTGCAGCACCGAATCGTGCGCGAAATGCTTCTTTCGGGTCGGCCAGCAGACGCACGCCGGAGAGCGAACGGTCGGCCGGGGCATAGGCGTCGAAGAAGGTGCCGAGCTGTGTCTGCTCCGGGTGTTGCCAGCTGTGGCTGGACACCTGCTCGAAATCGCGGGGGACCGAGGCGCAGGCGGTCAGTGCCAGGAGGAGCGCGCAAGACGAGAACGTTTTGAGTTTGCTGTGGGGTGTCATCTCGATACGGTAGCACGCGAAACGCCGAACCCCCCCCCCCGGGTGTGTCAGCGGAACTTCGTCGTCGTTGGAGGCTATCGGTCACGGCCTGCGAAATGCCGATAGAGGAAGATGGTGGCGCCGAGGGCGATCGCAAACAGGATTGCCGGAACCACGTAGCTCCACATCACGCCGCCAAACGGCGGCTCGGCGGGGAGGGGATCCGGGGCCGCCCGAGCGGTAGCGGCGGCGGCGGCGACCAGAGCCCATGCGGCGATCCGCGCGGTCATTGCTCACCCTCGTCATTGTGGCGGTGGTGCTTCCTCCACGCCCACCAGGCGACTCCCATCCCCAGCAGGGAGGCCAGGTAGGCGATGCTCATCCCGATCAGGGTCACCAGTCCGCGATCCATCATTCCTCCACGGCGGGCGATCCGCCGTCCCAGCGCACGCTCCGCTCGAGCTCTTCGAGGTACCTCGCCTGGGTCGTCTCGAACTCCTTGGACACCGCTCGCAGCTTGGGGTCGATCACCCAGTAGATGGAGGCCGCTCCGGCGATTGCCGCGAGCACGAGCCACAGACCGGAGATCTGGAGCAGGAGCAGCTTGGTGAGCCCGAAGAGGATAAAGGCGAAGACCAGCGGCGACAGCACGATGACGATCCAGTCCTCCCGCGTCCACTCGCCGGCCTGCTCCGCAGTCCATGTGCGGCGGATCAAGGGGCGGCCATCAGACGCCGAGGCGTCCGTGGACTTCTCATCGATCAGGCCTCGCCGCACGGCCTCGCGGCGGACCGGCCCCCACCAACCCAACGGTCGGGTCATCATGTAGAAACGAACCAGCTGGTCCATCTTTTCGGGTTTGGTGAGCAGGGTCGCGGGAATGAAGATCGCGGCGCCGAGCGCCATCAGCATCCAGAACTGCAGATAGTCCGGGAGTTTTGGCAGGATCCCGAAGGCGGGCAGCACCCACACCACCAACCAGGAGATGCCGAGGTTGGCGATCCACGAGCTGAGGTACCCCCACGAGTTGAATCTCCACCAGACGACCTGGAGGATGTTTGGGAGCCAGATCCCGGCCATCATCAACCAGAGGGCAAAGATCAGCCACTGGGTGATTTCCTCCATCATCAAACCGTAGAAAAACGAGCCGAGAAGAAGCACCACGGTCGCTGCGCGGCCGACCCACACCAGTGTCCGTTCCCTGGCCTGGGGATTGAGATAGCGCTGGTAGATGTCGCGGGTGAAGTAGAGGGCACCGAGGTTGAGGTGGCTCGAGATGGTGGAGAGATGGATAGCGAGCAGGGCGCCGAAGAAGACTCCCACCAGACCCATTGGCAGGAGCTCGAAGCCGAGCCGGAACCAGCCCAGCTCGTACTCGGCGGCCGAGCTGATGTTGGGAGCAAGAACAAAGAAGGCGAGGATGCCGACCGCCCAGACCGCGTTGCGGACCAGGGTGATGGCGCCTCCGGCCCACAGTCCATAGGCGGCGTCGCGTACGGTCTTTGCCGACTGGATTCGCTGAGCTTCGACGTACCAGTCGATGCTTGTGCCCATCCCGAAACCACCGATGACCGCGATGACCAGCATGGTGAGCCACCACACGGCCGGGAAGTCACCGCTGAACCAGCCGGTGAAGGCCAACGGGTCCAGCCGCCACGCATCGCCGAGCTCGATCACCCGAGCCGTGATCGCATCGGGGCCGCCGACTGCGGCGATCCCGGCCGCCGACACCACCACGATCGCGAAGATGGCAACGATTCCCTGCAGGAAGTCTCCCATCACCACGCCCCAGTAACCTGCCGCCAGGGTGTAGACGGCGGTGATCACCGTCGGCACCACGAGACCGACCCACACCGGCCAGCCAAACGCCATCTCGCAGACCTTGCCCATGGCCATGCCCACCCAACCGAGGATGAACATGTTCATGAAGACCTGCCATCCGGCAAGCCATCCGCGTAGGAGCTCGGCGCCCAACCCGCCGAAACGCAGCACCTGCCACTCGGCCTGGGTGTAGGCCAGCGATCTTCGGAAGATTCGGGCCGACACGAACGATCCGATCGCCGTCCAGGCCATGAAAAACGTGTACCAGAGTCCGCGCAGGCCATGGGCGTAGACCACGCCGGTCACCCACATCGGGGTGTCCGTGGCGGTGTGCGTGCTGAACACCGAGGAGGCCGGCAACCACCAGGGGAGACCGCGCCCGGCCAGGAAGAAGTCGGACTCGGAGCGGCGCGCGAGCCGGTAGAAGAAAAACGCGCCCCCGACCATCAACATCAGGAACGCGCCGGTCCAGAACCAGTCGAGCGGTGTGAAGTCTGCCAAGGGCTCTCCTGCGGTCTCGTGATCGTTCAGGCTGCGGGAATCTTACAGACAGGTACGATCAAGAACAACCGTTCACTGTGGTCCCACTGATCACAATCTCGCGAGAATTCGCCCTAGCGGCAATATCCCTCGGCGAGCCCGGTTCCCCTCGGATCGGCGCCGCCGGTGAAACGCACCGGTTTCCCGCTCTCGTCGTACTCGATGGTGAGGCCGTGGGCGTTTCCGAGATTCCGGATACGGATCTCGTGGCCTTTTGCGGCGAGGGCATTTCGTATTTCCTCCGGGACCCGGTCCTCGACATCGAGGTGGTTGGGAACGTTGAATGCGATTCTGGGCGCGGCGATCGCCTCCTGGATATTCATGTCGAAGTCGACGATGTTCATGATTATCTGGGCGACGGTCTGGGTGATGGTGTGGCCGCCGGGTGTGCCAACAGCGACCCAGGGTCTGCCGTCGCGGAGCACCAGGGACGGAGAATCGCTCGAAAGCTTGCGCCGGCCGGGGTGCGCATCCATAGGATTACCCTTTGGCTCGAAGGTGCAATAAGCGAGAGAGTTGTTGAGCCAGATGCCCGTCCCTTCGGCCATGATGCGGCTGCCGAATAGGTTCCCCAGGGTCACCGTTGCGGAAACGATGTTGCCCCATTGGTCGGCAACGACGAAGTGGGTCGTGGTGTCGCTGGTCTGGGCTGCAACGATATCCGAGGCATCGAACTGAGTGGCTGAATCCGGATCGATCTCAGAGCTCTGAGCTTCCCAATAGCTCTTTGAAAGGAGGACGTCGTAGGGAGGCGGTTTCACATCAGGGTCGCCGGAGTAGGCAAGCCGGGTCCAGTAGGCGTGTTTCGTGACCTCGGCGAAACGGTGCAGATACTCGACGGTGTTGTGGCCGAGCTCGCGATTATCCTCGAGGCTCATTATCCCGAGCCGCACGAGCATCGGAAAGGCTCCCGCCGGCGCCGAAGGGGTGATCACCTCGTAACCGCGGTAAGTGATCGAGATCGGTTCCCACCACTCAGCCCTGTCGTTGAGGAGATCTTCGAAGGCGAGAAACCCGCCCGCCTCTTGCATCGCGACGTCGATCGCCTTGCCGAGAGAGCCGCCGTAGATGGCCGAAGCGCCTTCATCTGCGAGCTGACGGAGGGAGGCGGCGAGGTCTTTCTGGATGAGGCGATCACCCTCTTTGAGCGGGGCGCCGTCCTGTCCGTAGAACTCCCTGGCGTGTTCGGGAAACTCGGGGAAGGCGCGCTCGATGAAGAATGCCGTTCGTTCATCGATTTCGAAACCCTCTTCCGCCGCGTGGATGGCCGGCTCCAGAAGCAGGGGCCAGGCGAGCTCTCCGAATCTCTTCGACATGGCTTCCCAGGCGTTGGCCGCGCCCGGGGTCGAGACCGCTTTGGCGTTGCGCCGGTTCTCTTTGTAGTCGGGCGTCGGAGGCCGATAGATGTCGGAGTCGACGGCCATCGGAATCTTGCCGCTTGCATCCAGGTAGTGCGTCTCGAGGCTCTCTGCGTCGTAAAGGAGAATGGTTCCGTAGCCTCCGATCCCGGACATCATCGGCTCGACCACGTTGAGAGTCGCTGCGATCGTGACGGCCGCGTCGAAGGCGTTCCCCCCGTTTCGAAGAATCGAAAGACCGGCTTCGGTGGCGATAGGGTGGGCGGTCGACACCATGCCCTGGGTGCCGATGGCGGGACCGCTCGAATCTACCGGGACGGGCGTTCCACCGCAGGCGGCGAGCGACAACCAGACGACAGCGATCAATTGATTCAAACGCATGGTAGGCGGAAAATACCACGGTATTCCCGCGGTCGGTGCGAGGTGACTGTCATGAGTGCCGCTGATCACGACCTCCCGGCGCTGTATTCTGTAGAAAAGGCACCGTGGGGGTAGGTATGCGCTTCATCCGTGACGGGTTCGTTGCAGTTGTGGTTCTCCTGGCGACCGCCGCCTTCTCCGAAACCCCGAACCGGTTCGTCGATCCATTCATCGGCACCGATGAAATGGGGCACACGTTTCCGGGCGCGACGGCTCCTTTCGGCTTTGTA
>Ga0255046_10000154_pt1 | contig 16383 bp, 10 predicted proteins | sample BC1_12_27_MG_FD_183632 | JGI IMG/M metagenome (GOLD analysis project Ga0255046, IMG submission 183632) | Seawater microbial communities from Strait of Georgia, British Columbia, Canada - BC1_12_27 | ecosystem: Environmental > Aquatic > Marine > Strait | place: Canada: British Columbia...
AAAAGAATTTTCAAGGTCATCCCATGGATTTATGCCGCCGGAAATCGATTTAAATGACCAAATCCCCATGGAGGGATGGAGTACTTCGTCGGCCGTTTCATTTGTTGCCCGTACGTTTGAAACTGTCCGCCTGGAGCATGAAGATGCACCGGCCTTATCAGTAATAAGCAAGCTCCTTAGATCCTTGTTTCTGCACCGCGAGATCCGGGAAAAGGGCGGAGCATACGGCGGATTTGCCATATACAACTCTGAAGACGGGCTGTTTTCTTTCGGTTCATACAGGGATCCACACATTGTTGCTACCCTGAAGATATACGATGATGCCCTGGTTTTCATAAGATCGGGCAACTACAGTAATGAAGACATTAAGGAAGCAATCCTGCAGGTATGTTCTGAAATTGACAAACCCGATCCACCGGGGCCTGCGGCCAGAAAGGCATTTTTTAGAACAATCGTTTCTCTGTCCGATGACACCCGTGAACAATTCAAGAAGAAACTCCTTGCTTTAACCCGTAATCAGATCATAGATGTTGCCGAAAAATACTTCGATGACGGCAACGATAAACAGGCGTTGGCGGTGATATCGAATGAAGACAAATTGAGGACGGCAAACAAGCAACTTGAGCATAACCCTCTCAAACTCTTCAGGATTTAGCTTTTTAGGAACCGTGCAAGTTTTTGATGGCAACTATTTGGCTACAAGCTTTGCCATCCACATGGTAATCGGTGAGTAAAAGGTAATAATCAGAAGATCAATTATCAGCACTGCTAAAAACGGCAGAATACGCTTGCTGATGGCGACTATACTGTCACCTGAGATAGAGCATGACACGATCAAACAGATTCCCATGGGCGGCGTGAGCATTCCGATGGCCAGATTTGTAACCACAATGACCCCCAACTGAACCATATCGATGCCCAGAGAAGGAACCATGGCCGTGATCATTGGCACCAGCAGGATCAGGGCCGCGGTGGTTTCCACAAAGGTGCCGGCAATGAGAAGAACAAAATTGATTATCAACAGCAGCATAATAGGATTGGCAGTCATGCCAAGCAGGGTACCGGCCAGACGGGCAGGAAGATCTTCAATAGCAGCAAACCAGCTGAATATCGATGCTGTGGCAATGATAAACATAACAATGGCAGAGGTTATGGCGCCGTCTCTGAAAAGATGAACAAGGTCTTTAACCTTGATTTTTCGATATACAAACATACCGACAACCAACGCATAAACCACGGCCACGGCCGCCGACTCGGTTGCCGTGAAAATGCCAAAAAGGATGCCTCCCAGAATAATAACCGGTGCTCCCAAGGCAAGGATGGCCCGTTTAAAATTTTTCCAGACCTCTATTACTGAAAAGCTGGTCGTGGCGGCATACCCTTTTCTCCGGGAAATAAATGTTGCAACAATTACGAGTGTGATGCCGATCAACAAACCCGGCAGAATCCCGCCGGCAAATAGTTGACCTATGGAAGCGCCGGTCAGAAAACCAAAGATAATCATGGGGATTGAAGGCGGAATAATCACGCCGATGGAACCTCCGGATGCCTGAACCGCGGCTGCAAAATCAGACTCATAGCCTGATTTTTTCATGGCCGGTATCAAAATAGCACCCACCGCAACCGTATCGGCAGCGGCCGATCCTGATATGCCTGCAAAAAACATTGCTGAAACTATGGCCACAGCCGCCAATCCACCAGGGAGCCATCCCACCAGAGCATTTGCCAAGTCTATGATTCTGCGGCTGATACCGCCGGCTTCCATGATTACACCGACAAACATAAAAAGCGGAACAGCCATTAGATGAAAAGAATCTGTTCCACCAAACATTCGTTGCACAACAATCATCAGCGGAAAGTCGCCCTGGATCAAAATCCCAAGAATTGAAGCCACGCCGATAGCAATTGCAATAGGGGTATTAATAGCAAAAAGAAATAGCAGAGATAGAATTAAGATCTCAGCTGTCACGGTCCCTTCCCTTTAATTCGTTGAGCAAAAAGGCAAGACTGTGAACCATGAGAATCAGGCCGCTCAGGGGAATGATGCTGAAAACAATCCATTTGGGCAAATAAAGGGCCGGTGATATCTGTAACCGGACAAGGTAAGCGAACTTAACCCCAAAAAAAATCATTATCCCGAACAAGATCATTGAGGCGAGATGGACAAAAATTGCAAAAATGTTCTGGATTGCATCCGACATACGGGCAGAGACAATATCTATACCCGGATGTACTTTGCGACGATAGGCCACAGAAGCCCCCAGAAAAGTTAACCATACCAGGAGATAGCGGGCCAGCTCCTCCGACCAGAATAAAGAGTGGTTCAGTACATATCGGCAAAAAACCTGAACAGCAACAATAACGGACATGCTAAAGCCGAGCCCAAAAAGAAGGGGTTCAATCCAGTTGTTTATGGTGCGGCTCAGCTTCTCAAGAGCGTACACTTTTCCTCTTTTCTGGCAAAATTAAGACCCACCTTGTTTATGGATGGAAACTATTTGGTTGCATCCAATATCTTTACTAGCAAGGCTTGAACTTTAGGATCCTTGTAGATATCCATATCCTTTAGCCCTGTCACCTTAGAACGAAAGGCGTTAATATCGGGATTTTCTTCCGCCTGCATACTTTTTTCTTTAAGAAACTTAAGCCGTGCGGCATTTTTTGAACGATTGTCTTTACGCTGGAACACAGCCGCATCATACATGGCCTCTTGAATCATTTGTTGGTTATTGGCATCTAAAGTATTCCACCACTGGAGAGAAGCCACGTCGATATGGTATGAATAAACATGACGCGTAAGAGTCATGTATTTCTGAATTTCATAAAACTTATAGACTTCCATGACCCAAAGGGGATTTTCCTGGCCGTCGATGACACCCTGCTCCAATTCAGTATAGATCGGCCATGGCATGGGTGTGGGATTCGCCCCCAGAGCCCGCCAGATGGCTTTATGAATTGCCGAGGCCATGACCCTGACTTTTAGTCCTTTAATATCTTCCGGACTTTTGACCGGTTGTTTGTTGTTGGTAAGATTCCTAAAGCCGTTTTCTGAAAAACAAAGGCCCTTAAAATTAGATCCTTCCAAGCTTTTCAACAATTCAGCTCCTAATGGACCGTCTAAAATTTTATCTACCTGCGCATAGTCTTTAAAGAGGAAGGGATAGTTAATAACCCTGGCCATGGGATCAAAAGTGTCAAAAGGACCGCCTGTAACGATGGCCATCTGAATGGTGTTCATTTGCACCTGTTGTAAAATCTCAGTTTCATTACCAAGCGATGCGGAATGAAAGATTTGAATCTTGATGTCGCCGTTTGATCGCTGTTCAATAAGTTCTTTAAACTTTTCTGCCGCAATATTCTGGGCTGAACCCGGTTTGGTCACAACGCCCAACTTAATTGTTACTGCAGCCATTGAATTGCCTGCAAATGAAATTACGGTGGCTATCGTAATGAATGATAGCAATTTTTTCATAATATATCCCCCTTCTAACTGACTATTTCGAGATGTTACGCTATTGTAAACGGCTTAATAACAAAAGCTTGGCCAAATGCCAACAGTTAATATAAAAATAGTATTGTAAAATTTGATAGCAGCACTCGTTTAACACTTGAAATTGCACAGGAGCATAATGGGCAATATGTAATAGTTTAGTTTTTTGAAACGCATCGATTTCAAACGAGCTTTAGGTATGATTAAATTTTATACTGGAAACTGTTTGACCCGCCTGCCACGTAAGGCACGAGCGGGCAGGGTGGATTATGGCTCGTTATGAAAGAACCATAAGCGATTTGATTTAAAGATAAATCATCCTTCTAAAACAAAAATCTTTATTAATAGCCAGGACGGATTCTTTCATTACGAGCCGTTATCCACGAGTTTTTTCGGTATAAAATTTAATTATACCTGAAGCGGTAATACTTTCAAAAAACTACAGTGTTACGGAAATATTAGTATTGACTAAATATCTATTGCTGGGATAAATGTACGGCTTATTCAAGATTTTATAGTCTGTCGACAGGGACTTTTGTTAACATGATACAATTAATCAGAGGATTTAAAGATATTCTTCCAGGGGAAGTGGAACTCTGGCAGCAGATCGAAAAGACCGCCAGGTCTCTTTTTGAAGATTTCGGCTTTAAGGAGATCCGCATCCCGATTCTGGAACGTACGGAGCTGTTTGCAAGGAGCATTGGACAAGACACTGATATTGTGGAAAAAGAAATGTATACTTTTCCTGACAGAAAAGGCGAGCTTATCACCCTGCGGCCCGAGGCCACAGCATCTGTTTGCCGTTCATATATCCAGCACAAACTGTATGCAAAGGATCCGGTCCAGAAATATTATACAATCGGGCCCATGTTTCGGCGGGAAAGGCCACAGAAAGGAAGATATCGACAATTTTACCAAATCAATGCTGAAATTATCGGTGTCGATTCTCCGCTTGTTGACGTTGAACTTATTTTCTTACTGGTGACACTCTTTGCAAAACTTGCGGTAGAGGGTATTGAAATCCACATTAATTCCCTCGGCTGCCCGGAATGCCGCCCCAGTTTCAAAGTGATGCTTACTGATTTTCTGACATCATCTACTGAAAATCTTTGCTCAGATTGTGTCAGACGAAAAGATCGAAATCCCTTACGGGTCTTGGACTGCAAGGTGCCGGCTTGTAGAGAGGCAATGACTGATGCGCCTTCTATGGTCAATTATTTATGTGCGGCCTGCGGTCAACATTTTGAAACTACCAAAACGACCCTTGATGTGCTCAAAATCCCATTTACGGTTAACAAACATCTGGTCAGAGGCCTTGACTATTATACTAGAACAACTTTTGAAATTCAGACAGAATCTTTAGGGGCACAAAGTGCAGTGGCAGGCGGCGGTCGATATGACGGCCTGATTAAGGCGCTTGGCGGACCTGATACGCCGGCAACCGGTTTTGCCATTGGGATTGACAGATTGGCGGAAATTTCAGGCCTAAATATTACTGATTTTATCCAAACACCTGATATTTTTTTTGCTGCTCTGGGTCAAAAGAGCCGGTCCTTTGCATTTGAATGGAAATGTGCTTTATGCCTTGAGGGAATTAAAGCTGAAATGGATTTTGGTGAAAAAAGTTTAAAAAGCCAGATGAAACGTGCAAACAGGCTGGGTGCAAAACATGTCCTGATCGTAGGTGATAATGAGATTAAACAAGGAGCGGTTATACTGCGCAATATGACCACAAAAAAACAGGTCTCCATCCCTATTCAAGACATTGCAGAGAATATAAAAGCTAAATTAAGGAGTTAATCCATTGTCAGACGCACTTGGAGATATGAGGAAAACCCATACATGCTGCGAACTAGGAGCAGATGATATCGGTACGGAAGTGGTACTCATGGGTTGGGTACAGCGCCGAAGGGATCACGGAGGAGTGATTTTTGTGGACCTGCGCGACAGGGAAGGGATCACACAGGTTGTTTTCAACCCTGAAGTCAGCCACAAGGTCCATACTAAAGCCCATGCACTTCGAAGTGAATACGTTATCGGCGTGCGAGGGAAAATCGAAAAAAGACTGGAAGGTATGACCAACCCCAAATTGAAAACCGGTGAGATAGAGGTTTTTGCCACGGAACTTAAAATATTCAATTCCGCCGAAACTCCGCCGTTTATGATCGAGGACAATGTGGATGTTTCGGAAAATATTCGGCTGGAATTCCGGCATGTCGATCTCAGGCGACCCCTTTTGCAAAAAAACATCATTAAGAGGCACACGGCTGCAGCCTCAATAAGACAATATCTGAACGGCCTTGGGTTTATCGATATTGAAACGCCGGTACTGACCCGCAGTACACCTGAAGGCGCACGGGACTACCTGGTGCCCAGCCGAGTGAATCCAGGCCTTTTTTACGCTCTGCCTCAGTCTCCTCAGATCTTCAAACAGTTGCTGATGATGTCCGGGTTTGACCGGTATTACCAGATCGTAAAATGTTTCAGAGACGAAGACCTCAGGTCGGACCGCCAGCCGGAGTTTACCCAGATCGACATGGAAATGTCTTTTGTTGGAGAAGACGATGTGATGAACGTCACGGAAGGCATGATGGTCCATCTTTTCAGGGACGTTCTGGACATCGACCTTAAAACACCCTTTCCACGCCTTTCCTATGACCATGCCGTGGGCCGTTTCGGACTGGACAAACCTGATATCAGGTTCGGCCTGGAACTCGTAGACATTTCAGACATCGTTGAAAATGCGGGTTTCAAGGTTTTTTCCGATGTGGTTAAAAAGGGAGGAATCGTCAAGGCGCTGAATGCCGGGGGCTGCACCGATTTTACACGAAAAGAGATCGACGATCTGACCGACTTTGTTGCTATATACAGAGCTAAGGGACTGGCATGGATCAAAGTGCGTGAAAATTCCTGGCAATCCCCACTTGCAAAGTTTTTCACCGATGATGAAAAACAGGCACTTGCAGAGCGTATCCATATGCAGCCCGGTGATCTGGTCTTTTTTGTGGCCGATCAGCCCAAGATCGCCAACGAAGCCCTTGGGCACCTTCGAAACTTTCTGGGGAAAAAGCTGGAGCTGATAGACCAAAATGAGTTTAAATTCGTATGGGTTACCCATTTTCCTCTGCTGGAATACGATGAAATCGAAAACAGATATCAGGCCCTGCATCATCCTTTTACTTCGCCTCTTGAAAAAGACTACGGCTTGCTAAAGGATGATCCTCTTTCAGTAAAATCCCGTGCCTATGATCTTGTTTTAAACGGTTCGGAAATCGGAGGCGGAAGCATACGTATCCATCAAAAAGATTTACAGGAAAAAGTGTTTGAGGCCCTGGGAATGGATCGGGTAATCTATGAGAAAAAGTTCGGATTTTTACTTTCAGCGCTCGAATCCGGAGCACCGCCTCATGGTGGGATAGCGCTCGGTTTCGACCGGCTGGTAATGATTCTGTGCTCACAGCCTTCCATCCGTGATGTTATTGCTTTTCCCAAGACCCAGAAGGCGGCATGTCTCCTTACAAACGCCCCTGCTGAAGCGAGCAAGGTGCAACTTGATGAACTTAATTTAAAATTAAAAATTCTCTTTGACATGTAAACCATAAACAAAAGGCCCAATCTTTCCGTATTAGGCCTTAAACTTCCCGGCTCCTCTTAAGAAAATCAAGCCCACCTGTAATGTCTTGATATGTCTTCGTTTCTCTCGATTTTCGAGAAAAAATCTATTATATACACAATTTTCTTTAATAAGCCTATCAATAATATCTTGGATTGCTACTACAATATATTGTGTTATTTTTTCCTTGACACACAACCAAATTCTTCAGTATTTATAAAAAGATTTGTGTGCTTCACTATGAGACCTTTGAAAAACGGCTCTTTTTGCCCAATTCCGGCGTCAGGCTCAAATTTTAATCCTCGAAATACTCAATGTATTCCTGTGTTTAAAATTTTCGCCATTCTTGGCCTTGAGCAAAATTGAACATTGTTCAAAGGTCTCACTATAGAAGTTTACATAATATGTATAATGGATAATCATGGAACATAAAGATCTCCTATATTTTCTCCAGCATGTCGGCACGGATCCCTCTCGTCTGATATTTGAAGATGAACTCACGGGTATCTATAATCGTCGTTTTCTTTTAAATTACTTGAAGTACAAGGTGTCATGGGATTCCCTGGAAAGCCGGCCCGTATCATTGCTCATGATAGACCTGGACTATTTCAAAGAGATCAATGATACGTACGGCCATGACGTTGGCGATAAAGCGCTCATTTGGGCGGCCAAGCTTGCCAAAAAAGTGTCAGGAGACAAAGGACATGCCATCCGTTACGGGGGTGATGAGTTCATGATTCTCATGCCGGGCGCTGATAAAGAGGCGGCCCTGCAAGTTGGTGAAAAGCTTATGCAACAGATCCATGAAGAACCCATTCACTTAGATAAAGTGAATGACAACTTCCATATCACCCTTAGTATAGGGGTTGCCTCTGCCCCTGATCATGCCCAGAGTGGCAAAGCTCTCATCCATAAGGCAGACACTGCACTCTACTACGCCAAAAGATTTGGGAGGGATAGAATCGCCAGTGCAGATCAAGTTGCCCTCCAGGAGGTATTTCCCAAGACAGCTCTCTACCAATTAGATAAAGCAAAAATCACCGGTCGCAGGATTCACCTTCTCAAAGTTGCCGAAGCCCTGAAGAAATTTAGTCAGCATCAGAACCAGTTTCTCATCATCCAAGGAGCTGACGGCATGGGCAAAAGCGAGTTCTTGGGAGCGATCCGCAAGAGCTTGCCAAAGAACAAGATATGGCAGGTTGCGGTAAACGGTATTGCTCAGGAGATGTTTCGTCCCTACTATTTGATCACAAACATTCTGATTGAGATACTGAATCAGCGGTCCGACAAAGGAACAAAGATCTTAGAGGATATGACTCCGAAAGAAGTCTACTATCTTTCCCATATCTTACCTCAACTGGCGGAATCTGAAGACGCTTCTCATAAAGAAGATGAAAAGAATCTGCGTGAACAAATCTTTGCCACTGTTATCCATTTCATCCTCAAACTCCTCGATTCCCGACCCTTTATTCTCCTTATTGATGACCTGCATTACAGCGACAAAGCTACTCTTCTCCTGCTTCGAAGGCTGCTGCTGCACCAGGATATTCCACTTTTTATCTGTGGGACTGCCACCGAAATCCGTCTGGATAACGACCAGCAAGCACAAGTCCCATTGGAACAATTCCTCACTACCTATCAGCAGGAACTAAATATTAGCAGATTGAATCTCTCCCCGCTGACCGAAAAAGACATCGCCTATCATTTTAAAAAGATTTTTCCTCGCGTCTCTTTACCTGAGAATTTTGAAAAAACTCTGGCCCAACTTACCCAGGGCCACCCTTTCTTTATCAACGGGATTCTGCGGAAACTGGTCTTGGATGAAAAGGTCACTCTGACTGGACAACAATGGGTTGTTAAACCTCTGGAGGATGGCTATCTGCCAAAATCTTTGGAAGAAATTGTCATCCAGAAAATCGCCGCTCTAGATGAAGAGGGGAGGCAGCTACTCGACCATGCCGCCACATTTGGTAACAATGTCACACTGAGTGTGCTTACCGGGGGTTCCGAAAGCATGGAGACTAAGGTCCAGGAGTTTGTTGATCAGGCCGTGGCTCAGGGTCTAATCAGCTCAGAGTACCATATGAATGATGACTCCATTCGATTTCTTAACAACCGCATTTTGGAGATTACCTACGGAGCAATTCAAGAGGATCAAAAACAGAAACTGCACGAGCGTATCGGCACCCACCAGGAAACTCTCCATGACCAACACCTCCTCACTTCGGCTGCAACTCTTGCTTACCATTTTCAGCTCTCAGCCAACCGTGAAAAAGCTAGATCCTACCAAGAGGAACAACAGGTATACAACAACAAAATATTCGATGCACAAAAGGCCATGCATTACACGGGAGAGAAGCTGCCGGATGCAGCGCCGGAGGATGTCCCTCTGGATTCCGTCAGTCTATCCCAAATCCCTGAGTTTATTCATGCATTTCTTACCTCTGTACGTAATATCAAGCTCTACCCATCTGAAAGCAGTGCCATTGTCGCCACCACCAAGCAGCTCAAGGAAACTATCGATAAAATCCTGGCAGAAAATAAACGCCTTAATATTAAACAAGTAGAACAAGTTTTGACGGCTAACGGCGAACCAGTGGATGTCACCGAGTTTCAATCTATTGCCGAGACTTTCGTGAAGTTCCTAAGTCAGCGGGAACTGACTGGTATTGCCTTTTCCCGGGGGCTCAAGGAAAAAGAGTTGACGGTGATGCTGGAGTCCCTCAGTCGGATCAGCAGGAAAATAATCGACCGACATTTCTGGCAACGATTCTCAACGGAACAGCGGTTACTTCATATTGAACTCAAACAGGTGCGTTACACCGACAGGGGTCAGGCTGAGGAAGAGTTTATAGACCAAGAAGTACGGCAGGAAAATGGAAAGATTGCATCTATGCGTGATTCTGCCGAATTGCTCACCCTTGACCAACGACTCGATGAGGAGGATTTGATCCTGCTTCCCCAAGTAATCCGGTGTCTGCTCACCGCCGCCAGCAACATCAAACTCTACCCTCCAGAGAGTAAGACCGTCAGCTACTCCATTGAAGAACTTCAAAAGACTCTGCAGAGCATCCTGGTTCGGCGGCCTGTCTTCACTCTATCACAGGTAGGCGAGAGACTTTTGGCCAACGGCACAAAGATAGACATCGCAGATTTCAAGACCACGGCTGATGGCTTCCTCAAGCTTATGGGGAAAATCGGACTCAGTAGTCTCACATTCCTAAAAAACATCTCATCTCAAGAACTGAAAACCTTTATTGTAGCGCTCGGGCAACCCACTGACGCTGAGTTGAATAGCGAGTTTTGGCAGCATTTTGCCAAGAAACAGAAATTATCCGGCATTCTCTTTGACCAACATCTTTATATGATTCTGGCGGAACAAGTTGGAATCGGTTCTGATCAGGCAGAGCCCATCAAGGAGGCAGTGGTAGATGCTGACGCAGATCTTGCATCTCAGATTACTGTGGAACCAGAAGTGAAGGAACCAATATCAAAAGCACCTCTTGCAGAGGAAGGCACGATGCCGCTCACTTATGCCTTTCTCGAATCAGTAACACAACAACTGCTCGATATCTTTCTAAAAGGTGAAGAGGCGAAATTCCAGCAGCTGGTCGACCAGCTTTTCCAAGGATTCGCAGACCAGACACCTCAAATCCGCATAAAGATGATTCATGTCTGTGGAAGTTTGCTGAAAGATATGGGTTTTGTTTCTCAACCCAGGTTCGTTGAACTGCTAACAGATCCACTTATACTCGTCTTGATGGAAGAAGAAGATCCCGATCTCCTTAAAGAAATAAGCGTATTGCTTTCCCAAGCCACCGCCAATCTCATCAGATTTAGCGACTATCAGCGCGCCAGTCGAATTCACACTCGCCTGCGCCGGCGTAAGCAACTGCTGCAAGACAGCAAAAATGGGCAAACCCGGCAGCAGGAAGTGAATTTCATTCAAGAACTGGATACAAAAACTCAGGAGATACTACTGGAGGATCTGAAATCACAAGACCCTTCCCGGCTGCAGCAAGCCACACAACTTCTTGACAGTTTGGGCCAAACAGCTTTACCCGTGCTCATCGAAGTCATTAAAAAGGAATATGACCTTAGATTAAGACAGATTGCTGTCCATCTGCTTGGAAATTTAGATCCGGAAGTGGCCAAACTACTTAAGCGTGAACTGGTACTAGCAGGCTATGCCGAGGAACGTGTGCGAATCCTGGAAGTAATGGACAACGTAACCCAGGATTTAAAAGAAGCATTGGCTTTCGCTCTCGGTGACGAGAGTCCCAAAGTGCGGCGAGCAGCGTTTAGTCTCGCAGAGCGTCTGGATAATGAGGATGTAACGTCACTGCTGTTAGATTATGCCAACCATGAAGATTCAAGTATGGCGCTATTTGCCATCAAATCCTTGGGGAAACTCAAGTCCGCGGGAGCAATGGACGGGCTTGTTTCCCTACTCGATTCCACTAAAGAAACTGAGCATCTAATCGCCTGCTGCAGGGCACTTGGGCAGATAGCTGACCCGGCCAGTATTGAACCACTGGCTAAAATCATGGTCCCTGGAGGTTTTTTCTCAATCCGTAAAAGAAAGAACACTATAGTTCGTGCTACCGCCGCTTTTGCCCTCGCGCAGATACATCACCCCAGTGTGGCAGAAGTGCTTGCCCTTTATGTGGAAGACCGTGACCCAAGGGTTCGACAAATCGCCCGAGACCAGGTGAACTCACAAAACTCCTCTTTTCCAGCCGAGGGCAATTGAACCTTTATCGTTATTAGTCAACCGGAGGATCGTATTATGTCCAGAAAACCGACTTATGAAGAATTGGAGACAAGAGTTAAGGAATTAGAAAAAAAATGTGTCGAACATAAAATCGCAGAAGAAGAACTGAAAACAGATTGCTACAAGTTGCAAAAAAATTTAGATGAGTTTATTCAACTAATTATATTCATATCAGAATTAAATGATCCTTTTATTGCCGGCCACCAACGGCAGGTAACCCAGTTAACCTGTGCCATTGCCAAAGAGATGGGTCTGTCAGAAAAGCAGTTCAAAGGAATCTATATGGCCTCGCAGATTCATGATATTGGCAAGATGAAAGTGCCGGCGGAAATTCTCAATAAACCAGCCAAGTTAACAGAAACCGAATTAAACATAATCAAAACTCATCCCCAGGCAGGGTACGAGCTATTGAAACATATTGAATTTCAATGGCCCATAGCCCATATCGTCCTTCAACATCACGAAAAATGTGACGGCTCCGGATATCCTGCGGGCCTTCGAAATAAGGAAATACTCTTGGAGGCAAGGATCATTAGTGTGGCGGATGTAGTTGAAGCCATGTGCTCTTCCAGATCTTACCGTCCATCTCTCAATATAGAAAAAGCCATGGAAGAAATCTCGCAGAATAAAGGTACCTTATATGATACGCAGGTAGTTGAAGCATGCCTGAAAATTCTAGCCGATGGAGAGTTTTCATTTGAATAATCGTAACAGTTCATCATGCCAGTGCTTAGGATCGGGCACTGTTTTTACACAGACGATAGTTCTTTTCATTTTCTCCCCTAGCAAAGTAGCTAATCTTGAAGTCTCGTAAAAAGTCAGATTTTGATAGCAAAGTAAAAAGCTCCAAATTCAAGGCCATAAAATGGTTGATTAACAAACAAAGTATGTTATCAATTCAGATGAATGGCAAGTATTTATACTGAACGAAAGCCATTACTTGATATTGGGGCCAACCGAAGTATTACTGCACATCGGAAATAATTTGCCTGATGAAAAGACAAAATCCAAGAAAAATCCTTGTTACCGGCGCTTCGGGATTCGTTGGGCGCAACATTCTTGAGGACTTGTGCCAAGACTATTACATTTATGCCTTAGCGAGACGGACCCAGCAGAAAGCCGGTGTTAAAACGCATAAAAATATTAAATGGATACTTGTGGACATCGAAATAAAGGCCAAAATTTTTTCGATTTACTCAAGACCTCTTTAATGATATTAATATGATGACAAGAGAGAGATGACTGTGAAAGATATAATTAAATACATAGTACAGGAATTGGTTGACCATCCTGACCAGGTAGAGGTTTCAGAAATAGAGGGTAAAGAGATAGCTGTATTAGAGCTTAAAGTGGCTAAAGAAGATATTGGGAAGATAATCGGAAAGCAGGGCCGAACCGCTCAAGCCATACGGACCATATTAAGCGCTGTTTCCGGCAAGGCAAAAAAACGCACCGTCCTGAAGATTATAGAATAGTGCCATATTGCCTCCTCCCGATAATAAGGGTTCGCTCAAAAATAAATTCTTCACCCTTTGGGCATGGATTCTTTCTTTGTTGTTGGTCTTTGCACATTATTCGGGTTTTGTGTCATTTTGAAAGACTTCAGTGCCTGACTTGCCTGAAATAGCCTGCTCAATATTATCAAGTGAAGTGATTACAGCTCTTTTCCCACTTATCCGGACAAACTGCATGGCAGCTTCCATTTTGGGTTTCATAGAACCGGAGGGAAAATGGCCTTCTTTTATATATCGTTCAGCTTGCTCAAGAGTGACTGATCTAAGGAATTTCTGATCCTTGTTGCCGTAGTTAAGTGCAACTCCCTGAACATCTGTCGCTATTATGAAAATATCCACACCTACTTCCTCTGCCAATTTAGCGCTGGCAAGGTCTTTATCGATAACGGCGTCCACGCCGTGAAAGGCTCGTCCTTCCCGAACAACTGGTATACCGCCTCCGCCGCAACAGATTACGATAAAGTTCATTTCGATCAGTTTTTTGATCTCACGCTTTTCCACAATGGTGACGGGCTTGGGAGATCTTACTACTCTTCGGTATCCCTTTGCGGTTTTGTGGATCGGGTAAAGGGCAGCTGCGGCTTCTTGTTTCGAATATATTGGACCGATGGGTTTAGAGGGTTTCTTAAAAGCCGTGTCTTTTTCATCCACAACCACATAACTGATAAGGCTGACGAGGGGTTGGGCATTTATTCCTATTTTCATAAGTTCGCTGTCAAGTGTCGATTCTATCATGTAACCGATTTGACCTTGAGTTTGTGCTACAAGGATTTCAAGGGGTAATTTTGGAGCCTCATCGCAGCATTCCTGCTGAAGTAGCAGGTTCCCCACTTGAGGCCCGTTACCGTGAGTAATGATAATCCTGTATTTTCTGGAGAGCCTGGCAATTTGCCGAATGGGCAATTTAAGATTGTCAAATTGTTGCTCAATCGTACCTTCTTGGCCTTTATTGATAAGAGCGTTTCCACCAAGGGCCACCAGAAGTGTTTCATTTGCAATTTTCATCACTTGCACCCATTAGTTATAGTTCACCGCGAAGGCGCAGAGAACGCAGAGGGTTAGCTACTTTTTTGCTTTCCCGTATGAAATCAATTTTTGTAAACGTTTTAAAAGGACTTCTTCCAACAAAGGCTTGTCATGATCCCGATATTCATAGTAAACTCTAAGAGTCGGCTTATTGATTGAAACAATTTTAGGAAGATCAATTGGTGTTGCAAAGAGAACCAGTTCGCAATCGACTTTATTAATAGTAAGTTCCAAATCATGAATCTGATCTTCGCTGTATCCCATAGCAGGAAGCAAGGCTCCGACATGGGGATACGCCTCGAAAGTTTCCTTTAGGGTTCCGGTAATTTGGGGTCTGGGATCGACAATACAGGCTGCTTCGTGCATCTGAGCGGCTATAGTTCCGGCCCCAAAAGGCATTTCACCGTGAGTGAGCGTGGGACCGTCTTCCACCACCAATACACGTTTGCCCCGGATAAGATTCGGGTCATCAACAAGAACAGCAGATTCAGCCAACACGATTTCGGCACCGGGCGCATATTTTTCAATGTTTTTCCGAACGATTTCCACCTGGGCTGAGTCCGCACTGCCCACTTTATTGATCACCGCGATATCGGCCATGATCATGTTTGTTTCACCAGGATAATACAGCCTCTCGTGTCCTGCCCGGTGCGGATCAAAAATAACAATGTGAACATCCGGAAAATAAAAAGGCGTATCGTTGTTTCCACCATCCCAGACGATAATGTCGGCTTCTTTTTCTGCCTCCTTGAGGATTTGCCCGTAGTCGATCCCGGCGTAAACAACAATCTCTTGATCCACAAGAGATTCATACTCTTCTCTTTCCTCAATGGTACACTTATGCTTCTCAAAATCTTTATAAGAAGAAAAGCGCTGTATAATTTGTTTTGTTAAGTCCCCGTAAGGCATGGGATGGCGAACAACGACAACCCTTTGTCCCATTTCCCTCATTATCCTGCAAATATGCCGAGTGGTTTGTGATTTGCCGCATCCTGTTCGTACTGCACAAACTGCCACGACCACCTTTTCGGACTTGAGCATAGTATATGTAGCACCAATAAGGATAAAATCTGCGCCACATGCCATGGCAACAGAAGCTTTATGCATGACGTCTCTGTGAGGAATATCGCTGTAGGAAAAAGCAACTAAATCCACTTGATATTTCTGAATAAGATCAGAAAGTTGATTTTCAGGATAGATGGATATGCCGTCAGGATAAAGCTCTCCTGCAAGCTCAGGCGGATAGAGACGATATTCGATGTCCGGGATCTGGGCAGCCGTAAATGCAACGACCCTATATCGGGGGTTGTCTCTGAAGTATACGTTGAAATTGTGAAAGTCCCGTCCGGCGGCTCCCATAATGATGACTTTTTCAACCATACAATTACCTTTTTTTTCAAAAATGAAGGCTAGTGGGTGGTCAAAACGTGCTCAATTCTCTCCATTGCCCAGTCGATCTCTTCTTTGGTAATCACAAGAGGCGGTGCAAAACGGATGATATTTTCATGGGTTTCTTTGCAGAGCAATCCTTGAGCCATCAACGCTTTACAATATTGGCGAGCTCCTCCGGCTTCCGGGGTTAACTCTACTCCGATCATAAGGCCTTTGCCCCGAACCTCCTTAATGTAAGGACTCTTAGTTTGTAACAACTGAGACAGGAAATACTCCCCCATGACAACAGCGTTTTCAATCATGTTTTCTTCGATTAGAACCTTAAGGGCGGTTCTTGCAATGGCGCATGCCAGAGGGTTGCCCCCAAATGTACTCCCGTGCTCGCCGGGACGCAATACATCCATGACCTCTTTGTTGGAGAGTACCGCAGAGACGGGATAGAAACCGCCGGAGAGTGCCTTGCCTATAAGCGTCAGATCTGCCTCAATGCCGTCGTGCTCCTCGGCTAAAAGCTTTCCTGTCCGGCCAAGTCCGGTCTGGATTTCATCCAGGATTAGAACCACGTCGTTCTTCT
>Ga0255046_10000155_pt1 | contig 16370 bp, 18 predicted proteins | sample BC1_12_27_MG_FD_183632 | JGI IMG/M metagenome (GOLD analysis project Ga0255046, IMG submission 183632) | Seawater microbial communities from Strait of Georgia, British Columbia, Canada - BC1_12_27 | ecosystem: Environmental > Aquatic > Marine > Strait | place: Canada: British Columbia...
TTGTTCAATCCTTTCTAATTCTGTACCGCCTATAAATATTTTATTTATTAAATAATAATCAGACCCTGTTGTAGAAAGAGATGGTAAAAAAAAGCTATCATTAGAAGTACCATTTTGAGTTAATGGTAATGTTACTGAAAAAAAATCAATAACCTCTACATAACCTTTTTTAAGGTCAGCATAACCTGTACCTGATGTTCTTTGGTTTTCTTTATTTATCTGATAATTATAAGCATAGAAGTAGTCTTCAAACAAATCCATTTGAGCTTGTTGAGCATATAAATTAAAATCTTGTGGAGAAATATATCCATAGTTATTTTTATTTAACACCGCTAAAACTGTGTTTCTAATATCGTTTATCATTACAACTATTATTTACACAAATATAGTTAAAAAAAAAAGAGGACTTATTTCTAAGACCTCTTTAACCCAACCGTTTACTTTAACCTCTATAATAATAAAATCCGATGAAGACATTAATACTATTTTACTAAGATAGTAAATTAATTTAATTTTCCAATAAATTTTCTAAAAACTTTAAAGCTTCTATTCCATCATCAGATTGAAAGAATGAAGATAATATATACAAAGGGTCTTCGCCAAATGGAATTGTGCAAATCCTTGTTTTATTAGTTGATGTATTATACCAAACCTCTTTGTTTTTGTTTCTGTATTTTATTAAGCCTTCCTCAAAAAGCTTATGAACAGTTGAATTCAGTTTTAATACAGGGTCATTTATTGCATTCATAAATTCAACAGGTTCTCTTTTAGCATAAACTAAAATATCCCTTTTCATTTCGTCTGTACTAATTCTTGATGGGTCTTTAGAAAATAAAACTCTTGTTAAGGTTTCCAATTGCAACAACGATAAAGAACGTGCCTCAATCATTGCATCAAGCTCAATATTAATAGTTTCAATAATTTCTTGTGCATCTTTTGCTTTATCAAGTTCTTTAAACTTAACTCCGTTATGTGGATGAACGTGTAAAAACTTTTGTAAAATCTGATTTGACTTTGGAACTCTTAAGAATCCATCTTCAAAAATAACAGGCTCTATAATTGCGTTGCCATCTTGTTCGTCTACAAATGGTGATTTTTGATTTTTAGCATATCGAAGTTCACGATTTGTTTCTGTTTCCTCGTCAAAATGTAGTAATGGGAAACGTCTAGTGTGTTTTGTTGCAAGCATAAAAGATAAAGGTGCTGCATTCCTTGTTAACTTGTAGACCTTGTCTACTCTTTGTACTGTAGTTTTCATTTGATATGATTTAATTTAATTTATAAAAAAGGAGTCTCTTTGAAGAGACCCCCTTTAGTTTTAATTGGTATTCTTAATCTTGGAAGATGAAGAAGTTGTTTGCACCTAAAGTACATACTGCTCTTTCACTCAAGAAGTTTACTTCCATTGCATCCAAATCAGATGTTTTTGCACCACCTGCTGAACCTGTAATCCACGTTTTGTAACGTCTGTCTTCAGTTTCTGAAGCTCTATACCTAACGTGTAAGAATGGTCTCTTAGCGTTTTTACCAAGAACTTGGTCGTAAACAGTTGTAGAACCTGCAGGAACTAACAAACCATTAATACTACCTGTACCATCAACACCACCACGCATAGTTGGGTCGTTTAAGTATTTCCAATCAGACTTGTAAAAATCGTAACCTCTACGGAATCCTGTAAATCCTAAGTTTAAAGCCATCTCTTCATCATTGTCAAAAAGACCATAAGAAGTTCCACCTGCACCATAAGAATTTTGAGCAGCTAACATATCGTCAATGTCAAATCCAAAGTCTCTGTTGTTGAAAATTACATTTTCTTCGATAGAACCTTGCTTATCTAAACGAGAGATAATTGCATCAAAATCAGCTAATGCATCAGGATTTCCACCAGACCATACATTACCTCTATTTTGTACTACATAAAATACACCTTCAGAACCTTTGTTACCTACTTGGTCAGAAGTGTTTTGAGTTGCAGCACCAGAACCTGCTTCTGCAGGAACTGCTTCAATCATTGAAGTCTCTAAATAGTCATCGTAACGTAAACGAGTTTCATGCTCAGACTTTAAGTACCATAGGTAACCTGAAGCTCCATTTTCAGTTTCTACTGAAATCCATCCGATTTGAGCCATATCAGAACCTGATACTGCATACTTATCTTTGATGATAATTGGACTGTTTTCAAAAATGAAATCATCAGACTCTAAAGAACCTTGCATTCCGTTTGTTCCTTTTCTAAATTCAGAACCATAAATAAAGATACTTGCATCAGCATTTCCTACCCCTGTACCACCTGTATAACCTGCAGCATCATAAAATGCAACAGTAAATTGGTTGTTAGCAAGGTCTACTGCTATAACAATAGCTTTAAATTCTCCTGAACCATCGTTGTTTACAACAACTACTGTTTGACCAACTCTAATTGCAATCTGAACTGTTGCACCAGAACCTGGTTGCACAGTTGAACCTGCAGGATTAAGTGTGTCATTAATTTGAAAAATTGCTTCTCCACCTGCAACTACTGCTGCAGTACCACAATCTACATATTTTGTATGTAATCTTCCTTGCTCTGCCCATTTAATAAGGTCTGAGTTAGAAGGCATTTCTGCTCCTACCATTCTAATGAATGAAGAAATTGTTCTGTTACCATAACGCTCAAATTCTTTTTCGTATGTGTCTGGTAAATACTGATTTAAAAAGTTGAAATCTGTAATGTAATTTGATGCCAAAGGTGTTTGATGCGAACTTGGTTGCAAATCAAAACCTGGTGCGGCTTGAACTGATCCTGCCATAATTTTATTGTTTTTTTAAATTAATTATTTTCTTTTAATACTTTTAATCTTAAGACCTCTACCACTATCTGTGCTTAAAGCCTTAAACTGTGTTCCTCCCTTGGTACTCACTTCAGGTGTTTTGCGTTCTGACATATTTATATTTTTTGTCTTACGCATTACATCCTCTGTGGCATTAGATTTGCCTTGCTCATAAAAGAACTTAGCAAACTTTTCAGGATTCTGTGCAATTGCTACACTTCTATGAAAACCTTTAGAGTCTTTTAAAAGACCATCATCATCTAAGAATTTGGTTGCCCAACTTCCTGGATTTAATGCACTCTTTTTTAATTCATCTAAACTAGATGGAGAAAATGTTATTGTCTCTTCACCTACATTAAATTCAAAACCTTTGAATTCAGGTGTAAATACTTCTAACGTCTTAGAGTTGTAAAACTCTTTTTTTCTCTCAGTCTCTTCTTCATAGGACTTTGCATCTGCAATATACTGCTTATAACCATTCATTTCTTCATCAGATACATTTGAAGTTTGCGTTCCACTTGACTCAAGTGGTTGCTTGTACTTCTCTTGCATTCCTTTGAAATAATCTTTGGCTTTAGCAATAGCTTTTTTCTTCTTTAACTTAATTTTTTTTATATCACCCTCATCATCTAAATCTTCATCAAAAGAATAGTCCTCCATTAAGGTTTCAATATCCTCTTTATCAAGACCATCTTCAGTAGCGAATAAATAATCTTTAAGTAAAGAATCAGGATTAAGATCATCAAAGTTTTTTTGTAACTCTACAAAATCATTAATACCTCTACCTGTATCTTTTTTATATTTAAAGTAAGCAGCGACATCTTCAGGTAATTCTTCCTGAGTTTCTCGCTGACTCATTAACTCATCAAATGAACTAATGTCTTTATTATATCTTTTTCCAATATATGAAAGAACGTCTTTCTCGTTTAATTCAGCAGGCTCTTCAGCTTTTGGCTCTTCAGCTTTTGGCTCTTCAGCTTTTAAACTTTCTTCATGCTTGTCTAAAAGTTGTTGTTCTACCTCTTGAACCGACTTCTCTTCTCCTAATGTTACCTCTTTTACTTTGAATTCCATATGATTAAATTTGATTGTTACAAATATAAGTAAAAAATAATATTGTTTTTAAGCCCTACCTTGGACTAAACTCTGAAAGGTCAAATCCATCAAGACTATCTTCATTAGATTCAAAGTTTACAGGTGGTAAATTATTTTTTCTTTGTTGTATTAGCTTTGATTGTTCTGTGTTTGCTTGGCTAATTCTTTTAGCCTTAGCTCCTTCTCTTTGATTTTCTCTTTGAGATAACGATTGAGAATCCATATTTCTTAATTGCAAGTTGTAATTAAACTCTTCTTGCATTAACTTACTTTTTAATACGGCTTCATTATTTTGCTTTTCAATTTCAAACGCTATTTCAGCTTGCTTTAACTGCATTTTACCCTCCACCTCAGCCTGTTGTTGTTGCATTACAAGTTGCTGACTCATTTCCTGAGACTTAAGAGCTTGTTGAGCCTGCATAGCTTGCTGCTGCATAGCTTGTTGTTGTTGTTGCTCTTGTAAAGCTTTACGTTTTACTTTAAGTAATTGATTAGCAAGTTTAATATTTCTAATCTCCCTAATATCAATTGCATCCTCTAAGTTTATATCACCCTTCGATAATGCCATTTGTATATTAGACTCTAACTGAGCCTTCTGTTCTTCGTCTGGAGCTATTTCAATAAATATTCCAAAGTCATAGATGTATAAGTTTTTTATGTCATCAAGTATACTGACATTATATTTACCAATAGCATTAGCAAAATCATCTTTAAAATCAGCATATTCTAAAATATCTGCAATCCTATAAGTTATAGCTTCAGATAAACTTCTGTAAATATGCAAAGAGCCATCAAGTATATGTCTTGTAGCTACATTTGAATTTAATGCTGCTAGTTTTTGCAAGCCAACTAAAGAATTAGGGTCAGGATTAGAAGCATCTCTAGCCTCATTTAAACCTGTTACCTGTCTAATCATTCCTAAGTAATGATTATAGTTAGCAATAAGCATCTGTGTTTTACTTGCACCTGAGCTTGATTGTAGTTCTTTAATAGGAACTTTACCTTGATTATACTCTCCATCCTGCGTATAACTCCTACCAATAACAGAACCTGTTTGAAAATACATACGTAATGCATCCTCTGGGTTGTATGCTGCTCCTGTTCCTAAATCTATCTCATTTAATCCATCAGCATCTATGTATACACCATCAGGTACAACTTTAGCAATAACTTGTTGTAGTTTTAAATGTGTAATTTGAATTAAATCAGCAAATGGTATCATCCTTCTAGTCAAGGATTCAATACTTCCTTTATACATTCTTGGTGCTACTGCTACATAATTTGGTAATGCGTGTTGCTGAGATGACTTAGGTCTTACCATATTTTCAGCAAGCTCCCATTTTAAAATAATACTTGTTCCCATAACCATGATACCATCGTACCAAACATCTATGGTTTTTTCTATTTTTTCAAATCTACCCTCCTCCATCATTTCGATAGGTGGATTGAATTGGTCATCTTTTTCAATAATTTTTGACCCTCCATTCTCTAGTATTCTTTTTTTATACACGACCTTTTTTGTGGTCTTATAATTAAAATACATAAGAGTAACTGTGTCTTTATGAAACAGGTCATTATCTTGAACTTGAGATACATTATAATAATCATACCAAGACTGAGAATATTTAGATATCTCTTCTAAATCCTCATTGGTTAAAGATTGGTCAATCTTCATACACTCTGTTATTGGTATGGTTTTAATTTCACCCCAATAAAAACAATCCTTAAAGTGTGGGTCTTCTGTATAACTATAAACAATATTAGCAGGGTCAACATACTTTATTTCAACTCCTGCTCCTGGTAAAAACTCATGCTTTGCACAACCTATACCTAAAACTGTTAAATCATAGTCTATTCTTTTTCTAGTATCGTTATAATGGTTTTCAGTAAAAATAGTATTAATTGCTGCCTCTTCAGCTATCTCTATAGCAGGCTTATATTTTAGCTGCATATGTAAATTTAACTCTTCATCAGTTTGAGGAAGGTCATCAGGGTTCATAACAAATGGGTCTGCTCCTGTTTCTTTTTGAACAATCTGTAAAATATCTTTTGCTGCTGCTTGACCTTGTACCATATCTTGATACTTGCTTCTTTTTGATTGAGACATTGCATCTTCTGCATACGCCTTAACATCAAACATCCTGTCATTCATTCCATTAACAACAACATCTACAAACTTAGGTATAATAGGAACGGGTGTCCAATCTAAGTTAAGGTAACTTAAATCTCCATCAACTGAAAGTTCATTCTTATATTTAGCAACAGACTGTTCACCTCTTGCATAAAGACGAAGTCTTTGAAAATCTCTTGATTGATTATAAAATCTACAACTTTTTGAGTCTTTCTTGAACCATTCATACTGAATAGCTTGACCTATTTGTAATCCAAACTCATCCTTAGCTTTTTCTGCATCAGAAACAAACTGACTTGGAAAACCATTAGATGAGATATTTATTTTTACGTCTTTCATTTATTGAATTATTTCACTACGATTTCCATTATTGTTGTACCTAGCAAAGTTAACAATAATATTTGACTGTTTTTTTACAGGTTGATAAAGGTGTCTTTGACAAGCCATTACAGCTAATCCTGAACTAATAGATGCATCAAATTTAGTTCTATTACTAATATCAAATTTTGCCCAATCTTCTAAAGTTCTACTAAATGGCATATATCCCATTTCATCAGGACCAATCAACCCAACATTAGATTCGATGTAGGACTCAATAGCTGCTGCGTGAGCCTGCTTTACCGCCTCACTTGAGTTAGGTATACCACCGAGTTCTTTTTCGGTCTTAGAAAGCTTTTGTTTAAGTTTGTCTGGTCGGTTAATACTAAATCCTCTGTAACCTCTATTTTTAAAATGATATAGTAAACGAGGCTTATTATTCTCAACTAATATAGGCATACCATAAAATACACAAGCCATTAAAACTTCTTCAAAAAATATTTCTGCAGTCTGAGGTCTAGCTATATACTCTAAGAAAAACTGATTACTAGGAGCATCATCCATATTAAATTTAGTAACCCCGCTTAATGCACCATTAGACGCACCTCCTCCAACAGTTCCAGAGATATCATAACTATCACAACCAAAAGCACCAAGATGCTCGTTTGAAGGAAAAAAGTCTCCTCTATGGTTTTTCTTATATCTATTCTGCATATTCTTTTTTGGAATCCAACTTACCAAAAATCTACCCCTTGTGTTTGGAGTCCATATTACCTCAGTATCTTTTATTCCATTCTTCCAAGAAAATGAACCTCTAGTTAAATGATGCTCTTTTATTAAAGAGTCATTATAATCTATCTGTTGGTATATGCGAGTAAGATTAAACAAGGACTGTTTACTTTCATCTCTAAATGCATGAGACTCTGTTCTAGGAAACTGTCTATAAAATTCATTTAATGCATCAGCATCGTTTTTTAAACTTTCAACTTCATTACCCCAATACTCCACAACATCATCCATTGGCATACCATACTCGTCTATGTAACCCTCAAAGTTCCACTCCATTGGAATAAACAAAGAGTACATTCCGCTTTTTGTTTGCCCATTGTTACTTCTATTTTTAGGGTCAGAATCATAATAAAGTTTTTTAAACTCTTCCCCACCTTTGTTTAGTGCGTTAGAGGTCGAACCCATCATACACTTACCAATAATTCGCCTACCCAACCTTAAACAAGTTTTTGTAACACGATAATTATTTTGTATATTGTTTGGCTTAAGCCATTTTCCACTTTCATCGTGTGCTAACAACAATAGCTTTTCCCCATCATAAGAGTTGTCATCTGTATTCTTCCAATCAATTGTAGTATCAAGACCCTCCATAACATTTTCGTCTAGGTCATACATATTTTTTTTTGTAATCTTAGAAGCAGGAACTCTAAATGCTAATTCTGTTTTAGGCTTATCCATACCATCCTGAACAGGCTTAAAAAAGAAAGGATAGTTTCGTACAATTGGAACAACCTTATCTGTAAACATTTTTTTAGCATCAGACCCAGACTTAGAAAGAATTCCTATACGAGAGTTTTTAGATATCGTTCCTATATTTGCACACTCTTCAGAAGCCATGTACGAGAAACCTGAACGTCTAATTTTTAGATATATCATTCCAAAAGAACGTGGGTCTGCCTTACAAGCCTCCCAATAAATATAAAAAATTCTGTTTGCTTCTCTAAAATCAGGATATCCTACATCAATTTTTGTCCATTGAAGATACATATACTGAGAACCCGTAATGTATGTAGGCTTATTATTATTTACAAACCAACAACCTTGGTCTCTTTTATCAAACTCTTCTTCAATATAATCAACCCATTGTGCCTTAAAAGTATTTGGATGTTCATTCCATTGAAATATTGATTGAATTTTATCTAAAACTTTTGGAAGCTCTTTTCTGTTCCATTTGTTTGTGTCTCTTTGAAGAGACTTTGGAGCTTTAGGCAATCCTATTCTTAATCCATTAATATCATATACCTCTCCAATCTCTCCTGTCTTAGATATAATAACTACATCATATTTTTCATCGTAACCATATTGCCACGACTTATTGTTGTTCTTTTTTTTGAGTATACCTTTAGGGATATAATCTTCTAAGACTGTATGTAAATTATGAAGACCTTCGTTCTGCAAATCCTTGTTTTGTGTCTAGTTTACTTGGACCTCGTTCCTCGATTTCCATTAAGTTTTTTTCATTCTCTATTCTAGTCAGTATATCAAACGCATCAAATATGGCTAACTTTTTAGTTGCTGCTGCATTCTTTAATCTATCTGCAGCTAACTCATCTTCATCCTCACCATATTTTATAATATCTTCTTTAGCAACTTTAATCAGTTGCTCTACGGCTTTCATTCCTGCCTGAATAATATTCTTTTTTAAAGTTTTTGATTCTAGTGCCATTAGGATTATATTTTATTCTTGGTCTTTTTTTTTCTTTTAGGTTTGTTATTCATAACTTTATTGTTATTTGATGGTCAAACATTCTATAAAGCTTTTCCCCATCAACCTCAAACTCATATTCACTTTCTGGCTTGAAACAAATTTTATCTCCTTTATTAACTCCTTTACTAATTAAGTATTCGTTAGAAAACTTAATTAAGCCAACTAAAGGTTCTTCATTAGTGTTTTTATATAAATAATAATCCTCTGTATCTAAAGGCTTAACAAAACAGTATCTACCATGAGTTTTCCAATCTTTACCATTATGATACAAATAAAATTGATCAGGCTCTACAAAAAATAAGTTGTCTTTAAAAAAACTCCTACCACTTTTTCTTCTTCCATACATATCATTATAGAACTTAAAAACATTGTGGTGAACCAATAACTTGTCTCCTACTTTTACAGGACCATCGTATGTAATTGGTATAGCTATCACTTCAGCTACTCTATTGGAAGCCATGTGATTCTCTTCAGATGTGCTAGTTATAAAATCTACGTCACCTATTTTTTTGGTGTTATTGTATCTTTTATCATCTAAAGGCTTAGTAATGAATAAATATGGTGACCTCATTAGAAATTAATATTATATTCAACAGATACAGGCATACCTACAAAATACTTCCAACATACAACTTCTTTAGTATAAGGCGACTCAATCCATATTTGAAAAGAATTAATTTCTTCATTACATTTAATATGATGTATAATATACGAACCTTTTAAAACTTCTTGACCTACAACATAATGCATAGCACATCCTTTATAATCAGGACCTACTGCTATTTTTCTAATATCATTCATTTAATTAAATTTAATTTATAACAAATATAGTTAAAAAAAAATACCCCTGAATTAACAGAGGTATTCTATACGAGGGGGAAATAAAAACTAAAGCCTCTACGAAAGAATACTTTACACTAAGGTATCTACGAAAGAATACCTTACACTCAACTTCCCCAATATTTTAATTTTGTGTAATCACTCTTGAAATAGATGCATTATCACCTATCGCTATTTGATACTTAACTATATTATTTGTTCCTGGTACTCCTTCAGTATCTGTTTGATATACTAAATTCACAGAATCTGACATACCTCCAATTATATAAGGCTTTTGATGATTTGTATTAGTCCATGATGGATTAACAACACCTATAGCAAACCTCATTAATACCTTGTAAGAAACTCTAACACCTCTTATATTAGAAGGTGTTAATGAGTTATTATGTGTATTAAAAACTCTAGCTAATGCTAGTGAAGAACCATTAGCACACCTAAGAGATAAGTCACTTGTTGATACAGGAAAATTAGTTAATTCTGTTAATGGGTTATTATTGTCTACTAAAAACTGTAATTTATTAAAAGGAACTTCAACATAAGCGGTACTTCTTACTTTAGAAAAATCAGTAATTAAATCTTGTGTTCCTGCAAATTTTAAGTCAGAATTAAAATCCCATTCTGTGTCTATTCCCCTGCTATATGTTTGACTACCTGCACCCCAATTAGTTCCAGGAAAATCTAATTGCATTCTTTCGCCTCTTTGATGACTAGGATGGACAAACGTTTTTCTTTTTAATTTACTGCCATTTAAATCACTATAGTATTTATTTTTAGAAAACCTAAACATAAACAAACGAGGACTTTGATTCATCCACGTTTCATTTGACATATTAGGAACAGAAATACACAACTTTGTTTTAGTTTCTGCAGTAGAAACATCTGGAGTATTTTTTAAAGCATACATTTCAGGAGTTGGTATCACTCCTGTGTAAGCTTTTAGTGAGTCAACTGTAATATTTTTAGTTGCATTTTCAGGAGTAGAATTAGTCTGAGTAATAACTATCTTATCGCTTCCCTGCGGAGTTACTGTAGGGTATGTATTTATTTTTGGCATAAATATTTTTTTAAAGAAATAAGTTAAACATTTAAACAAAGATACTATTTTTTATTTTTAAAAATTGGAGCTAGTTTATCCACGATTTTTTCTCCACTTCTACCTATAACGTAACCTCCAATACCTATTTCTAGTAATTCCCAAAACTCTGGTTCTAGAACAGGTGTTATTAAGCTAGTTGATAGTTGTGATATAAATTTTGTATATATAATTATAAAGCCAAATGACAACATAAGAATAGGTCTCCAACTTCTTTGTAACCAATTCCCTTTTGCTTCTGCTAGTATTATTTCAGTTTGCATTCTTTGCAACTCAAGCTCTTTTTCTTTAAGAACTTTAAATATTTCATTCTTAGCTCTTATCCTTTCCTCCTCGCTAGTAAACAACTCGTCAACAACATCTCCGATTTGTTTAAATACTTTTGCACCAAAAAACTCTAATATTTTTTTCATTTTAAAGGTAAGAATTAAATATAGTTATTGTTGTTCCCTTATCTTCCATATCTTCTAATGATTCATTAAACCTTTTAAGAGCATCTCCGCTACCTAGTGTGTCATAATATCCATCATTATTTAATTCACCAAGATATGTGCCTGGTGCAATGCATCCGTTAATCTGATCCCACATATTTGCTACATGAATCTTACATTCTGACCTATTAGGAACATCTTTTAATTCCCATACCATTCCAAACTTAGGAGAAAGCTCATACACTAATGGATAAGTTCCTGTTGGTACGTTAGACACATTCCTTTCGTTATTTCTATCACCCCTTTCAATACAAGGACTAATATAGATAGGTTGACGTAATTCATCTAAAACAATTAAAGAGCCTGTAGATTGATTCTCATCCATCCATACTCTTTGTAAAATAACTTTTTTACTCATACTAATAACTCAATTACTTGTTGTGATTCTTCAAAGTTTAGTTCTACATAAATAAAATCACTTGCTATTGCTATTCTTTGAAAACCTATTTCTTGTAGTAGATATATTAAATAATATCTATCAAAAGGGTCTGTACAAGATATCTTTGCAGATAATCCTTTAATATTTATAACAATAGATTTGCCAAACTTTTCTCTAACTTCATTAAGCATTTCAATAAAAGTTTCATCCATTATTTTAATATAAAAAAAAACAAGCGGAAGTTCAATTGAACTAAATGACTAATTTCAGTTTGATTAAGTTTACCGCTTGATTTACTTTTCTTTGTCTTTATTTTCTAGATAATTAATATGAATTCTTTGTGAAGTATATATTATAGAGCCAATTAGTAATACTATCTTAAGCAATGCTTCGATTCCACTAAATGACGCTACTAAAGCTACAGAGTTTAATAGGTAAATTTTTATATCGGATATGGTCATTTTATTAAACATCTTTTTTAACGTATTCATACTTTGTTTCAATATTAATTAACAAAGAGTTATTTTCAAAAAAATAGTATGTAACACTTGATTTCATAAACAAAGTTAATAAAATTATTTTTTACCTAATTACGGGTTTCCCGTAATCTCATTTAGATTTTATATCTTTCTTTTAACGTTACCCATTTTCTATATTTAGCCAATCTTTTAGCTTCTTTTACCAATTCAAAAGGTTTTCTCCTATGATGTATTGGAAATATATTCATTTCGTCTAATGCCAATTCTGTAATAATTAATCTTTCTTTCTCGTTTAAAATAAATCCACAATAAAGATTTAAAAATCTCATATTGTTTATAATTGGTCTTGACATTTTGATTTATGGATTAATGTCTGTTCCTGCTAATTCTTCCGTTGCTACTAAGCTTATTTCTGCTTGTGTTAATTCTTTGTTCCAAATACGTACACAATCTAAATAACCATTTAATGGTAACATATTCAAAAAACTAAATTTACCTAATACTAAATTTGAGGTAGTATTTTGCATTTTAGTATATATACCACCTTCTGATTGCACACCACCAACAACTGCATTGACATAAGTTTTTATACCACTTGACATCCCACTTCCATCATAAGTAAATGTAAAATGATACCATACTCCTATTGCTCTTGTAAAAGCATAATTATTATAAAGGAAATTTGCAGAACTACCATCGAATACTTTAAAATCAACTCTATTGCTAAATACATCTACCAAATATTCTCTATTAGCAGACTGTATTTTATTAAACAATATACTCTCATTATTATCATTAAATTTAGCTAACATAGAAAAACTAAATGGTAAATCATTCACTCCATTTGTAAAACTTAAACTATCAGAATCAAGAATAGTAACTAAACTATTACTTCCATTAAAAACTCCTGTTCTATTTACTAATCCATCTGCATAAGTTAATGCAGTTGGTGTGCCATCATTTGTTCCAACTGTATCTAAAACGTTATCCTCAAATTTATATTCAGAAATAATGTTAGCTAATGGTATTGTAACAGGTGCTGCTCCACCATCATTAATTCCACCCCATTTAGCTATAAGACTTGTACGTGCTGCCTCTGCTGCTCCTCCTGATGTGTATTGAGAGCTACCAAAATCTACTGTGCCACTATAAGACATTGCACCTTGAGCATCCCAACCTATTAGCAAAGCATCGTAATTAGGAGTTGATAATGTGACATCTGTCATAAAATCATTAAAGTTGGTTACTTGAGTAATACCCCAAAGAGATAAATTTCGGTTAAATGCTATATTTTTATAAAACATTCGACGCATATTAGTTACATTGCTTACATCCCAAGCACTAATGTCTCTATTAAATATAGTATTATCTCCAAAAGTGTTACCTGAAAACATACTATTCATATCAGTTACACTACTAACATCCCAAGCACTAATGTCTCCATCAAATGCTTCAGCAACAACGAACATACTATTCATATCAGTTACACTACTAACATCCCAAGAATTTAATGACTGATTAAATACTAGTGCGTTAGAAAACATATTATTCATATCAGTTACACTACTGACAGTCCAAGAATCTAAAGGCTGATTAAACACAGTAGTATTCGCAAACATATATTCCATAATCTCAACGCTACTGACATCCCAAGAATTTATATTTTGGTTAAATGCTTGAGTATCTTCAAACATACTTGCCATATCAGTTACACTACTAACATCCCAAGAACTTATATCTTGATTAAATGCGGTTGCATCTGAAAACATACCTGCCATATTAGTTGCACTAATAGTATTCCAAGTACTTATATTTTGATTAAATGAATTTGCAGAAGCAAACATATAATCCATATCAGTTACACTACTAACATCCCAAGCACTAATGTCTCCGTTAAAAAATTCTGCTGAGTCAAATGCATCCGACATAATAGTAACCTGACTAACATCCCAATCAGGCATCATCCCATAAGGAACTACGTCAAATAGTCCTGTAACAGGTTCTTCTGCTAAGGCGTCATTTACCGCCTGCTGAAAAGTTGCGTCTGTTAATGGAACTTTTCCACCACCACCACCACCACCTTCAGCACCTGAAGAATAAATTGCGTTTGCTATTGCTATATACATTCTACCAAAGAGCTAAAATTCCTGAAGCACTTGTATTGGTTGCAAAAACTTTTACCACATTTACAGGTAAAAATGCTCCATTTGGAAATCCTGCAAATACAACATCATCACCTCCTGCAGTTAATACTCGTAAATCACCTCCTGTGCCTACATATAAAACACATCCATTGTTGCCTCTTCCGTTTTCATTAGAAACACTTGGAATATTTACAGTATCACTTGGAGTGACTAAAGATGCTCTACTTGCTTGTAATTTTTGATATGCCATTTTTATTATTTATTATATGGAAACGCTCTATTTAAAGCATCTTTTCTTTCACCACATCTACAATTTTTTTTTGTTACTTTAGAAACAGTATCAACTACTTTTTTTATTCCTGTAACTGTAGTAAACTTTTCAATAGAGTCTCCTAACCCTTTTGATTTTTGATTTAATTTCATTTAAGTTATATTTTAACAAATATACTAATATTTTAATTGTTTATTTTCTAGACTTTGCACCTGAACATTTCCATCTTTTACGGGATAAGTTATTTGGTGTATTTGGGTCACTTTGTTTTTTCCTGCTTAAACCTCTTTTTATGCCCAAACTTCTAGCACAGTAGCTATCACCTTTAGATGTACCTGGTTTCACTCTTGGACCACCTCCTTTTGCTTTACCTGCCTGTCCGTAACTTACCTTCTTACCGCTTGCGGTAATTTTTACTTTTGCTTTGCCTTTTCTTGGTGTTGCCATAATTATTATTTTGCTTGTATTACAATCCATTCACTACCATCAGACCATATTGCACATCCGTTGTATGGTTTAGATATTTCATAAAATGCAGCTCCATCAATTGTTTGTCCTGAAGAAGCAACCACATGAACTTTATCACTTGCGGTAACAGTAGAATCATTTACGACTCTTAAGACTCTATAAGGAATAGCTGCTGCAGAAGGTAGTATTAAATCAAATGTTCCTGACCCGCCTGCCCATGTGAGATCAATTATATTTTTTGAAGTAGTAACCACAGTGCTTCCACCAGGTGTTGCAGTAATAAACTCAGGAATTAAAGTTTGTGTTTCTTTTAAAATTAAAGTATCGCTTGAAGCTTCATACTCAAGCTTAGAGCCATCAGCAATTCCTTGTTGAATTCCAGGGATTCTAAACGAACTTTGATTAGTGTCACCTAATGTTATTTCACCATTGGTAGCAGGTGTTTTTGGTTGTGCATCATCTCCTATGCTTATATTTCTTGACCCTGTTGTTATTGTTGACCCTGCTAAATTACCTAATGCAGTATTTCTAAATCCTGTAAATAGGTTAAGTAAACTTTTAAATCCAATTGCAGTGTTAAAGTTTGTCGTTTGTTTTGACTTTAAACTTTCAGCACCAACCGCAGTGTTACCTGCTCCTCCTGTTGCACTTGAAGTAGAATCACGACCAATTGCAGTATTATTAGAACCTGCAATATTAAGATTTAAAGCCTCTGCTCCTACTGCAGTGTTTGAATTCCCTGAAGTGTTATCTTTTAGAGAGTTAAGACCTACTCCTGTATTTTGTGATGCAGTAGTTATTACAGACATTACATTCTCTCCAAGACCTGTGTTACTATTTCCATTCGTACTGTCAAGATTCCCTGCGTTTGTTCCTGCAAAAGTGTTATCATTTTGCTGAAATAAATCTAGGAAACCCGTTACTCTTAAATCACCACCTACTCTAAATCCATAACTTGTGGTTTCACACTTTTTATCATTATTATAATGTAATGCAACTTCATTGTCGGGACTAACACTTATAAAAATCTCATCGGTTAAGTCGCTTTTTAAAACCCATTCTTGTCCACTTTCAGTTGATATACCAATAGATGAAATATTATTAAGTTCTTCAGTTAAAGATATAACAATATCGTTAGGTCCATTTAAAGTAATGTTAATATTATTTCCTGCAATTAACTGTAATGCTCCGACTAAAGAATTCAACGACTGAACAGACTTACTACCTCCAGGAAATAAAGCAATAATATCAGCTATAGTAAAGTTTTTTGTAACGTTATTTTTATCCGTATCCGTTCCAATAAGTTTGTCGTTTACTGTTGGTGTTACTGTATTATATGTGCTTATTTTTGGCG
>Ga0255046_10000156_pt1 | contig 16343 bp, 17 predicted proteins | sample BC1_12_27_MG_FD_183632 | JGI IMG/M metagenome (GOLD analysis project Ga0255046, IMG submission 183632) | Seawater microbial communities from Strait of Georgia, British Columbia, Canada - BC1_12_27 | ecosystem: Environmental > Aquatic > Marine > Strait | place: Canada: British Columbia...
CTTTTGAGTGATTGCAGGATGGAGAGGCTTATCACTGCTATCTTTGCTCCAGCAGTGCTTCTGCTTCATATCAAACATGGAGTGTATATGAAGTCCACCCGTATCGCTTTTCTCTATGAGGGAAACAAGTTCGTCGATGGTAGGTAGGCGCCAGTCCGAATATCCGGCAGATCTATTTTTGTTAAGACTGTTTACATAGGACTTGGCCAGCCTCCACGCTAAGGGTTTTAAAGACCCACCTTGCTGCCACATGAGGCCAGTTGCCCTGTCCGTTACAGTTCCGTCACCACTATCAACGAAGTCATTGTCAAAAGAGCCAGATGTATTCCAGTAACTATCGAAAAAATTGTACCTCTTAACCATGTATTTTACGTAATTTTCTGAAACCTCCTGTGGCTCTGCACGCAAAGAGACCCTCGCGCTCTTAACAGTCTTAGGAATATAGGCCAGTTTCTGTCTTTCTTTTCCAAGGCGTTCTCGTTCATTTTGGATACGCTTCTTCTCCTCTTGAAGTTCACTCTCGGCTTTGAGCAAGTTTTGATACTCAACACTCTTCTCGCTTTCAAGGCGGGCAAATTTCTGTCTCTGCTCTTCAAACTGCTTTCTTTCGATCTCCAGTTTGCGCATCTGTTCCTCGTACAGTTTCTTTTCTTCCAGGAGTCTCGCCTCCTCCTGTTTCAGACTTTCTCGTTTCTCAACAACCCGACGTCTCTCCTTCTGGCGCTTCTTGTCTTCTTCTATCTCTTTCTGGCGTACTTTGATCGGTACGAATACAAAGTCGCCGCGGTCCAATTCCGGATTGTTGATTTTGCCATATTGTGGATGCTGCTTACCCTTGGTGTACTTCACCACCTTGCTTGAAAGATACATCCCTAGCTCAGAGCCAGTTATGTAACCGTCACCAGTAAGGTCGGCGTCTCCCTGTAATCCCACCAGCAGGCTTCGCTTGAACAGGCTTTTGTCGGGGACCTGTTCTTCCTCCGTGCCAGCAGTAATATACTGGCGCACTGGCTGGGAACTCTTCTCACTAATATCCTCTGGCACTGCCCGAACCATGGAAAAAAGGGATCCCGAAAAACATGAGTCAAAAAGCATCAACAGATGTTTAGAACGGATACGCAGGGAATAAGCCTCAATGTCTTTCATGCTAATGGCTCGGTTGACAAAGCCCTGGGGGTTTTCGCGCAACAATGGACAGTCACCTGGAATAATGTAGCCCAACTTCGTACCGTCTGCCATGATCTCAGTTTCCCCGTGACCCGCGTAGTAAAAAAGAAGTGCACGGTTTTGCTCTCGGCCATACTTGTATGTAAGATCGTTGAGTACTTTTCTTAACTGTTGATAGTTAGGATTGGTTACCAGTTCAACTTCGAACCCTAGCCGCTTCAGGGTCTCGGCGACTTCCTGGGCATCTTTGACTGCATTAGGCAGATCCGGCCACTTCTCGTAATCACTTACTCCGACAACAAGAGCGTGGTAGTTTTTATATAGGTGATAGGTCTGTCCTTTTTGGGAAACGACGCTGATACCTCTGGTGGTGGCAAGGAGCGGAATTGAAATGAGGAGGATAGAAACAAAAGAACCGATCAAGAAAAAGCATTTGAGATGTTTCATATTCAGACCTCACATCTTCAAAGCTCACGTTAGTCATTCATTATGAATGATTTATGAGGAAAAATGCAAGTAGTAGATCAATGACAGATCATGGTGAGAAGTGTGACAACGGCTCGGCCCCTGCAAAAGTTAGATTACATCCCTTAATTCACACTTTCAGCTTCTGAGGACTCGGCACAAGATTCTGGGGTAGAAACTTCCGGATGAGGTTTAAACATCTCTTGCTAAGAAGTAACATTTGGTGGGTTTGAAGATATTAGGAGGATATCTAAATCTGGAAATTTCGAGAGGGCTGTTTTTGTCTGCAAGTTCGTCAAAGCATAGTAGTTGGTCTAAACTGTCTGAGCTCATTGATAAACTCTACAGCGATACCTTCTCTTAAGCGATCAACTCTGCTGACAATAGCTGAACCTTGCAAACCAATAGTAGTATCTTGGCCAGTGAAGTCCGGCGGCAATAAGAAAGTGAGGTCCATTGACTCATGAGGCTTGAAAAAACCCCAGTCTTCAGTTTTGATGAAGGCACCTCCTTGACTCAAGTACACAGTAGCCCCTTCTAGCAATACATCTAGAACACTTGGAACTTTCTGGTGTAGCTTTACCTGAAAGCACTTCCTTAATCTCGTATGTCTCCGGGCGTCACTCATTGTCATTGAATTGTGCAAGTCCTTCTCTCCCTAGAGCATAAACTGCCACAGCAGTGGTTCTGAAAAACCTTTAACCCATCATTACATCCCGACAGCTTTTCCAAATGGGCCCAACATTCCTCAAGAGGTAAGCATTTTCGTCTCGGCATTGTGGGAATTAGGAGAGCTCGCAAATTCCATGATTTGCTTCTCCTGATTTAGCTACTTTGTCTAGTGGATTTATATATTGCCGAGTGCTTTTATCCATCTATTCCTATGCCCAGGCCTTGGTCTAAAGAAGTTTTGGCTATGTTGTGCATTCGATCGAGTTCAATACTTCGTTCTCTGGCTGCCCCAGATGCGAAGATAAACCCCAAGAGGAAGCCAAGCGTTCCATCTGTGATAAAAACGAACAAGTACCAAAACAGATGCATTGTATTCAACCCCCTAACGTTTCAATGAGCATCGACGATTTATTTTATAATTGCAGCCATCTGCATGATGATTTTTTGCATTGCCATCCTTCTAAATGACCCTTATCTTCTCCCTTGGTTTTCAAGGTAAAGAGGATTTTTCATGTCATTCTTGACGTTTCCTTTTCTTCAAAATCGTGGCATTCGCAGCAGACCGACTCGGCCTCAATTTCCATCGCTGTCAGTAAAAGAACGGAAGGCATATCACAAGCCCTCCTTTGTAGGTGTAGGCATAATGGGTAATGTTCGCAATCCTCGAGTTCTCTGACCTTTTTCATGATCTGACTCCTATCCAGGTCTTCTTCCCGATTAGTCCGCGATGCCCACTCACTCTTTGGATCTTGCAAGAGCAGAGAAAAAGTAGGTTTTGGCTAAACGACCCTTATCTTCCCCCTTCACTTTCCCGGTTATCTTGTAGAGAACATAAGTCGTAGAATCATTAAGTGCTTGACCATGAGCGACAATTTTTTGACTTATCGCGTCAAACTTGATAAAGGGAAAACAAGACTAATTTTGAATTTGGGGATTAACGAAAGGAGGGAGCCCATACAATGCACGCTACGAATAACGCCAGTGTAGTAATTATTTTGTGGAATATACTGGAATCTTACGGAATCGACCCCGAACCTCTGTTTCGGGCAATGGCTCTAAACCCTGAGCTAATGCAAAAACCTGGGGCGAGATATAGACTGGATAATTTGGATAATCTGTGGCGTAAGGCCTCTGAGGTTATTGACGACCCCTGTTTCGGCCTCAAAGCTGCTGATTTATGGCATCCTTCGAATTTCAGCGCCTTAGGCTACGCGATGCTTGCAAGTGACACTTTGCGGACAGCGCTTGAGAGATTCGATCGTTATCATCGTGTTGTTACGGATGAACGGCCAATAAAATTAGATGAAACGGAAGAGGGACTGACTCTCACTATGGTTTTCAGCCACGAAAGGCGTGATATTCCTGAACGAAACGCCGCCGCGCTGGCTGTCATAATGAGTATGTGTCGCTTGAACTATGCGGCAGATTTGGCACCGGTATCAGTGACATTTACACACCCCAAGCCTTCTTGTTCTGCGAGGTTCTATGAATATTTCCGCTCTCCAGTTGTTTTTGAAGCTCCCGCAAACAGTCTCACACTATCAATTGAAGCGGTTGATAGAAAGCTGCGCGGTGCAAATCCTCAACTTGCTGAACTCACTGATCAGGTAATGATTGAGTATCTTGCCAAGCTAGATCAAGATGAGATCACCCAGAAGGTCAAAGCAATTATCATCGATCAGCTTCCTTCCGGTAACGTTACAGATGAAAGCGTGGGCTGGGTACTGCACATGAGTTCCCGCAAGTTACAGCGCCAACTTGAAAGTGCTGGTACGACATTCAACACTCTTTTAAATGAGATACGTCAGGATCTGGCCCAAAAGTATTTAAGAGAGCACGATACCACTATGACCGAGATTGCATTCTTGCTGGGTTTTTCAGAATCCAGTGCCTTTTCAAGGGCGTTCAGGCGGTGGATGGGACTTTCCCCGAGTGCATATCGGAAGGCTGCGTGATGGATAAGAAAACTTAGGGGAATTGTTGATAAGGGTACTCAACTAGAAAAAATGCGGGCGGGGAGCCCGGAGGACCAATTTCGATATTCGGATTTCGGATTTGACCCCAAGTGGGTAGTCTCCACCACCCCAAGGTTCAGAACCCTTGGCTCACTTCACTAGCCCGGTTGCTTCACGAATTGCCGTCGCGAGACCGTGAAGATGGGTGTGCCACCGGGCAACCCCGCGAGACCGCGGGGTTGGGTCCGAGGCGTACTTGAACAGTACGTCGCAGGGTGAGCCTGTCCTGAGCCTGTCGAAGGAACACCCGAGGACGCCCGGATGGACGGTCACATCCGCGGTCGGAGCAGGCAATTCGTGAAGCAACCGGGCTGGATCTGTGGGGTCGACCCTCAAGTGGATGTCGAAGAAATATGGTAGGCGAGATTGTCTAGCTTGATGGAGAAGTCCACGTTCTCCACTCGACAGCAATCAGGGACCTGAATCTGAACCGGCGAGAAGTTCAAGATTCCGTTGATTCCCGCAAGGATAAGCTGGTTTGCCACACTCTGGGCGCTTGCGGGCGGCACGGCGATAATACCCATTTCCACATTTCTTTCTTTTACCACTTCCTCAAAGCGGTCCACGTGCTGGATGACGAGGCCGTTGGGTAGCGTCTTGTCGATTTTTTCAGGATCCAAGTCAAAGGCAGCCACAAACCGGTATCCGTGCTTGAGAAAGTTGGCGTGCCGCATAAGAGCTGAACCCAAGTTACCAACTCCGAAAAGCGCCATATTCCACGGGCGATTGAGGCCAAGTATCTCTTGAATTTGAGCGTAGAGATCCTTGACTCGATAGCCAACCCCTCTTACACCGAACTCACCAAAGTAAGCGAGATCTTTACGGATTTGTGCTGGATTTACCCCACATTGTTTGGCCAACCGTTCTGAGGAAATCACCTCAACATCGTTAATCATCAACTCGTCGAGATTCCTCAGGTAGATAGACAGCCGGTTGATGGTGGCCATGGGAATCTTAGCGAACTTCATAACTCTATGATCCTATTGCAATTTCGGCTACCATGCCGATCTCGATTTGAAGGGCACCGGGGGATTGACCAACTTTGAGGCCAATCCCCCGATTATTCGTGCAAAATCCGAGAACTAGTGAACCAGCCCCACAAAACCCTGAATGAGCTTGGACACCGGGTTGGCATAGATGAGGATCAAGCAGATAACCAAGGTATAAATACAAAGAGACTCGATCATCGCCAGACCGATCATCATGGTCACGGTAATCTTTCCTGAAGCCTCAGGATTGCGGGCCACGCCTTCCACCGCACTCCTAATAGCAATTCCCTGAGAATAACCACAGCCAATGGATGAAAGGGCAATGGCGAAACCAGCTACTACGGCGGAGTACAGGAAGAAATTCAGACCTACGACCCTCTCCATTTCACCTGCCTCGGCAGCAAAAGCCAACGCGGCGAATCCCAGAATGAACACCACTGTCAGAATCAGCGTTTTCCTCTTCATGCAAAAAAACCTCCTTGTTTGTATTTATTTTATGGCCTTCTTCCTAACGAAAACCTTCTTCCCAAACTTATGGTCTTGCCATGCTCAAGACATCAGCCAGTTGGTTCAAAGTAAGTCTTTAGTGAGCATGCTCGATTGCGCCGGCGAAGTACATCATTGAAAGCAAACAGAAGATAAAGGCTTGCACCCCACCGGTAAACAGACCCAAGAACATCATCGGCAGAGGCGCTAGATACGCCCCCGCGAGGAACATAAGGATGGCAAGTACCAGTTCTTCGCCCATTATGTTTCCAAAGAGACGAATGGAAAGGCTGAGAATGCGGGCAAAGTGACCGATCACCTCCACAACGAAGATAAGGGGAGAAAGCCACCATATTGGTCCCATGAAATGTTTTATGTATGCGGGCCCATGAAACTTCACTCCGACCACGTGGGTGTAGGTCACTACAATTATGGCGCAGGCCAGGGTGGTATTAACATTGGCGGTGGGGCCAAAAAATCCCGGGATCATACCCATGTAATTGCTGAGCAGAATGAAGAACGCCAGGGTGCCTATAAGGGGAAACAGGTAGCGACCCTCTTCACCGGTAACTCCCACCATGAACTCCTCGATCCCGGAAATCAAAATCTCGAAAAAATTCTGGCCTCCCTTGGGAACGAGTTCGATGCGGCGGACCGTCAGCTTGACCACAATCACCAGAGCGATGATGAGCAGCCAAGTATAGGTCACATAGGGTAGGAGTAGCTTCTCCAGGAAAGTGTGCGCCTCGTTAAAATCGTGGACAATAGGAAGACCGAGGGTTTGGAAAAGAAGATTCAGAAACATGATCGGGTGTTCCATAGCCTAGACTACCCCCTTAAAAAAGAGTTTTCGCGCCTCGACAACACCAACCAGTGCAATACCAAGTACGATTATCGATAAGCCTAACAGTATGCCAAGAGGGCTTACCCACCCCTTTATCAGCAACAACGCGATAGTGAGGCCCAGGGCCACAAAGCGTAGGCCGTACTTCAGCAAGTACAAAAACCGGGTTTTCCCTTGCCTTTCTGGATCGAGGGCCCTGCGCAGGCTCCGTTTCACCAGATAGTAATTGGCGACAGCCAGTATTCCTCCGGCCAGAACACCGAGAGCGAACTTTCGGGAAAAGAAGACAAAGCTGCCAGATGCCAGAAGCGCCAGAAGGACCCAATTGAATTGTTCGAGTCTATTGAGAAGGGCCTCGTCTTTTATCAGCATAGTGACCGGGCCAGAAATGACCCTCACTCCTTGGCCCGCTTTGACATAAAGCGGTAGAAATTACGAAATCCTGCAACAATACCGAGTAAGAGAAAAATAATGGTAAGCCACGGGCTGGTATCGAACACCCTGTCTAACCAGAGTCCCAGAGCCAGGCCGATAAATGTGGCAATGACAATGGTAAGTCCCAGAGTGCTGGAGAGCCCGACCAGTTTGAGAGCCTTCCTGGTGTCTTCCTTCATGAAGGCCACCCCTCTCCTTCTGGCCCGGCCTCCTGCCCACGAATTAAGACTGCTAAAAGACAGTACTTGAGTTCGTGTAAAACTTCACGTATGTCCTACCATGGCCCCCTGGCAAAGTCAACGCTTTTTTGTGAAAAGAATTTCGTTCGCGAACAAGGCACAAAACGACATGTTCTGCGCTGCGAGAAGGGAGGTCATTGGGCATGGAGCTGGACTATTTCGGCTTGCGGATTTAGCATTCTGGATACTAGGTTCTGGATGCTTGTCTGGGGATCACTCTTTGGCAGGCAGAGACGCCTGCCCTACTGGATTCTTAATTCTGGCCCTTACTTTTCGCACCATACTTTGATGGCAACGGACCACGGACAACTGACGAAAAGCCAGCTGCAATCTGCCTGCTGTCCTATGTCCTCTAATCCCCATCTCGCTATTCAGTCGTGTCTGCTATCTACCGGATTAAATCTGTTTGAATACTTCGTCCGCTGCCGCCAGGGTCTTATCGACATCCTCCTTATCATGGGCCAGACTGACAAAGGCAGCCTCAAATTGGGAAGGAGCCAGATACACACCCCGCTCTAACATCGCGCAAAACATGTGGGCGAATCTTTGGGTGTCTGTGGTTTGGGCAGTGTCAAAATCCACTACGGTCTGGTCAGTAAAAAAGAGACAGCCCATGGAACCGACCCTATGCATAGTGGAGGTCACATTGTGTTTTGCTGCCAGCCGACTCATCTCATCAAATAGGTAGCTGGATCGCTCCTCGAGCTGATCATACACACCTGACTCGCTTAGCAGCTTCAGAGTTGTCAGTCCAGCGCTCATAGCCAGTGGGTTGCCTGAGAGGGTACCGGCTTGATAAACCTCCCCCAGAGGAGCCACTTTGCTCATAACGTCCCTACGTCCTCCATAGGCTCCCACAGGTAAGCCACCGCCAATAACTTTTCCGAGACAGGTGAGGTCCGGTCGCACCGAGTATAGAGCCTGCGCTCCCCCCAGCGCCACTCGGAAACCGGTCATTACCTCGTCGAAAATGAGCAAGGCCCCGGTTTCATCGCACCAATGTCTGAGTCCTTCGAGAAATCCCGGCTTGGGAGGTACGACCCCCATATTCCCTGCAACCGGCTCGATTATGATGGCGGCTACATCATCTCCCTGCTCCTGCATCACTGTGGCCACCTGCTCAAGATCGTTGAATCTCAGGGACAGCGTGTACCGGACAAAATCTGGCGGAACTCCAGCACTGCCTGGAATACCGAGGGTCGCGGCACCTGAGCCCGCTTTAATCAAGAGCGTGTCCGCATGACCATGGTAGCAGCCGTCAAACTTGATGATCTTGTTTCTCCCCGTGTAACCACGGGCTAACCGGATAGCGCTCATAGTGGCCTCGGTGCCTGAATTAACCATGCGCACCATTTCCATGGAGGGAACAAGCTGGGTAATCACCTGGGCCAGCTCAACTTCCCGGGCAGTGGGGATGCCAAAGCTGGTCCCCTGCTCCGCTGCTGCCTTCACAGCCGCCACCACCTCTGGATGAGCATGCCCCAGGATAAGAGGGCCCCAAGAGCCCACGTAATCGATGTAGCCATTACCGTCCACATCGTAAATCTTCGAACCCTGCCCGCTCGTGATAAACAAGGGGTGTGTACCCACCGCCCGGCAGGAGCGTACCGGGCTATTTACCCCGCCAGGAATTATTTTTTTAGCCTCGCGATACAATCTCTCACTGCTGCTTCCAGCCATCCTAATCCTCCTCCTAGTCATTTCGCATTTCACATTGGGCATATTGTATTTAATGACCAATGCCAGATGATAAATGCGAAATGATAAATGCTATGGGTTCTCAGTTTCCGAGTCGCCAAAATAGGCCATAGTGGTTTTCTTCAGTTCCTCCTGGGTAAAAAGCAGATCGAACTTTTCGATACCCGCAGCATCGGACATCCCTTGAGCGATCTGGCGGCACACCTCAGGGGAGGACGCGTGAATCATGGTAAACAACCGGTAAGGCCAATCAGGCATTGCAGGTCTCTGGTAACAGTGGGAGACTTCACGGAACGAAGCAAAAATGTTACCCACCTCCTCGGCCCTCTCAGGCTCTACCTCCCACACCACCATGGCATTGGCGTCAAATCCAGAACGTTGGTGCCTTAGGGTGGCGCCAAAACGCCTGATAATATCGTCGGCAATAAATTCGCGCACTTTATCCAAGAGCTCAGCTTCGCTGATTCCAACTCTTTCTGCCACGGCAGCAAAAGGTCGTCTGACTACAGGCAGATCCTGCTGCAACTCATGGATGATTTTTTTCTCCAGTGGTGTAAACTGCCGTTTATCACTCATCTGTGCCGAATCCTCCTCCTCTTTTAGGTTTCAGTCCTCACAAAGGTTAGTTGGACAAAAAGGCATGGCCCATAGCGTCGTTTGTTTGCCATCAAGTCATTTGGCCGCTGAAGATGGCCGTCACTACGCTACGCTGTCAGTATGCCTGCGGCGTCATTTATTGTCATTAGGTCAATTATTCGCGCTCGCTTCGCTCCGCCCAGAATTTTATGGAGTTTTATTCGGAAGGGCAAGCGAATTCGATCTCTGGAGTAATGGAGATTGATGATTTCGGATTGCGGAAGGCATAGAGCATCCTTCGACCCCTTCGATAAACTCAGGGCAAGCAAGCTCCCCGCGACTACGCTCGGGACAGGCAGGACAGGTAGAGCATGGGGCATGGAGTAAGAAACTAGAAATCAGAATTTAGAATTCAGAATCCAGTAGGGCAGGCGTCTCTGCCTGCCAAAGAGTGATCAGCAAGCTAGTATCCAGTATCTGAAATTGGATTGACAGACTCATATAGACTAAACAAAAAAAGGCGGCCCTGAGGCCGCCTTTTTTTCTTCAGTTGCTAAAGTAAATTTACACCTTGGCGTAGATCCCCAGTTGGAGGATGAACTCTTGATACTCCTTGAGCTTATCACAGTTTTGCAAGCACTTGTTCTTATCCTGGCCGACCATCTCACAAGCTAAGCAAGGGCTTTTCAGCATGGATTTATCCCCCTGTTGATTGATTGAAAAATTCTACAGGAATTCTTAAACCCTATATATAAGTCATTTAGTGGTGCCCTTGTCAAGTAAAATGTTATTTCGTTGACTCTCCCACATCTGATATGACATAGTCACAGTGGCCATCTTCATGCCTCCGGTGGGAGTATTCCTAACGATCGTCACGATGGCCCACTGATCGTTTGCTGCCACTACCTGAAGCTGAACTTTTCAACTTCGAATATGGAAACAGCAGAGGTTAAGGAATTCAGGGATTAAGGTCCTCAGCAATTGCTCATTCCTCAATGCCCTTGATCCTTAATCTCTCAACAGATGACACGATCCGGAACTGCATGCAGGCCACGCCACATTACCCTGACTTTAAGCCGTTGAGCTTAGAAGACCGGGGCCAGATTACTGCTTTTTTTCACCAGAGCCCACCGCTCACTTCCGAACTAACCTTCACCAATCTTTTCATGTGGCGTTACCATTACAATTTTCAGTGGTGCCTTGCCAATGACGCGCTATTGATCATCGGACATATAGCCGAAGCCCCCCCTTTCGGTTTGCCACCAGTTGGACCGCATGACCTATCCTCGGCTTTTGGGCAATTATTGAGTTTTCTGGAAAACCATACGGATACGCCAGAAATCCACCGGGTGCCCGAGGTTCTGGCCCAGAGCTACGCTAGCGCTCTCTCCCTTGAAGTTTTGGAGGATCGAGCCAATAGCGATTATGTCTACCGTACCGAAGCCCTTATCAATCTGAGCGGCCGGAAGTACCACCGCAAACGCAATCATCTCAAGCAATTTCGAAAGAGATATTCCTACCGCTATCAAACTCTCAAGGATGACTGGATAGAGGCCTGTCTGGAGTTGGAAGAGCAGTGGTGTAGACTCAAAAGCTGTGTGGAAAATCCGGCACTTCTCAATGAAGAACAGGCCATCCGCGAAGCCCTACTTCACTACCACCAACTGGATTGCCAGGGAGCCGCTATTGTGGTGGACGAGAAGGTGGTGGCCTTCAGTTTGGGAGAACCTCTTAACCCTGATACGGCTTTGATTCACCTCGAGAAGGCCGATCCTGAATTCTCCGGTAGCTACGCGGTGATAAATCAGGAATTCTGCCAAAACGCCTGGAGCGACTTCACCTACACAAATCGTGAACAGGATCTGGGTGAATCCGGACTGCGCCAATCCAAGCTGTCCTATTACCCGGATCATTTGTCTAATAAGGTCACTCTGAAAACAAGGGATCGTTAGTCATTAGGTCATTAAGACATTAAGTCACTATGTCGCTTGGTCCATTTAATCACTGGATCATAGCTTCGCTTTTATTGGTGATCCCCTAATGCAACGACCTGATGACGCAATGACGGGCGCCAGCCCAAGTGACCCAATGACAACTGAGAGTGACAACTCGAAGGGTCGCGGATCGCGGCTAGAAAGCCGCTCCCACAATTAACCAAGGATTAACCCACTCTATGGAGGCCACCAATGATCATCGGAGTTCCTAAGGAGATAAAGACCGAGGAATACCGTGTGGGAATCGTTCCGGCTGGCGTGCGGCTCTTAGCAGCCTCGGGCCACCGGGTGCTGATTGAAAAAGGTGCAGGTGAAGGCGCGGGCATCAGTGATCGGGAGTTTAAGGCTGCCGGTGCCCACCTGGCATCCTCAGCTGCTGAGGTCTATGGAGAGGCCGAGTTGGTGATGAAAGTAAAGGAGCCTTTGCCTCCGGAGTATGACCTCCTGAGACCAGGCCTGATAGTCTATACCTATTTACATCTAGCTCCTGCGCCTGAACTGACAGCCGTCCTCCTGGAAAAGGAAATCATTGGCATTGCCTATGAGACCATACAGTTGCCCGACGGTTCCTTGCCGCTGCTCACACCAATGAGCGAGATCGCCGGCAGGATGGCGGTCCAAGTGGGTGCCCATTATCTGGAAAAAACTCAGGGTGGTCGCGGCGTGCTTCTGGGAGGCGTCCCCGGTGTCTACCGAGGCAAGGTGACTATTCTGGGAGGTGGTGTGGTTGGGATCAATGCAGCCAAGATCGCAGTGGGAATGGGGGCCATGGTCACCATTATTGATATCGACCAGGCTCGTCTCATGGCCCTTGATGACATATTCGGCTCGGCCATCACCACACTCATCTCCAACCCCGATACCATCGAGCGTTCTGTGCGTGAATCTCACCTGGTTATCGGCGCAGTTCTGGTCCCGGGCGGAAGAGCCCCAAGCCTTGTCAGCGGTGAAATGATTGCCCAAATGAAGCCTGGCACAGTGATTGTGGACGTTGCTGTGGACCAGGGAGGGTGCTGCGAAACGTGCCGGCCAACCACCCATGATCAGCCCGTGTTCACAGTTGATAACGTCACTCACTACTGTGTGGCCAATATGCCCGGAGCTGTGCCAAGAACTGCCACCTTTGCCCTGACCAACGTTACCGTCAGTTATGCTCTCAAGATAGCCAACCAGGGCTTTGAGACAGCTGTTGCCTCCGACCCTACCCTTGCAAAAGGGCTTAACATTTATCGCAGCCATGTTACCCATGAGACCGTAGCACGGGACCTGGGCTACAGTTATCAACCACTGGAGCAGGTTATCAAGTAGTGGGAATCAAAAGGGCGGATTACTGGGCAAAGGTGTATTTACCAGACACTAAGCACTTAAGAGGATTACCGATCTAGGTTTTGTTGTGCCTAGTAGGCGTCGTCTCCCCAACAGACTGATTTGTGTCCACAAGCTTGCCACTGAGGTTTGATCAAGATGAAAAGGGTAGCTCTTGGCAGACGCCTCCGCCATAGTCCTCTCGTACAGACCCTGGGGTTGCGTCCCAACTTCGAGGATTACAGCGAGATTGAACTTGACCTGCTGCGAAACGCCGACACCATTTATTACCCAAGTACCCTCTATGAAGACATTTTCCTCGCGCTGGGCAAGAGGGTTTTCCCAGCGAATTACTACCGTTACATGGGAGACAAGATCAAACAAACTGAGCTCTTTACTCTGCTTGGCATCCCTCACCCTCGCACCCGGATCTACAGGGACAACCCCAGGGCGCCACAGATCCTTGCGGATTTCTCCTATCCTTTTATCGCCAAGATCCCCCGGGGTTCCTCAAAGGGCAGAGGAGTTTTCCTCATTCGCAGCCGTGAAGATCTGCAGGATTACCTGCAGAAATACGCGCCGGCCTATATTCAGGAATACCTTGCCATTGACCGCGACCTGCGCGTCGTCTTAGTGGGGGCAAAAGTGGTGCACGCTTACTGGCGTATTGCCCGGCCTGGGGAATTTCGCAGCAATGTCTCACTCGGGGGGAGGATATCATTGGAGGATATCCCTGATGATACCCTGCGCTTTGCTGAACGGGTGGCCCGCCTCTGTAAGTTTGACGAAGTGGGGCTTGATATTTGCATCTGCGAAGACAGATATCTGGTGATAGAGGCCAATATGGTCTACGGTCTCAAGGGTTTTGAAGCGGCAGGTCTAAACATCTACCAACTTATAAGTAAACGCGTAACTGAAGGAGGCATTTGATGGCCGCTATTGCAGCGGATCTTCAACAAGCCGGACTCTGGCTGGCTGAAAGTAAGCGAGTCGCTGCACTTACCGGTGCCGGCATCTCCGCCGAGAGCGGAGTGCCCACTTTTAGAGGCGAGGACGGACTTTGGCAGGGTTTCAAGGCCACCGACCTGGCTACTCCTCAAGCCTTTGCCCGTGACCCGAAGTTGGTGTGGAACTTCTATAATTGGCGCCGGGAGTTGCTTGCTCCCCTGCAGCCAAACCCTGCCCACAAAGCCCTGATACGTCTGGAGGAGAAGATCCCTCAGTTCTCGCTTATTACCCAAAACATTGATGACCTGCACCACCGGGCGGGCAGCAAAAACCTTGTCGAGTTGCATGGCAACATCTGGATTGTTCGTTGCACTCGGTGCCACCTGGTAAGTCGCAATGAGGAAGTTCCTCTGCCAGAGCTACCGGCGTGCGAAGAGTGCGGAGGGCTTCTGCGTCCCCACGTGGTGTGGTTTGGCGAACAGCTTGACCCAACCATTCTGGATAAAGCCGTCGCCGCAATTCGCTCCTGTGATACCATGCTGGTGATAGGCACTTCAGCTCTGGTGCAACCGGCTGCCTCTCTGGCCATTGTTGCTAAGGAACAGGGTGCGCGGGTGGTGGAGATCAATCTTGAGCCCACACCCTATTCCCACAAACTGGACCTTGCACTTCAGGGAAAGGCCGGTGAGATTCTGCCGCAGTTGGTTGAAGGATGGTAAGTCAGATGGCAGCTGACAACAGGTAGCTAGCAGCGTGAAGAGGGTTTACTGAAACACAATCTTAAATTCGAATATCGAATATCGAAACCGGGGCCCCGCCCGGAGGGTGGGGAGTCCGAAGGACCAATTTCGAATTTTTCTAATAATAATAACTACAAGAACCCAAAATGTCCGAGCAAACACCTCCCGAGAGAAAAAAGAGAAGGCTGAGCCCCTTGTGGTCTCTGCTCCTGGTTCTCGTCCTCGCTTCGGCGTGGCTGGTTGGGGATATGCTCCATTTTATCAAAACTCCGGCCAGCTCGGAGCCGGCGGAGGTGGTGATGGAGGTCCCGGTGGGAATGTCGGTCCCAGCCTTGAGTGAGTTACTGCACGAGCAGGGTCTGGTGCGCAACGCCGGGAAATTTCGCTGGCTGGTTAGGTTCAAGGGGGCATCCCGTCAGATCAAGGCTGGCGAGTATCAACTCTCAACCGGCCTTCGCCCGGGAGAGCTTCTCAACAAGATTATCCGCGGTGAGGTTCGACTTCACCAGATCACCTTTCCCGAAGGTTACGCCCTTAAGCAGATGGCAGAACTGCTGGAGGCCAGCAAGTTGGTCAATGCTGAGCGCTTCATCGCCGCCGCAACCGACCCACCTTTCGTCCGTAGCCTAAGTATCCCGGCCGCAAGTCTGGAAGGCTACCTTTTTCCTGATACCTACCGGTTTGCAAGGGGACTACCGGTCGAGACCGTGTTGCGCTCCTTCGTGACCATGTTCAACCAGCACTTTGGCCCAGTCCAGGAGGAGCAAGCTCGCAAACTTGGTTTTACTCGCCACCAAGTGGTCATCCTTGCTTCAGTGGTGGAAAAGGAAACCGCGGCAGCCGAGGAACGTCCACTGATTGCCGGTGTGTTCTTAAATCGCCTCAGAAGACGGATCCGGCTTCAGAGTGACCCAACTGTAATTTACGGATTAAGAAATTTCGATGGCAACCTCACCAGAGCCCACCTTCAGAAAGACACTCCCTACAACACCTACACCCGGCGAGGCTTGCCCATCGGCCCCATCTGCAATCCTGGAGCGGCATCTATCCAAGCAGTGCTCAACCCAACCTCCACACCCTATCTGTACTTTGTGGCCAAAAAAGACGGGACCCATCATTTCTCAACCAATTTGGTGGAACACAACGCAGCGGTTTTGCGCCACCAAAAAAGGCGTTAAGAAATTATCATTGCACGATTCCCTTCAGGCCACACAATGCAGTTGTTTAATAGCTAATTATTCTATATATTGATATCTGTTTGACCCAGGACCTAGATCTGGGAGTCGGTATAATCCTTTGGTTTTGTTTTTTAAGTTGACATTTTGTGGGGCCAAATGTATAAAAGGTGTCAATAAGTGGGTAAAAGTGGTCATAAGTGTCAATTCAGTCCTGCTATGGAGACTACATGTTCAGGGGTCGTTCCTTACATACCCTGGATGTCAAGGGGCGTATACGCATTCCCGCAAGGTTTCGCGAGATCCTCACAACCCGCTATGAAGACCGCTGTATAATCACCAACCTTGACCGCTGCCTGATTGCTTATCCCTTACCAGAGTGGGAAATTATCGAACAAAAACTAGGAGAACTCTCCCTGGTTCGTCAGGATGTGAAGGCGTTTCAGCGCTTTTTCATTTCTGGCGCCACTGAATGTAATTTCGACAAACAGGGAAGAATTCTGATCCCTCAGACTTTGCGTGAGCACGCCTCGTTAGAGCGTAATGTGGTGCTAGCAGGTATGCTCAAGAGTTTCGAAGTCTGGAGCAAGCCACT
>Ga0255046_10000157_pt1 | contig 16195 bp, 10 predicted proteins | sample BC1_12_27_MG_FD_183632 | JGI IMG/M metagenome (GOLD analysis project Ga0255046, IMG submission 183632) | Seawater microbial communities from Strait of Georgia, British Columbia, Canada - BC1_12_27 | ecosystem: Environmental > Aquatic > Marine > Strait | place: Canada: British Columbia...
TGATCGAGGAATGCCAATCAACCCTGGTCTGAACAGGCCACCGATACCGAAAACATAGATATCACTTGGTGTTCTTGGTGCCTTGGTGGTGAATTGGTCGGGTGGGTGGCCCTATAGCCTATAGCCTATAGCCCGCCCGGGCACGGACACGGAAACGGACACGGGAAGAGGATGGGATCGAGCGGCCGGTCTCCGCGACGATAAGTGGTTAGCGCGTGAAATCCTAATACGGGGCATTTCTGCCCAAGGAGAGTAAGACCGGCCTCACCATCCCACCCACCGGCGATTTTATCGAAAAGGCGGATGAACAGCAACCCGCTGCGTTGTTAATCGCCGGCTGAGCCTTCAGCCTGCTCCGCGAGCAGCAGGTTCAATTCTTGCTCCAGGCGTCCGTTTGATTTTTTTCTGTTCCTCCAATGCCCGCTTTGTCACCTTGAGCTCGCAGCGGGCCTGTTTACGGAAGCTCGTTGTCGTGTCCTCGACCCGGTTCGCCCGCAAGGTGTTGAACAAGGTCGTGGCCAGCAGGAATAGGATTACGAGAGACAACACCCGATTGAGTCTGTCGTGGTCCGTGGGCGCCTCCTTTGCTTCGTGGGCGTGTCCCAAGAAGGAACCGAAACTTGAGTTTCCCCGGCCGCCCTTCACATCCATCATATACGGCTTTGAGACGGTGGCGAGCTAGAACGGGTCCCCGCAGGCTGCTCGTTCGCGGACCAGTGCCAGATACTGTTCTTCGAGGCGGCTCAGCTCCTCGACACGGTCGGGATCGGATTCCGATTCCCCCGGTTCGGTGGCACGTATCATGACCGTGATCGGCTCCTGGGTGCGGACCTGGTGGTCCGGGAGGCGGCTCAGGGTGATGGACAGCTCGACCTGGAAACCGAGGACATCGACCTCGAGCTGCCCGAGAATGCTTCCGCCGGCCTCACTGGCGTGGACAACCCTGCCACCGAGGCGAATAACCGCCGACCGTGCGGCGGAATACACCGTGTTGTAGCGGTCCTCGCACGGCATCCGCAGGCTTCCAGTACCGCCGGTCGACGAGCTGCAGCCGATGGCTGAAATCAAAATGATGGCGGAGCAGAGTGCACGCATGGCTGGCCTCCGGAGGACATGGGTTCTCAGCATGGCGGACCATTCTAGCGCGGGCATCTGATTACCGGAGAATCGGAAAATGCGCGAGCATTTTTTTGATCAACTCAATCTCTAGCCAATCCTTCCCTTCACCGCCAAGGCGCCAAGAACACCAAGAGAAATTATATTTTCTGTATCTATGGTTGCTTCAAACCGGGTTCGATTGCCATTGCTCGATCAGATGCATGCGGAAAGCGAGCAAACAACACGAAATAACTTCATTGTGCTTCCCTGGTGCCCTTGGTGTCTAGGTGGTTTTCTTCGCATAGGTCGCCCCATAGACCCAAAGCCATCGTCGGGGGCGGAAGGGGTTAGACTCGATCGGCGGAGGGGGAGATGACTGAGATCCACACGCTCGATCTGGAGTTCTTCGGAGCCACCGAGCTGATTGCGTCGTTCCTGGCGCCGGTCGATGGTGGCTTCGTGCTCTTCGACCCGGGACCCGCAAGCGCGGTGGACACCATCGAGCATCGCGTGGAGGAGGCTGGCTTCGAGCTAGGGAATCTTCGGGCCGTTTTCGCGACCCATGTCCACCTCGACCACGCGGGCGGTGCGGGGGTTCTCGCGCAGCGAACCAGCTGCACCGTCTATTGTCACCCCGCGGGCGCCCCGCATCTGGTCGACCCCGCGGCCAAGCTGCTGCCCTCGGCTGAGCGCCTGTACGGTGACATGATGGAGCCCCTGTGGGGAAGGACCGCCGGCGTCCCCTCCAGCCAACTCCGGATCGTGAAGGACGGAGAATCAGTGATCGTCGACGGTCTCGAGGTCATCGGCTGGCACACGCCGGGCCACGCCTCTCACCACGTCGCGTGGCAGATCGGCGATGCCGTTGCTACCGGCGATGTGGCTGGGATCCGATTTCCAGGAGCCACCCACGTTCTGCCGCCGATGCCACCACCCGACATCGATGTCGAAAAATGGAAAGAGAGCCTCGACGTTCTGCGGCGGCTTGAACCCGCCCGTCTGCTGCTGACCCACTATGGATCCTTTGACGATCCGGTGCGCCACATCGATGAGCTCGACGATCGCCTTTCGCGGTGGACCGATGTCGCCAGGAGGGTCGTTTCGGGAGGCGGCGACAAAAAGGACCTGGGCCTCGAGCTGGAGCGGATGGACGACGTGGAGATCGAGGCATCTTCGGTGCCGCCCGAAGCAATCATGCGCTATCGCCGGCTGTGCCCAATGAAGGAGAATTCCGCAGGGTTGTTTCGATATTGCAGTCTTGGCAAATCCTAGGCCGAACCTTGCACCCTGAACTCGCCGACGCCGGAGGCGTCGAGCAACCCTGCATCCTGTATCTAGATTGGTGGCCTCTGTTACGATGATGCCCCCCGAGGAGGTGTGCCATGGCCAAAGCCCACAGGTATTTCATAGGCGCAGGTTGTCTATTGATCGTTTTTGGCGCGGTGATCTTCGCGCTCCTGATAAAGGGCCTTTCGGCTCCGTCGCTGCCGCGACAGATGGTCCTGTCGCTACGCTTGGCGGGCCCGATCGCCGAGGTGACGGCCGATGACCCGCTGGCCGAAATAATGGGCGAACAGGCCACGAGCCTCCGCAAGATTCGAGAGGCGCTGGTGCGAGCCGCTGAGGATGACCGCGTACAGGGTGTACGGCTACGGGTGGACAGCATCGGCGGAGGATTCGCCACCGCCCAGGAGCTCCGCACGCTGATCACCCGCGTCGGCGCTGCCGGCAAGTGGACTGCTTCATATATGGACACGGCGGGTGAGTTCACCTCCGGCAACCTTGTTTACTACGTCGCGTCGGCGTGCGACGAGGTCGTGATGAATCCTCAGGGCGATCTCAATTTCATCGGGTTGTCGGCGGCCTCACCATTCGTCCGAGGCAGCCTGGAAAAGTTGGACGTTCGCGCCGAGTTTCCGGGCCGTGGTGATTACAAGACCGCCCGCTTCATGTATACCCAAACCGATTTCACCCCCGCCCATCGGGAGATGACGGGTTGGCTCCTTGACTCGATCATGGACCAACTCGTGCAAGACGTCGCCGCCAGCCGCGGGCTGCAGAACGAGGAGGTGAGGAACCTGGTCGACCAGGCGCCCTTCATAGGCGAGAAATCCGTGGAGGCCGATCTCGTCGATCGGATGGAGGACTGGACGTCTTTTGTCGAGCGTCTCGGGGAGGAACACGGGACGGCGAAGGCTGTCTCCGTCCGTTCCTACCTCAAACGGGGGTCCAAGGCGAAGCGCGGTCCGAAAATCGCAGTCGTTACAGCAGTCGGAACGATTCTGCGTGGGTCCAGCGGCGAGAGCTTCAATCCGCTCTTCGGCGGCCCGATCATGGGGTCCGACACCATCTCAAAGGCTTTCCGGGATGTGCGCAAGGCCAGTGGTATCAAAGCCGTGGTCTTTCGGGTCGATTCTCCGGGAGGCAGCGCCGTCGCCTCGGAGATCATCCGCCAGGAGATGGTTCGTACCGCTGAGGAGATCCCGGTCGTCGTGTCGATGTCGAACGTCGCGGCGTCCGGCGGTTACTGGATCAGCTGTGGCGCCCAGCGCATCGTTGCCGACCCGGGGACTATTACCGGTTCGATCGGAGTCTACGGGGGCCACTTCAACGCATCCGGCTTCTACAACAACAAGCTTGGTGTGACCTTTGGCCGCATGGATCGGGGTGTCAACGCCAACATCTACGGGGAGCTGGAAGACTGGACCGACGAGCAGCGGGCGGTGGTCGATCGGATGCTCGACCGCATTTACGACGATTTCGTACAGCGGGTCTCTGAAGCACGCGACGTGACGCCGGAGGAGGTAGACGCCATCGGCCGCGGCCGGGTCTTCACGGGTGTTCAGGGGTGGGAAAATGGTCTCGTGGATGTTGTCGGTGGTTTTGACGAGGCGCTGGTCGAAGCGAAGAAGCTGGCCGATATCGAACCCGATGCCGAGGTCCAGCTGGTCGAGTTCCCACGGGTGTTGCCGTGGTGGAAGCAGCTGGCAAAGAAAAGAGCGGGTGAGGAAGCTGCGATCTCGAAGCGCCTCGAGCTGCTCGAGGAGTGGCTCGCGACAGGGACACTCGCCACTCCGGGGGTCGTCTGGATGCAACCGATCATCATCGAGTAATACCCGTTTCCGTTTCCGTCTCCGTGTCTGGATTGCCGCCCTCTGAGGTCTTCGACTGTACGCCGTTCCGGGCTCGCAGAGTCTGACCGACACGCCTTTGAAAACGCAAAGACGCCAAGAACGCAAAGAAGCCGCAAAGAAAGTTATTTGTGTGTCTTCGCGCTCTTCGCGTCTTTGCGGTTACAACGATGCTGCGGCAGGGAGATGCATACCATCGGTGGTGTCCCGCAACACGCCCCAGGGCGGGTTGGCGGATCTACTCCCGTACTGCCTCCACAAAACGTTCCACGATGGCCGCAACCGGCTCGATCTTTTCGACGCCTTCGACGCTGCGTCCGGCCAGATAGTAATCGCGGTGAGACATCCCGTGCTGCATGTTGTTTTTAAGCTGTCGCCCGAAACGGAACATGTACATTCCCCGCATCCAGTGTTTGGTACGGGGGTGGGCGAGCAGCCGGCGCGCGATGGGGCCCGCTTGGGTACCGATCTGTTCCACGTGTGGTGTTCGAATCACCGACACCGGCACACCCGTGATGCGGGTGGTGGCCACGATGTCGGACTCGTGGGCACCGACGATGGCCTCTTTGTATTCTTCCGGCGATGTGCATTCGTCGGTCGCGATGAGCCGGGTGCCCATCTGGACACCGACATAGCCGAGCTCGAGGGCGCGCCGAAATGAGCCCGCGTCGCCGACGCCGCCGGCGCACACGACCGGAAGTTCGAAATCCGCAATCTCGGCCAGCAACTCCTCGGGTGATCGCGATCCGGTGTGACCACCGGCGTGGCCGTTCACCGCGATTAGCCCATGAACGCCGGCCTCGGCCGCCTTTTGAGCCCATTTGCGTTCGGTGACATCGTGGTAGACGAGCCCGCCGGCAGGGGCTACTCGATCGACGATCCACCGAGGATTGCCGAGTGACGAGACGAAGAAACGGATGCCTTCCTCGAGGGCAATGTCCAACCACTCGCTCATCCGTTCCAGATACTTCGCGGCGCTCTTTTCAGTGAGCACGTTCATGCCGATGGGTTTGTCGGTGAGCCTCTTGATCCGGCGGACGCCTTCGCGAAAGCCGAGATCGTGAACGTGGACCAGGGTCAACGGCTGCAGGATCCCGATGCCGCCGGCCTCGGACACCGCGGCCACGAGCTCCGGGTTCGAACACGGGTACATGGCGCCGCCGATGATTGGAAAGTCGATTCCCAGCGAGGCGGTAAGGGTGGTGTCGAGGAGGCTCACTCGGAGGGTCCAACGACGACCGTCACCCGTCCGTGTGCGACCTCGTCTCCCGTGTCGTCCCGGATCACGACGGTTGCGGCCAACTCGGCCTTTTCATTGGAGGCCGGGATGAAACAGCTCGCTTCGGCAGTCATCAGTCCCCGACCTTTTTTGATGAAGTCGGTCTCGAGTCGGATCGGGATCATCCGTGTTTCGGCCGGCAGAGAGGCGATGATCGAAAGGCTGCCGGTGAGCTCGATCAGATTCGTCAGAGCCACGGCGTGGACGGAGTTGAGATGGTTTCGAACGGCTTTGCGGTCGCGCATCGTGACCAACGAGCGACCCGGCTCGAGCTTTTTCACCCGTGCGCCAATCGTGCCCGTGTACGGGGCGAATCGGCCCACTCCGCGGCTGAAGAACCAACGGCCGATCGCCGAGTCTTTGTGCCGGTTCCATCGCGATACCACCCGGCTTCCGATGTCTGTCATTGTTCCTCCCACGACCACCGATGCTACGTGACCCCGGCCTTCCGCTCAAATCATGGCGCCGATTGACACCGATGGCGGCCCGTGGTCCCATTGCTGCAATTGCGATGAACCGATCTTCCGAAACACGATCACGCATCATCACGTGTTGTGGAGCGCTTGCCACCGAGAGGCGTCTCTTCGAGGAGACCGATGCGATCCTCCGTGGGCCGGCGGACCTCGCCCGTCCGCTGAGGATCATCGTTCCATCGAAAAGCCTGCGGCAGCATTTGCTGTGTCAGTTCGTGAAACGAAGGGGCGCGGCCGCTGGCGTAGTGGTGCAGACGGCGTACAGCGCTGCGAGGGAGGCACTGGGCAGGTCGGGTGCGCTTCCTCCCGTTGGGGACGGTTTCTTCGAGCTGGTGGTGCGTCGCCTGGCCGGAAGCGAGAGCTCGCTGGCCTCCAGCCTGGAGAATCTGGACGACGGCTACGGAACCGTTGTGGGGGTGGTGCGCGACCTCCTCGACGCTGGCTACCAGCCAGGACATGAAGACGCGGTTCTCGATCGACTGGAGGATCTCGAGAGGCCGGTTGCCGGCAAACGCCTCGAGCGCGCCCGGGCTATCGTTCGGATCGCTGCGAGAAGTTATGAGGCCATGTCGGCGGCCGGCAGCTGGCGTTCCGCCCACAGCTTTGAGTTGGCCGAGTCGCTGGTTCTCGACCAGGGGGAAGACGTGCTGCCATCGTCGGCGGTCCTTATTCACGGGTTTGCAGACGTGACGGGTCTTGTGGCTGACTTTCTCGAATCACTGGTGCGGACCTACCCGACGGCGATCTTGATTGACCGACCCGATCGACCCGGCACGTCCGGACGGGTGGAACCGGGCCTCAGATTTCTCGAGAGGCTGGAGGCCCGGTTCTCCGATCTCGACCGTCACGAAGACCGGGGCCCCGCGGTCCCAGCGCAAGTCCTGCTCACCGAAGGTGGCGACGTGGAGAGCGAGGCGCGCTGGGTCGCAGAACGGGCCTGGGCGCTCGTTGACGAAGGCGTCCCCGCCGAGGAGATCGGGATCGTGGCCCGGCTCTTTGACGGACTGGCCTTCCCGCTGCGACGTCACCTGGGGCGTCTCGGCGTGCCCTTCTCCGGGGTTGGAGAGATGGTGGCTGGAGGAGGTGGCCGGAGGGATGTGCTCCGCCTGATCGAGGTACTGCGCGCCGGTCCGGCAACCCCGGTCGATCTGTGGATCGAGGGCCGGAAGTCGGCGGGCGGCAGAACTGAGCTCCTTCTCGCCCTCCAGCAGATCGGCGCCGTACGGGTCGAAGATGTGGCATCGCTCCGTCTCGAGGGCCTGAATTCGAGGGGCATCCGAATTCACCTTGCACTGCGATCCACCGACGGATCAGGCCGGCCCTCGGGGCGCTGGGTCCCACCGGGGGTGATTCGCGAAGCCCGACGTGAGGCCGCCGCACTTTCTCGGGTGTTCGCGGAGTGGCCGGACATCGCCGCGCCCAGGAGCCACGCCGATCGAACAGGGTCGATCCTTCACGCGCTCGGTTGGGCGCCTGATCGGGAGTCGTGGAAGGCGGTCGTGTCCCGAACCAGGGCTCTCGTCGGAGAGCTCTCGGCCTTGCCCGCCGTCGAGCGGCACGAGTGGCAGCGGCTGTTGGCAGATCGGCTGTCGGGTGTCGGCGATGATTCCATCGGCGGAGAGGGTGGAGGAGTCCAGCTCCTGAGCGTGACCGAAGCGCGTGCGAGGACTTTCGAGCACCTGTTTCTGGTGGGCTTCAATCGGGGAGTGTTCCCGCGGTCTTCCGGCGACGACTCCCTGCTTCCCGACGCGATCCGTGTGCGGCTTGCCCTCGATGTCCTGCCGGAAATGCCGGTGCGCGCCCGCAGCGCTGATGAGGAGCGGTACCTCTTCGCGCAGCTTCTCAGTGCAGCGCCGCACGCCGAGGTGTCCTGGCATCTCGCCGCGCAGGGATCGGTGATGAGCCGGTCACCCTTTGTTGCGGACTTTCTTCCAGTGGATGCGCCGGATCCGGTGGCGCCGCCGGTGTGGTCCTCCGCCCGCGCGGATCTCGGTCTCCGTCCGCCGTGGGAGCACGCCGTTCTGGCGGCGGCGAACGGCCCGCGGCAGGCCTTTGCTCCGATTCTGGAAGCCGCCCTCGAGGATAGCGGCTTTTCAGTGTCTGCGTCGGAAGCGACCGCGATTGCCCAATCGCGCGCTGAAGTTCTCGAACAGGTGGACCCGTTGAAGTCCGGGGTAGGGACCAACCCCTGGTTTGGATTCGTTGGGACAGTGGAGCCTGATGAAGAGAACGGGCCACCGGTGACGAAGATCGAAAATGTGGCCGAGTGCCCGTGGGCGAGTTTCGTCACACGGCACCTCGGTGTGGCACCGATGCCGGATCCCCAGTTGGGACTTCCCGATCCGACGGGGCGCATGGTGGGGGAGGTCGTCCACCGGGTCCTCGAACAGATCGTCCGCGATGGGCTCGGCGATGCTCCGGAAGCGAATCTGGAGGAAGCCGGGGCGAGGCCTGGGACGGCGGTCCCGTGGCCGGCGACCAATCGCCTCGATTCGATCCTGGAGCGTGCGTCTCACGAGGTTGCAGTGGAGGCGGGGATGGGGCCGTTAGGAATGGCGACTCTCTTGGCGGCGCGATCGCGCCCCTACCTGGAGGTCGCGCGACGTGTCGACTGGGGAGACGAGGAACGCCTGGATTCGGTGTTGGCCACCGAAATCAAAGGTCAGGTCCGGCTCCAGGGAATCGGTCGTCCGCTTCGCTTTCGTGCGGACAGGGTGGACAGGGACGGGAACAGCCTGTGTCTGATCGACTACAAGACCGGCAGACCGGCTTCATTGGCGAAGAGGGAGGAAACCCGTCGCAAGCACTTGCTCAGAGAGGTCTCTACCGGAAGAAAGCTGCAGGCCGCCGCATATGCCGCTGCAGCAGAAGACGGGAGCGCCAAAGGCCGGTACCTGTGGCTCCGGCCGGACATAGCGGAGGCTCCCGAGGAAGCCAGAATGGCCGTGATCGGGGGCAATCAGGCTGATTTTGCCGATGCTCTTGCCGAGGCGGTAAATGTGGTCGGCGCAGTTCGGGAGGCAGGAGCGATGTTCCCCAGGGTCGAGGAGGCATGGTCCGACAAGCTCCCGGATCATTGCAAATACTGCGCAGTCGCCGAGGTGTGCCGCCGAGATGATTCCGGCTTTCGGCGCCGTCTCGTTGCGTGGATGGAGAGCTCGGACCCCGGTGCGGAAACAGCGGAGAAGGCGGCCCGGATGCTTTGGCACCTCGGTACGGAAGAGGAGGAGCCGAAGTGACCGGGCACCGCACCCCGACCGTCGATGAAGACAGGGCGACCCGCCGCCGCGCCCAACGCGAGTTTTCGGCCCCGATAGTTGTCGAGGCGGGGGCGGGCACCGGTAAGACCGCCCTGCTGGTGGCGCGAGTGGTGGCGTGGTGCATGGGCAATGGCTGGGCCCTTCACACGGACAATGACCGTGCACCGGAAGAGATTGCGCGGAGGGTGATCGAAGGGGTGGTGGCCATCACCTTCACCGAAGCGGCGGCAGCCGAGATGGCGCGCAAGATCGGTGAGGCGCTGGTTGCGCTCGCGCACGGATCAACTCCGGTCGGGTGGGAGCCGGACGAGGGCGTGATGCCCGAGACCGTCGAAGAGTGTGAAGAACGGGCCGGTCTTCTCTCCGACGAGGTGCACCGGCTTGCCGTCAGCACCATCCACTCGTTCTGCCAACGCCTGCTGAGCACCTACCCCCTGGAAGCTGGTCTCCACCCACGCTTCGTGGTCGACGCCGAGGAAGACGCCATTGGAGCGCTCGTTGTCGAGGTCGTGGAGGAGGCCCTCCGATCCCTCGATCTGGACCGGTTGCGGCCGGACTGGGAGGCCCTCGCCCGCGCAGGCATCGACCCCCCGCAGATCGCCGCGACCCTTCAGTATCTCGTGACCAACGGGTTGGCTGCCTCCGACCTCGAGCACGACCCTTTCCCTGATGATCTCGCACTCCTCGAGGCCAACGAGCTCGGTCGGGCCGTCCGTGCCTTCGCAGCGGTCGAAGGAAATCGTCTGGAAACGCTCTCGCGCGGTGCGTCGAAGAGCATCGAGGCTCGGGATGTCGTGAGGGATCTCTCCACGCGCATCGAGGCCCTGGGGCCGTCGCCGGCCTTTGCCGAGGTGGCCGCTCTGGCCAACGAACGAAGTCCGAATGCTCTCGAGCGAATCGCAGACTGGGGGAGGGGCGAGTTCAATGGCACGGAGACCCAGTGCCTCGGCGACGCCGTGGAAGAGGCCGGGAACGCGGCCTCCGGGCTTTCCAGGATCCTCGACAGGCTGGCGGTGCTTCGTCCTTCGGAGTTCACGGCGGCGCGCCGTGTGCTGACGCCACTGCTCCGCGAGATCGACAAGCGGAGGACGGCCCGCGGCATCGTGTCTTTCAGCGACCTGCTCTACCGGGCAACGACGCTCGTCGAAAACTCGCCGGGGATCGTGCGCGAGTTGTGTTCGCAGATCGACCAGCTCCTGGTGGACGAATTTCAGGACACCGATGCCGTCCAGTGTCGTCTCGTCGAGACCGTCGCCTTCGGCCCCACGGCTACGCCGGGTCTCTTCGTGGTCGGCGACCCCAAACAGTCAATCTACGCTTGGAGAAACGCCGACCTGGCCGCCTACGGGCGGTTCGTGGCTACCGTCGAGCACCACGGGGGCGGGCGATACCCCTTGGTTCAGAACTTCCGCTCGGTCGAGCCGATTCTCGATGAAGTGGGTGAGGTGATCGAGAAGGTCATGGACGAGGAGGAGGACGTCCAACCGCCGTTCGTGCCTCTGGTCCCGACCGGTGACCGGGTGGGTGCGCAAGGTTTCAATTCGGGTGGTCGTACTGCGGTTGAGCGCTGGGTGACCTGGCCGCCGAGGGATGACGACGAGCCTCTCGCTCCGTCGAAAAGCGGTGTCACGACCGCCTTTGAAGCGGAGACTGTGGCGAAGGACATTCGCGAGGTGGCGGTGGGTGATGGTGTCCGGTGGGGAGACATCGCCGTACTGCTTCGTGCGACCACCGCGCAGGAAGACCTTCTCGAGGCCTTTCGAAAACAGGGCATTCCCTATGAAGTTGCGCGGGAGAAGGAGTTTTACAAACAGCGCGAGGTGGTGGAGGCCGCGGCGCTCGTGCGCGCGGTCGTCGATCCGGCAGACACGATGGCTCTTCTGACGGTTTTGCGTTCCGATGTTGTCGGAGTGCCCGACGCCGCCCTCGCACCACTGTGGGATGCCGGCTTCCCGAACCTGATGGCGCATCTTCCCGGGCCGGAATGTGGGGAACTGGAAGCGGTCATCGAATGTGTATCGCGTGCGGCGGCGGGAACACCCACCAATATTCCGTCGGGTGATCAACTCCCTCGGTGGCCGGTGGCCCTTCAAGGCGCGGTGCAGGTGATCGCATACCTCCGCGCGGCATTCGAAGACGACCCGCCCGATCGTTTCGTGGAAAAGACCAGAGCCTCGTGGTTGGCCGAGGTGTCCGCGGCGGCTCGATTCCTCGGTCGCTTCCGGCGGGCCCGCCTCGAGCGGTTTTTCACCGACCTCGAGAAACGTCTCGCCGAGGGAGAGGGCGGCATCACAGGGTTGGCGCGTTTCCTTCGGCAGGCGGTCACAGACGGCCAGAAAAGTGCTGTGGGCGGCGAGCCCGACCTGCAGGCAAACGCAGTCCACGTGATGACGATCCACGGGGCCAAGGGCCTCGATTTCAAGCACGTCTATCTCGTTCAGGCTCATCGCCAGAGCGGCGGCGGAGAGAAAAAGACCGACGCCAAGGTGTTGCCGTTGGCGGGGCGACGCGAGTACCGGATCTTCGGCTGGCCGACCCCCGATTTCAAGGATGCATCGGATCTCAAGGCCCGCCAGTCGAGTGCGGAAATGATCCGACTGCTCTACGTGGCCATGACCCGCGCCAAAGACCGGCTCGTGATCTCGGGTGGGTGGAACGCCGCTGCGTACGAGAAAGATCCAGTTCAGGCCAGGAGTTTTGCCGATCTTCTCGACCACCGGCTCGACCGCAAGGGACTCGACGCTCAACTCCAATCCGAGGCGGCTCGACGCCTCGAAGAGGGCGGCCACAACCTGTGGTTCGTGCCTGCCCTGGATCGGCAACCAACGGTCGACCACGAGGATCCAGAGATCCGCGATCTCGGCCTCAAAGAGCTTACCGAAGTGCGTCGGCAGGCGGAGGTCCTGGCCGCCTCCAGGGTCGAGACGGGCCGAAGGATGGGGAGGCCCTTGACCGGTGGTGCGTCCACGTTGGAAGGGACGTCGGTCGTACGGTACGACGAAGAGGAGGAAGCTCCGGGTGTCGTCACCGAGGACGAGCGCGGTGTGGCGACGGCGGCTGGCAGTGCTGTCCACAGGATGATGGAACACCTGGATCTCGAAGGCGATCTCGCGGTTCAGCTCCGTAATGGGCTCGAACGGGGATTGTCCGATATCCAATTCGGGCTCGACGGTGAGGCCCTCGCCGATGCCCGCGAGCGGCTCGGTATCTTGATCGACCGGATCGCCGGAGGCACCTGCCTCGAGCGCCTCGCCTCGGTGGCGCCGAAGGTTGTCGGCCGCGAAATTGCGATCGTGGCGCCCCCGCAGGACGATCAAGGGCCGATCGGAGCAATCACCGGGTTTGTCGATCTCGTCTACCGCGACCCCGGGGACGGACGAATGGTGGTTGCCGACTACAAAACCGATGCGGTTGAAGGTGAAGAGTCGATCGCGGAAAGGGTTGAAATCTACGAACCCCAGGTGAATACCTATGCCCGCGCTTTACACCAAGCCCTCGATTTGGACTCCGAACCTCATGTCGAGTTGTGGTTCCTCGCCGCCGACCGCATCGTTCGTCTTTGACGGAGTTAAGGGTTATGAGTCAAGAGTAAAGGTTCGAGCATTCGAAGGCACGGGGTGGGTGGTTGGGCTTTACTCTTCACCCTTGACTCTTAACAACGAAAAAACCCGGCGAAACCGCCGGGTCGTCGCAGAGAGAAACTCCTCCTCCCTCAGTGCGAAGTTCGCATTATATCTGGAAATTCAAAAAAGCAAGAAATTTCGGCCGATATGTAGTCTCAGTCGAAAGTTCATAGCTATCAGCTGTCAGCAATCAGCTCATCGCAGGGACCCAAACTAACGACCCTTGACAGAACAAGAGGTCGAAACGATTCCGTTCGAGAGCCTATAGCTTCCTACACCATCGACTGCGACTCGAGCGCCTTCTTCATCGTGGTCCCGATATCCGCCGGGGTCGGCGCGACCGCGATTCCGACCGCCTCGAGGGCAGCGATCTTGTCGGCTGCGGTGCCCTTTCCACCCGAGATGATGGCGCCGGCGTGGCCCATCCGGCGGCCTGGCGGGGCCGTCTGGCCGGCGATGAACGCGGCCACCGGTTTGGACACGAACTGGCTGATGAACTCGGCCGCGTCCTCCTCGGCCGAACCGCCGATCTCGCCGATCATCACGATGCCCTCGGTCCCCTTGTCCTCCTCGAAGGCCTCGAGACAGTCGATGAAATTGGTGCCCGGCAGCGCATCGCCACCGATTCCGACGCAGGTCGACTGCCCGAGCTCGAGAGCGGTGAGCTGGCCGATTGCCTCGTAGGTAAGGGTGCCGGAACGCGACACGACGCCGATCGGCCCTGGGATCGAGATATGACCGGGCATGATGCCGAGCTTGGTCTCGCCGGGGGTGATGATGCCGGGGCAGTTGCCGCCGATGAGCCGGGTCGGTAGACCCTGCAGGATGCGCTGCACTCGCACCATGTCACGGGCCGGGATGCCCTCGGTGATGCACACCACCACTTCGATGCCCGCGTCCGCAGCCTCGAGGATGGCATCGGCCGCGAACGGGGGCGGCACGAAGATCAGCGAGGCGGTGGCATTGGTTTTGGCGACCGCGTTTTCGACGGTGTTGAAGACCGGGACGCCGTCGACCTCCTGCCCCTGTTTGCCGGGGGTCACGCCGGCAACGATCTTGGTGCCGTACTCGCGGCATTTCTCCGCGTGGAATCGCCCCTCCTTACCGGTGATGCCCTGGACGACAACCTTGGTCTCGGAGTTCACCCAGATGCTCATGACGTCCTCCCAACCGCGGCCACGACCTTTTCGGCGGCGTCTGCCATGCCTTCTCCAACTATCAGGTCGAGGCCGGATTCGGCCAGAACACGACGCCCCTCTTCGACGTTGGTGCCTTCGAGCCGAACCACCAGCGGCACGCTGAGCTTGACCTCTTCGGCCGCTGCGACGACCCCGAGCGCGACCATGTCGCAGCGGACGATGCCGCCGAAGATATTGACCAGCACGCCCTGCACCGATATGTCGGACAGGAGGATCCGGAAAGCCGCGGCCACCCGCTCCTGGGAGGCATCGCCTCCCACGTCGAGGAAGTTGGCCGGCTCGCCGCCGCAGTGCTTGATGATGTCCATGGTCGCCATCGCCAGCCCGGCGCCGTTGACCATGCAGCCGATGTTGCCGTCGAGCTTGATGTAGTTGAGGTCGAACTTCGAGGCCTCGACCTCGAGCGGCTCCTCCTCGTAGATGTCGCGCATCTCGGCGATGTCCTTGTGCCGATAGAGCGAGGCATCGTCAACATTCATCTTGGCGTCGAGGGCGATCACCCGTCCGTCGGTGGTGGTCACCAGCGGGTTGATCTCGAGCAACGAGGCATCGGTTTCGGTGTAGGCGTTGGCCAGGGCGTGCATGAATTTTGTTCCCGACTTGAAGGCGTCGCCAGAAAGCCCGAGCCCGAAGGCGAGCTTGCGGCTGAGATAGGGGTGGAGGCCCACATCGGGGTCGAAATGCGCTTTGAGGATGGCGTCGGGGTTTTCGGCCGCAACCTCCTCGATTTCCATGCCTCCGAACTGAGAGGCCATCATTGCCGGGAAACCTTCGCTGCGGTCGAGGACCACGCCCAGGTACAGCTCGCGATCGATCGGCAGAGCTTCCTCGATAAGCACGGTACGAACCAGTTTGCCCTCGGGCCCGGTCTGCTTGGTGACCAGGGTCATTCCGAGGATCTCATTCGCCAGCTTGACCGCCTCGTCCGGGTTGTCGGCGAGTTTGACGCCACCGCCCTTGCCGCGACCGCCGGCGTGGATCTGGGCCTTGACGACGACCCGGCCGCCGAGCTCTTCGGCCGCCGCCCGTGCCGCCTCGGGCTCGGTGATGACAATGCCGCGCGGCACAGGGACCCCGTGGCGGGCCAACACCTCTTTGCCTTGATATTCGTGGATCTTCATGTCTCCTCCTTGGGTTCCGCCCGCACGCGGGGTGCGAACGGCTCGGCTATTGTGCACCCGATTTCACAAGCTCGCAAGTGTGAGATAAACTGAGAAATAGGATCAATTGAATAAGGGGTTCTACATGGTCGAGCCCAGAGAATTACTGGGTCTGATTCCTCACGGTCTCTACCTGATCGGCGTGCAAACCGAGTCGAGGCGGTTTCTCTATACCGGATCGTGGCTCACCCAGGCGTCGTTTGAACCGTGTCTCATTGCCACCGCAGTCCGTCGCACCCACGAAGGCCACGAGCTGATCCACGAGGCTGGAGCGTTCACAGTCAGCTTCCTCGGCACGGGTCAGCTCGATCTCGCGCGGGTCGGTTTCGGCAACCCGGAAGATCGTTTCGAGGGGCTGGATTGGAAGAACTGTCCGGAGATCGGGGCGCCGGTGGTGCTCGACGCGCTCGGCTATATCGGATGCCGGGTCGTGCACTGGGTCGAGTGCGGCGATCACGATATCGTCGTTGCGGAGGCCGTCATCGCCGAAAGCTTTCGCGAAGGCGACCTCCTCAACATCCACGATACCCCTTGGACGTATTCGTAAACCCGCGTCCGAGTCCGTGCCCGTGTCCGAACGACTTGTAGGGGCGGGACCTGTCCCGCCCATGCTCGTTTCTGTATCCGAAACCTTTGTGGTGCGGGCGTCCCGCCCGCACGATTCCACTGTCATCGAAGATGTGCGGCCGAGACGGCCGCACCACAATAGGGCGGCACGGGTGCCGCCCCTACAGCGAAATGGAGCGTCCCTCAAAAACCGCCCGGGCCAAAACCCGAGACTTGCCACTTCTTGAGATGATCACACTCGCCCATACGCACGTTTGAAACGCAAAGACGCAAAGAAGGCGCAAAGATATTTTTTTGTTTTCTTGGCGTACTGTCTTTGCGCCCTTCGCGTCTTCGCGGTCACAAAGTCGCTAGGGCCGGTCCCAGCACCTCAAGAGCCAGTAGCCCATGATCAAAAAGAAGGGT